>Ga0364881_10066_pt2 | contig 65158 bp, 48 predicted proteins | sample ExccelJu500001D4_5_FD_206923 | JGI IMG/M metagenome (GOLD analysis project Ga0364881, IMG submission 206923) | Enriched cells from Trout Bog Lake Hypolimnion, Wisconsin, USA - BchlTB.July30.5000.01.D4 | ecosystem: Environmental > Aquatic > Freshwater > Lake > Hypolimnion/Profundal zone | place...
TATGCTAATTCCACTTTATTAGCAGTCAATTCTATACCCACACCATTTCCTTCACTAACAAAAACAATATTGAAAACCCTTTTCTTTAGAAAGTTGATATATGATCCCTGCAGATTTTCAATGGTTAGGGTTTCTTTTTTTTCGTTCCACTTAAAATTGATTACCGTATATTTACCTGACTCATAGTTATAATTATCTCCTTCATCTTCATATATACTAAATTCACCGCTGGCGCCACTGTATACCCGAATTTCCAAAGTGTCATTTGACTTTTCTGCTGTATACTGCATCAACTTTCCCATTGGAATAATAGAACCAGCTTTTACAAATACCGGAATTTTATCCTGTGGTGCTGGTACTTTGATAGTTTGACCACCATTATAAATTTTGCCTGTCCAGAAATTGTACCAGACAGTTGATTTTGGCAGGTATACATTCCATGCAGTAGTTGCCGGTTCTATTACCGGTGCAATTAACAAGGCTTTTCCAAACATATACTGATATTTCTGTGCAACAGCTTTTGAATCATTAGTAAAATCCATCAACAATGGGCGCATTATAGTGAAACCGTTTTTTGTAACCTGCCATGCTGCTGAATATATATATGGCATTAGACGATACCGCAGATTCATCATACTTCGCATATTATTCTCAACGGTATCACCATATTTCCAGGGTTCGGTTTCTGTTTGATAACCATGAATCCGGAAGATTGAATTGAACGCACCCCATTGAAACCAACGGGTAAGAATATCATGATATTTAGGATCAGTGTACTGGCTATTACCGGGGCGGAAAAAGCCCCCTATGTCTGTAGTCCAGTAAGGCATGCCGGTTAAGCTGTAATTGAGTCCTGCAACAATTTGCCTTTTATATGTATCCCAACTAAAACCAATATCCCCTGACCAGTTAATAGTTCCGTATCGTTGCTGCCCTGCAAAAGCTGAACGGGTAAGAATAACAACCCTTTTTTTAGGATCCGTATTTCGCTGTCCATCATAAATGGCTTTGCTTACGAATAGCGGATAGGTAAGCCTGTAAAAGTCTCCCAAACCAAAATAGGTTTGTTTATCTTTTAGAGCATCATTTTCCGGTTCTGTAGCATCCATCCACCAGGAATCAACTCCAAGGCTGAACAAATTTTTATTTAATGCATTCCAATGTGTTTTTTGTGTTTCGGGATTATAAATATCAATCCACGGACTGTTAGGGATGTACAGATTCTTTGCAATATAATTTTTAGCAACTTCTGATTTCTTATCCAGGTTTTCCCACACAGAAATAGAAAAACGGGCATTCAAATCATGTAGCTCTTTAATAAATTTATCCGGGTTGGGATAATTGGTAGTATCAAATTGCGGTACTCCCCAACCATGTTTGCCCCAATACTGCCAGTCCTGTACAATTACATCTACCGGAAAATTTCTTTTTCTGAATTCTTTTATGGTCTCTACTAAATGTATTCCGGAAGTATAACGTTCCCGGCATTGCCAAAACCCATAAGCCCATAAGGGCAACATAGGTACATTGCCGGAAAGGTTTCTATAATTGGCAATAACCTCATCAGCATTCTTTCCATAAAATACCACATAATCAAACGACTTTGCATTAGGAGAACGAAATGTAGTTTCATTATTGGAAAGCCTCCAGGATAGGTTGGGAGTATTTGTTGATTTACAAACAACTTGTACAGTATGTTCACCTGCTTTTAAATTCACCAGCGTACTTGCAGCAGGAGGTAACCATAAATTTGACTGATCAATAACAGGCTTGCCATCAATAATCAGCAGATGGCGGCTTTCCATGTTAACAAGATCAAGCATCATTGAATATTCACCTTCTTTTGGAAGCGAAAATTTTCCAGTGTACAATGCTTGTTGCCGGGAGACCATTTGTGTGCCTGAAGTGGTGGTTACTTCAACATATTTTTTTTCACCAGCAACAGTATCTTTTTTTGTAAGGGATACTATATTATCAGCCGGATTAAAATGAGTAAGCCCATATTGATTCCATAGAATTCCATAACCTTTACCTGAATACAAAAATGGAATAGCAATCTGCGTATTTACCTGTATTAATTTTCTGGTAACATTACGCAGGTTAAAATTTCCATCCTGAAACTGACCTAAACCAAAAAGATATTCGTCATCTGAAGAATTAAAACTTTGTTCGGCAATAAAGCAGGAAAAATATTTCTGAGTGAAAAAGCAGGAACAAGAAAATTAACTGCAGATTCAATCGCAGGACAACCCTGCTTTATTTATATAATTGATAGCAGCATTTCGTTTGTTGAACGCAACAGTTACTTCATTGGTGCTTAGTTTTAATAAGAGGGGAGTTTCTGTAATTTTAAAATTAGGTATGACTGGTTTGTTAATCAGCACAAATTCCTGTGTTTCTTTCATGGAATTCTTTACCCATTGTATCCTAATTACTTTATCAGTTAAAGGGCTGATGTTTAATATGCCTTCCGAAAGTTGTATACTTAACTTATCTTTCTGCACCGTATATCTTTTATATTCCTGAGCAAAAGCAATAAGAGGTATTAATCCCATCCATAACATAAGATGTTTTTTCATATTAATTTTCTTTGCATGTTAATTATTAACTGGGATCAATGATGCTGCAAAACACACCTTACTATGAATTGCTTTGTACTGATCTTTAATTAAAATAGGGTTGCCTGCATTTAAAAACCATTTAAATCCTTTGCTTTTCTACCTATTGAATAATTCAAATCTGATCTTTTGATTGGGCGACTGTACCAGTATTTTCTGCGAAAAAGCAGCAATTTTAAAAAGAGCAATAATAATGGATATATTAAATTTTTGCACTCTAATCTTACTAACTATTCGTAGTTCATTCAACTTTGAACACTATAGCCGTTTTGTATGGCATTTTTACAGGGCAAACAATTCTTAAACCATCAGTTTGCTGTTCCCATTTCAGTTTGCCTTTGTACCCAAGTAAGGTTACTTTTTTTACAGACTTACCGAAATAAGTTGAATCAGTGCCCAACGATTTAATTTTTAATTGTGACCCCGGTGCAGGCACAGTCATACAAAATGCATATAACGCATTGTTTTTACCAATGGTGAACCGAAAATCCTGTGTATCAAACCTGAACTCCGCATGCTTTTTACTGAGGGCACCACCTGGTAACATTTTTAATTTTCCGTTTATCATTTCCCCTTCTCCGGGAATAGTCCATGCACGACTTCCGTATACAGATTCCCCGTTGAGGCGCATCCATACACCAACTTCTTTTAACATCTTCAAACTACCTTGATCAAGTGTACCATCCGGTAAAATGGAAATACAAAGTGCCGCATTACCGTCACGGGCTATGGCTTCAATAATATACCGAATCATCATTCCCGAATTATAAGTAAAGCCCGGTGCATAAAACCAATCACCCACCGGTGCTTCAGCAATCCAGGGCTGAGTGGTATTGATTTTTTCAGGAATTCCAAATTCTTCGGTGTTCACAGTACCATTTGTTTTGTGGCGAAATTTCACAATGCTAAAAGTGTTTACTACTCCCCGACTTTGAAATGTGCGATTGTAGTAATCAGCGATTACATGCTGCATGGCATCCGCTTTAAGCCCTGTGCCAGTTCCATTCCCTGTGAAAGGCCCCTCTACTGTACCATCAGTATAAATAAAGTCGGGATCATAGTGCTCCACCACATCCATCATACGTAATGCCCAGTTTGTAGCATACCATCCAGCATAATCCAGATGATTGGTGAAAATTCCGGCCGGTGCAGGCGACCAATCTGTGTGCGCTTTCTGGTCTACACCGTTGTATTCGCGTAAGTCAATGCCGTAAAGCATACGGGGATCATATCCTTCCCACCATTTTCCTTTGCCATCAGCTAAAGAAAGATTGCCATCATAGGGAATACCCTTTTTATCACCAGTAGTATCACATCCAAAAGCAGTTTGCCACCACCACCAGCTGTATTCGTGATGGAAGGTTACGCCAAAATGCATACCATCTGCACGGCAAGCCTTGGACCACTCACCAATCAGATCTCTTTTGGGGCCGATGTTGACGGAGTTCCATGGTTGATATTTGGAATTCCATAAATCAAAATTATCATGATGAACCCCTTGAATCATCAGGTAACGTGCACCTGCTTTTTGATATATTTTAGTGAGTTTCGCAGGGTTAAGTTTAACGGGATTCCAATCCCGGAGAACTTCCTTGTAACCAACTTCAGATGGATGGCCATATTTTTTGAGATGATTCTTATTTGCTTTGGTACCCTGAACATATAACTTCCGTGCATACCAGTCGCCACTTTCACCAGCAGACTGCGGTCCAAAGTGAACCCATATGCCAAACTTGGCATCCCGAAGCCATTCCGGCTCTCCCGGATAGTTTTTTTCAATAGATTCCCAGGTTGGTTCAAATGGACCTGGGGTTATTGGGATATTAAGTTTCACTTCGGGAAAGGATTTCCAGTCGCCCATAATAACACTGTTTATTGGACTAAGTGCCGGAATTACAGGCATGGGATTTTTCTTTTGTGCCTGCAAGTAGAACTGCATTGAAATAAGAGACACAAACATTATTTTTGCCTTCATTATTTATAAATTAATTTGTTAGTATTCATTTTTTACAGTTTACGTACTACGTTTTTTTCTTGCTAATCTTATGTAATAAACAGGTCCTGCCGTATTACCGGGTTGTGCAACAAATTTTATTCTTACATGATCTTTTCCTTTTATTAGTGAATCAGGTATACTATATTCTGCTTCTTTAAATTTTTCTTCATTCCATTTACCGGTAATATTTTCTGTAAGAAGTTTTTCATTGTCTACATAAATATCAAATTTCCTGTTGCCTTTTTCATTTCCCCAATAGCGTACAATCAAATTCAAATCAAATTCATTATTTGTGTTGAGGTTAAAACTGAAATAGCCGCTATCTCTTGCATCACGCCAAAAAGCATCTAAATAATTTCCTGAATATGAATTTTGTTTTTCTATGAAATGGTCTGCTTCCGGTTGTTGTTCTCCCGGAGCAACAAAATCAAGAGTACGTGTTTGAAGTTCCAGTTCCTGTTTTTCTTTTATGGCAATTGAATCGAGAAAAGAATGATACTGTGTATTAGATAAAGCCATCCAGTACATCATATATCTTGAATCGTGAATTGTATAAAAAGGTTGAAGTAAAAGATCCGATGAGTTGATCATTTTGATTTGCGAAACAGTGAAGTATAATGGCTTTCCTGCAACAGGGGTTAAATTATCAGTTATAGATGCAATATTATCTTCAATTATTATGGGTGCTTTATCTACAGGAAGTTTTTTGCCACTGGCAATATGTGCCCATCTACTGTCATCCGCAATTAAGCCTTTTAAGTCTTCCGTACTAGTTTTTGCGCCTAATAAAATCGGGCCATGCATCAGGGCAATATAATTAGGTACATTAAGCAATGGGATAATTGTGTTATGCATTGGTAATTCTATTTTTAAAACATCACCCTTCTTCCATATTTTTTCAATCATAATGTAAGATGAAGGGTGAGCAGTATAGGATACGACTTTTCCATTTATCCTGATTATTAATTCTCCCTCAGTTACCCAATAAGGGTAACGAATCAATAATTTAAATGGACAGACTCCGGATGTAACTGTCAGTTTTGTTTGTGCTTCATAAGGGAAAGCAGTTTCCTGTTTAAGTTTTATACCTTTCTCTTTCCAGTTTAGTTCGGATGCGATAAATAGATTAAGAAACAATGAATCATGCTGATGCGTATAAATAAACTGACTGTATTTGCTATGATTTTCCATACCAGTACCTACACAACACCACATTGCCTGATTAGGTGAAGAATACACCCTGTAATGATTGGGGCGTGCAGGTGTAAAATAAACATATCCACCAAGTACCGGGTGTTGCGTTGAAAGAATATGATTGTACAATGTTCTTTCATAATAATCTACATATTTAGCTGAAGGATTTGCTCTGAATAAGTCTTCTGTCAATTTCAGCATATTATAGGAATTACAAGATTCCGGACCTTCCACATCATTTATAAAATCTGAGCAGGCTGCCTGGCCCGGAAAAAATTCTCTTCTGCTGTTACCACCAAATGCAAGGGTACGATTCGAGGTAACTGTTTCCCAGAAGAAACTTCCTGCTTTAAAATATGTTTCATTTTTACTAAGCTCAGCAATACGTTGAAAACCGATTGCTTTGGGTACTTGGGTATTAGCATGTTTGTTGTCAAGATTGTCAATTTCAGCAGACATTGCATCTAACAACATTCTATGAGAGAATCTTTTTGCCGCTGTCAAATATTTTTCATTTCCTGTTATTTGGTACGCATCCGCAAAAATTTCGTTCATTCCACCTTGTTCTGTATCTAGCATGGATTGCATCTGGGCATCTGTTAATGATGCTGTTATATTTATTCCCCAATCGCAAAATTTTATGAAAACAGCTTTAGCATCTTCATTGCCGGTATATACCCATGCATCTCTGAGCCCTGCATATATTTTATGTACATTATACCAGGGAGCCCAAGAAGAATGAAAGGCAGCAAAGTCGCCTTTTTGAAAAGTGCTCCATAACTTATTACTGTTCGGAACCGCTCCTATATAACCATCTCCCCAAGCAGAATTATTCAAGGAATTTGCAGTCTGGCAGGCTTTTAATTCTGCAACCATATATAACAGACGTTTCCTGCATTCTGCATTATTTGTTGCTGCAACATTTATAGCCATTGCAGATAAATAATGTCCGCCGATATGTCCTTCCAATCCATCCCAGTTAGGATAACCAGAAGCTTTTGGAGGTAATCCTGCTTCTTTTCTGAACCCTGCTAATAAACGGTCTACATCATATTTCAGCAGTGTTTGAATATTAAGGTCACGAGCATCTTTAAATGGACTATTGAGTAGTGTAATATCCGTTAATGAAAATTCATTGGAATATAGTTTATCCTGAGCATTTGAATAAGAAGTTATTAAACAACTGAATACAAAAAACTTGATTGTTTTAGTTTGAATCCAATCTTTAAACACTTTGAGCTTTTGTTTGTCTATCATAGAGTAATGTTTTATTTTATCTTCTGCTAAGCATCCGGTAAAGCCGCATAATTAGTATTATGTATATCTTTCTACCAGTTTACATTCTTACACAAATTCCAATTGTTATAAATCAGTTCAAATTATTGATCGATCTATTATTTTGATTTTTTTGCCGATTACTTCTTTACTAAAATAGTTTTACATAACAATACAGCTTATTCTGTTTGTTTGATCTGATAACCTAATAAAGAAAGCATCTTTACTGCATATCGTTTTCCCAGTTTTCTATATCCTTCTGCAGTGAAATGCAGTTTGTCCGGAGCAGCAGAACAACCGCTTGAAGAAATAACGAATGAATTCGGAATAGTTTGCGGTAGCATGGTAATGATTCTATTCATACTGGCACAGGCACCTCCCTGATCTGCATTTACTAATTCTCCTGCGAGCATTGGTACAGAATTGGGTTTTAGCTGGAGATCCTTTAATATATTGTCGTAAACCACTTTTACTTTTTGTGGCCATAAGCTATCATTTGTATTTGACTCACCTTGATGTATCAAAATACCTTTAATAACACCATCTTTCTGAGCTAATTTAGCCATCCCTATAAGCCGTGCATAAGGATTACCATCGTATTCTTTGATCATATTAATCATCCATGATGGGGCAGTGGTAACATAAGACTGGTAATTATCTTTGTCAAACAATTCGATTTTACAACCTCCAATGGATACATTAATTATTCCTATTCTGATATTTTCCGGAAGATTAGCAACCATTGTTCTGCCAAAGTAATCGGTAGGGGTAAGCCCTGTTTTGCAACGGCATAGCGGAGGAACCGCTGCATACCAAATTCCTTTGGTTCGGGATAAATTGGGACAATTAACTGTTTCTAAAACCTGAAAACGATTATTTACAGTTGTATCCTGAGGTTCAAATCTTGCATTTCCCTCCATATTTGACTGGCCGAAACTGAGAAATATATAAAAATTTTTATCCTGAGAAAAACTTTTTAAATTAAGTGTCATAAGTACAATTAAAATATAAAGTTTAAATTTTGTTTTCATTTTTCATTTATTTTTTGAAATGAGTGGAAAAATTTTGATTACTTAGCCCAAACCATTCCTTCAGGGGAACGCATTCATGAAAATAGTTATCCAGCACTTTAAGTGTTTCGGCACCCTGCACCGTTTCAAAATGAAAGAAATAGCCAAAAGAATAACCTTGCTCAAATAGTAAAATGAATTAAATACAGATAATATTATAAAATAATTATTTAAATATTATCTGTGTAAAATTGTAAAGGTTATTTCTCCATACTGGCCAGGTATGCCCTCCGGGATATTCATAATAAGTGTATTTAATATTCATTTCCCTGAATTTCGAAAGCATGGTTATACAATTGTTATAAGCGATATCTTCTTTGCCTCCGATAGCAATCCAGAATTTTTTCAAATTGTTATTGATAGTATCAACATTATTTTTCATAAACGCATACTGAGGATCTGAAAGAGCAGGTTGGTTAGCCCACCATCCAGAACTGAAGATGCCCAGATAAGCAAACATGTTTGTGTTTTTAATGCCGGCATACAAGGTTTGTAATCCTCCCATTGATAAACCTGCCAGAGCTCTGCTACCTGGCTCTGCTGTTACCCTGTAATTTGATTCTACAAATGGTATAACAAGTCGTTTCAACTCATTTTCGAATGTTTTTAACGCTTGTTCATTAAATCCACTGATTCCTGAACTAAAATTACCGTCCATCATCACAATGAGCATCGGATTTGCTTTTTTTCCGGCAATCAGGTTATCTAAAATCAAATCTGTTTTTCCCTGTGCAACCCAAGCTCTTTCATCTTCACCGCCTCCATGTAATAAGTATAAAACAGGATATTTTTCAGTAGTATTTATATCATAACTCGCAGGTATATAGATATATAATCGACGCCATGAATTGGTAATAGCAGAGAAATATTTTTTTATTCTAATTTCGCCATGAGGAACATCTTTCTCAGCATAATAATCTGCTCCTCTGAAAGGAATTTCTATACCACTTGCCATACGACTCATTCCGTAATATGTTTCACTTGAAGGGTCCGCAACAGCAAAGCCGTCAATCAGTAATGAGTAATAATGAAAACCTTCGCTTATTGAATCTGTTGTTGTTTCCCATACACCCTGGCTGTTTTTTGTTAAATCATATTTCTTCCCAAGATCAATTTGTACTTTTTGTGCCTCTGTTCCATTTATATGAAATACCACACGATTGTCTGGTAATATTTGGGGATATTTTGCGGCACGCACATTAGAAGTTGCAGGAGTTCCCAATACTGTATATTGAGCGAAAGAAGCAATATCAACCGGTTTAAAAAGAAATTGGGAGAACATGTAAAGACTGTTTTTCCAGACTTTAAAATCATGTATACCTGGTTCTATATAATATATATGAGGAACATTCTTTTCATACAAATAATCATGTAATCTTTTGCTGAAAGTAATTAAGCCGTCAGCATCACCACAGGAAATCCAAAGTAACTTCAGTTTTTGCTTAGCTGCTTCTGTATCAGGCACAAGCTCCTGAGGTTTTTTAGTATTAGGAGCTGAAGAAAACCCACCAATCCATGCAAATTTATCCAGGTTACCGAGGCCAAAGTTTAAAGATTGTCCGCCACCCATGGAGAGGCCGGCAATAGCACGGTGCTCTTTGTCAGCCAGCACAGGATAATTTTTTTCAATAAACGGAATTAAATCATTCAGCAAATCTTTTTCAAAATTTGCAAAGGCCTCTACTTTTTCCGGTGCCATTATATTACCAGCAGCTCTGTCATCTTTCATAGCTCTTCCGTTTGGTAATACAACAATCATTGGTTCTAATTTACCTTCTGCATACAGGTTGTCCAGAATGACCTGAGGCTTTCCTCCGTTAAGCCATTCTTTTTCATCGCCTCCAATACCATGCAACAGGTATAAAACCGGATATCTTTTTTTTGAGGAAAATCCAGGTGGTGTGTAGATTAAACTTTTTCTAACTGTACCAATAGTTTTTGATAGATAACTGATTGTATCTATTTTCCCATGCGGTATTCCTGTTTTTAGAGAATCAAACCCTTCTGGTGCATGTTTAATTATATTTTGTGCAAGCGCAGTTGAGCCAATTAATATGGATACTGCAAACATGGTAAATAAATTTTTCATTTAAGGTATTTTATAAGTTTTATCAATAATTGGATATGGGGTTAATTATCTGGTATTTACCACTTAAATGCAACAGGCTGAACAGGTATAATAACCCGTCATAATAGGGATCAAAATAACCATCTTCATAAGGTTCCAGTTTGGAATTCCATAAAGCAGTTACAAAATCCAGGCTATTTTTTTCTTTATTTATAAGAGAAGTTGATGTTGCAGTAGCAACGAAGCCAAGCGAGTGCCTTAATTTTTTAAAACCACCAGCCGATAAAATAAATTCCGGTTTTTCTCCACTTAGCGTATATTGATCTTCAAAAGTATTAATCCCTTTTGATCGAAGAAAGTTCTGTAAACGGTTAGCATAATTTTCCTGCCATATTTTATCTTTACCAAACCAAACATAATCCATAGCTATATTCATTGGTACTCTCCATGAATCATAACGAAAAGTTGAGGTTCCCCAACGACTGATTCTTGGTTCTCCACTAAATTCTGTATTGTCGGCAGTAAGGCCTGTCACCGAATCACAGGCCCTATGTAAGAAAAACCTTGCTGTATCTGCACATTCTTTATAAAACTGTTCATGGCCATCTTTAGCATATAAAGCCCATATTTCGTAGAAAGCAGGTAAATGATAAGAGGGGTCTGTCCAGTTGTAGCCTCCTCCTTCCGGTACAAAGCTTATTTGTTTATGTTCAATATTGATGATATTGAACATATTGTCTGTACCATCCTTCTTCCACATGGCATCTAATATTCTTCTTGCTTTACTATAATAATTAATGCTGGTGTTGTTTCCCCAACGATTGGAGGCAAATAGCAGGCTTGTGATAAAATATAATTCACCATCAGAAGCAGATCCTTCCGAATTTCTTTTCATTGTTTTTGGATTGATGCTCCATGCAAAATATCCTTCACGCGGTCCGTTCTGATGTTGCAAATATTTTTCAGACCATCTCCATATCCTGTCAAAAACTTCCTTTTTATTGAGTTGAACGGCAATCATCATGCCATAAGACAACCCTTCTGTACGGGCATCATTATTTTTTAAGTCTGATATATAGGCCATAGAATCACCAACTTCAAAATAAATACGGTCAGGGCCTTCAAAAAGGTCGAAATAGGCTTTGTCTATTTTTTTATTAATATCTGAATCGCTATATCCCGCTTCAAGAAAAAGATTTCTGTATTTGCCAGACTGATTTGTTGAAGATGGTTTAAAATCTTCAATCGGTGTTTGCGCAAAACAATGCTGAATTGTGGTAATGGATAAAAACAGGAAAATGGAGTATTTGAAATACATATGCAGTTTTCATTTACTTTAATTGTCAGAAAAATGATTACTAGTATTTTGATTAATCCTTAAACAGAAGCGGAGCAAATGCATACAAGCTTCTTCTCCATGATTGCCATTCATGTGCAGTTTCAGGTGAAATATAGGATACCCCTTTAATGCCAGCTTTATTCCATTCTTCAGCTGCAGCCTGAATATTTGCAGAGCCACCTTCACGACTGCCAAAACTCATAAATACAACTTTCACATTCTTTTTAAAACCCTCTATATCTGTTATTTCTGTTGGTGAAAAAGTGCCACTGCTAAACATACCAACATAAGAGAATTTAGTTGGATCTGAAACTACAATAGAGTGTGTTTGCATTCCCCCCATGGATAAGCCTGCCATAGCTCTATGGCGCTGATCTGCTATAACACGATAAGTTGTTTCTATATAAGGAATCAAATCATCGAAAAGTATTTTCTGAAATTGTGCAGAAAAATTTGGCCTGTCAATTGGAGTACCACCAGCAGGCACTGATTGGCCAGGTACAGGGCGTTGCCCCTGAGCATTCATACCAGGCCTGGGACCGCGGGGAAGATTAACACTACTATTTTCCATAACAATAATGAAAGGGTTCAATTTGCCATCAGCTATAAGATTGTCCATAATCAGGTTTGCATGCCCCTGATTGCCCCAGCCTGTTTCATTTTCTCCCATTCCATGCTGAAGATAAAGTACCGGGTAAGTTTTATCTTTATCCTTATCATAGCCAGGTGGTGTATAAATGTAAACACGGCGAATACTATTGGTGGTTTTAGAGAAGTATTGGTTTTCACGTAACTGACCATGAGGAACATTTTTAAGTGCGTATTTATCCTGATCTTTAGCGGGAATTTCAATGCCACTTCCCCAACGGCTTGCTCCATAAAAGTATAAGCTACCTGGATCAGGGACAGATGCGCCATCAATATTAAGTTGGTAATAATGGAAACCTTCATCCTGTGGTGCAGATTCACCAGTCCATACTCCTGCAGTATCTTTTGTTAAATCATATTTTTTCCCGCCAATATCAAGCTGAACCAGCTGCGCTTTTGGTGCCGGAATACTGACCCGAACTATACCTTTTGAATTGACCTGGGGAAATTTCTTTTCCGGCTGGGTAGTTGCAGAAGGTTTAAAGTCTTCTGTAAAAGTGGATTGGTTAACCTGAGCTGAAACAGTTATTGTTCCGCCAAAAAGTAAACCAAATAATAGAATTATATTTTTCATAATTATTGTTTTTTGGCAATCAATCTTTTGTCAAATTATTGTTGTTTTGAAATTATTTCACAAAGCGAATATTTTTAATTAGAATAGTTCCATCTGCACCAGTAGGGAATTTTATAAATACGTCATGATGACCTGTTATATTCTTAACTGATTCAGAAAAAATCTTCCAGTTATTTTCTCCGGAAATAGTAATGGGTATTGTTGCTATTAATTTACCGTTCTTTAAATCATCCAACCATATTTCAAGCTTTCCTGCAACTGTTGCAGAAGCTGTAACCTCAACAAAAGAAGGAGACTTTTTACTTAATTCGATGCCTGATATCATTAACCATCCTCCATTGGAAGATGTATTTGTTACAACTTTATCCGTATCTTTTTTAATTGTTTTTACAGAAAAGTAATTGCAGAAACCAGCAGCACAGATTGGGGAGTATCCATCTTTACAAATAAAAAAATCAAAATCTGCAGGCTTACCTTCTGCAAATATCCCTACACTGGTTCCTACCCAGGAGTTATACCCTGGCTGCGTTTTATCAATATTCAGGGAACTGATAACTTTACCCAGTGCAATCCAGGAATTACCATTACCACTATAATAAGCGGTTAAATTGTGTTCGTTTCTTTCTAGTTTTAACCAAACAATATTCCCAAACCGGTTAGGAATACTCATTTCTTCTACATCTGACTTAAAAATGATTTTTTTACCATTATCATAACCGGAATATAATCTTACAATGACTTTTTGGTTCCCGTTGGTAAGATAAATACCTGCTTTTGCTGCTGTGTCTTTTGCATTAAAATCAACTTTTGTTACTGTAGTATAATAGTGATCTGTTTCTTTTTGTACCAAATGTGTACGAATGCTGTCAGGTATAAGTCTTAACCAACCTTTTCTTGCTGTAAGAGAAAAATTTCCCGCTGCTTTTCTGGTTAAGAAATGCCAATATGCACCTAATGTATCACTATCAAAATCATCGCTTTGCACACTTCTCCATAAAATACCTGATTGTGTTAAATTGGGCTTTGGAATTGGTTGAGTGGTTGGAGCCAATCCCCAGGGCCTGTCTCCTTCCCAAATTACTGGGTATAAAGATGTTTGACGGCCAGTTCCTGACCAATCATCCCCATCATATTTTTCATAACTCTGACCAATGGTCCACCAGGAACCATCAGCTAATTGAACAGGAGCTGCAATATGGTTTGGGCGACGGAATCCAACAGTAGGATCTGTAACAGGTTTAAAGAAATCACCTAATCTTTCCCAATAAGAGGAATCACTTGTTAACTTTTTGGTTCTTAAAACATATTGCCCACCAGAAACATCCCCGGCAGGGAAGTAAAAATAATACCCGTTACGTTTGCACATAACTGGGCCTTCTGCCCAACTATATTGGAGGTTTGCATTGATCCAGTCAAGATTGATTACTGTATCAGAAAGTTGCCCATCCCTGCCAAGTGCTTGAATACGGTTAATTTTCTGCCCATTTTTAATAACCATGTAGGGTTTACCACCATCATCTACGAAGATGGAATTGTCATAACCTAATGGGCCTGTCACTGGATTCGTTTTTACCTGAATTGGATCAGACCATGGTCCTTTTGGTGAATTTGCTTTACAAAACCATTGGCCACCTGATGAAAAATATATCCAGTATGAACCATAGAAATAAGTGATGGCACCTTGCCAAATTCCGGCTGAAGGACGATCATTTACAAATGTTGCAGCTTTTGCTGGTGAAACTACTCTGCCAATTACTTCCCAATGAACTAAATCTGTAGAGTGATAAATTGGCAGATAAGGATTAAAATGGAAAGAAGAACCACAATGATAAAAATCATTACCTACTTTAAGCAAGGTAGGGTCCGGATGATCACCCGGTAAAACGGGATTAATATAGGTATTCACCTGCTGATAATTGGATTGGGAATCTTTATTAAAATTTTGGCTATATATTAATGAAGAGTTTGCTATGATTAAACAAGCAAATAAAAGTTTCTTGTAAATAGTATAATTCATTATGTTGCTTTGAGCTTTATTTATGATGACTAATTTTATTATTTTAATGACTGATATTGCTTGATGAAATCTGCTGCTTCCATCATAGTTGTTATCCAGATGTTTTTTTCATTTTGTTTCAGATAATGCAAAAAAATGTTGTGTTCACTGATTGATACATTCAATGAATTGCCGCCTCCAACCCCATGAAACAAAATAACCAGTAGCGAATTTGTTAGTTCTGCTTTATTTACCCATTCAATCAGCTGATTGGCAGTATGATTGTTAACCACAAAGCAATCCACATTGTATACATCAATTTTATCAATGGTGTGCATCTCATTTCTAACAGCTCTTGCAGCTACAAAATCATTTTTCATAGTAAGCATAAAAGCGGAATCACCAATCTTCATATCACCACAGGTAAATGCAAAAGTTCTTTGTGTTTTTCCATCAAGAGCCTGTAAAAATAGGTTCGTCATTTTTATTTCATCTGTCATTCTTTGTACAGAATAGCTATTCAGATCGTAATCTGCCTTTACCCATTCTCTACCTTGTCCGCCCATACAGGGATGGAATAATGTATGATTACCCAATTCATAACCTTTGGAAGCAACTTTCTTCCAGTCATTCAATCTGTCTTTAGAAAAATAGGCCGTTATGTAAAATGTAGCTTTCAGCTGTAATGAATCTAAGACTGGAACAGCATTATCTAATTGTTGAGGAATAGCATCATCATAAGTTAATACAACAGCACATTTATGGCCATGCCAAACAGTATTGTTTTGGGCAATGCATTGACAAGAGATGAATATAATGAAACAAGATATTAACAACTTATTTTTCATCCTTTAATTTGCTTTTGTATAATTCAGAAATTTATTTGCCCAGGGAATAAAATATTTAAAGTTTGGTGCATCCGTATGACCGCCATCGTGTTGCCGCCAGGCAAGTGTTCCATCCAGCATACTTGTATTGAAGGGTGGCATTTTTTCAGTAAGATAATCATTGGAAACACCAAGATCTTTTACTCCTAATAATTTAAATACCGTTCCAGCTGCTATAGCAGCCATATAACTGCCCTGGTGATCCAGCCAGTTTGCATCTCCTTTCCCTGGAACTCCATAACTAATAAAAGTCAGTCGTGGTGCACAAAGTGCGATTAACTCATGAGCATCCACAGTTAAATCACATCCAGTTTTAGATCCGTATTTTGATTCAGATGCTCCGTATTTCAAAAAGTTCCCTGCCATCCAGTAATATTCCCCACCTGTAAGGCTTTCTACTGCTTCTCCAAATACACGGCGTTGAAGCGTTGCGCCTCCTTTACCTGATGAGCCTATCAGACCTACTGCAAATCGTTGCTCAAATGCAAGTGTAACCAAAGCGGCTTTACCATAACGTGATACACCTTCAATGCCCACTTTCTTAGCATCCACTAAACTATCTGTTTCCAGATAATCCATTGCACGTGCAGCTCCCCATGACCATGCACGCAAAGCACCCCAATCTTCCGGTTTACGGGGTTGGCCTTTGTTTATCAATCCGATAATGCCTCTGGTTATCCCTGCACCATTATCTGCCTGTATGCTATTGGGGTCAATAGTAACATAACCCCAACCGGCAGCCAGTAATTGTTCAGTCGGTGAAAGATTTTCAACTGCAGGAAGGGCAAAGAAATTTGGCCCGGATAATTTTGTAATCGGGTTATAAACCGGATATTTTTCAAAGATGGACTTCAAGGAAGTATCATATTTTATCATCATTTCCTTAAAAGCTGTATTCAGTTTTTCCAATTCTCCTGCCGAAGGTTGTGCCGGTGAAGGAAAAGAAGGGAATCCAAACATCATTAAAACCGGAACAGTCCCTTTAACATTCGTCGGCAATACTTCAATCATATTAATATCCACATGAATCAAGGGATAGGCACTGTTGTCAACATGCCCGGTTAATTGCTTAACTATTGCGGGTGTACGGCCAATAAATTCATGATCAGTTATTTTAACTGTCCATGTTACTTTAGGAAGTTTTTCAGGTAGCTTCCCATACATTTCAAGTTCCAGATCTACTGCAATTTCCGGGCGTCGTTGTTTCCACCATATTTCAGGAGTAGTGACCTTTATATTTTTTTTAGTTGTTAGTATTTCGGGCAGGAGGGGGCAAGGATTTGCCAATGATTCGTCATAGTTAGCATGGTTAGGTGCTGCAGCATCTCCACTCGGTCCGGGTCTTAATTGCTTTATACCCAATTGCTGCATCATGTTATCATGGTCCTGCTGGGCAGTAAATGTTACCAGACGAGGATATTTACTGCTATCAATTCCAGAAGATTGAGCTATGTTAGCGGTAGTTATTATTGAAATTGATAAAAGGCAAAGTAATTTTCTCATGGATTTAAATTAAAAAGCAGGTTTTCAATTTTATTTTTAATGATCTGTTCTGAAGGGTGATGCAGGTAATCCTTCTTTATTATATAAATTTGCCCCATCAGGATTGTCGGCCCAGGCATATCTTACGTACATTGGATGAATGACATGCTCATTCCAGACAATTATTTTATCACCCTCTATCTTTGCTTTAGCCCAAACAAATTTTTTATCTTCTCCTGCAATAGAAAAATAATGTAACTCTTCACCATCATTTGTCATTAAACCCGAACCTGTATTGGTAAATGAAACAATGATGTTATTATTCTCAATGGCAAAGGATTGATATAATGGACCGGTATACACTATATCTTTTTCATAATATGCTATTTTTTCAGCAGCCAGGGCTAATCTGTCACCCACATCTTTTTTTCTGTCCGGATGAATGTCATTCCATTCGCCCAAATCAATGGCAATTGCCATGGCGGTATTGGGAACAGATAATGTGTTTAACTGTGCTTCCCGTAATTCAGCCCACTGGCTTTCTGATGGCAGGTAATTCATATCCATAAATCCGGGTAACTGAACAAATAAAAATGCAGCTTCAGGTTCCTTCCATTTATTTCTCCAATCGTTTATTAATGCTGCCTGCAATTTTTCATACTCTTTCGCTCTTCCTGTATTGGATTCTCCCTGATACCAAAGAAACCCTTTACATGAAAAATTGGTAACCGGAGCAATCATTGCATTAAATAATGCAGCAGGCTGGTTTTGTGCATTCACACCACCTCCACCAAAACCCCTTGCAGGAGGATATACTGCTCCAACTTTATATTGCCAGTATCCTTTTAAATCAATGGTATCTTTTCCAGAAAATAAATAATAAGGTTTATCCGGTACAAACCCTCCTTTGCCTGCATTGTTTTGCACTTTAATTACGATAAGATTTTTGCCTTCCTTTAGTATTCCAGAAGGTACAGTATACCTTCTCTGCGGGTACATATAGGTTGTGTTGCCAATCTGCACTCCATTAATATAAACATTATCGGCATCCACTATCCTTCCCAGAAAAAGTCTGGCTGAAATATTAATCATTGATTTAGGCACTTCAATTTCTTTTCTGTACCAAACAATCCCATCTAAATCTTTAACACCCTGGTCTTCCCAATACCCGGGAACAGAAATTGTATGCCATCTTTTAGGAAGATAGCTGGTATCATACCACTTTCCTGCTATTCCTTTATCTTCCGGTTTTGTACCAGGAAAATTGGCAAATGATCTTCTGTTTAAGATGTTAATATATGCAGTGTCTTTATTTTTTTGAATACTATGTTCTATAGATTCAAAATTCTTTAATGCATCTTCACTTATCCATGCTTCTATAGGGCTACCCCCTACACTGGCATTAATCAATCCTATGGGTACCTTATATTTTTCATACACTTTCTTTGCAAAAAAATAGGCAACAGCAGAAAAATCCAATACATCTTTAGGGTTAACGGATTTCCAATAACCGTTGGGTAAATCATCCTGTGGTTTTTGCATATCTGTCAAAGTAGGAATCCAGAAATGCCTTATTTCCGGATTATTGGCAACTGCAATTTCATCAGCATATCTTACACTATGCAATTGCATCTGATGTACCATATTGGATTGGCCCGAACAGATCCATACATCTCCAAACAAGATATCTTTTACAATAATAATATTTGAAGCTGTAAAAGTTAATTGATAGGGCCCTCCGGCTTTAGTTGGAGGTAATATCATATTCCATTTTCCACTGGTATCAGCAACTGTTTTGTAGGTCTTATTATTAAATAAAACTTTAACTTTCTCTTTTTTTGCAGCCCATCCCCAGATTTTTACAGGTGTATCTCTTTGTAAAATCATACTATCTCTGATTAACCTGGGCAGGCGCACCTGTGCAAAAGCTATTGTAGTGCCGGCTAAAAAAACACAACACAATCCAACAATTTTATACAGTTTCATTTTATTTATTTATAAGGGACAATAGTGATTATTTTTCCATCCGCATCATACTTCAATTCTGTTACTTTTACGGACCGTAAATGTGTTATTCCATTGCTTAAACTGCTATCATGGTAAAATAAATACCATTTGCCTTCAAACTCACAAATGGAATGGTGTGAAGTCCAGCCTATCACAGGTTCCAAAATCCTTCCGCCATAAGTAAAGGGCCCATATGGGTTGTCTCCAATTGAATAGCATAGGAAATGGGTATCGCCTGTTGAATAAGAAAAATAATACTTGCCATTGTATTTGTGCATCCAGGATGCTTCAAAGAATCTTCTGTCAGTATCACCCTGTAATAATGGTTTGCCTTCCTCATCCAGAATTATCACATCTTTCGGCGCTTCGGCAAATTCCAATAAATCATCTGTAAGCTTTGCCACTTTAGCACATAAAGCAGGTTCATTTTCATTGGGTAAAAATGCAAAAGGACTTTCTGCTTGGTCACCATTAAATGTTCCGGCTCTCCAGCGTTGTAATTGCCCCCCCCCATATTCCCCCAAAATAAATATAATAGCTACCATCTTCATCTTGAAGCACAGCAGGGTCAATTGAAAAACTGTTTGTAATAGCTTCCGGCTGCGGAATAAATGGACCTGTTGGGGTATCACTTACTGCCACTCCTATACGAAAAATGCCATCATAATCTTTTGCGGGAAAGTATAAATAATATTTGCCATTTTTTTCTGCTGCATCAGGAGCCCACATTTGTCGTTCTGCCCATTTCACATCTTTTACATGCAATGCAACTCCATGATCTGTTGCTATTTCATCAGCAGGTGTATCCATAGATAAGATATGATAATCTTCCATTGCAAAATGGCTCCCCAAATCATCAAATGCATCTCCGGCATCTATATCATGTGATGGGTAAATATAAATTTTACCGTTAAATACATGTGCGGAAGGGTCTGCGGTATAAATACTTTTTATTAAAGGTGCTGATATAGCGTTTAATTTTTTTTCTTCTGACATTAGTTTAAATTTTGTATGGTTATACTAGATATTTTTATGAATAGAAAGTAGTTTGCATTAATATGCTTTGCGCCGTTCAGCCAGTTCATCCTGCATCTTGATTTCCATGCTTTTATTTATCTTATAGTAAAACAGTAAAATAATTACAAAGACAATGGCAATGGCCGGATAAATACTTGTTGCTAAACGAATGCCCGATATGGCTGATGCACTTTGTGCAATCCATGAAACATTTGCAGGAGGGGCCACATAGCCTGACCATTGCAATAACATACTGCTGATTGCGCCTCCAATGGCTAAACCAACTTTTAATCCAATTACAATACCTGCGAATACAATGGCGGTTGACCTTCTGTTAAACTTCCAGTCTGAATAATCGGCAACATCTGCCATCATAGCCCATGGTACCGGCATGGTAATACCCCAGGAGAAATTAAAGAGTATCTGTAAGATTAAAACCAGCGCAATTCCTGTAGGAGGAACTATATAAAATAAAGCAGCGAAAACAGTGGCCAAAGCTAAACCCAATACAAATACATTTCTCTTCCCAATCCGGCTAACCAGGAGGTTTGAAACTATAATACCTAAAATACTGGCTAACTGTCCAAAAATATTTGTAATCCCAAATACGCTTCCTGCTACATCTGCATTATTACCAGCCATCCCTATTTTTTCAAGGAGGCCAAATGTACCATGGTTCAGATTACTTAGAAATACAGTCATGCTAGAAATTTCCAGATTGTATTGAAAGAAGAACAGCAGCATACCATTTCGTACAGCCAGAAAAATAAACATCATTACGAAAATCAGGAACATAATCACCCATGGGCCATTTTTCATTAAGTCCGATATATCCTGCTTAAGTGATTGTTTTTGTTCAGGATTGGGTTTAACCCTTTCTTTTGTCCAGGAAAATGTAGCAATGAAAAATAAGACTGCCAGTCCACTGAAAATTCCCATCGTAATCATATATCCTTTTGCACTGTCGCCTTTCCCAAAATGGCTGACCATTGGAATAGCAAAACCCTGAATTGCAATGGTGGCCAGAACTACAAATACAAAACGGAAAGAGAATAAACTGTTTCTTTCTTTCTGATCTCCGGTAATTACACCACTAAGAGCAGAATAAGGAATATTGTTAGCAGAATATACCAGCATTAAAAGGATATACGTGGCAAATGCCCATATAATTTTTCCGGTTTGTCCTAAGTCCGGTGTATAAAAAGCTAGAAATCCAAATATCCCAAAAGGGATAGCTGTCCATAAAATCCAGGGCCTGAATTTACCCCATCGGGTATTGGTCCGGTCGGCAATTACACCCATTACCGGATCTGCAAAAGCTCCAACCAGGCGGCCTACCAGAAAAAGGACGGCTATTGCAGTGGCACTGATACCAAAAGTGTTGGTGTAAAAACTAAGTTGCAGCAACATGATGGTTTGAAAGATAAAATTTGCTGCGCTATCGCCTAAGCTAAAACCTACTTTTTCCAGTACTGATATTTTTTTCGATGACTGATCCATAGTATAAGATTAATATGCTTGAAGAAATGTTTATGTATATGATTATTGCTTTTGCTTAGCCAGTTCAATTAGTTTATAATAAGCTTCTTTAGGGATTAAATTCCTGTCGAATAACAATGCATAATTTGTACGTCCGCGAACAGGGAAATCATTCAGCCAGGATTGTCCGTCATCAACTCCCCAAAAGGTTATACGGCTTATATGTTTCTTATATTTCAGAAACAGGGTAAACAAATCTGAATAAGACTGTGTTAATTTTTGAGAAACAGAATCAGGTAAACCTTTAGTATAAGGATTTATTTTTTCATTATAGGCTGCTGTCTGGCTGATATCTGCTGAACCCGGCCTGCCAGTGGGGTTTGGTAATACACTTAAGTCAAGTTCAGTAAACATCACTTCTATTCCCAAAGCAGCAAACTCTTTTATGCTTTCTTCTATTTTATCCAAAGGAACATCGTTCATATGCCAATGTCCCTGAATGCCTACTCCATCAATTCGAACACCTGCAGCCTGTATTTTTTTAATAATTTCTATGGCACCAGCTCTTTTCTTAGGTTGTTCAATATTATAATCATTATAATAAAGTTTTGTATCAGGTGCGGCTTTAGCAGCTAATCTGAATGCCTCTACAATATAGTCAGGGCCTAATTTTTGGAGAAAAATTGAATTGCGCAATGTACCGTCTTCATTCAATGCTTCATTTACAACATCCCATGAATAAACTTTACCATTGTATCTGGTGGCAACAGTGGTAATATGATTTTCAAAAAACAATTTTACACTATCTGCATCTTTTATTCTTCTGACAAAGGGAGGTAACTGACTATGCCATATTAAATTATGGGCATTAATTTTTATGCCATACTTTTTTCCGTAAGCAACCAGTTTATCGGCCAGATCAAAATTATAAGTATCCCAGGCAGGGTGAATAATTTCTGCCTTCATGATATTTTCAGGAGTGGCAGCGTTAAATTGTTGATAGATAAGTTTTGTTACGTTAGAATCCTTCTCTTCGATTTGTGCTGTGTTCAGTGCGGTACCAATCAGGAAGTCGTTTTTATAAACTTCCCTTAAACCGGTTTTTGTTTGGGCATTTGAAGTAATGCAAACAGTTTGCAGGGCAGCAACAGCAATAATAGTGCTGAATTTTAATTTATGTTGTATCATAATTAGTTTATTAAATATTTGTTTACTTGAGTTGATAATTATTTTATTTCCGTAATAATGTTTCATTCGGTCCTAAATAGCTGGGAAGTAATCCCCCCAAGTCAGCAATAATTTTTTGTAAAACTATTCCTGAATCAATCATCCAGAATTTGATTATATGTTTGCCAGGTTTTAATAATTGATGATTAGTTTTTTTAATTATAATATTATTCCCAACCCAATTATTCCATAAAGCAGGATTATTTTCACCTTCATTTAGAGTAATATTTTGAGGTAATTCATCATCAATAGACAAAGCACATTTTAAAGCGGAATTGTGAAAACCTAAAGTAGGGGAGAAGTATGTATTCAATTGAATATCTCCTTTCCCGTAAGTATAAATTTCAAATTGAAGTGAAGGGGAATTGGCAGAAAGTTCTAACTTTTCAGCAGTAACAGGAAATACACATACCCCGGAATTGTTTCTTCCAATATCAGGAATAACCCTCCAGTCAATTTTTTTTGTGTGTATAGCAGTTGTAAAATTTTCAGCATTTATAGAAACCACACCATTTTTTTCATAAAAAATATTCCCTTTTTCTGAAGCCGGTATTTGATTTACTGCAGATAGTTCTTTTTCATTTGACAATAGAATAGTAGGTTGAACAGAATCAGCCGGAATGTATTTAACTGCTGGCATCCTGTTGTAACGGGGTTCCTGCCAGGAAATATAACCGATATGTGTTTGATCCATCATGTGATTCCATTTTCCATTATTTAGGTGGTTGTATTCTACTGATAAAAGAGAATCTTTTATATAATATTCTTTAGCTTGATCAGCATACAGATTGGTATTGGCTTCATGCTTTTTAGCTGCTTCCAGATTTAAAGCAACATAATAATACAAATGATATAGATTGTTCAGAGCTTTTACTGGATGAAGAATCAACTGAAAATAAGTATCCTTATATACAGTATCTATTTTTTGATTGAGTTTTTCAGCTTCATTTTGAAGATTTTCTAGCTGACTTACCACGGATTGAAATTCATCGTAATTTTTTAATGAGTAAGTCCTTGCATCCAGCATTTCGGGTTTTCTTCTGGAAGAAATTTGAGCATAAGATTTTGCAATTTTACCTATTTCAGCCCCATTGGTTTTTCCAAAAATTTCATCTCCCCAATGTGTATAATACCCCGATAAATTAGTTTCATTCCATTTTTTTGTATTGTAGGCATAATCAAGAAAAAAAGTAATTGGCAATTCCATAGGTTTAATATCACCTACATTTACTATCCATATTTTATCTACACCATATTCATAAGCCAGGTGCATTTGTTCCCATAAACGGGCGATGTTATTGGTATTGATCCATTTATAGTTTCTTGGCCCCCCCACATAATCAAAATGGTAATAAATACCATAACCTCCAGCTCTTTTAGGGTCAGAAAGTTTGGGCAGTTTCCGGATATTTCCCCAGTTGTCATCACAAAGTAATAATGTTATATCGTCAGGCACTTTCATTCCCTTATCATAATAATCCTGCATTTCCTTATATAAAGCCCATAATTGAGGCTGTTGATATGCCGGCTTTTTGGTTACTTCTTCAATTATATTTCTTTGATCTTTGACTATTTTTTCTAATAATTCAGTTGCGGTTCCCTGTGTCATAGGCATATCTCCATCGCCACGCATCCCAACAGTAATAATACTTTCATGAGATTTCATGTTTTCTATGCCTTTTCGCCAAAAACTTCTGAGAGCCGAATCATTTTTAGTATAATCCCAGGGGCCTTTACCATAACGTTTCCATTCCTGTTGCGCTCGCAGCATAGGCTCATGATGTGATGTGCCCATAACAATACCATATTTATCTGCCAGCACCGGATTTAAAGTATCATCATCATTAAAAGCATTGCCCCACATAGCCGGCCATAGATAATTGGCTTTCAGGCGAAGCAATAGTTCAAATATTTTTTCATAAACCAAATGATTTACACCTCCAAATTTCTCTTTTGTCCATCCTGAGAAAGCAGGTGCTTCATCATTGATAAATATCCCCCGGTATTTAACGGAAGGAGTTGGAGAATTGAAAATCCCCTTTTTTAAATAAATTTCCTTTTTCTTTATAGTTGGTACATCCGCCCACCAATACCAGGGTGAAACTCCGATTTGCCTGGATAATTCAAATACACCATATGCTGTTCCCCTTTTATCACTGCCTGTAATAATCACTGCGGAACTAATATTTTTTGAAAAAGAATTGACAGTTGCAATCTGAAAAGCTTCCCAATTATTTTTTAAAGTCTCAAGATGTATTTTATTTGAATTTGACAACTTTTGAATTGTTGGGGAAGAAGTAATACACCCGATAATAATCAGATTGTTTTTTGCAGTATTTAGGGTATGAACAATAATGGGTTTTTGGGAAGTAACAGATTCAATATCGGCTTGTAACAATTGTGCAGATTTTTGAATCAACCAATTATCACTACTATCAGTATAGATATAAGTAGTTTGTGAAAAATTTACAATCGGAATGCTGTTTTCAACCTGATGATTAAAAACTTTTAACTGGCCTACAGCTATTATATTTACTGTTAAAGTAAGTAATAGAAATATGCATATTTTTTTCATTTGGCTTGTTTTAACAATAAAAGATTTAAGTATCAGAAACCAATGGAGTTCCCCCCATCAACCGGAAGCACAACACCTGTAATAAATTTTGATGTATTCCCGGCAAAATAAAAGGCAGTGTCTGCTATATCAGATGGATTTCCCAATTTCCCCATGGGGGTACGGGACAATACTTTGTTTTTTCTGTCGGGATCATTATTTAATGCTTTTGCGCTCATTTCAGTTGCAATAAAACCCGGGGCAATACAATTTACCCTGATTCCTAATGGGGATAATTCAACCGCCATGGCCCTTGTCATTCCTTCAATTGCTGATTTCGATGCGGTATAAGCAATTACTTTAGGTATTCCATATTGAGAGGCCATTGAACTGATATTAATAATGCAACCGGTTACATTTTTAATCATCACTTTTACCACTTCCCGGGATAAAGCAAATACCGAAGAAACATTGGTGTACATGATTCGTTGAAAGTCTTCATCAGTGACTTCAGTAAAATCCTTTTTTAAATTTATTCCTGCATTATTAACAAGAATTGAAATGCTTCCAAATTTTGATTCAATATCATTTACAAGTTTGGGAATTGAAGCAAGATCATTCAAATCAAATGAGATTGGAATACATAGTTCTCCAAGTTCCTTTTTAGCATCGGTTAGTTTTTTCGCATCACGTCCTATAATAATGGTTGTGATATTTTCTTGTACGAATTTTCTAGCAATTGCCAACCCAATTCCTGATCCACCACCTGTTACCACTGCAATTTTATTTTCCTGATTTATCATTTTTAGTATTATTTAATTTCTGATTTTTTATTTCTTTTAATGGACGATTCCCGAATCAATAATTCTGATTTGATAACTATAGAACTGGTTAATTTAATATCAACATCTCCATTCAGATGATTGATGAGATTCCTGGCCGCTACCTCTCCCATATTGAAGCCTGGATAATCGATTGTTGTGAGGTTTGGTTCAACTATTGTACTTACAATATCATTATTAAAACCAACTACTGCAATATCTTCAGGAACCCTGATATTCAGTTCTTTAAAAGTTTGCATTACTATAGCAGCAGAAATATCATTTGTTATGAAAATAGCGTCAGGTAAGGGTTTCATCCTGGAAATATTTTTGGCGGCTTCTATGCAGGTCTGTTTTTGAAGATCGTTTACAATTAAATAATTATGCTTGAATTTTATATTATTATCTTTCAAAGCAGCTTTATAACCCTCCAGGCGATTGTAATAAACGTTTCTGGAAAGGTTGCCTGTCATATGGATAATTTTTTTACATCCCTGTTCAATCAAATGTTGTGTAGCCTCATACCCTGCTTTATAATTATTGATGATCACTTTAGTTCCCGTACTATTTTCTTCCACACGGTCAAAAAATATTACCGGAATATTTTTCCCTATGAATTGCTCGAAATGGGCCAGGTTTGGGGTGTCATAAGCAAGTGAAGCAATTACACCATCTACCCGTTTCTGAAATAAGTTATTAGCATTAGCAACTTCCTTTTTACCCGATTCTCCTGAGTGTGCGATAATGATATCATAGGAGGTTTCTGATAATACCTTTTCAATTCCGGATAATACAGAAACCATAAAATGAGAATTCAATTCATGCATTAATACCCCAATTGTTTGGGTTTTTCTTTTTCTCAGACTGCTGGCAAAATAATTACTTCGATAACCTTTCTTCACGGCAAGGTCCAGAATTTTTTTTCTTGTCCTGGGTTTTACAACAGGGTCGTTTTGTAAAGCCCGGCTAACTGTGGCAGTGGAATAGTTTAATTCTTTGGCAAGGTCGTAAATCGTTACTTCTTTAAACATACAATGGTTTACATGATGCTGTAAAGCTATTTAAAAATTAATTTTAAAAAAAAAAATGTAAACGGTTACTTTTTTCAAAAAAGTATCTATATTCGTTCTGGAAAATGAGATTTCACTATCATTTTTAACGAAAAACGACTGCTATATGCTAACTGCTACAATTCTTTTTGCATTTTTAATAAGTGTTGCAATTACACTTTTTTCAAATGCAACTCTTTCTCCAAAAGAAGTTATAAAGCCATTGCCTCAATTCGATTCAGGATAAGTCAAAACTTGCAAATATGTTTTAAAAAAGAATCACTTATACTAATAAAATAATAATTATGTCGATTGCTAAAAAACAAAAATGGGTCTCACCCAGGATGATGATGATGAAAGCATTATTATCATTTTTTTTCCTGATTGCATTAAGCACATTAGGATTTTCTCAAACAAAAATTCAGGTAAAAGGAAAGGTGGTAGACGATGCAGGTAAGCCAATCCCCGGGGCATCTGTTCAGGTAAAGGGGACTATAAATGGAGCAACCTGCAGTGAATCCGGTGTTTTTAATTTGGCTGTAGCGGCAGACAAAAAACTCGTTGTAACCGCTATAGGATATGAAACTAAGGAAATTGCTATTCCTTCAGATACCAAAAACTTTACTATTAAATTGTCTCAGGTATCTGCTGAATTGGAAAAAGTAGTGGTAATTGGTTATGGTTCTGCCAGAAAAAGAGATTTAACCGGTTCAGTTGCTTCTATTAGCGGGGATGCCACTAATGCTGTTCCTGCGGTTGATATTTCCAATGCCCTACAGGGACGTGTGGCTGGCGTGGAAATGTCACAGACATCTACAAAGCCAGGCGCTGGTATGCAAATACGCATTCGTGGTGCTCGTTCATTGAATGCTACCAACGATCCTTTGGTTGTACTTGATGGTATTCCATTTGGAGGATATCTGAATGATATCAGCCCCTCTGAAATAAAGAGTATTGATATATTAAAAGATGCTTCTGCCACTGCTATTTATGGTTCCCGTGGTGCAAATGGAGTTATTTTGGTTACTACAATAAAAGGTACCGCCGGTCAAAAAGCACATATTTCTTACAATGGTTATACAGGGATGAAGAAAGTGTGGGCAGAATATCCAATGATGAACGGACCTCAATATGCAGCTCTCCGTCATGCAAATAATGCTAATGTCAGCACTATTGGTGCAAGTCTGCATAATAATACTTTGGACGAAAACGATAGTACAAATACCGATTGGCAAAAACTGTTATATCAAACAGGGTTTGTTACTAATCAGGATTTAAACATTACTGGTGCAACTGATAAAGGTAGCTACAGTGTTGGATTTACCTACTTCAAAGATCAGGCAGTTATACCTCTTCAGTACTACGAACGGTATACAATAAGAACTTCTCTGGACCAGAAAATTGGTAATTTATTTAGAATTGGATTAACCACCAATAATTATTATGTAAATAGCCATGATCAGAACCTGGGGCCATCAGCTGCCTTGAATCTTACACCTATTATAAACCCATATAATCCAGATGGTTCCTGGAAACAATTGGTAAGTATTAACACTTCGGGTTCACAATGGGTATATACAGCCCATGCATTAAATAATTTGGGCGATAGTTATATTGATTTAACCAGAAGTTATAGTTCCTACAACAGCATATTTGGTGAACTTAAGATTCCTGGTGTGGAAGGCTTAAAGTATCGTGTTAATCTGGGATTAAATTTTCATCAGCACGACTATGGCACTTACACAGGTCAAGGTGTTTTCAGTGGGACTCCTACAACTGCTTCAACTGCTTCAATCAGCAATACCAAACAAGTTGGCTATGCTGTTGAAAACATGTTAACCTACGACCGGACTTTTGCAAAAAAACATAGGGTGAGTGCGGTTGCATTGTATTCAGCTGAACAAAATACTTATTGGTATTCATCAGCTTCTGCAACAGCCATACCATCCGATCAGTTCCAGTTTTATAATTTATCACAAGTAAATGCCCTCCAGAGTGGTGTTTCTACTGTAGGTAGTGGTAATTATTGGCAAACAGGTTTATTGTCTTATATGGGTCGTGTTATGTATTCTTATAACGACCGTTATATGCTGACTGGTAGTTTCCGTTCAGATGCTTCTTCTGTACTTGCTCCAGGTCATCAATTTCATTCCTATCCTGCTGTTTCAGCCGGTTGGAACATGAAAAGCGAATCTTTTATGAATAAAGTTTCAGCTATAGACGCATTGAAATTACGTATTGGTTATGGTGAAACTTCTAATCAGGCTATTAGTCCTTATCAAACTCTTGGAGGCTTATCTACAAGTCCGTATAATTTTGGTGCTACAGGTTATGCTATGGGCTATTATGTAAATCAGTTGCCTAATCCTAAATTAGGATGGGAATTCTCTAAAACATGGAATTATGGTGTTGACTTCTCTTTATTTAAAAATAGGTTAAGTGGTACTGCAGAATATTATACCATTAATACCTCTAATGTATTGTTGAATGTCAATTTGCCTTATACTTCTGGTGTAAGCTATTATACAGCAAATATTGGAGCAACCCAAAATAAAGGATTTGAATTATCACTTAATGGAGTAATTCTGGATAATTATAAAGGCTGGTCTTGGGATTTAGGAATAAATGTATATCGTAACCGTAATAAGTTAGTTCAATTGTATAATGGTGATCCGTATGATAAAGGTAATTTATGGTTCCCTGGTCATCCTATCGATGTTATGTATGACTATAAGAAAATTGGACTGATGACATCCGCTGATAGTGCAAGTGGGTATATGAAAGCTGCAGAACCAAGTGGTAATGTTGGTATGATCAAAGCCGCTTACAATATGAACGACCCAACTCTAAAATTTGTAAATGGAGTTCCAAATAGAATTATTGGAGCAGGTTCCGCATTAAATAATGATGACCGTCAGATTTATGATATGCAACCCAATTTTGAAGGAGGATTCAATACAAGAGTAGCATATAAAGGATTTGAACTAAGTATAATTGGAGCATTTAAAAGTGGAGGTTTACTAATCAGCACACTTTATTCATCTAATGGGTATTTAAATAATCTGAATACCAGAGCCGGAAATAATGTAAATGTGGATTACTGGACACCCACACATACCAATGCATGGGCACCAAGACCTGGTGGAGTAGGTGGCGATAATCCGAAATACGGAAGTGATTTAGGTTATTTCAGTGCATCCTATCTGAAGGTTCGTGCAATTACATTAGGATATAATTTCGGTCAAAAGTGGATGAAACCTGCAGGAGTTGAAAAAATGAGAGTGTATTGTATGGTGCAAAATCCATTTGTAATGTTCTCTCCTTATACTAAAATGTCGCATATGGATCCTGAAACCAATTCTTATGGCGATCAGAATGTAGCAGTCCAAGCTGCACCGCACCGTATCCTTACTATTGGTACCAATACTCCTTCAACCCGAAATTTTATTGTTGGATTAAATGTAACATTCTAAAAAATATAATATGAAACATATACATATAAATAAATATTTGGGGGCAGTTCTGCTTATACTCTTAATTACAGGATGTAATAAGATCCTGAACGAAACCCCACGCAGTTCATTTACTCCTGTGTATTTCCAATCTGCAAATGGTGTTATAGGAGGCTTAACTGCAGAATATGCTTCCCTAAGAAATATTTACGGACAAGCTTATTTCTGGAATCAGTGCCAGGCAGGAACTGATGAATCAACCTGGGGTCAAAGTGGTTCCAGTGGTAGCAGTATGCAGGCGCATGACTTTTCTTTTGCAGGGGTAACACCAACTCCTTCATTAAATGATGCTGGTATTGTGTGGACCAATGCATTTCCTTATATCAACACGGCCAGTGGTGTAATTGAAAATGCAGCGAAAGCTGGTGTTGCATCTTCCTATATTGCTGAAGCCAGATTCTTCCGTGCTTTCCATTATTTTTTGTTAGTACAAACTTTTGGTGGAGTACCATTGGATTTGGGTGCAGGCAGACTGAGATTCAATACCTCTACTGCAAGCACTTCAGTAAGAGATTCTGTAAGTATTGTTTATACAAAAGCTATAATTCCAGATCTTGACTCTGCTGTAGTCAATTTGCCAACATCACAAAGGGTTACCGGAGCGGTAACTAAACAAGTTGCCCAATTTTATCTGGCAAAGGTTTATCTTACTTATGCATGGTGGCTTTTAAATCCGAATAATATTCCAACATATCCAATCGAATCAGGAAGCCCCAGAATTGACCCAGCCGGGCATAATGCAGCTTATTATTTCCAGCAGGCTTATAATTTAGCAACCACAGTTATTCAAAATCCAGGAACATACGCATTACAGCCAACATTCTATGATGTTAATGTAGGTACTAATGACCGTAATAATGAGTGTATGTTGTATGCAGATCATACACAGGCAAATGCGCAATATGCAGTGAGCAGCCTTACTTATGGTAGTGGTGGTGCTCCGGATAATTTCGCAGGCTGGTTCCAAACCTGGAGTTACCAAACATTAACAAGTTCTAAGTCTCCAACTTCATGGTCTGGAATAAATGCTGTACAGCGTATCTCCACTCAGGGATATGGACGTCCATGGGTACGTGACGCTCCTCCAATTGAGGTATTTACCAAAACATTTGCAGATAAAACAAATGATTCCCGCTACGACGGAACTTTTACAACTGTTTATCGCAGTGATATGACAGAAGCTGGTATTTCTCAAAGCACATTATACAATGCCAACTATTTACCTATTCAGGAAGGAAGTGCAGTGTTGAGTTTCCTGCCAAATGATACTACTGGAATTGATTATTCTAATGCTACATTTAAAAGTAATGTTGGGGCAGGTGTATTACCAGGCCGGGCCGACTATGTGATAGCACCGAGTGCTATTAACAGGATTGTTTATCCGGGAATCTGGAAGCTTGGTCCTTACCGTACAGATAATAATGGTGGTTTAGGTAATCCTAATGCAGGTAGCACCCGCCCTTATACTTGTGCTAAATTCTCTGAATTATTCTTTATAGCTGCAGAAGCTGCAGTGATGGGTGCTACTACAACTTCTGTAGGAGGTACTTATTCAAACGACGGAACAGCAAGAGGATTAATTAATGTGATTCGTGCACGTGCCGGTAAATGGAAATTCAGTAATGCGAATAATTCAACTTATATAGCTGATAATAGTGCTACAATGGTAGCAGCTACACCAGCAACTATTACTATTGGCTATATCCTGGCAGAACGTTCACGGGAATATTATGGGGAAGGTTACCGCTGGTATGATTTAGTACGTACCCAAAGATGGGGTATGGACAATCAGGAAGGCTATAATTACAGTACTTATATTATTGGAGGACCTGCATATGCTAATCATACACCTGTAACAAATACCAGGTATATTACTCCTCAATACTATTTGAGACCTATTCCACAAGGCCAGTTGGATGGTATGAGTATGAGTGCTGCTGCTAAAGCTGCTTATCAGAATCCGGGTTATTAATAAAAGTTTGATCAAGGGGGATGAGAGAGGGTTTTAAATGTTCTCTCATCCTTACTTTAAATGAAGAGATAATAGTAAAATTAAGTTTCGTTTTTTAGTGTTTTCTTTTTGAAAATGAATTCATTTAATGAGATTGAAATTTATACAAGGTTTTAATATAGCTTATTTCTAAAAGCTACGATAGTTGAAGATACTATGTTATATAATTTTTCATAAGCAACCGTTAGTTAGAGTTAATGTCCACCGGGGATTCTTCCCTGGTGGTTATTTTATTTGAACTGGTTAAATTATAAAATGTAAATGAAATCTTGTAAATATTGTCTGATTATAGAAATGTTTTAAAACTGGAAATATAAAATAAATAATATAGAGTATGTCAGTTCTAATTGGTGAGAAAGAATTCTTTAAAGGGATTTCAAAGATTCAGTTTGAAGGGATAAAAAGCGATAATCCATTGGCCTATCGCTGGTATGATGAAAGTAAAATAGTAGCAGGGAAAACTATGAAAGAGTGGCTTCGGTTTGCCGTAGCTTATTGGCATTCATTTGTAGGTAATGGAAGTGATCCATTTGGGGAGCCAACACAAATTTATCCATGGAATGAACCTGCAGATGCAATTGCAAGAGCAAAAGATAAAGCAGATGCTGCTTTTGAATTCATAACAAAATTGGGATTACCATATTATTGTTTTCATGATGTGGATGTAGTGGATTATACCAATGATATCAATGAAAACGACAGGCGTTTACAAAATTTAACAGCATATTTAAAGCAAAAACAGGATGCAAGCGGTGTGAAATTATTATGGGGTACTGCCAATGTTTTCAGTAACAGAAGATACATGAATGGCGCTTCCACCAATCCCGATTTTCATGTGCTCACACATGCTGCTTCACAAGTGAAAGCTGCATTGGATGCAACGATTGCTTTAAAAGGTGAAAATTATGTTTTTTGGGGTGGGCGAGAAGGGTATATGACATTATTGAATACCAATATGAAGCGGGAAAAGGAACATCTGGCCAGGTTCTTACACACTGCAAAAGACTATGCAAGAAAGAATGGTTTTAAAGGAACATTTTTTATAGAACCCAAACCTTGTGAACCTACCAAACATCAGTATGATTATGACAGTGATACTGTAATAGGTTTTCTCCGTCAGTATGATTTACAGAACGATTTTAAACTGAATATTGAGGTAAATCATGCTACCCTGGCAGGACATACTTTTCAGCATGAATTACAAACTGCAGTAGATGCTGGTTTATTGGGAAGTATGGATGCCAACCGTGGTGATTATCAAAACGGATGGGATACAGATCAGTTTCCAAATAATATCAACGAATTAACAGAAGCGATGCTGATTATTATAGAAGCAGATGGTTTTAAAGGTGGAGGAATCAATTTTGATGCAAAGCGTAGAAGAAATTCTACAGATGCTGCTGATTTGTTTTATGCACATATTGGTGGTATTGACACATTTGCAAGAGCTTTAATTATTGCAGATGAAATATTACAGAAGTCTGACTATAAAAAATTACGTGCCGATCGGTATGCTTCTTTTGATACCTCAAAAGGAAAAGAATTTGAAGAAGGGAAATTATCCCTTGAAGACCTTAGGGCTTATGCTGTAGAAAATGGGGAGCCAAAACCTATCAGCGGAAAACAGGAATATTTTGAAAATATCATCAACAGGTTTATTTAGGAAAAATGAAAAGGAATACTTTAAAATGTATTCCTTTTCATTTTTCAATAATAGTCTTTCAATATTTAGTGCTTTAAAGTACCTGTTCAGTTTTAATTAGAGTATTCCTTGTTAATAATTTTAATCAGTAAGTCATTTTACAATTTAGTTTTTTATCATTTTTCAATTTTTGAATGTGAAGAAAATTTATTTATTACTGGCATTACTGGTATTTTATTTCAGCAATTGCTGGTCGCAAACCTATCAGAAAACAGACTTTGGAATAAGATCAGTAATTAATTCCATTACTGTTGATATACAGTTTTATAACCCTTCCACCATTAGGGTGCTGAAATGGCCTGAAGACAAAAGCTTCTCAAAAGAGAGCCTTTCAGTAATTCAAAAACCTCAGAAAACGGAATATACAATAGTACAACAGGGAGACCTGTTATCCCTTAAAAGCAAAAGTGTAGTTGCCCTTTTAAACCTGAAAAACGGAAAAATTATTTTTAAATCACTGACAGGTAAGACACTTTTAAATGAGCAGGAATCGGGAACATCATTTACTGCATTCAACGACGCAGGTAATAAAACCTATAACACTTATCAGTCTTTTGTTCTGGATAAAGAAGAAGCTATTTATGGCCTGGGTCAGCAGCAAAAAGGTAAAATGGTGCAGCGGAATATTAAGCTTAATATGGTACAGGGAAACACGGATGATTATGTTCCTTTCTTTTTGTCTGATAAGGGATATGGAATCTATTGGGACAATTATTCCCCCACTGTATTTGAAGATAAACCGGAAAGTACTTCCTTTAAGTCTGATGTTGGAGATGGTATTGATTATTATTTTTTATTCGGGGGTAATGCAGATGGGGTGATTGCAGGTATGCGTTCGCTTACCGGACAAGTACCCATGTTCCCTTTATGGACATTTGGTTACTGGCAAAGTAAAGAACGTTATAAAAGCCAGGATGAACTGGTAAATGTTGTAAAAAAATATCGTGAACTTGGTGTACCTCTGGATGGAATTATTCAGGATTGGCAGTACTGGGGGAATAATTATCTGTGGAATGCGATGGAGTTTTTAAATCCGGAATTTAGTAATCCCAAAAAGATGATTGATGATGTTCATACCCTGAATGCACACATGATTATTTCAATATGGTCATCATTTGGGCCCCAGACCAAGCCTTACAAAGAATTAGATAAAATAGGGGCACTATTGGATTTTAAAACCTGGCCAGAGTCAGGATCAGAAAAATGGCCACCCAATCTCGATTATCCTTCAGGAGTAAGAGTGTATGATGCGTATAATCCTGAAGCCAGAAATATATATTGGAAATATTTAAATAAAGGGTTATTCTCTCTTGGATTGGATGGGTGGTGGATGGATTCTTCAGAACCGGACCATTTACAGTTTAAACCATCAGATTTTGACAACAAGACCTATTTGGGTTCATTTCGTAAAGTAAGAAATGCTTTTCCCCTTATGACTGTTGGAGGTGTTGCTGAGCACCAGCATTCGGTTACATCAGATAAACGGGTGTTTATTCTTACCCGTTCGGCTTTTGCAGGCCAGCAAAGGTATGGAGCCAACACATGGTCGGGTGATGTTACTGCATCCTGGGATGCACTGCGAAACCAGATTTCAGCAGGCCTTAATTTTTCGCTTTGCGGCATTCCATACTGGAACAGTGATATCGGAGGTTTCTTTCTAACAAACTATAAGAAAAAACTGGAGGATGCTGAATATCGTGAATTGTATGCCCGATGGATGCAGTTTGGAACATTTTGCCCCATGATGCGATCCCATGGCGCAGATGCACCACGTGAAATTTATCAGTTTGGTAAAAAAGGAGAAAAAGTATATGATGCTATAGAAAAATATATCAACCTACGTTATAGTTTGTTGCCCTATATCTATGCAAGTTCCTGGTCTGTAACTACCAATCAATCCACCATGATGCGTGCTTTAGTAATGGACTTTGCTACAGATAAACAGGCACTGGATATTAATGATGAGTTTATGTTTGGTAAATCGCTGCTGATTTGCCCGGTAACCAGGGCAATGTATGTAAAAGATGCAAAAGAAGATTTCAGTACAGTTCAATCAAAGGAGGTCTATTTACCCAAAGGGGCAGACTGGTTCGATTTCTGGACCGGCATCAGATTTACTGGAGGACAAGCCATTCATAAAGAAACACCATTAGATATTATTCCGGTATATGTAAAAGCAGGCTCTGTGCTTCCAATAGGGCCTAAAGTGCAATATGCCACTGAGCAGAAATGGGACAATCTTGAAATAAAGGTTTATGAGGGAGCCAATGGACAATTTACATTGTATGAAGATGAAAATGACAATTACAATTACGAAAAAGGGGCTTATTCAACTATAAATTTTAACTGGGATGATTTTAAAAAAGCATTGACCATCAGTGACAGGATTGGTGAATTCCCGGGTATGCTGACAGAGCGGAAATTTAATATTGTATTTGTTTCATCTGATATGCATAATCAGCAAGTAATATATAATGGAAAAAAAGTAGTCATTCAACAATAGATCTGAAATAGTAAAATATTATCCTAAAAAAAATAATATGAAAAAAGAACTGATAATTGCATTAGGTTTTTTGTTTACAATAAATTCATGGGGGCAGCAACTCCCGTTTCAGAATCCTGATTTAAATGCTGAAGTACGGTCAAAAGACTTACTCTCCCGGTTAACACTGGAAGAAAAAGCAACGTTGATGTGTGATCAATCTGATGCAATACCAAGATTAGGGATTAAAAAATTCAACTGGTGGAGTGAAGCATTACATGGCTTAGCCAATAATGGTAATGTTACCGTTTTTCCGGAACCGGTGGGTATGGCAGCTTCCTTTGATGATACATTGGTATACCATATTTTTGATGCAGTATCCGATGAAACACGGGCAAAGTATAATGAAGCACAGCAATTAGGGCAAGATAACCGCCGGTTTCTCAGTCTTTCCGTTTGGACACCCAATGTTAATATTTTCAGAGACCCACGTTGGGGACGTGGGCAGGAAACCTATGGAGAAGATCCATACTTAACTTCCCGTATGGGGGTTTCGGTAGTTAAAGGCTTGCAGGGCCCTGCAGATGCCAAATACCGGAAACTATTGGCATGTGCCAAGCATTTTGCGGTTCACTCAGGTCCGGAATGGAGCCGCCACCAGTTAAATATCAATAACCTTAATCCGCGCGATTTGTATGAGACCTATCTGCCTGCTTTTAAAGCATTGGTGCAGGAAGCCGATGTACGTGAAGTAATGTGTGCATACCAGCGCCTGGATGATGAACCTTGCTGCGGAAATTCAAGATTATTACAACAAATACTTAGAGAGGATTGGGGATATAAATATATAGTGGTATCTGATTGTGGTGCAGTTACTGATTTCTTTACCAGTCATAAAGTTTCATCAGATGCTGAACATGCTGCTACTAAAGCAGTTTTGGCAGGTACTGATGTAGAATGCGTTTGGCAAAACTACCCATTTAAAACTTTACCGGAAGCTGTTTCAAAAGGGCTGATCAAAGAAGCAGATATAAATAAAAGCTTGTTGCGTGTGTTAAAAGGTCGTTTCGATCTGGGAGAAATGGATGATAATGCAATTGTACCCTGGACTAAAATTCCCACTTCTGTTTTGAATAATGAAGCGCATAGGAAAATGGCTTTGGATATGGCCCATGAAACCATGACATTACTGCAGAATAATAGCAATATACTTCCATTAAATAAATCTGTTAAAAAGATTGCTGTCATTGGCCCTAATGCTAATAACAAGCCAATGCTTTGGGGAAATTACAATGGAACCCCGGTAAGAACTATTACCATTCTTGATGGAATTACTTCAAAGCTCCCGTCAGAAAAAGTGTTATATGACAAAGCCTGTGATCTGGTGGAAAATAAAGTTACTGAGAGTTATATTCCTAATTGTTCCTTTGAAGGTAAAAAAGGATTTAAAACAACCTATTGGAATAATCCCGATTTTACCGGAAATATTGTAACCACACAACAGCTGGTTAATCCAATAAAAATGACAACTGCCGGTCAGCATGAATTTGCAACTGGCGTAAAACTGGAAGGCTTTTCTGTTAAATATGAAACCGAATTTATTCCCGCTGTTAGTGAAGAAATTGTATTTAAATGCGGAGCTGCAGGATTCTTTGAATTACTTGTAAATGGTGAAGTGATTAGAAAATACAATAACTGGAGAACACTTCCTTCAAGAATTCCTTTTAAAGTTGAAAGTGGCAAGAAATATACATTCGAAATACGCTATGCACAATTGAATAATTGGGAAGCAAATATTGAGTTTGATTTCGGAAAAGAAGTAGGGGTTGATTATACCAATCTGTTGCAGAAACTTAAAGGCATTGATGTTGTTGTATTTGCAGGAGGCCTTTCTACTCAACTGGAAGGAGAAGAAATGCCGGTATCTTATCCCGGATTTAAAGGTGGTGACCGCACTGATATTCAACTACCTGAAGTTCAGCGCAATTGCTTAAAAGCATTGAAAGCTGCAGGTAAGAAAATAATATATGTTAATTGTTCCGGTTCTGCCATCGGACTTGTACCAGAAACAGAAAGCTGTGATGCCATTCTGCAAGCCTGGTATGGCGGTGAATCTGGTGGGCAAGCTGTGGCAGATGTTTTGTTTGGTGATTATAATCCATCTGGTAAACTGCCAGTTACCTTCTATAGAGATACCACTCAGTTAAAAGGGTTTGAAGATTATTCAATGAAAGGTAGAACCTACCGGTATATGTCGGATCCATTATTCCAATTCGGATATGGCCTTAGTTATACTTCTTTTGTTATTGGTGAGGCGCATTTGAATAAATCTGTCATTCATAATAATGATAGTATTGAAATGTCCGTACCTGTTTCCAATACCGGTAAGCGTAAAGGGACTGAAATTGTACAGGTTTATATACGCAAAGCAAATGATACCCAGGGCCCATTAAAAACTTTAAGGGGGTTTAAAAGAATTGAAGTAGAAGCCGGGAAAACGGTAACTGCTACTATAAACCTGCCTTTTACAGCTTTTGAATTTTATGATGAAACAAAAATTAAAATGGATGTAATTCCCGGGGAGTATGAAATATTATACGGGAATAGCTCGTCTGCAAAAGATTTGAAGATGTTAAAAATTACTGTTCAGTAATGAAATTCGTAAACGAGTTAATTGGTCAACAAATTCAGTTGATGTGCATCTGAATAACTGATAGATTCAGGTAAATGGTAAAAAATGTAATTATTTCCATATGTTATTATTAGGAATTGATGTGGGTACTTCATCTATCAAAGTATCAGTTATAGAAGCGGCAACACAGAAAATTATTGAATCCGTACAATATCCGGAAACAGAATCTGAAATCATTTCATTGCAAACCGGATGGGCTGAGCAATCACCTGATCAGTGGTGGAATGATGTGCAGGCTGCCATTAAAAAAGCGAATGCAGGCGGAAAATATAACCCTGCCGCTATCAGCGCTATTGGTATTGCGTATCAGATGCATGGGTTGGTTTTGGTAGATAAGGAAGGAAAAACTTTGCGTAACAGTATTATATGGTGTGATAGCCGTGCGGTGCCTTATGGAGATGCAGCATTTGAAAAAATAGGTAAGGCAAAATGTTTAACGCACCTGTTGAATTCACCCGGTAATTTTACTGCTGCTAAATTAGCCTGGGTAAAAGACCATGAACCGGAATTGTATAGTAAGATTGATAAAATATTATTACCCGGCGATTTTATTGCATACCGGTTAACTGATACAGCCACCACTACAGTATCCGCTTTATCTGAAGGTATTTTCTGGGATTTTATAACCAATTCCATTTCAAAGGATGTGCTGGATTATTTTGGATTTGGTCCGCAACTGTTTCCCACTGTTCAGGAAGTATTCAGTGAACATGGAAAGGTTTCTAAAAAAGTGGCGGCAGACCTGGGATTAACAGAAGGTATACCCGTTACCTATAAAGCGGGCGACCAACCCAATAATGCCCTTTCCTTAAATGTATTAAATGCAGGGGAAGTAGCGGCAACTGCCGGCACTTCAGGTGTTATTTATGGTGTGGCAGATCAGCTGGTATTTGATCAGCAATCCAGGTTAAACAGCTTTGCACATGTCAATCATAGTCCCGATACCATCAGAACAGGGGTACTCTTATGTATTAACGGTACTGGCATTATGAACCGGTATGTAAAGCAATTGGCCGGTCCTCAACTTACCTATAAGGAATTTGATCAGCAGGCTGCTTCCATCAGGGCAGGAAGTGATGGGTTGCATATTTTACCATTTGGCAACGGAGCAGAAAGGATTTTTAATAATAAAATAGTAGGTGCTCATTTTGAAAATATTGACCTGAATAAACATACGGCCCCTCATTTTTTTAAAGCTGCACAGGAAGGAATCGCTTTTGCATTTAAATATGGTTTCGATATCATGCAATCAAACGGTATGCAACCACTCAGAATTCGTGCCGGAAAAGCAAATATGTTTTTGAGTAAGGTATTTACGGAAGCATTTGTAAATGTGATTGGTGTGCCTGTTGAGTTATATGATGCAGACGGAAGTGCTGGAGCTGCAAAAGGAGCAGGTATTGGTATACAATATTATGCTTCTGCAGAAGAAGCCTGTAAAGTGCAGCAAAGCAATGCCTGTATTGAACCGGATAATATTTCTTTGTATCAGGAACTTTACCAGCAATGGCTGCAAAATTTGCTCAGGCATAATATCTAATATTAAACCGTTTGTACAGTTGAAAAAAAATCTGCTTATTTGTTAACTTATAAATTGTAGCAATATGTATATGCAACAAACCATGCGCTGGTTTGGCCCAAATGACCCGGTTTCTTTATCAGATATTTTACAATCAGGTTGTACCGGCGTGGTAACTGCTTTACACCATATTCCGGTGGGGGCTGTATGGACTATCGAAGAAATTAAGATCAGAAAATCTGTTATTGAAGCAGCCGGACTGGAATGGAAGGTCATAGAAAGTTTACCTGTAAGTGAGGATATTAAAAAACAGAATGGAGATTACCTGCAGCATATAGAAAATTATAAAGTAAGCTTGAGAAATGTGGCAGTATGCGGACTGGAAGTGGTGACCTATAACTTTATGCCTATTCTGGATTGGATGCGTACTGATATTGCTTTTACTTTATCAGATGGCCGTAAAGCCCTGCACTTTGAAAAAGCAGCTTTTATTGCTTTTGACCTGTTTATATTACAAAGGCCGGGAGCTGAAAAAGACTATACCAGGGCAGAAATAGAAACAGCCATACAACGTTTTGAAACCTTAACAGTGGCGGAAAAAGAAACCTTATATACCAATGCATTGCTTGGATTACCCGGCAGTGAAGAAAGGTTTACACCGGAGCAGATACTGGCAGCACTAAAAACCTATGCCACTATCGATCCTGCCAAACTGAAAAAGCATTTATTTTATTTTCTGCAGGAAGTAGTGCCGGTAGCGGAAGCCTGCGGACTAAAAATGGCTATTCATCCGGATGATCCACCTTATCCCTTATTAGGCCTACCCAGAATTGTAAGTACGGAAAAAGACCTGGAAGACCTGCTGAACTGTATTCCCTCACCCGCCAATGGATTGTGTTACTGTACCGGCTCATTGGGTGTAAGGGAAGACAATGACCTGGTGCGTATTATTGAACGATTTGGCAACCAGATCCATTTTATCCATCTAAGAAGTACCCGCAGAGATGCGGCTGGTAATTTTTATGAAGCAGACCATCTGGATGGAGATGTGGATATGTACGCCGTAATGAAAGCCCTGCTTACAGTAATGCACCGCAATAAAAGTTCAATACCTGTAAGGCCGGATCATGGTCACCAGATGCTGGATGATTTACATAAGAAAACCTATCCCGGATATAGTGCAATTGGCAGGTTAAAGGGACTGGCAGAATTGAGAGGGCTGGAGTTGGGGATTGTAAAAAGTTGCTTTAGCTAAAATTTGTAACCATACATTTTTTTAGACTTTCCTTTTTATATGAACCATTGCAGGTGTTTGATAAATAATAATACTAAAGGCCTTGTTTCTATGACAAAAATCATTGTTTGACTTGTTATTTTGTTTTAATATTTACGTGATGGTTTGTATGACATTGAGTTCAAAATATATTTTAATTTGATTTTATATTCCTAAAAATACTATCTAACAAATAGTCTACTTTCTTTTCACTACATATAATTGTTATCATGTAAATTCTTTTATTATGAAACAGTCAACAATTTTAAAAGTTTGTGAAATCACATTTTTGTTTCAATTACTTTTCTTTAATTTTTCTTTTAGTCAGGATATAACAGTTCAGGGATATGTAACTGATGTTTTTAATCGGATACTGATGGGTGTAAGTGTAAAATCGGCAGAATCACCGAAAGAAGTATTTACAGATTCGATGGGATATTACAAAATAGAAGCACCTGTAAAAGGGAAGTTATTCTTTTCAGGTCCGGGATTTGTCACTCAGAAAATAGCAATAAAAGGGAAAACAGCAATTGATGTTTCTTTGAATTTTGATTTAACTAAGAACAATAAGGATACAGCTTCTAATTCCTTAAAATCTTATGAAAACCAATCAACAATTGTTGATCAGAAATTAATTCAGCGAAACAAGGAATTAACCATGGCAGATCTGTTAAGGTCAATTGCAGGTATACAGATTGTTTATGTAGACCATGAAATGAAAATTTTGATACATGGAACCAAGAGTCTGAATTCTAACAATTTTGCCCTGATTGTTCTCAATGGGTTCGTCTATACTGGTTCTCTGGGGGATCTGAATAGGGACAATATAGCATCCATTGAAGTATTGAAAGATCCAGTTGAATTATCCAGTTGGGGTTCACGTGGAAGTAATGGTGTTGTTCTTATTTCGACAAAAACATCCAAATAGGGTTTGCCGGAAAATAGTCAGAAGCAATCATTGATTTAAATCCGTCAAACAGGTCGTTTATTTGATCACAGAAATTTCCTTGGAATGATTTGGTCATCCATTATAAGAAGCAACTGAATAATAGTTATACAGGTTTAAATGATGAATATCTATCCCATATTTGTGCAAATTCTATAGTAAAGCCTGTTACAATCAAGCATTGGATAAGAAAATATTTACTGTAACCAACCATCTGCTTTCTCCCTACCTTCTTCGTACATTGTTCTGGTCAAGTCCACCAATTGGTGGACTTGACCAGAACAATGTACGGCTAATGTGCCTGTCTGGTAAGGGTTTGGCGCTATTTATGAAATTAATATTTAATTAATGACCTGTGGATAAATAAATTTTATTTATTTATTATAATATAATAAATTATTTATTATATTTCCCGTCATTTAAATAAGTTTTCTTAATACTGAAATGCCTTACAAAACAGTGCGGTAACAACAAAAGGATTGGTAACCTGGACACAGGTAAAAGTCGTTAACAGTGGGAGCCCGGAAACTTTTTTAAGTACTGTAAATATCTATGATGATAAAGAAAGGGTGGTACAAACACAGAGCCATAATTATAGCCAGGGTATTAATGTAACCATCACCCAATACAGCTGGGCTGGGCAACCTTTGGTAACAGTTCAGCGCCAGCAGAAAGGGGGCACCAGCCCTCAAACCACGGTTACAGTATCAGGAATGGGTTATAATAACCTGAAAAGGCTGATAAATACCATCAAACAGTTGCAGAATACATTGATCATGGGCATCAGATGCTGGATGATTTGCATAAAAAAACCTATCGGGGTTATAGTGGTATTGGCAGGTTAAAGGGACTAGCAGCATTACAGGGGCTGGAGTTGGGGATTGTAAAAGTTATTTTCATAAAATTTGTTACCATCCTTAATTAAATTATATTCGGTCCTGTTATGGTAAGCAGCCGGGAATTGCCCTGTGCAAACAGAGTATACAGCATCAAAACCGTATTACCTTTCTACTGAAATAATTTAACGAGTATGATTAAGCGCCATTTTTTCCTTAGCTTTTTACTGGCTGCCAGCCTGTTTTCTGCTTCTGCCCAGGTTTCTGTAAACAATCCAGTTGCTAACAGCTCAAAAGCAAGCTCATTGCCAGTTTGGGCATTGGGTTCCTTTATCCGCCCGGCAGGAGATACACCTATTTTAAAAAGCAATCCTGCTTTAAGCTTTTATTGCCCTATGCATAAAAGCCAGGTGAGATGGGCTGAAAGTGATGTGTTTAATCCCGCTGCAGTTGTTAAAGACGGTAAAATAGTGGTCTTATTCCGTTCAGAAGATAATTCCGCCACAGGTATTGGTATGCGTACTTCCCGTATTGGCATGGCAGTATCTGCAGATGGCATAAGGATGCATGTAAGCAAAGAACCGGTAATGTATCCTGCAGAAGATGCTGCCAAAGAATTTGAATGGCCGGGAGGTTGTGAAGACCCACGTGTTGCTGTATCGGAAGATGGTCTTTATGTAATGTTATATACCATGTGGAACAGAAAAGTTCCCCGTTTAGGAGTGGCTACTTCGCGCGATTTACTGCACTGGCAAAAGCATGGGCCTGCATTTGCCAAAGCCTATAACGGAAGGTTTCTGAACCTCGAATGCAAATCCGGTTCTGTTGTTACCCAACTAAAAGAAGGCAAACAGGTAATTGCCAAAGTAAATGGTAAATACCTGATGTACTGGGGTGAGCATGCTGTTTGTGCCGCTACTTCTGATGACCTGATTAACTGGACACCTGTTTTGGGGCGCGACAATGAAATGCTGTCTTTAATAGAACCAAGGGAAGGATTTTTTGATAGTGACCTTACTGAATGCGGTCCCCCCTCCATCATTACCCCCAATGGCATTTTACTCATATACAATGGAAAAAACAGGAGTGATTACAAACGCGATACCCATTTTACTGCGGGTACCTATAGTGCCGGTCAGGTACTGTTTGACCTGAATAATCCATTTAAACCTATTGGCAGGCTGGATACACCTTTCTTTAAACCGGAAGCCAGTTTTGAGAAAAGCGGGCAATATACAGATGGAACGGTATTTATGGAAGGACTGGTTTATTTCCGTAATCAATGGTTCCTGTATTATGGATGTGCAGATTCCAAAGTAGGGGTGGCCGTCTATAATCCCGGGCAAAACCTGAATTGAGTAATACCAACCAGATAAACAAGAATCCCCAAGGTATTATTACACCTAATGAATTGACAATGTAAAGCATGTTAAACCATGTTTTACATGGGTTAACATGGGTATGTCTTGGGTTTAATATGGGTTTAACCCCTGGTTGGCAGGTAAAAAGCCCCTCTCTGATAACTTCAGGTTATTGATGATAATCATTATTCATTTCTTTTCTGTGGGAATATCAGGGAGCTTTGCAAGATTAAAACAAGTATATGGAGCATCCACAAAGCGGAGAAGCACCCGGCAAAAATAAAAAAAAGTTATTAGACAGGAGTATTACCACCAGGGAATTAATCTTCCTGCTGGCTTTTGTTTTTTGTTTATCCCCCCTTATTTCACCACCCATTGCCTTATTAATGGGATTGATTATTGCGCAATTTATTGGCCATCCTTACCTGCACCTGAATCATAAAGCCACGCATATTTTATTACAGGTATCGGTGGTAGGATTGGGTTTTGGCATGAATGTTTCCCATGCTTTACAAGCAGGGAAAGAAGGGATTGTATTTACCATTATTTCTATAGCAGCCACATTGGTGATTGGTTTTTTTATGGGTAAACTGCTTAAAATTGATAAGAAAACGTCTTACCTGGTATCTGCAGGTACGGCCATTTGCGGGGGTAGTGCCATTGCGGCTATTTCACCCATTATTAAAGCAGAAGAAAAACAGATTTCAGTAGCCCTGGGTACCATTTTTATATTAAACAGCATTGCGTTATTCCTGTTCCCGGTTATTGGGCATTGGTTGCATTTATCACAGACAGAATTTGGATTATGGTGTGCCATTGCTATTCACGATACCAGCTCTGTGGTTGGGGCAGCGGGTAAATATGGTAGCCAGGCTTTGGAAGTAGCCACAACTGTAAAACTGGCCAGGGCATTGTGGATTATTCCCGTTGCATTTATTTCCAGTTTTATCTTTAAAAACCGGGGTGGCAAAATTAAAATTCCCTATTTCATTGGTTTGTTTATTCTGGCAATGATTGCCAATACTTATCTGCCGGTAGTACAATCCATCAGCATTTATCTGGTAGCCATTGCCCGGAGCGGCTTAACTTTAACCCTTTTTCTGATTGGTTGTGGTTTATCCAGAAAAGTATTACAATCTGTAGGGTTTAAACCACTGGTACAGGGTGTGGTATTGTGGGTATTGATTTCCTGCTCAGCTTTATGGGCTGTGCTATATTTAGCATAAAAAATGCCATACAAGAAAAAAGCCATTGCAGTAAAGATCTGCAATGGCTTTTTTTAATGGGAGTAATTCAGGAAGCTCCTATTTTTTATTTAAAAAATTTTACTGGTCTGCCCCATCAGATTTAGCCCTTAATATAGCATAAGCACCCACATTATTTCCTACTGTTAAACCAGTGCTGCAGTCAATCCTGTAATGAATTCCACCCACCAATCTGGACATGGATGCTTCATTAGCCATATCAGTATAGGTACTGGCTTTTTCCGGAATAATATATCCCAGAATTGTAGCAGCAGCTCCACTGAATGTAGAATGGCCGGAGATATAGGATGGAAAATTAGGAATACCCGTTAAGGTTTTAATGGCTGTATTCATTTGAGTAGGCCTGGGGTTATAATAAAAATACTTGGTATTCCAGCATACGATACCTGCATCCATCAGACTCATATTCAGTAAGGCCAAATTACGGGCCCATCTTACCTCGCTATAATTCTTCTGAATAAAATCCAGTGCTGCAATGGCATTCCAATGGCCCGGTGGGGTATAAGTGCCTACACCATCTGCCCAATATTGTACTATGCGGATATTTTCGGCAGTAGGATTTTTAATATACCCATATACTTCTGCAGTTTGTTGTTTCATCAGGTCGCTGGAAGTAGATGGAGGTGCAACAGGGCGTAAAGTGGCTACGGTTGCCTGACTAAATAAGAACGGTACCACATTACCGAATAAAGGCAGCATGGGGGGGCGGCTGGGAGACTCTAAACTTATCCAGGGGGTTTCTCCCCTTGCCTCACAGGTTGTAACCAGATTAGCCCAATCTGTTGGGGTGCCCACAGCTTTACCTGCATTGTCTGTCCTGCCCCTCGCAATAAATACTTGTGCTATAGACCTGCCCAATGCTTCCCCTGCATTGATATCGCTGCGGGTGGCAGCACCGGACATAATGGTGGCGTTTTCCTGTTCCTGCAGTTTGGACTGGATATTGGCAATTTCATCCGGAAATAAGAATTTCATCATTTCTGCATTCACACCAGCCAATACTGCAGCTTCAGAAGGGTAGGAAGGAAGGGTAGTGGGATTAACTTTTAACTGAACAGTTGGGTCCACTTTAGATGGCTGGGGCCTGTTATACATCGTTTTATAATACCAGCAGGCAACTAATGCATCATATTGGGCAGCACTGATATACGCATATGCCCTGGCAGCATAAGGCGGATTGGCAAATGGGAATAAAGGATAAGCAAAGGGATTGGCAGAACTGGGGATGGGGTATGTGCCATCTGCATTCTGGTAAGGCGGCAGGTTATATTTAGCCACCAGTCCCCGCATAATTTCATTCCATCTCAGTGCACCCCCGGCAGCCCAGTAATTAATTTTGTCTGCCTGATCTCCTGTTAAGTTTTTCTGATACCCTTTTATTTCATTCAGTTCGGCCACATATTCTGTTGAAGTAACTGCAACTGGAGCAGGAACAGCAAATGTATCCGGGCGGCTTAATAAAATGGTTTTCCAGGCACCTGCATTCAGGTCTTCATTCTGCGGATTTAATGCTGGTAAATTATCCGTAACGCCTGTAACTTTTTTATTACAGGAGAGGATGGTTAGGGTAGTAACAGATAGAATTACTAAAAGTAAAATGACAATATTTTTCATGATCGTTAATTTTTAAATGAAGAAAGGTTAGGTTACTTTTTTTTGCTTTTGGGTGAAAAATCAAATACATAAAATGCACCGATATCAAAGCCCGTAGCTTGTCCAACATTTCTTCCTGCAATCACTGTATTGGCGCCTCCTATTATGGCAAGCCCATCTATTTTCTGAAAAGTATATTTAAAATTTGCTGCAATTGAGGTAGCATTCATCGTATTACTGGGGAAGGGCATATCGTTTTTACGGATATCAAATCCACCCAGGGTTTTCATATCACTGATCACCGCTTCTGCAATCAGCCTGCCGCTTCTGTAACCGGTCCTTAAGGTTAAAGCATCCATATCCGGCATATTTACTTTATTGCTTAAGATCAGTTCTGTGGTATAATAAGCTGTCCGGCTAATATTAATATCACTTCTCAGGGTGTAGGTATAACCTCCGGTAACAAAAAAATGGCCCAGCTGGTAATCAAGGAGTATCCTGCCGGATACTGTTTTACTGCCAGAGCCGATTGACATAGGTAAAAAATCAGTCGTATAATTGGAGGCAGGAATAGAGGCGCCGCCAATGGTATATAAAGCAATCACCCCTTTACCCAATTTCTTTTCAATGGGCATCCATTTCAGCCAGAGGGATAAATCCTGCAGACCCTTCATGCCATGTAATGTACCCGCAGAAGCTTTGGTTTCCACATAGGGCAGACCTACTAACAGGTTAAGATTCCCCTTAATACCATAATTGCCCATTACACTGAAGCTATTGGTGGAAACAGTACCCAGGTTTGCATTGTTTCTTTTGAAAGTTCCTTCCCAATAATCTTTCCAGCTGCTGTGATCGTAGGTTAATCCGGTACAGAAATTGTTTTTTGCCATCATAATGGCATCCTGATCGGTTTGTGCAGAGAGTGTATTGAAAAAGAAAAATGTACACAGAAATAAGACTGCATAAGTATGCAGTATACGAATATTTTTCATGGTTGTAAATTTTGACCTTGATTGAGATTGTTGTTGACTAAAAAAGATGTTATTTTTTCATCTTCAGTTTTTGAACTATATAATCGCCCACTTTAGTCCCCATATCTGTGCTTACCACACAGGAAGGGTGGAAATGAATTCCCCCATAATAACGGGCCAATGTATTTTCCAGTGCAGCTTCCCTGAAAGAATGGTAGGACCTGCTTTTTATACCAAATTCAAGTTCTGTGCTATCGGTATAGTTAAAGTTGTCTCCAAAAACACTGGTCAGTGCCTGTGCGGCTGATGCTGAAATAGTGGAATGGCCACAGGTATATTCCGGAAAAGAAGGCGTTTGTAAAAAAGGCCTCCAGTTCATATCAATATACTTATTGATCACTGTTTCGGGCCTGATGGTATTATAGGTATATTTTGCCCACCAGCATTCTATAAATGCATCAAATAAAGCAATGCCTGTTTTAGCAAAAGCATAGACTGTTGTTGCATAGTCTGCGTGAGCAGTTTTGGCTGCAATACCCACCACACTCATCCAATGTCCGGAAGGGGAGAATTTCTTACTGCCAAACATAATATGCCCGGTTACATTCATTTTAAACGGATTATCATCCCAGAATTCCGCAATATGCTTTTGTTCAGGGGTAAGGCTATCCACAACATTTTTAACAGCTATAACCTGTTTGTAATAATCACTGTTTTTATCTGTGATATTAAATGTAAATGGAGCAGGTGGTGCATAAATATTGGCACTGTCCAATACCAGCGTTCGGATGTCTTTCCAATGCGGTTCTGTAGCAGAAGCATACATGGGAGGAGTAGGTACCCAGCGCCAGGCTAATTTTTCATTGACTGTATATTTCTCAGCACCTCTTGTTTCCAGGTAATTGTCTTTTTTACTCCATTTGATGATGTGCAGGCTGATACTGTCTGCAAATTGCTGGGAAGCTTTCTGTATATCTTCCGGTAATCCTTTATCCTTTGCCACACTCAAAATACTGTCTTTATATTGTTGCATACTTCCTTCCGGAAAAGTAACCGCTTCCCCCACTTTAATATAGGTTAACAGGGCTGCTAATTCATAATCAACAGGCTGTCCTGCAATGGGTTTAGGTAAGGGTTTTAATCCGTGCAGCTGACCTGCAAGGGATTGGTACTGGTCAGGATGAGCCGCAGCTATTACTTCATAAGCTGCAATAGCAGCATATGCATAATTACGGGCAGCAATCATGGGTGGAAAATTATTACCCATCACCACATCGTTCAGTTGGTGAACGGTAACAGAAAACAAGTTCGGATCGTGTATATAAGCTTTATAATCTGTTTTAGGTTTACAGGCAAACAGCAATGCCATCATGCAAAAGCACAGCATGAAACTTTTCATTTCAGCAAAAATTTAAGGTTGAGAATTAATTGAAAAACTAAAGAAATACGAAAATGAATTAAGCTTCCGGAGGCTGTTCTATTATCTGTATATGCATGGAACTGGTTGCATGCGAAGCAGAATGATACGCTATTCCATCAGGAATCCTAACAGTATGATGCATGTCAAAGGAATGTTCATCTGTAAAATCCTGGATAGCGAATTTAAAATTATGAGTATGCGAATTTGAAGATTTCTTAGAAGCAGAGAGATTAACAAAATCATTGGCCAGTTTACTGAATTCATCCCTTGCATTCCGGATGATTGTTTTAGCAGTATTAGGAATACATTTTAATTCCAGTGTATCATTAAAGACCCTTCTTTTTACATATTGATAACTCACTCCATTTACCTGGATATTTCCTTCCATCTTCTCATAATTCTGATAATTGCTGGTATAGGGAAGGCTTAAGGGGACTTTTATAGTTACCAGATCAGCTTCAGCATAATGATCATTATCCAACTCTGCCTGCATTTCATCAGCAACCCTGTTTTCAAAATATTCTGCTACAATCCGGTATCCATACCAGTTGATCAGCAAAATGCCCATTAGTAGTATTGCAGCAAGCTTTTTCATTAGTGAAAGCGAAAAATAGTGTTTCTTATTTGAAAAATTCAAAAATGCCGGAAATTTTTTTCACTTGGCATATTGCAAACGTTTGAAGTACTGAATAAACGGATTTATATTAAATATTTGTTCCAGACAGCTGTTATTTTGAGAATATACTGCCAATAATCCCAGATTATAGAATTAAGAGATTGAGTATTATTTTCTGCAGGTAAGGAATAACTTCCATTTCAAACCATGGATTTTTTTGCTGCCAGATTCTGTTTCTGGGAGAAGGATGAACAAGAGGCAAAAATTGAGGAAGGTATGCTTTGTGATTTTTTACTGTTTTTGTTAGTGTTGCCTTCAATTCTTTACCCAAATAGTATTGTTGTGAATATTGACCTATAAGTATGATGAGTTTTTTATCCTTCATATTATCCAGTAATGGTTTATGCCAAAGAGGTGCACACTCCGGCCTGGGAGGCAAATCCCCGGATGATCCTTTACCCGGGTAACAAAAACCCATAGGAATCAAAGCAAAAATCTGATCGTTGTAAAACTGTTCTTTATTTACACCCAGCCATCTTCTTAATTCATTGCCACTTGCATCGTCCCAGGGAATGCCGCTGTCCTGAACTTTTTGGCCGGGAGCCTGACCAATTATAATGATGCTGGAATGGATACTGGCCTGTAAAATAGGGCGTGGCTTATTAGGTAAATTGTTTTTACAAACAGCACAGTTTCTTATATCGGTAAGTAGTTTATCCATTCCTGTAAATATCAAACATTGTAGTATAAACACTACAAATTAAATAGAATTATCGCTATATAAAACCTAAGGTTTATTTCCTCCCTTTATCCTGTTAAAAAGAAAGGAACAAATAACAGGAATAAATTCCAAAATCAGGAATTCATTCCAAAGAGTGGATTTAATAAAAGTACAGTTTCTATTTTTCAGTTTGATTATGAATGACTTATACCAAAAATTCAATTGGCACCAAATTCGTTTATCTAGTAAAAACCTTTATATGAAACTTTTCAAGATTTCCACTTTAGTAATCGGTTGTACATTTTTATTTGTTTCCTGCAGCAAAAAGGATATGAATACAACAACCGGCACCGGTACAGGCACTACTCCCGTAACCGCTACGGTTGCACCAGCTGGATTTAATTACAGTACCACCAAAACTGTTACAGTCAACAGTAGTGCAATGACCAACGATAATCAGCCCCTTGCCGGTGTATCTATGAATATATATACTACTACCCCTTCAGGTACTGTAGATAAACTCATTTATAAAGGCTTTACTGATAAGACAGGTAGTTTTACTACTGTCATTACCATTCCTGCAGCTTGTGATTCTCTGGTGATTGACCCGGCTTATCTTGGACTGACCCGGCTTGCTAAAGCACATATCAATGGCAGTTCAGTCAATTTTATATTCGGTGGCAGCAACGGGTTTGGAGGTGATATCACTTCCTTTGTTAACCCTATGAGCCTCATGACATCAAATCAAACTTATGCACCAAAACCCAGTACATTTGGTATCGAAAGTACTTTTGGCTTCACTGCATCCAGTCCTACTGTATTCTCTTTAATGTCTCCCTATAACTCATCAGGCGTTCCCTTAAACCTGGTAACCCCCAATGATAAGATCAGTGCTGACATGCTTGCAGATATCAATTCTGCTTTGCCGGAAACTATTAATGAACCCAACAGGAGCCCCGGCTTGTTTAGCAGTTCTGTTCCTAATGATCTGGTAATTACCCAGACTGCAGATGTATGGATCACTTTTGTATCTGAAGGTGCCGGTTATTCCAGCAGCTTGGGTTGGTATGCTTACCCAACAGGTACTCCTCCAGCTACTATTAATAATATTGACAGCATACACTTTATTTTCCCCAATTGTAAATACCCAGGACAGGGTGGAGGTTTATCCAGTGGCAATAAAGTACATCTTGGTGTTATCCCTGCAGGAACTACTATTGGGGTTGTGCTGTTTTCCAATGCATGGGCTTATGGAAACTATAATAGCATTAACTATTTCAACAATGCCGGTGTTTTCTTTACAGACAGCTGGTTAAACCCTGAAACTGTTGCCAGTTTACGTCAGCATACCGTAATGCTTCAGTACAATAACTTATCACTCATCTGTTTTGAAGACATGAACAGGCAGCAGGGTAGTGACAATGATTTTAATGATGTTATTTTTTATGCCACTTCCAATCCGGTTACTGCTATCTCCCAGACCAATATGCCTGTTCTGACTGCAGCAGTAGATACCGATGGGGATGGTGTTCCTGATTATGAAGATGCTTTCCCTACAGATCCTACCAGGGCTTATATCAATTATTATCCTGCACAGAATGCATGGGGTACTGTTGCATATGAAGACAATTGGCCTTTGCTGGGTGATTATGACATGAATGACCTGGTAGTGAGTTACCAGTATAAGATCATCAGCAATGCGCAGAACAATGTTGTGGAAATGTATGGCAGTTTTGCACCAGTCGCTTCAGGTGCTATTTATAACAATGGATTCGGGGTTTCATTCCCATTTGCTTCTTCTTTGGTGAAGACAGTAACCGGGCAAAACCTGAAGAGTGGTTATATCAAGACCAATGCAAATGGTACAGAAGCTGGTCAGCAGAATGCAGTTATTATTCCTTTCGACAATGCCCGTAACCTCATCAGTAATACAGATGGCAACAGCTTTATCAATACCCTGTTAAGTGAACCAAAAGTAAGCGGAGACACTTCAGTAGTGTATATAGGTTTCACCAGCCCAATTACTACTGCAACCCTTGGTACTGCCAGTTTCAATCCATTTGCTATCAGTAATGGACGCAGAGGATATGAAATACACTTGCCTAATTATGCACCTACAGCCCTGGTAGATATGAGCTTGTTTGGAACCAATAATGATGCAAGTATTCCATCAAAAGGGATCTATTATGTAACCAAGGATAATCATCCATGGGGACTTAATTTCATCGGTGGTTTCCAGTATCCTATCGAAACTGTTCCAATCAGTCAGGCTTACCTGCATTTCTTTGACTGGGCTGGTTCAGGTGGAGCAACTTTTACTGATTGGTATAGTAACACAGCCAGTGGTTACCAGAACACAGGTAATATCTATAATAAATAAAATTTTTAGAGTTTCAGAATAAGGTTAATTGTAAAAGCAAGCCGGTATTTACCGGCTTGCTTTATTTTTTTAGAAGCATATAAAAATGGTATATAATGTTGTTCTATATGTGAATGATGCAATTTTTCCTATCCGATGTATAACACTTATTTCCTGCAGAGCTGTGAACTTTACTAAACAATAATTAATAATAAATAATCAAAGGATGAAAACATTAAAATATAAAATTAAAAGCAGAATATTTTTAATAGGTGTTATCGTTATGACGATATTATTTTATTCCTGTTCAGAAATCGGTTATGTAAGTGCAGAACCTACTTATGTTGAAGTTGGCAGGCCACCTCAACCAAGCATCAATCATATTTGGATTGAGGGAGATTGGATTTGGCGCAGACAAACAAGTTCTTATGAGAGAAGAGATGGTCATTGGGAAACACCAAGACAAGGTAGAACCTATACCCAGGGACATTGGCAATCTAATGGAAAAGGACATCATTGGATAAGTGGCCAATGGAAATAAACTTTAAATTGTTCAGGAACTATTTGGTATTACTAGTAACCCTATCTATCACCATTCCTGGTTCAGAATAATGTTTTAAATTCGTTAAATGGGTTAGACGAAAAAGAAAACAGCAATTGATTTTTAAGAATTACTAGAAAATAGAACGCTGACATCCTTCCATATATACCAATAATCATTTAGTTTTTCAGCACCCTGCCGGGTATAAAATTTTAGCGCAATTGTATTGTCAGGAGCGCAATTAACACAAATATATTTGGCTTTTTGATCTATAAACCAGATTGCCAGTAGCTCTATATTTGAAATTGTCTGCTGTCATTGAAATATTATTTGAAATAAAAAATCAATACTTTATGGGTAAATTTAGCTTTTATCAATCAGTTAACAGGTAAAATAAAAGCCATGAAGAGAAACTCATTTATCAAAAACACTTGGAAATGAAAATAAGTTAATGGTTACTTTCATAAAAAAATCCTGTCAGTTTTAAACTAACAGGATTTTCTTATATTTTGTTTGATAGAGTGCCCTTTACAATTAACAAATCATCTTATTAAGGAAGTAGTTTCGTTTTAGGAAAGCGATGAAACAATTGAAATGTTTTTAAAGTAAAACTTCAGCAAAATAACCATTTTGACGAAGTAATTCAATTACAGTATTTGATAAAACATTATTTGCTTCAACTCTTAAAATTTTATCGCAATCATCCAGATCAAAATTAATTTTACTTTCCGGAAAATGATGATATAATTGATCAATCAAAAACTTTGATTGTGCAAACTCTGCCACATTTGTTTTAAAAACTTCTACCATTTTATCAATCATTTTAGATGCTGCAGTTTATGAAAACTGAGATAAGACACTAATAAAATTGCAAAAGCAATGAGGGGTGCAAAAGACATCGGAACTAATCCATTTACAGATGCTAATCCAATTACAGCCGAAAGCATATCTATTCCTAATGCAACATACGCCCACTCTTTAAGCCGTTTTGGAAAGAATGGAATAAGTACAATCAATCCCCCGATAAATTTTCCTATGCCTAATTCGTAATGGAACCAAAGCGGCAAGCCAAGATGTTTGATGCTTTCAATGGCCATCGGGCTATTCAGATAAAATATTCCAGGCAGAATAAACAGTGCAACTAATCCTGTTGAAATCCAGTAAATAATTTTTGTTGATTTGAGGCTCCTCATTTTGTTGATTTTTATGATGAAACAATATATTTTATTGCTGATTAGGAAAATTAAACATCCAGCGAATACCAAACTTATCTAAACAACAGCCCCAATAACCCCAAAACTGCTGACTCATTGGTGCACATTCTGTTGAACCTTGTGAAAGTAAATTGTACAATCTGTCTGCATCTTCTTTGCTGTCTGGTTCTAAACTAATTGTTGTATTATTCCCAACTACTAATTTATGTCCCATACTTTCCAGCATATCTGTTCCCATGATTGAAATTCCTCCTGGAATAGGTAAACTAACGTGCATTACTTTGCCTTTATCTTCATCAGAAAATGCGGGCATTCCTTCCATTGCAGGAATGTCTTTATTATGCATGATAGGGCTATCAAATTCAGTATTAAATACCGATTTGTAAAAGTTGAATGCTTCTTCAGTGTTACCCTGAAAGTTCAGGTAAATAGATACTTTTGCCATTTTGTTTAATTTTTGAAGGTTTAAATTAACTTATTTCCAGTAAATTTTTAATTAATTCTTATGATGCATGAAAGTCTTATTCATTCAAATACCAGTCAACGCATATGCCAGTATGCCCTATTGGAAATATTTTGGAATTTTCCACCAAATACAGATTTGTAAAAGGTAAAAGCAGTTTCGGCATTTCCATTGAAATGAATATATGGGCTGAGGATTGCCATAGTTGTAAGAGTTTATTTTATTTTAAAGTATATAGGACAAATCTATAGGCATTATTTGAATTTGGCAATATGCGAAAACGACAAACTGAAGGGTTGTTTGCGACATATTGTTTTATTATCTTTAGTTTATGAAAAGCATAACTATTTTGGTTTTAGAAACAGCTGTACCCGCTGCAATAGTTGACCCCCGTTATATGTTCAATACTGTTAATGAATTTTATAAAAGTGCCGGTAATCAGGCGCCGTTTAAAGTCCAGTTAGCCGGGCTTCGCAAGGAGGTGAAGTTGTGTGACGGAATGTTTTCTATCCACACTGATGTATTGATAAAAGATATAAAGAAAACTGATCTTATCATTATTCCTGCAATAAGCGGAAATATTAATGAAGCTTTGAAAGCCAATAAAAATTTTATTCCCTGGATCATTGATCAATATAATAATGGGGCAGAAGTAGCCAGTTTATGTATTGGTGCATTTGTATTAGCCTCTACCGGATTATTGAAAGGAAAAATGTGTTCCACACATTGGTTATTTGCGAATGAATTCAGAAATATGTTTCCTGATATTGTGTTGGTGGATGATAAAGTTATTACAGATCAAAGTGGGTTGTATTCCAGCGGTGGAGCAACATCTTTATGGAATCTGCTTTTATATCTGGTTGAAAAATATACAAACCGGGAAACGGCAATCCTTGCTTCAAAATTTTTTCTGTTAGATATTAGCAAAAATAGCCAGGCTCCTTTTACCATGTTCAAAGGACAGAAAGAGCATGATGATGAAATAATTGTTGAGGTGCAGGATTACATAGAGAAAAAATGTAAAAATAAAATTACAGTGGATGAGCTGTCAGACAAATTTGGCATCGGGCGAAGAACTTTTGAGCGAAGATTTAAAAAAGCCACTTCAAACACAGTTGCAGAATATATACAAAGAGTGAAAATAGAAGCAGCCAAAAAGCAATTGGAGCTAAGCAGGAAAACCATTGGCGAAGTGATGCATGCAGTTGGGTACTCCGATACAAAAGCATTCAGGGATGTCTTCAAAAAAATCACGGGTATGTCACCGGTTGATTATAAAAATAAATACAGCAAATCCGCAGTAGTATAATAAAAATACAGGCCCTGATTTAAATTATGAATTAGGTCACCCAAAAAATAAAACATACCTATCCGTATCTACTATTTCAAAGCCAGGAGTATTGTAAAATACAAATTCTATTAAATTGTAAATACCAGCATTGCCTCATAACAGGCAAAAATTGGTCCACCTCCTCTTCCTTACCTGTAAAAGCCAGTAAAACAACTGTTTACAGTCAGTTTTTACTCATACCAACATCATACCAGCACCTCAATCGGTTCAGAATCGGCTCATATTAACTCCGTTAATTGACGGACTTGGTAATACCCGATTCCGAACCGATTGAGGTGCTGGTACCAGCTTAGTATATAGACGATACTATTAAAACCGGGGATAATTCTATTCTGGATATTGTTTAATTAAGGCTGGATAGATGCAGCTTTTTATTATTTCAGGGAGTATTTTCGAAAAATTTCAATCGAATTAAGGAGGTTTTTCAGGGGGCAACCAGCTAAATATTATTGTAAACTACTAAGATTGTGCTTTGCCATAACTAAATCTGGTATGCTTTTGAAATTATAATTGTCCAGAAGTCTGTTTTTTTATGACTTCTGGCTGGATATAATTTATAATGGAAACTGTAATTGGAAGGCTAGAAGAAAAGAAAATACTTAATCAGGTGCTTTTGTCAAGTGGTCCTGAATTGGTAGCAATTTATGGGAGAAGAAGAGTCGGGAAAACTTTTCTATCCATGAATATTTAAATAATGAAAAATTATTGTAATCATTAGAAATACGAAAATTGCAAATAAAAAACCAGTAGTGAATGGTTTTTTTATTGGATAACCTTTCTTTTCTAAAATGTACTTGGAAAACCAATATGGTATTGTTGATGAAAAAGTTAAAAACCATCTCCAGAAAATAAGAATATGATTGTGATGAGCTGAGATCCAAAAATCAGTCTTTAAGATTATATTTCCCCTCTTTTCCTCTTCTTTATTAAGGTTAAAGAATTCCCCCATAGAATAATTATTTGTTCTGCTTAATTATATTAATTTCAGTATATCATTTATGAAACTGTAATTCAAAATCCAATGTTATCTCATTTGTCAAAATCATTCAGGATAATAACAATAATCTGTTTACTCTGTAATTTTATTAATCTATTTGAGTATGATCATAATAACACTTTTCTGAAAATTATAAGAATATTTGGAACGATTGGATATTTTTTATTTGTTTATGGCCTTTTAAGTAAGGATAAATCATCCATTCATAAATCTTGAATCTTTCCAAGGTATTTTCTATGAAAAATATATTCACTAATCCATTTTGGAAATTCTTTTTGGTTATTATTCTTTTAACAGGAACTTTTCTTTTATTCAGGGTTATAAAAAATAAAGATGTCAAAATATTTATTGGAATAGGTGGTCTATTACTTATGTCCTATTCTGTTATTAAAAAGAAAAAGGAATGAAATTGAAAAGGAATATATACTTCAGTATTATTTTAATGATCCTTTTGTTTGTAGATGTGTTTTTAATTTATTTTAAGGATAACTATGTGTGGTTTAGTTCTATTGGATATTTGATTTTATCAATTCTGACAGTTATAACATCATACATATTTTGGGAAAAAAACAAAAGGAAAATACTTAAGAAACAGGAAGGTTAAAATATTAAAATATTTTTATGAAAGAGACAACTTCTTTTGGTGGTTTCACAACTTTTGAAAAAATTAAATCACTCTTACTATTATTCAGTTTCGTTCTTCTCTTCTTTTTCAACACACCTTCGAGAATTTTTTTATATAACCTGCTTTTGTATGATTTAACGAAATTATTTCTTAGTCTAGACATCCTTAAGCTATTTGCAGTATAATAAGAATAACAGCTTTAAAATTTCAGACACTTGATCCCCATCTATTTAAATGCGTATTCAATTCTTTTACCAAGTCCTTATTATAGCGGTAGAGAAAATTAGTTGAAATCAAATGCTGCAATTTTTCAGCTGCTTCTTTTGGTTCTATCATCAAAGCTTCCACCAATTGATCAAATATCCATAACATACCGTGATATCCAATTGCTTTTTGTTTGGCATAACTCCTTACAATTTTATCACTGCTTAAAACCATCGCATCAATTTTATTAGCAACATATAAAACTGTTTTATCATTATCAGAGAAAGAACGGGGATAATTTTCTGAGTACATAACCAAACGATCTTTGCTATCTAAATTATGAAGTGTTAGTCTGCCGGAATTAAGATATGGCGTCAACTGTTCTTTTTGATGGGCATACAATTCATTAAACACATCATAAGATGTATGGATATCTGTTTCTAATTCAAAAAAATGTGCCGTTAATTCTAAGTGGTAAACATCTATGAAAATACAGGCATCCGAAATTGCCAACTTCATCCCTACATTGTTTAATTACAAATATTCAGTAAAGTTAATACATAATCCCAACAAGTATTAATTTTTAATCAACCAATATTTGCCATTTTTTCACGGAATTGGGCAACAGAAACATTACTTAAAGCTGCGGCTTTGCTTACAGAAATAAATTCCTCTGCCAATGCCTTGAATAATAACTGTTCAAACCTTCCTGCATTTTCAATACCGATATATTCAACAGGTTCGATTATCTTCCATCCCATCTGATTCATGTAAAAGAAAAAGTTTTTACAGTAAGCTTCCGAAACAATACCTAAATCTTTTGCACGCATGACAATTGCTTGTATAGAAATGCCATATTGTTTTTTTAAAGCACCTAGTTCCTGTATCATTATTTTATTACGGAATTTACCCAATTCATTTTCGGCTGCGGTTTTAGGTAACAGCAATGCAGCGGCAAACTGGTGGCAATATTTCTCTCTTTGACTTTCAGGCATATCTTTTAAAGGCAGCAACAGTAAATGTGCAAGTTCGTGTAATAAAGTAAACCGCACCCTGTCAGCAGATTTCACTTTTCCTTTATTAATAGCAATAACAGGAATCGAATTATTATTCGCCCAGGTTTGCATACCATCATAACTGTCTCCGGCATCCACTTCCACTACTTTAATATGGTGGTCTTCGAGCAAATCGGTACAATTGGCAATAGGGTCATTTCCCAAACACCATTCTAAACGCAAACGAGAAGCCGCATTTTCTATATCCTTAAAGCTCTCTATGGTTTTAATATCAATTAAAGGATTGACAAAATCCGATTGTATGGCAAGTATTTCTTCCAGTTCGAGATAACGGGACAAGTAATCCTTCACTTCTTCAATGATTCTGTTTTCATCTTTTGCGGGCAGTTTTTTTAATTTACGGAATTCTATCTTTGCCAGTTCTACTTTGGTTTGGCGGAAAAAAAAATCGGCACGCACATTCAGAGCACTGCAAAGTAAGGAGAGCATCACACTGTCGGGCACCACGTCTCCTTTCTCGTATTTGTGTAAAGCCTGTCTGCTTACCTTATTGTTCAATTTGTCTGCAAGGTCTTGCAGTGACAGTCCGTTCATCACTCGGGCTGATTTAAAGCGGTCTGCAAAAAGTTCGTTCATCATGGGTCTTTAGAATAGTAACGTAGTAGAAACGTAAAAGTTTACAAATCTATTGTTATTAATTTTAAAATACTACTTAAATGTCAAATTGTCTATATGAAAAATAATGAAATGTGCATTAAATTGTGAATTTATGGCAGTTTGTCTGACAATTATGCTAAGTTTACAATATTGGTTGACAAAAATTCAAAATAGTACTATATTTGTAACTTTATAAATCAAAACATTTTATATGGTATACACAAAAGCGCAAATGGTTTATCAGGATTATAAATGGACAGCTAGGGCCGACCATGATAACCCCAAAATTATAGGAGGACAGGAACATTCTGAACTGAACAGATCAGAAGGGTATGAAATGCTTTATTTCATTAACAGTTTGGCAAAGACATGGGGCTGGTCAGAATCAAATTTAACTTCAAAACAAAAATTAGAGACGATAATTAGAACAAATGTTCCTTCTTCTATCAGAACACATACAAAGATTAAAGAATGGATAGAAGGTCACTATTCTAAAATTTAAAACTACTGTAATGAATAAAACTATTCTCCAAAGTCAAATTAAGCCTTGTGATGAAATTATTGTACCCAAAAGCGGCTTCAATATTGTTCAGCATCACGCAATGTATTTGGGATTCGATACCGCGGGCACAGATTGGATTATTGAAAACAATATAAACTTGGGTGTCAGATTAATAGCTGCTGATGATTTTTTCGCTGTAAATCCTTTCATAAATAAAATAAATAGGTTCAATGGCAGTATTGACGAAAGGAAAATAAAAGTGAGGAATGCATTAACCAAAATCGGCAAACCTTACAATCTTATAAATTATAATTGCGAACACTTTACGACTGAGATAAGAACCGGTATATCTCATAGTAAACAAGTGCAAAGAGTAGCAATAGGCCTGGTAGCTGCTTTATTTATAGGTGCATTATTAAAAGATTAAAATTTACTGCTATGAATATTAAAAACAGAACAGAAAAAGCAGCCTTGTTTGCAAATGCTGCCGGTGATGTGTTACTTACTGTTACAATCGGTAATGCGCAGATCGGCGGAAGTATTGTAATTAATAAATCCAGCGGATTGCAAATTGCAAAAGGTGAAATTTCCAATCTAGTTATTGGTTCTGATGCAACATTGAAAGGTAAGGCACTTATAATTACAACCAGAATCCTTGATGTTAACCCTAACACCAATGGAATAGTTGTAACCTATTTTTTTGGTAATGCAACCCCTGTAACCCTTTCTTATAATGATACCGTTGATAACGATGGCGACATTTTTGTGTTAACCTTAAATATTAGTTTCTGATGTACTCTAAAAAAGTTTTTGCATTCGTTTTTGCATTGATAACTATTCATACCCTCAGTGCCCAAAGTTTGCAACTCAATGATTTGTATATACCCGAATCACCTGGTTTTGTTTTAGCAGATAAAGCACCTTCTGTTATCAGTAAGCCAACAAATCCAAAAGCTTTTGGAATGAGCATTTTAAACATGACTCAGGGTGGAGCGGTTGAAGCTTCACCATATTGGTTTACACCAAAACCTAATCTTACGTATGAGCAATATATACAAAACAAAATGCCGGTATTGGAAACATTCAATTTGTCGCTGGCAAGTTATAAAGCAGACAGTACCGGCTTAATGAATGTGACAGCAGGATTCAGAACTCAACTGTTTAGGGTGTACAGCAAGCAGACGATAAAAGATCTGATAAATAAGAAAAAAGAGATTATTGAGATTTTGGTAAACAGCATTGATTCAATTGATACTGCAGCAATCAGTAAGAAGAAAACCGATTTAAATAATATTGGAAAGCGTGGCTTTTTTGTAGTGGAATTAGCCGGAGCTTTACTCGGTAATTCTTCAACAAACTCTTTCAATAATATACAAACCTCAAAATCCGGCATATGGGCCAATATTTTTTGGAGCCCAAACAAAAGTATATTGGACTTTGCAGGTCTGGTGCGTTATAGTTGGGTATCTAACTCGATTACTAAAACAACAAGCGACAGTAGCTTTTTAGATTCTGGTATGTCAGTTCATTATCAGCAACAGAATTTTGACCTTTCATTTGAATACATCAACCGAAGAGATTTTGCTCTTCAAAAAAATACCGACCGCCTCGCATTGGTTGCTAATTATAAATTAAATGACCTTTTCGTGTTAGTGGTTTCTGCCGGAAAAAATTTCGGAGATTCCAATAATATTATTGCTACAACAGGGATCAGGTTTTGTGTGGGTGGAAGTAATTTTAAATTGTAGCTGAGGGGAGGGGGAATTGAGAAAGATATTTTTGAAAATCAAAAAATGGTAAAGATACTGATTGATAATGTGGTTGTTAAATGAAAAATACATAGTAAAATATGATTTGCACAAATTATTAGCGTTATTTTACTAACATATTTGGTATTCATAAAATAGTATGATTAATTTTGGTGGTTGTGGATTTTTGTGAAAATTGATTTTATTAAAAAAAGTTCTTTAATAAGAAGGATAAAGCCCCAAGAGATACGACCCTCCTAAGGCTTTAAGGAAATGAGGTTGAAAACGTTCTCGTTTCCGGTTTTGATTTTGTGCAGCAAAAGTAGGCGTTGACTTTTTAAAAAACAAAACCTGCGTTTGTTTTCTTCTATAGGCTAATTAAATACCTATAAAACAAATCTCCTTCATTTATGTTTTCCGGCGACAATGCCCCTACTCCGAGATAAGGTTGGGGAAAATTTATATTAACTCATTAAAAATTAAGCAATGAGTAATATCCCCCATATCTCTGTAAACAAACTTGGTGAATTTATTTTTGCTACTCCTGCAAGAAAACGAAGTATTCTTAAAACAATTAAGTACCCATCCACTTTTAAAAATGCCCGTTATCCTGAACCTAAAAGTGCATTTGTGAATTTCATGCTAGATGGGATGCATGATAAAAGCGTTTTTGAAAATAAGAGAAACCAGCTAATCTCAAAGCTTGCTTTAACTAAATGGCAAAAAGACAAAAGAGAGGGTTGTATAGAGGCAATAGACCATTTAATTGCCTGTTCCGAAACAATACTTGTTCCTTACTTAAAGTATGTTGCAGAAAAGGGATTGTCAAATGATAATTATGATGCCCAAATTAATGGTGTTACGTTGCACCTTAAACCTGATGTGTTGTTGGTTGATGAAAAAACAAAAAATGTAAAAGGCTTTGTAAAGCTTGTTTTTTCAAAATCTAGAAATGTTGATTGGAATGAGGCAGCCATATCTGCTGGTGCAGTAAAAACACATGTTGAAAAATTATTTGGAGTGAAGTTGAAGCCTGAAAATTGTTTTGTGTTAGATGTATTTAACAGACGTAAACATTCTGCGAATAAGTTTTTACAAACAAATATCGTACAGATAAAAATGGCCTGCCAAGAGATTGCTGATATTTGGCCAACAATTAGTAAGAATTAAAATTATTTTAAACAAAAATAGAACAGGAAATTTTAGAGATATTGTTCAAAGGGTATCTTATTAATTTATGTTCTATTCCTTAAAAACTGT
>Ga0364881_10074_pt1 | contig 65086 bp, 65 predicted proteins | sample ExccelJu500001D4_5_FD_206923 | JGI IMG/M metagenome (GOLD analysis project Ga0364881, IMG submission 206923) | Enriched cells from Trout Bog Lake Hypolimnion, Wisconsin, USA - BchlTB.July30.5000.01.D4 | ecosystem: Environmental > Aquatic > Freshwater > Lake > Hypolimnion/Profundal zone | place...
ATTGCATCAGGTCTGAGAACCGCAGGCCCGTCAGGCAGCCAAAGCAATAAACATCTCTCACCCGGTCCAATTTTGGGTTTTCAAAAGTAAATGAGCTAAGGTTTTGAAATTCTTCGATTGTCAAAAATACGACATCAATATTTTTTCCCGGAGCTTGAAATTTGCGGTGTTTAATACCCGTATAGTAATCCCTTTCAGCTGCCCAATTCAGAAAGGTTTTTAAAACGGCAGTGATTTTGGCAAAGTAGTTGGTTCGCGTTTTGCGAACGTTGTAGGCATAATCAGTCAGGCTGTCAAAAAAGGCAGAATCAATATCCTGCAGAGTTAGGATTATTTTAGTGTGTTTTTGATATTGTGACAGAAATTGGGAAACAGTTGTCCGGTTCTTGAGCGTTGCGAGTGATTTACTTGTTTTGGTCACTTCCAGAAATTCCTTGAACGCTGTATTAAAATCATGGTTCGTGGCTTTACGAAATTCCTTTCCGGCCAAAAATTCAACAACAAGTTTTTCCGTTAAAGGGAGATTATTGAGTTTACAATAATTAAAGAACTCATTCGCCTTGGCCTGGTATTGGTCTAAAAGTGAATTAATCTTCTCGTGCCGGTTATCCGGCTCGGTTTCCCTGTTTGGTTTCACCCGTTGTTTTAAAGCGTTCCAGTATCTTGGTTTTACCTTTTCGAGCGTTTTCCAGTGGTTTTTCCCGTCGATCGCTATATTACTCTTGATCGGTACGAAACCTAATTTATCAGTCTTGTTTTTGTCAATATAATACTTGATATTTGGCATGATGGATGGTTTATATTGTCAAAGGTATAAAAAGCGGGGAAAGAAATGGGGAAAGAATATGGTAAAAAAGAGGCGAAAACGATAAAAATTAAAAGAAAAATATCCTCCTTTATCTAATTATAAATCAATAATATAGTATACGAAAATAAATGCAGATAAAAAGTCAAGTGCCCTTGTTCTGGGCACCACAAAGAGACAATACCCGCTGATTATCAGTGGGTATTGCGTTTTATGGAAAAAAATTTTTGATTTAAGAGAAAAATGGTATTTTTGGATTAGATATACCAACTTTGAAACTGAAAAGATGCTTACTCAACTGAAAAGGCGCTTGGAACATACCAAAAGCGCAAAAAGTTATTGGGCAATATTGAGTTTTATCCTTCTGGGCCTTATTTCAACCCTGTGGTTTCTGATACGGGTAATTCCCAAACCTTCGAGGGCGACCTACCCTTGCATGCAGGCCGCATCACCAATAATGTCGGGTTTTGTAATTTGGTTGTTGTCCATTTCCGGATCGGCATTAGCATTTAAAAAAGCAAAATATAAGTTTTTAGAAGCCAAATACATTGCTACAATTCTATTTGCAATAGTTGGATTTGTCGGTGTTATTTTATACACTGCAATTTCAGACGCAAATATCAGCAGTAATAAATTGAAAATATGGTACAAGCCAAACGTGCCATTGGGTGTTCCCAAAGGGATAAATCCGGGCAGAGTGGTTTGGGGGCATGATCCCAAAATTGCATCCTGGGATGGGAAGACCGGCTTCTGGTGGGAAGACCGGTTCAATAATCAGACAGAAACTGACAAGCTTGTCTCCCAAACTCTTTTCAGTTTGACGAATACTCAAAATGAACAAAAATCATGGGATGCAATATTCCGCTTTTTCAATAAAGCCAATAGGAATGTAAATGTTGGTTACCTTTCAGGCGAGAAGGTGGCTATTAAAATAAACCAAAACAATACGGATTCCCATGAAAGCTCCAAAGAGATCAATGCCAATCCGCAATTGATTCTTTCCCTTTTAAAAAGTCTGGTCAGTGAAGCAGGAATTGCTCAGGAAAATATTACAGTTGCAGACCCCAGCAGGTTTGTAACCAATAATATTTATGACAAATGCCATTCCGTTTACCCGAAAGTCCATTATACCGATCACAATGGCGGGGATGGTCGTGAAAAGTCGACTTTTGTAGAAAATGGTTTTATCTATTCCTTTGATTTCGATGGAATGACCAAAGGACTGGCAACTTGCTTTAAAGAAGCCGATTACATAATCAATATGGCCATCATGAAAGGGCATGTTAGTCAGGGGGTATCACTTTGTGCCAAAAACTTTTTTGGATGCACCAGTATTGAAGCTGACTGGCATAAAAATGCGCACTGCAGCGGATTCAGTCAAAACAGAGAAGGCAAAAGACAATACTCAGTTTATCCTGATTTTATGGGACATAAAGACTTAGGGGCAAAAACCATCCTTTTTTTAATTGACGGCATTTACAGTAATAAATCTTTAAATGGAATTCCAGATTCCAGATGGTCGTTGACTCCCTTCCATCAGGAATGGCCGAACAGTATATTCGCCTCTCAGGACGGTGTTGCAGCTGAATCAGTTGCGCTCGATTTTGCCCTTGCGGAATGGCCCGATGCACCCGACCTGCTATACAGCGATCATGCGATGGAAGAAATGGCTTTGGCCAATAATCCCCCTTCAGGAGTAGTTTATGATCCGGAACGCGACGGCACAAGACTTGCCAGCCTGGGAACTACCGAACACTGGAATAATCCGAAGGATAAAAAATACAGCAGAAATCTTGGTAAAAAAATGGGTATCGATCTTGTTCATTTGGAAGTAAAATGACCTGCGAAACTGGGGACTTAATGAAAGAAATATTTCTTCAGGTCTTTTTTTCTATTTCTATCCGGCTTATTAATTCCTGATTGTTGGCACCTTCCGCTGCTTTATCACTTTGTGGCAATCATTGCAGGAAACAAAATGGATGTTATTCGGACTTTTTGAATCTGCATAACTGGTATTCATTTTGGTCACATCTATATTACAATTTGAAATAGCAGGATGACACGATACACAACTATTCCTTGAATTGTTGCTATGGGGCAGATGACAGGCCATGCAACTTAGTCCTTCATGCACACCCCTGGGAGTTTTGTCGTCTCCTGTTCCGGCCTGGTGCTGTGCATTGGGAGCATGACACTGAATGCAATTCCGCATGATGGGGTCATCCGAAACTTTAACTTTCCTTTCACCTTCGCATAGGTTTAACCTGGGTAAATCTGCAACCGGATATTCTGTTTTTTCGTGCCGGTCGTAAAAGTAAACTTTTGAAACAGCGCTTCCCCTCTGATAAAAGGTTGTTTTCGGATTGGAATAATCGGGTCTGGTTTGAGGCGTTCCATCCTGATGAATCTGATGGCACGCCATACAGGGAATTGCCGGCAAAGCAGCCAACTTTCCATCTTTCAGTTTCCATGGTCCTTTAATATTCAGTGGCTCTACTAAATCTCTGACAGTTCCCTGATAAAACATCCCGTGACAGCGCAGGCAATCGAAGTTGATTTGTTCAGTGGAATTATGCTTTACGTTTAAAAATATGTGCTGATAATCAACAGAATGACCACCTGACGTCCACATAGCATACTCTGTAGTGTGGCAGCGCCTGCAGTTGTTGAGTACTTCCAATAACTGTTCATCACTCATCTTTATATTCTCTGACCTCTTGTTTTTTAGGTGGTTAACAACCATCATTCCTTTTTCTTCAAAACTATGCAACCCATTACTCCATGCTGTACCATGGCACTCTTTGCATTTTAAATTGCGATGTACGGATTTTGCCTGCGAGGTTACCGATCGTCCAATCTCATGGCATGAAGAACAGGTTTTGTCGGGTGAGGCTGTGTTCCAATAGTTATAAAATGAACTAAAAGCGACTGTGCCGACTATCAGAATTGCGGAAATAGTTAAAAGTGTAAATTTGGATATTCTGGTCATAATCATAGTTGTGGGTTTACTTGAATCGGTTTCCTTTTAACCATTCACCGGCTATATAACCTCCTACGCGAAAACCCAAAGCCATAATTGTCAACACCGGATTAAAACCTCCATTGTTGACGTTCAGACTTCCATCTGCCACGAACAGGTTAGGTACAGCGTGAATTCTTCCATATTTATCGGTTACAGAAGTCTGGGGATCATTTCCCATTCGGCAGGTTCCCGCCTGATGCTGACCTCCACTTAATCCTTTTCCCCCTCCAACTGATTGCCATGTGTGAACTGCACCTGCTTCTTTCAGCCATAATTCTGCCTTCTCAGACATGAACCGGCATCCTTCGATGTCTTTCTCATGCCGGGAACCTGATAACCGGACTACCGGAATTCCCCGAAAATCTTTTACTGTTGGGTCGACTTCAACCCTGGATTCAAACTTTGGGATCTCCTGGTATGGTCCAACTGCCTGAGCAACCCTCTTGAAATTAAGCCGCTGAAATGTTTTATGTTCTTTGCCCCATCTGGCTGCCCCCGGAGGACGGACACCCGTAAACAGATAGGGCATCCTGATAAATTCATTACAAAGCACTCCTCCACCCATGATTCCCGGGTTATGGTGATTAAAATCACTGATAGCCACTGAAGCGCCAGGACCAAAATCGTCATAAACTTCTTCTTCAAAAATCCCGTACGCCCCCGTATAGGCATGTCCCTGAAGATTACGTCCCACCCAGTCATTTTCGTTTCCGATTCCTTTCGGGAAGAATTTCGATTTGGAATTAAGAAGCAGCCTGGCCGTTTCTGTTGCTGAGGCCGAGATTACTACCAGGTCGGCTGTTTGGTTTTGTTTATTGTTTTTTTCATCAAAATAGGTGACCCCGGTGATTTTACCCTGATCGTTTACAAGAATTTCACTGACTACCGAATTGATACGTAACTCACAATTCCCACTCCCAATTGCAATTGGAATCACCGTATTGTGGGTTCCGCATTTGGCATTTACAGGACAGGCAAAGCCACAGCAGGTTCGCATCCGGATGCAAGCCGGGCGACCATGATAGGGAATTGAATTACGCAACATCGGAATAGGGAAAGGATGGTATCCCAATCGTTTGGCAGCATCAACCATCAATTTTGCCTCCCTGTTATGGGAAAACGGAGGCATCGGATAAGGCTTTTTACGTGGTGCGCCAAATGGATTCTGAGTAGCATCTCCTGCCACACCGATTTCCCATTCAGCTTTTTCATAACACGACTCGAGATCTTCGTAGGTTAAAGGCCAATCCTCAAGGGTGGAGCCTTCAATTGATCCATAAGTGGTTTTTAGCTTAAAATCTTCCTGCATAAATCGCCAGGCCATGGCTCCATAACTTACAGTTCCGGAACCAACACAGGCTGCAATATTGTTATAACTTCCTTCACTTGGCAGGACAATGGTTGTGCTGCCGTCATTGTTTACAACAACCCGTTTATAATGCAAATCATCCGGTCCATACCCATTGCCGAGAACAGTAGTCCGTTGTGACCTCAGCTCGTCGGTATCTGTATCATCATAAGTTGCCCAGCCCCCCCTTTCAAAAAGGACTACCGAGAGGCCTGTTAAACTTAACTCCTTGGCAACGATCCCACCTCCTGCTCCGGCCCCAACCACTATGGCATTTACATGTTTATTTCCCATCAGATTTAAGATTGTATCGGTTTTGACCGATGATTACCGGATAATCGAGTTTCATCATTTTGTAGCTAACATTGTTTCTATTACCCCCATGACGTGGACTACCATAAAATCCCTGCATCGAATGATCGCGGATTAAATGAAAGAAGTGACGGTCAAACCCGTTTCCCCATTGCAACCCATCCATTTTTCCCGCTTCCAGGATTTTAAGGAATTGAGTCTGCTCCTCAAAAGAAAATTCCTCAAATCGTTTTTGAAATTTGGTGGTACAGGTTTCCTGAATTACCCGTAACCCTCTCCGGTAAGTTTCCTGGTATCGGCTATAAACTCCGGCTAATTGATTGTCTATAAAATTGGTAACACCCGCATCGCGAGCTCCGGGCCATTCATCAGTCGGAATGATCTGTTCCACTAAGGCATCAAGTAAATTAGATTCCCCGACAGTAATAAATCGCCATGGTGAAAGTGCAGGATTTGCGCACCTGTTTAGAAGACAGGTCCCACCTGCTGCTAATACAGAAAGAGCTATAAAGCGGCGTCGCGTTAGTTTCATTGGTTTGTCCATCAGTATTTATATTCTTACTGTTTAAACATGTTCCTGCTATTCATCTCCAAACCGGATGATGGCCTCCTCCATGATAGCAGCTGTTGCGGTCGCTCCGCAACGTGCGCATCCGGCTTCTTTTACAGCAATCAATTGGTCAAGCGTGCGAACTCCACCGGCAGCTTTGACTTTTACATTGGGTCCGGAATATTGCCGCATCAGGAGAAGGTTAGCAATTGTTGCTCCGGTATAATTGTATTTTCCATCAGCACCCTTCACAAATCCAAAACCAGATGAGGTCTTGACATAGTCGGCACCGACTTTGGTACAGATTTCACAAAGTTTTATAATATCTTTATTACTGGAGATATAGTCCGTTTCGAAAATTACTTTTACAATTGCTCTATGACGATGGGTGGCATCTGTTACAGCCTTAATCTCTTCTTCGATATAATCCCATTTGCCCTGAAGTGCTTTGCCAATATTGATTACCATATCAATTTCGACAGCGCCATCAATACAAGCGGCTTCTGCTTCGAATGCTTTAACCCCAATTGTTGAATTACCGGCAGGAAAACCAATTACACAACCCACATAAACATCTGATTCTTTAAGCAATTCTTTGGCTTGTTTTACCATATATGGTTTTACACAAACCGATGCTACATCGTACTTTTTCGCTATTGCACACTCTCTGGTTAAATCTTCATCAGTCATAGTAGGATGAAGGATCGAGTGGTCAATCATTTTTGCGAGTTCTTTTACTTTTGTCATTTTGTTATTAAATTAATTATTTAGACTTTGCAATTTCAGATCTAAAGATGGTAACTGTTTCCAACCGGATAATTTTCGGTATTACAATATAATTCGCTGTATATAAAGAAATTATTATTACTCGTGTGAAACTTTACAGAGATATGGAGAATTGGGGAATCATGGGGGATTTTAAGAAGAGCGGCTATATTCTTTGTGGCATTTTCTGCACGAAGTTCGTGTTCTGATCCGGTAATCTCAATATGATAATGCTGGCTCAGGGTTTTAAAGAATGATCCTTCTATAAAATCAATACCAGGAAATCCTTTAAGGCCGGTATCCGCCAGCCAGTTGTATTCGATCATAACCGGAACTTCACCGACACATCTGAGCCGGGCAAAATGGACGCATGATTCATTAAGTTCAGTCTCACTGATTGTAAAATGGATGGCTGGATCCCATAAACCCGGTTTAGGATGTTGGAGGAAAACAGTCGATACATCTTTTCCGACAGCTTCGGAGAATCCTTTCACATTCAACAGACCTAAAGATTTACGACGTTCCCTGACTATGCTTCCCTTACCATGTTGCCGGTCAATAAACCCCTCTTTTAAAAGTTCTTCCAGGGCCTTTCTGGCTGTAGTTCTTGTAATACTGAACGTTGAACAGAGTTCATTCTCTGATGGGAGGTAGCTCCCAACAACATAGTAGCCTTTCTGAATCTGAAGTTTCAGAAAATTCTGAACATGTTTGTACCTTCTTTCTTCCATGGCTGGAATTTTTTTACAATAATACTGTTTTTAACTTGTACGTACAAGTTAAAACGATATTATTGTATTGAATAAAGCCTATTTGGGCGCTTTAATATTAAAATTGATTTTGCTCAAGATTGGTTGCCCGATCCTTAAATCCCGGTTAAGAATTTTTTTATTGTTTCAATGCAGCTTTTGTAAAGATGTAATCCGGAATATCCTCATTAAATTTTACGGATGACATTTTAAATTCTGTTCCGTTCCCATCCTTGAGTACATCTTTATACTGGATAACCGTTGGGAACCAGCGACCCTGGATTTTTTGCACCTCTTTAAATTCGACCCGTTTTAGCAACTGACCACTTTTGGCGAAAAGCTCCTCTCTAAGCGGAATATATCGTTCCTGGTCCACCCAGACTTTCTGTGAAAAGTAAGCCACATCTTCAACTTTAGCGGTAAGTTCTACAATGAAGGTATTCCGGTCACCAATTTTTTCCTCACCGGTTACTTTGGCGGAATAAATCTCAGTGAGCTTACGATCATCCATCATATCTTCATAGGAGAGGTCTGAGCCCATTACCGACTGACGCAGCATATTTCCAGAGATCTGAATGATTCGGTCGGTCGATTGGGAATAAATCCATAGCTGGTTTTTCAGTTTTAACATCTTTGTCCCTTTTTCGCTGGCTGGGTATAAATACTCGGTGAACGATTTTTTGGTCCCCTCGGACATTGTTTTAGATCCGATTGTCCGGCTGTTCCGCTTCCCGTTTATGGTCATGGATGATTCAAAAATACGGGTTCTGGATGACATGTTCTGATCCACCTTTGTCAGGATCAAGCCCCCATCAGGAAAATTAAACCCCATTATACTAATTCCTAATCCGAAAAAAATTAAATATTTCATTATTTCCTTATTTCCTTATTCCATTATTTCCTCAAGCTTCCAGATCTTTGAATAACTGTGCGGTTTGTCTCTTATAAATGCCAATTCCCGAGAGTGCATTTCCCAATACCATCGAAAATAGCCCTGGAATAAATCCGATATACCATGCTGCAGAGGTGATCGCTGCCCTGGCCACAGAAGGCATCAGCAAGGAAGAATTCTTCATAAATCCACTGATATTGATACCAATTGTCTGCAAATACCAGGAAATGCCCATTCCTAAAGCAGTCCCTAAAACGGAGCCAATAGCACCAATGAGGAATGCTTCGTAAATCAAAGTCCTGTAGATATGCCCCTTATCCTCTCCCATGGCCAGCCTGATGCCGAATTCATTATACCTCCGCAACCCTGCGAGCAGTCCCGCGTTCCATAAAACGATCGACATGGCCACCATGAATACAATAATCATTACACTGCCGATGGAATTTACATAATCGATGAATTCGGCCATACCTGACTGGTCCCGAAGACTAACCATTACCGGTGAATATTCGTCCTCAGCCCCCTTAAACTGGTTGTTAAAAGAACATGCATCTGCCACTGCCTGATCATTGTCATAGTTGCCCGTTTCAAAAAATCCGAGAATTTCACCTGCTGCATCATTCATTTCCAACGCAAGCTGAATATCTGAAATATCCGCGATAATTGCACCCTTGTCGAGCGATGAAGAGCCGAAACGGATAGTTCCCGATACAACCAGGTTTTTAAATGCCATCCCTCCATCCATGGTTGTCCCCAGGAGAGTGAACGAATCGCCGGGTTTGATATGAAACTTTGAGGCAAAAAGATCGGAGATCAGGGCATCGCCTTGTTTTACTGGCAATCTTCCTTTGACCAGCGATTCGGCCAGATTAAACCGTATACTCTCATTTGAATTTGGAGATAACAAATCCATTCCCCATCCAATTACCGGACCCTGGGCACGGGTTTCCCCAACTGAATCGGGGAAATCAATCAGACCACCAAAACGGATTCGCTTTACCCAGTCAAGGCCAGGATATACATTCCTAAGCCTTTTCAACTGGTCGTTTACCCCAATTATCGACAAATCGTTTGGCATTTGTTCAGCATCTTTTTGATAGGCACGGGTCATTACTTTGAGATGTCCGGTAGTGAAGTTCGCATTCATCCGGACCGACTCTCCCATGATTCCCCTGATCCAACAGAACATAACTACAGTAAGCAAAACACCTATCGATACTACAATAACCGGCAGCAGGCTTCGGCTTCGATCATTGATAATTCCTTTGAGTATAAACCTGATCATTGGATTTTCCCTTTTAACGCATCAGTAGGTCTGAGCCTGGTGATTTTTCGTGTCGGGAAGTAACTCACAATCGTAGCCGAAAGAATCACTAGCAGAACAGTGGACAGAATCAACTCCATACTATAAACAGGAATGATTTTATCAGATATGGAAACTCCCATCGAATCGACATACTTTGGCATCGGAATACCTGCATTGTGTAAATACCAAAATAAAGGAATTCCATAAACCAAGCCCAGTAAAATGGCGAATAAACTATGGGCGCTCCCTTCGATGGTAAAGATTGTAACTACCTGGACACGGGTCATGCCTAATGCAATACAGGTCCCAATCTCTTTTTGACGTCGGAAAATGGAAAGGACCTGGGTATCGAAAATGGCCAGTAATGCAATTGAAAGAAGCAATCCGTAAATGACAGCAGCCCCGACTTTTTTGGTCCGGATAATATCTTCAATCTCCTTCAGCAGGTATTTGAGATCCTTGTATTGCCAGTTGCCGATACTCCCTCCCGGATAATTTCTTCCTGCAATTAAAAGGGTAGCTTCATTCTCCATGCCGGTTAAATGTTGCAAAACAGCTAAAGGTATCCAAATCTGGTTGTTGTCGATAGACTGCACATTGGAATTGAACACCTCCATAATTTTCACCTCGCGGGTATCGAATGTCCCATTCTTATCGCGCCACCGGACCAAAACCTGGTCACCTTTACGCAGTTTGGAGGCTTCTGCCATCCGTTTACCAATGATTGCCGGGACATCATTGGTTTCTGACTTTAACAACAACGAGGGTAGTTTAATGATCTGCTGCTTGGGATCAATTCCTTTGAGGTAAATATTTTGCATTCGCCCCTGCGGGTAAATGGTCGCCTGGGTAATCAGAATCGGAGTAAGCTCACGGGCATCCACAAGCGATTTTACCTTTCCGGTGACTGGCGCGTGAGCATCCTGCAGGCAGAAAGGATCGTAAGGATCATAAGTTGAGTGCCAAAGCTCACCGTTACCAACTTCCCACTCTTTGGTGTCATTGTAAGCCTGTTGATTCCATCCATCAAGCATCCCGTTGTAAAAAATAATTATCACAAAGGCAATTGAAAGTACCGTTACATTGAGCCCAGTTCTTAGCCCTGCACCAATCAGATTTCGAAAAGCCAGTTTAATTGCCAGCATACCAGTTAAATTTTATCATTTAATATCAATTTATCATCTTCAACAGTACCATCTTTTAACGTGATGATCCGGTCGAGATATTGCATCACCTTTTCATCATGGGTCGCAAAGATAAAGGTGGTATTCAACTCTTTGTTCAATCTTTTCATCATCTGAACGATGTTGTGGGAGTTTTTGGCATCGAGATTGGCCGATGGTTCATCAGCCAGAACAAGCAGTGGCCGTTTAACCATGGCCCTTGCTATGGCCACCCGCTGGCACTCTCCTCCTGAAAGCTGAGATGGTTTTGAATTCTGTTTGTCGGTTAAGCCTACCCAATCCAGAGCCTCCATGACCGCCTTCCTTCGTACCCCTGCGGTACGATTCTGCAATAGTAAGGCAAATTCAACATTTTCATAAACCGAATAGACCGGTAACAGATTGTAAGTCTGAAAGATAAATCCGATGTTGTAATTCCGGAGATGGGCTGCCTGCTTATTCGTCAACCCTGATACCGAGTGACCGATCACTTCAACACTCCCTTCTGAAGGATAATCAAGGGTACCAATGATGTTTAAAAGGGTAGTTTTTCCTGAGCCGCTCGGACCTACCAAACCGGCAAATTCACCTTTTCCGAAAGAAAGATTAATGCCTTGCAGCGCCGTGAATTCTCCGGTTCCAACATGAAATCGTTTGGTCAGCTTGTCAATTTTAATGATTACAGAATCATCCATTGGACTTTATATTAATGGTTGAATACCAGCATAAGTTGAATCCCCCTGCCTGAATAATAATTGCCTGAGTTTAATTGCTGAGGCAATTGGTAGTTCTTTGGATTCCAGAATGCCATGAGGTAAATAGCTATTTTATTAAATTGTCGCTTGAAATTCAGAAAATTGTAGGAAGTATTATTAGTCCAATTGAAATAGGATATTATACTGAGATTATCCAGCATGCCAATCGGGTAGGAGAGTGACAGCCCGGTAAATGAGGTTGGAGTAGACATTACAAATGCTTTCTGGTCATAAGATAATAACAATTGTTCAAATACAACATTTAGCCCATTCCCGATTCCAAAGGTGTTATCGGTACCTAAATTGAGAATTTCAGTGTTGGTTATCATGCCCACATCCTTACTTTTATGGATAAAGGTACCTTCAAACCAGAGTCCGACACCCAAATCCCACTTTCCGTCCAGCCCGATCCGGTTTTCAGAAACTGCATTATATTCCGGAATAGAAAGTGCCGATCCCTGGTAATCAGTTTCGCGGTGATGGTAAGTGATCGCCACCTCACCGCTAGGAACTGGCGACTGAAATCGACCTCCAAACTCCGGATGATTCGGATTTGTAAGATCCATGTCCCAGGGCCGTGGTTTGTTATTCCCATACAGACTCCATAGCCAGAGATTTGCATTGTTCGGAAAATAATACCTCCCTAGAGCTCCCCAGACTCCACTGGTAAGCTGCAACGGATCACGCGGGTCAAGCTGATCAAACCACATCAGCGGGCGAAGCAGGGTTGCGGAACCAAAATTTATTTTTTGGAGACCGGCTCTTAGCTCCAAATGCCTGGCTGAATAGCGTGCCCAGGCCCGGTATGGCAGCAAACTGCTTTCAGAATGTGTTTCGTCAAAGGGGTGGATACTCAGTACACCAAATCCATTTGCCGAACCTTCAAAGTCAAACTGCCTGTTATTCTGTAATTTAATCGCATAATTCAGTGTGGGAATATACCTGGCGCTGCTGTAAACCGGTAAGCTGTTACCCTGATTATAAATGCCCCATGCGGATAGCTGACCACTGAAAATTAAGGTGTCTTTCAGGACATATTTAACAGAATCCTGTCCTTGGCAATTCATGTAAAAGCCAATGAAAATGAAAGATAAAATGTAGTAGTTCTTCATTTTCATAAATGTCCGGTAATTTCAAATGACGTATAAAAATACAAACTATGTTTTAGTTTGGTATTAATTAAACAAAATATATTTTCCTATTGTCAGGAAATGGCTGGGGAAATTAACCTCCGCTTAAAAGATTAATTAAAGGCTTCCAGCTTCTTCCTTCTGCCTGTTGCCTTCTGCCATTATAATCCGGTTCTATTAATAAATTGTAAATTTTTTAATAGATTTTTTGGATATTTCAAAATAACCTATACTTTCGCGTAAAATTATGAATGAATAATCATTCATTAATAGAAATTGAAGATGGCACGAGTAATTGATGAAGGGAAGATAGAGCGGATCAGGGAGGCTACCATTGAGTTTGTGGTTCAAAATGGGTATGGAGGGGCAGCGATTTCATCTATTGCCAGAAGGGCAGGTGTTGCCGAGGGGTATCTCTACCGGTTTCACCGTAGTAAACATGAACTGGTAACAGACTTACTCTATTCGAAAGTGGCTCAAATTATTGAGAAACTGGAAATTTTACTGAACACCTGTCCGGGTATGAAAGATGTGATTTTCGGATTGATCGGGGAATTTTTCAAAATGGCAACTGATACTCCTGAACAAATTAAATTTATACACGTTTTGATGCACGATTATGATTTTCAGATTTCAGACGATCAGCGTCAGCAAATTAAAAATCTGTGCGAAAAAGTAGTTCAAACCGGAATTGCAAACGGAGAAATCAACAAGGCTATTACTGCTGAAGAGGCATACGGAATGGTCGTTATTTATCCGCTTGAAATTATCAACCTTCGGATGAAGGGATTTTTCGGGAATAGTACCTGGACAACCGAGGATCAAAACCGGATTGCTGAATTTTCAATCAACGCTTTAAAATAGATAAGAATGAGAGCTAATGTATTGATATTATTATTTTTAATAGTCGGGTTGTCACTTTGGGGACAGCAAAGTCCAACAACTTTAAAAAATCTGACATTTGTTGATGCACTGGGAATTTCGCTTCAAAATAACCATTTGATCAAACAGTATTCCAACAAATCGCTCCAATTGGAACAGGAGGTGAAGGCAGCCAGGGGGTTACATATGCCAAGAATTTCCCTTTCTGCCTCCTATGTATATATGCCAACGAATATTTCCCTCGATTTGACACCGGTACGCGATGCTATTACCCCGCTCTACAGCGCTTTGGGCAATTTTGGCAAATTTTCGGGTGTTCCTAATCCTGCAGGAGGTCTTCTTTCGGATGATGTTTCAACAGCAGTTATGCGCGGGAAGCTATTGCAAGGACTTCAGTCGGTAAATAGCGCGGATTGGATTCAGACGATCCAGGAGCAAAAATTTGGTGTTGTAAATGCGGGATTTGTTTTGCCGATCTTTACCGGCGGTAAAATTAATGCCGCCAACAAAGCCGCTAAAATTAAGCTTGAAGCCTCCGAAATAGAATCCATTCAAAAGTCATCCGAACTTACAGGCGAACTGGTCGAACGTTACTTTGGATTAATCCTGGCAAATCAGGCTGTCAAAGTTCGTGAAGAGGTAAAAACCGGAATGCAGCGGCATTATGATGATGCTCAGAAACTGGCTCAGCAGGGGATGATTGCCCGGGTTGAGGTTTTAAACGCAAAAGTCTACTTTGCAGACGCCGATCGGGAGCTCAAAAAGGCTGACCGGCAGACCGAAATATTGAATGAAGCAGTATTAAACACAGTTGCTGATACCACCAATGTCCGGATTAATCCTCTTTCTGAACTATTCTATCTCGAAAAATTGGAACCGCTGGAATTTTACAAACAAAAGGCCCTGGAAAATAGTCCGTTACTTGGGCAGATCAACAAGAAAAAAGAGTTGGCCCAACAGGGAATTAAGGCCGAGCACTCGGCTTATTTTCCTACAATCGCAGCTACCGGGACTTACAATGTTTTGAATAAGGATCTCTCTCCCTATCTGCCCGATTACATGGTAGGTGTGGGCCTGCAGTGGAGTCTGTTTGATGGCAATGCCCGTAGCCGGAAGGTCAGGGCGGCTCAATTTCAGGCAATGGAGGCAGAGGATTTCTATCTGAAATCGGAGTCTGACATCCATTCGGCGATCAACAAGTACTATCAGGAGTTGCATATGTACCTGGAACAAATCAATGAACTGGATGCCGCGATTGAATTTACCAATGAGTATTCACGGGCACGCGAAAAAGCCTTCTCTGAAGGAATGGCCACTGCCACCCAGGTTTCGGATGCAAACCTGGCTGTAGCAAAAGTGAAGATTGACCGGTTGCAGGCCATCTATTCCTGGGATGTTGCGCTATCCAAATTGCTTTATTATTCAGGGCTATCGAATCAGTTCGTGGTCTATATGAGCAATCCGGATGCCAAACCGGCGAGGTATTAAAATTGTTGTAGAGATGCACAGCCTTGCCTCTCACTGCCATTCAGAGATGCACAGCTGTGCGTCTCTGAACAACCGTTAAAAATTGAATAATTAATTATAAGATCTATATTATGAACAAGACAAAACATTACCTGATTGCAGGGGCAATTTTTGCAGTGCTGATTTTTATTGGATATGCTATATGGATTGTTGGCAGGCCAATTCCGCTTGAAGTTCAGGGTGAGGTAGACGCGACGCAGGTCAAGGTTGCCTCCAAGTTAATTGGCAGGATTGATTCCCTAATCGTTCACAAAGGGGATGATGTATCCTCTGGAAGTCTACTTTTTACCATAACCAGTCCTGAGCTGGATGCAAAATATTTGCAGGCTTCTGCGGTCAGAAAAGCTGCAGGCTTCCAAAAAGAGAAGGCAGATAACGGAGCTCAAAAGGAGGATATCCAGGCCGCCTTTAATTCGTGGCAGACAGCTTTAGCCGCTTCGGATTTTGCCAAAAAGACTTTTTTGCGTGTGGAAAACCTTTTTAAGTCGGGTGTAGTGGCCGAACAACAAAAAGATGAGGCAGAAACCCGGATGAAAGCGGCAGCCGAAACGGAGAAGGCTGCCAGATCGCTTTATGAAAAGGCTAAAAAAGGGGCACGCTACGAGGATAGAGGTTCTGCAGGCGCTTTGGTTCTTCAGGCTGATGGTGTACTCACCGAGGTTAATTCCTACCTCAGAGAAACCAGGATCTTTGCTCCCATTAAAGGGGAAATTGCCAATATCATGTCTGAACGGGGCGAACTCATACCTGCAGGTTATCCTGTAATCACCATTGTGGATCTCGATGACGTTTGGATAACTTTTAACCTGCGTGAAGATTTACTGGCTGCAATTCAGAAAGGATCGACCTTTAAGGCCAGATTTCCGGCACTCGGGATGAAAGAAGTAATGCTTAAGGTGAACTATATTAATGCTCTGGGCGAATTTGCTACCTGGAATGCCACCAAAACTTCTGGTGATTTTGATATGAAAACATTTGAAGTTCATGCTGTTCCAATCGAAAAAGTGAACGGTTTAAGGCCGGGGATGTCAGCATTGGTGAAATGGGATGAAGTGAAGAAATGAAATAGATAGAAATATTTGGAAGGAAATAGAAATACGGTTGAAAATTAATATATCATCCGACTCATTCCAATTCTAATTGCTTCGATTGTGCCATGGGCACACAATATGGGTAGAGGTTAAATATATATTTAGGCATATCGTCCCGGACAGGACGAAATGTTACCATACTTACAATTTTCTACCCGTATTAAATCCCTGGCGGGATAAAATTAAATTTTAATCTGTTTTTGAATAAATGATCTGGTAATGAACAATCTAATGAACACCCCGCTTTTCCTGGTTATTAGGCGCGAAACAGCACGAATTGCCGATAGTTGGGTGTTGATCTTTTCTACACTGATCGCACCGGTTACAGCATTTCTCATTATCATCTGGCTTTTTTCATCGGGAGTCGTCAGGGATCTGCCTATTGCTGTGGTTGACCAGGATCATACCGCTTTTTCTTCAAAGGTCACCCGTATGGTGGATGCCACCCAGGTATGTAAAGTAAGGTGGCGGCTTAATTCGGTGGATGAGGCCAGACATTTGATGGAAGCAGGCAAAATTGATGCAATAGTTGTACTACCTGGTGACCTGGAGAAGAAATTATTGGATAACGAGGCTACGCCAATTGCTGTTTATATCAACAATACCAATGTGGTAAAAGGGGGTGCCCTTAAGTCCGGTTTGTATTCAACGCTTTCAACGATCTCTGCTGGTGTAAAAGTGCAGATCGCTGTTAAAAAAGGGCAGACTCCTTCACAGGCAATTGAAAAGGCAAGACCGGTAAAAGTCAATTTTCATCTGCTTTTTAATCCATTTGGCAACTATTCTTACTTTTTAGTGCTCGGTTTATTGCCCCTATTGGCCGTTGTTTTTATCTTTCTTGGTTCGGTGTATGCCTTAGGTATTGAATTTAAGGAAGGGACAGCAGGAGAACTGATCTCATTGGCCGAGAATCGGGTTGGAGTTGCATTAATTGGTAAGATGCTTCCCTATACCTTCCTGTTTTTTATGGATATGATGATTATGAACATCTTTCTGATCAGAACATTAGGAACTCCTCTGAAAGGAAGTTTGATGGCTATACTATTATCCGAATTATTGCTGATTATTTCTTACCAGTTGCTGGCTATCCTGTTTTTGAAACTTACAGCCAATCTCCGATTATCATTGTCGTTGGGCAGCGCCTATACAATGATGGCACTCACATTTTCAGGCCTTACCTTTCCATCCATGGCAATGCCTTTGTTGGCAAAGTTGTTTTCTTTAATCTTTCCCTATACCTTCTGGCTCAGGATTTTTATGAGTCAAACTTTACGGGGTGAGCCAATAACTGAAGTAGTTGTCTCTTTTCTGGCGTTTATCCCATTTATCCTTGGAGGTTTTCTGGCATTCCCGGGAATTAAAAGGAAACTTACGCATTCAAAATATTGGTTTCGGGAATAACTGCAAAATTTTTTAAAGTAAAAGTTAAGCTTAAATTGATTTTATATAAACCGGCAATGCGATTCATAAATATCCGAAACAATATTACTTCAGGGTTGGAACTGACCTGGTTTTCCCTGATCGATGAGCTTAAAACCATCTTCAGCGATAGCGGAGCCATGCTTATCTTGTTTTTTGCAGTTTTTTCATACCCTCTGGTCTATTCTATCGCGTATAAAAACAATGTAGTGAGGGATATTCCGGTCTCAATCGTAGATCTTGATAAAACCAGTGTTAGCCGACAACTGACAAGAATGCTTGGTGCCACAAAAGAAATATCTGTAAATCATGAGGTTGGAAGTCTACAGGAAGCGAAGCAGCTTTTCTGGGATGGCGATTCTAAAGGGATTATACTTATTCCTGAGGGATTTGAAAAGAATTTGTCCAAAGGATTCCAGACATCGGTGGGTGTTTATTGCGATGCAAGTTATTTTTTAATTTATAAAGAGACTCTCAGCGGTACCATTCAGGCGGCAGGAACTTTATCTGCCGGGGTTGAAATCAAAAGACTTCTCGCGTCAGGCAGCAGCGAGGAACAAGCGAAGCAGCAACGTGATCCAATGCCGGCAAAATTCTATAGTTTGTATAATCCCGCAGGCTCCTACGGCTCAAGTATTATGCCCGGAATGATCCTGATCATTTTGCAGCAAACTCTGCTGATCGGAATTGGGATGATCGGTGGGGCAGGGAAGGAACGGCGAAATAGTCAGGAAATTAAACCAGGTGTAAGGGTCAGGCAGGGGATGTTCTCAGTGGTTTTCGGAAAGGGTTTGGCCTATTTCCTGATTTACATACCCAATATTGCATTCACATTGGTATACCTTTCCAAATGGTTTGGATTCCCGGATAAGGGCAGTTTTACTGATGTCTGTATTTTATTGGTTCCTTATTTGTTTTCTGTGATTTTTCTGGGGCTTATGATTTCCATGTTGTTTCGTCGTCGCGAACATTCCATTATGGCATTGGTTTTCTTTTCTCCTATTGTGTTGTTTCTTAGTGGGTTATCATGGCCGAAGACGGCTATACCTCACTTGTTAAGTCTAATAGCTCAGATTTTTCCCAGTACGACAATGATTCCGGCCTATCTGCGAGTCCGGACTATGGGTGTTCCGATCAGCGCTGTAAAACCGGAACTTCTCTTTTTACTTTGCCAAATGATTGTCTACTTTTTGATTGCTTCGGCAGTGTACAAAATTTCTGTTATCAGGCAAACCAAAAAGGGGATGGAGAGAAAAGGTGATTTGGAGAGTGCGGAAAGTGGAAATGGTTAAGAATATAAGTCAATTAGTCACAGCCATCCAAGCTAGCCGCGAATTATTACCGATTAGCAGTAAGAAAATCATCTTTACCCATGTTGATCGTCATAGAGCCATTTTAACTTTATGAAAGGCGCTTTTCATTTCCCCTTTATTTTTACCTTTGGAGCCTTTAGGAACAACCCTTAAAAATCGAAAATGAGAATTCGCTTTTTTTATGTTTTAATCGTAGTACTATTCGTTAGTTGCAGTAAAACGAAGCCCACCCAATTTCGGAAGATTGCGGGTTTTACCCAGGGAACGACCTATCATATCACCTATGAAGATTTGGCCAATAAGGATCTGACCAGACCGGTTGACTCCCTGCTGAAAATTTTTGATCTCACTTTTTCTGAATATATCCCTAATTCGATGGTATCCAGAATTAATAACAACGATTCCACAGTGGTCTTAAATGATATGTTTATTGAGCTATACAATAAGTCGGTGGAAATCAGCAATGAAACCAATGGTGCACTTGATCTTACGGTGTATCCCCTGGTAAGTGCCTGGGGTTTTGGACCGGATCGGAAGTTGAAGATGGACCAGGCCAAAGTGGACAGTATTCTACAGTATGTGGGGATGCAAAAGATCAGAATTCAGGGGAGAAAGATGATTAAAGACCTTCCCGGGATTAAAATCGATGTCAATTCGATCGCCCAGGGTTATTCGGTTGATGTGATGTACCGTTTCTTTGAAACCCTTGGAATTAAGAATTTCGTGGTCGAAATTGGGGGTGAAGTAAGGACCAAAGGGAAAAACCCAAATGGTGCAATCTGGAGAGTGGGGGTTGACAAGCCAAGTGAAGGGTCCAGCAAACTGGGACAAAATTTGCAAACAGTGATACATATTGATAATAAATCGATCACCACGTCAGGGAATTACCGAAAATTTTTCGAAGAGGATGGCCGTAAATTTTCTCATATTATTGATCCTCATACAGGTTATCCATACAAAAACAGCTTACTCAGTGTGACAGTGATTGCAAAAGATGCGCTGACTGCTGATGGCTATGATACGCCGTTAATGGTACTTGGTTTGGAAGGGGCGAGAGCCGTGTTAAAGCGTCATCCGGAGCTTGAGGCCTATATGATTTATGCGGACCAAAACGGTCAGTTCCAAGTAGAATATACCAAGGGAATTGAGTTCGATAAGGAAAATTGAATCCGGAAATTGTTACTTTTATAACCTGATCTTTAACTCATTTGCCCGTGATTCGGAAAAAAGATATCCAGGTTATCCAAAAAGGCGATCGTAAAGTTGTGAATGCCTGGGTGATGTACGACTGGGCTAACTCAGTTTACCAGTTAACCATTGCCTCTACCATATTCCCGATCTATTACAACACCGTGACCCGTCATGGAACTGATTTTATGGTTTCATTCTTTGGCTTTAAGGTGATCAACACGGCCCTATACTCCTGGGCCATTGCTGCAGCTTATCTGATTGTTGCGGTCGGGTCACCGCTCTTCTCATCGATGGCCGATTATACCGGACGACGGAAAGGATTTATGCGTTTCTTCACCATTATCGGGGCTCTTGGCTGTGGAATGCTTTTCTTTTTTGATGCCAATCATATTGAGCTGGGGGTGATCTCATTTGCCCTGGGGACATTGGGCTATGGCGGGAGCATCGTTTTTTACAACTCATTTCTACCGGTCATTGCTGAGCCTGAAGACCAGGACCGGATCAGCGCCCGCGGTTATTCGATGGGTTACCTGGGAGGAGTGATTCTGCTTTTATTCAATTTGCTGATGATTACCAAACCTGAACTGTTTGGATTTTCCAAACAATCCGACATGCCGGCTAGAATTTCTTTTCTCTCTGTGTTTGTCTGGTGGATTGGTTTTTCCTCGATAACCTTCAGATATTTACCTAAATATGTTTTCAGCAAGCGAATCCCGGGTGGTCGTATTTTCGTGAATGGATACCGGGAATTGCAAACTGTTTTTAATGAAGTCCGGAAATCCTTTCAGCTAAGCATCTATCTTACCGGGTTCTTCTTTTTAATGATGGGGATACTGACTACGATGTTCATGGCTGCGACCTACGGGGAGAAAGCGCTTGGTTTAAATGAAAGCGTGCTGATCCCCACAGTTTTGGGCATTCAGCTGGTTGCTATGTTTGGGGCATGGTTTTTTGCACGGTTGTCGGGTAAAATCGGTAACCTGAAGGCCCTTATTATCTCGGTAATTGTGTGGATAGTTATTTGTGTATATGCTTTTACCATCAAGGGAGCCGTTGGTTTTATTGTGGCGGCCCTGTTTATTGGTCTTGTGATGGGAGGCTCACAATCGCTGGCCCGCTCAACCTATTCCAAGATGTTGCCTGATACAACGACCGATCATACGTCTTACTTTTCCTTTTATGATGTTATGGAGAAACTGGCTACAGTGGCCGGAACCTTCAGCTTTGGGATAATCGAAGTGTTAACCGGCAGCATGCGTTATTCCGTCCTGACTATAGCTTTGTTTTTTGTAATTGGCCTTATCTTTCTCCTGCTGCTGTTAAGAAGAGAAAGATCCGCCTCTACCTGTTAAATTCACTGGAAATGATTGGAATCGGGATCTTTGCTAAAAATAAATTATCATTAAATTTTTGGGTAGGGTACCCTAATTCCGGAAGATCTTTGTAATTTTATCGATTATATACCCTGGCATAAGCATGAAGAGTTATCTGAATTTCACTTTAAAGGGGGGGCAGTTATTCCCGGTCTGGATTGCATCCTTTATCTTCTTTTTGATTCCGTTTTATTTACTGGTTAAAGAGTTTTTTGAACTTACTGCCACAGAGGTTCCCGCTGGTGGACCTTCCTTACGGTTTTTTCTCTATTTTGTTATCCTATTGGCCGTTAGCTTTACCTTTATTTACTATAGGGCAAGACTGGTAATTAAAAGTCTTGAATTTAACGGGTCAAAGGTTGAATGCCAGTTTCATTCGGGAAAATACATTGGAATAATCGTCTCAGGTCTGGTCCTCTCGATCGTTACACTTGGGATCTATATTCCCTGGTTTACCCAAAATTTGCAACGGTTTTTTATTCATGGGGCGACCTATAATTCCCATAAATTCGCTTTCAGAGGAAAAGGAGGCAGGTTGTTTGTAATTATGACACTGGCTATCTTTATCCCCTTTATTGTTGTTGGATTCATTGTGTTTACTGTCCTGAATTCAAATATTGAGATCTGGATTTATAAAGTGTTGGTCATTGCCAGTCTTGTTTCAATGATCTATCAGACATTTAAATGGATGGTAGATATCCGCTATAAAAATTATCTGATCAGATTGGATACTGGATTTTTCCGGGCAATGGGGAAGATTGGAACTGAACTCTTGTTGGCTGTTATTTTAGTATTCATATTTCAAAGGCTAACTTTATTTTCAATTGAAATCTGGCGGAATTCCGGTATGTTACCTACGACAGGAAAAATTATTATCGAGCTCGTTTTAGCAATCATCACTGCCGGTTTTTATTTCCCGATGGCTTTTATTCGCCTCTACCGTTACTTTGCAGAACATACCAAAAGTAATATCGTTGATGGAAAGCAGATTACAATGGGATATGATGGTGATCAGGTTACCGATTTTCTGTATATCTGGAAACAAATCCTGTTGACGGTGATCACATTGGGTATTTACTATCCATGGGCATTCTGCAGGATCGTAACTCGGGTATTGAATCAGACCTTCCTGAAAACTGACCTTATATCTTCAAAGGCTTAATATATTTGGATCTCGTAGTACGTTGAATGAATAAGGTATTGTATTTCAGATATTTGCCCTAGTATAAAAAACTGTTCCTTCTACCCGGGCAATTACCTGGTCCTGGTCATTTGATATTTCAACCACATAATTCCCCGTTAGTTCGTTTCTGCTTATTTCTGTGGCAATAGCAGATACCACTCCGCTCCTGCATTTTCGCATATATACAATTGAAGCGGTCCGTGTGACAGCTATTTTCCCGTAACTGTTGGCCGCCAGTGAAAAGGTATAATCAGCAAGGGTGAACAAAGCTCCGCCCATCAGGATTCCTATGCCATTAAGATGATTTCCGGTCACTTGCATGGAGCATCGGGCAAATCCAGGTGTGACGTCTTCGATTTCAATGCCACACCCTCGGGCAAAGTTGTCTTTTCTGAATAATGAAACGATTTTTTCCATATGTAAATCAGGCTTTTAAGCCGAAGGGACAAAGATTGTGAAAATTGATCAGTACCTGATTCAACCTATTATTTACTTTTCAAAAAAGGGATCAGGTTTGTAATCAGCTCTCTTTTAAGCGGCAAATCAGGCTGTGAATATGTAGCAATATTCAGATTCCGGTCTGAGGGAGCCGGTTTCAGAATGTGGTTCATCCCTTCAATGATAGCCAGTTTAGCTTTGGGAAGCGCTTTGGCAAGGCGATTTGCATCGTTTAAACTTACCTGGATATCAGTAGACCCCTGAATAATCAAAACCGGAATTTTCAATTTGGCAATCTCCTTTTGCGGATCGTATTTTATCCATGAAATCATATAGGGCTGAACAGAGCTTCGAAACAAGGACGCCAATTCCGGAGGAGTGTTTTCGACGGTTTTTCCCTTTACAAAATTGTCAAGAATAGCGTTAACCTCAATAGTGACCGAAGGTGGCTGATTTTTTAGCTGCTCCCGGATTATTTTGTCTGCCGGTTGACCTGCACCTGCAATTGATACATATTTATTCACGTTTTTGCTCTGGGAAGCAATCATTCCGATTAATGAACCTTCGCTATGGCCAATCACAATGATCTTATTGAATTTCAACTCATTTTTCAAATACAGAACCCATCCTTTCGCATCATCTACATAATTGTCGAAGCGGAGATCGGCCTCTTTGGGTCCGGCACTCCGGCTACCTGCTATACCCCGCTTATCATACCGGAGCGATGCGATCCCATTTTTACTCAACTCCTGCGCCAACATTTTTAAAGAATTATTGTTCAACCCGCTATTATTCCCGTCACGGTCTGTAGGGCCTGAGCCGGCAATCAATAACGCCACCATATTCAAATTATTCGGGGCAGGAACGATCAATGTCCCTTCGAGGTCACCTGTCCCCGTTTTAAGCAAAACGGTCTTTTCGGTCTGGGAGAAAAGGTTTGTACTCAAGACTATTAAAACCAGCGTAAGGCAATAAGTAATTTTCATATTATTCGCTTTTAGTGAGGAATTGTAATTTAAGAAGCAAAAGGGATACGCCTGATTAAACCGTACAGAATAATAATGGTGGATTAATGATTATCAATCTTCTGATAAATGATGTAGGAGTAGATAATTGGAACTAAAATCAAGATGCCGAGGATAGGTAGCAGAACGAAAAATGGATCTTTGAAAATAATCAGGGCAAAAACACCTGCAATTCCACCCCAGAACCATAATCTTCCGGCCATCCGATGGGTTCTGGTCCAAACTTCAGCATTGTTCAGGGTCCAGGGAACTTTAATCCCGATAAAATAGTTTTGTCGTACATTCCCCATATAGTTTCCCAGAAGGGTCAAAAGGAGGAAGACAAAGATCGGAACAAATAATCCCAGTTTGTCAGATCCGTGTAACACATTGTAAATTATAACAGTATCGATTAATCCGAAGAATAATCCCAAGACGATCCTAAGTTTATAATAGGTCAGGCTGAATATTTCATAATTGCTTTTCCTGGGATCGATCATAGGCAGGATAAGCATAAGAAAGTAAATACCTAACGGTAAAAATACATAAATCAATTTTGATCCGTAATCATTTGGATCACCGTTTAATTCAAAATGGATCGGTACCTTTTCAGGAACCGAACTCCAGTTAAAGAGTAGGTAGAGTACTGGAAGAGCTGCTAAAAGAAATAAAAAGAGCTCTCTGAACATGGTTTGTTTCTTCATTGTTCCTGGTATTAAGTCATTTAAATTGCATCATCCATTTGAGAATTTCATCGAATACAGTGGTGTTGATCGAATATTTCTGAAACTGACCCTTTCTGACACAAACAACCAATCCCGCTTGTTTAAGCAGATCAAGATGGTGTGAAATACTCGGCCTGGTTATCTTAAAATGATTGGCTATTTCACCTGCCGTGAGATCTCCGCTGTTCAGCAATTCCAGAATCTCGCGTCGCGTAGGGTCATTTAATGCCTTAAAAAATGTGTTCACTTTTATATAATTGCATAATTAGACAAATATCTAAATAATTCCGGAAATAAAAAAATAATTCAATTAATTTTTGTCATTTCCGATATATTTTGATAGTTATTGATTTATTGGAGATTAGGGAATTCGAATCGATCCAGAGCTATCCCAATTTTTTCGAAAAGGTCATTGCGCCAGATTTTTTGTGTATATTTGGACTTGAGTGTTGACTAAAATAAAGAGTTAAGATAATCCTTACCCATGGAATTAACAAGAGATCCAAGACTTGCGGTACTTTTTGATGCGGATAATGTTCCCTATTCTAATGTGCGGGGGATGCTTGCGGAGATTGCGAAGTATGGAACGCCAACCTTTAAACGTATTTATGGAGACTGGACCAAACCAACGGTAGCAGGATGGAAAACGGTTCTTTTGGAAAATGGGATCACACCAATCCAGCAATACAGTTATACGACCGGGAAAAATGCTACCGATTCGGCGATGATTATCGATGCAATGGATATTCTTTATACCGGCAGGGTTGATGGATTCTGCATTGTATCGAGCGACAGTGATTTTACCCGGCTTGCCACCCGTTTGCGGGAAGCCGGAATGAAGGTTTATGGCATTGGAGAAAAGAAAACCCCGATACCATTTATTGCGGCATGCGATAAATTTATCTATCTTGAAATTCTCAAACCGGCAGAACCTGTTGTAAAACAAATTATAACCCCAAAGGTTAAATCCAAATCGCGCTCGAAGGTTAAAGAGGTTGCTCAAACGCCACCGGTTAATGTAATAGAAACCGTGAATAAAGGGTTGGCAAAGGTAATTTCTGACAGTATTAATGACCTTGCCGACGAAAATGGCTGGGCCTTTTTAGGCGATTTGGGTAACCTGATCTTGAAAAAACAGCCCGATTTTGATCCCCGGAATTACGGATTTAAAAAGTTGGTTCCTCTCATCAAAAGTTTCGACCAATTTGAAATCGATGAACGGGAAACCGGGAAAAAGAATACTACATTGGTTTTTGTAAGAACAAAATAAAATTCAAGAGAAACTATTTTTATATTTGTTGGCTAATTGTTCCACCTCATTTTCGTAATGAAAAAAGTAAAATTAAACATTCTTGGTTTGTCCTACAGCCAGACACAAACAGGAGCCTATGCACTAGTCCTTTCCGAGGCTGATGGCAACCGAAGAATTCCTATAATTATCGGAGCAGTTGAAGCACAAGCTATTGCAATTCAGTTGGAAGGGCTTAAACCTCCACGTCCGTTAACCCATGATCTGTTTCTGAATGTAGCTTTGGCGTTTGACATTGAGATTACCGAAGTTTTTATTCATAAACTGGAAGAAGGAATTTTTTACGCCGAGATTGTTTGTGAACAACATGCTAACCGAATCAGAGTTGATTCGCGAACATCAGATGCCATTGCGCTGGCGCTTCGGTTTGAGTGTCCTATTTTCACTACTGAAGAGATTATTGAGAAAGCAGGAATTATTATGGAGTTTGATGAAAACGGTGAGGTGAATGACGAGTCTGAAGATTCCGATATGATCAAAAAAAAGTCGGCAAGTCACATCGATTATTCGGATCTTTCGCCTGACGAACTGAATGAGATGCTCGAAGCTGCAATTACTGACGAAGATTACGAAAAGGCTTCTGAAATCAGGGACGAAATCAAAAAGAGAAAACCCTGATATGAGACAATACCTGGATCTTTTACAGCATGTCCTTGATCACGGCCGACCACGGGAAGACAGGACCGGCACGGGAACACAAAGTGTGTTCGGATACCAGATGCGGTTTAATCTTAAGGAGGGTTTTCCTGTAGTAACTACCAAAAAACTTCACCTGAAGTCTATCATCCACGAATTGCTCTGGTTTCTTGCCGGTGATACCAATGTGAAATACCTTCAGGATAACGGAGTCCGGATCTGGAATGAATGGGCGGACGAAAAAGGTGATTTAGGCCATATCTATGGTTTCCAGTGGAGGTCGTGGCCCTCACCCGAAGGAAAGTCCATCGATCAGATCTCCCAATTGATCCATGACATTAAAACCTATCCAATTTCCCGAAGATTAATAGTCAGTGCCTGGAATGTTGGTGACCTGGATAAGATGAATCTTCCCCCATGTCATTTATTGTTTCAGTTCTATGTAAATGAGGGGAAACTCTCCTGCCAGCTATACCAGCGAAGTGCCGATATATTTCTGGGAGTTCCGTTCAATATTGCTTCCTATGCTTTGCTGACGATGATGGTGGCGCAGGTGACAGGATTGGAACCCGGTGATTTTGTCCACACTTTTGGCGACGCCCATATTTATAATAACCACCTTGACCAGGTCAATCTTCAACTTTCCCGATCCCCATTGCCTCTGCCGCAATTAAAGATTAATCCGGCGGTAAAATCAATTTTTGATTTCAAGTATGACGACTTTGAATTGATTAATTATCAGTCACATCCGCATATTAAGGGAGAGGTTTCGGTGTGAGGATAGGCTATTAGGCTGTAGGCTATTAGGCTGTAGGAATTAGACTATTAGACTTTAACAATATCAATCCAATGTAAGTTAAGAGAAAGTTTAAAATTAGATTTTCAATCCCGTCAGGGATTAAATGTGGGTAGAAAACAAAATATAATAAAGGGTTACGTCCCGGATGGAACGAGATATTTTACGGTATTGTTTATCTTCCACCCATATTTTAAGCCGACGGCACAACATAAGAAAAAGAATTGATCTGATTAATATGAAAAATAAATTCTAAACAATTTCTTAAAATTTAATTTGCAATTTTATCAGCCATTCCATGATCTATCCAAATATCGCCATAATCGTCGCAATTGCACAGAATTTTGCAATCGGGAAGAATAACGATCTGTTATTCCATCTCCCAAACGATCTGAAACGATTTAAGAAAATTACCTCAGGACACGCCGTCATAATGGGTAAAAGAACCCTGTTTTCCCTGCCCAAAGGTCCTCTTCCCAACCGCAGAAACATTGTAATCTCCGACATTCCGGGTGAAATTTTTGAAGGTTGCGAATCAGTTTACTCGATTGCTGAAGCCGTTGAAGTGGTTAAGAACGAGGAAATCGCCTTTGTAATTGGGGGAGGGATGATTTACCGCCAGTTCTATCCAATTGCAGGAAAGCTTTATCTCACTATGGCTCACAGGGATTTTGAGGCCGATACCTTTTTCCCGGAAATCAATTTCAAGGAGTGGAAGGAGCTCTCACGCGAAGATTTGTTTGACGAAAAGAACAACTTCAATTATTCAAATATTGATCTGGAGAGGATTTAGAGCAAAAGATTTTAGTTGATAACAGATTGCTATGGATCAGGGCTGAATTGAGGTTTCGCTTACAACAAGTTCTTCTTCAGTTATTTCGATGTATTTTTGTTCGTGTTTATACCTGAATACAAGTGGAAAGATAACTCCCAGGAGCAAGGCATAACCGGCAAATACAAACCAGATACTATGCCAATCCTTGACACCATCCTGAGTGAAGAAGTCAATAACCTTCCCGCTCGAAACCCCGCCGATGAACGCCCCGATACCGTTAGTCATAATCATAAATAAGCCTTGTGCACTTGCCCTGATGCCCGGTTCAGTCTCTGTCTCAACAAATAGCGAACCTGAGATCAGGAAGAAATCAAAGGCGATACCGTAGATAATCATCGAAAAGATCAACAGAAACAGACCGTCTCCGGGATTTCCAAGTCCAAAAAAGCCAAACCTTGCTACCCAGGCAAAGATGCTGATCATCATTACTTTCTTAATGCCAAAACGGTTCAGAAAAAACGGAATCGCGAGTATAAAAAGAACCTCAGAAATCTGGGATACCGACATCAGTAATCCCGGATGGATAACCGCAAAAGAATGGGAGTAAACGGGAGTGAAATCATGCAGGAATGATTGTCCGAAGGTATTGGTGATCTGCAGGGCAGCACCTAATAACATGGCAAAAATAAAGAACGTAGCCATTTTTGTCCTTTTGAACAAAATAAAAGCATCAAAGCCCATAGCTGAGACCAACGACCTTCTTTTTGTTTGTCTTACCGGAGGACAGGCAGGCATGGTAAAAGCATAAACACCTAAAATCAAGGAAGCTGTTGATCCAATCCAGAGTTGTAAAGGACTTAGACTCCATCCGACTAAATCAACAACCCACATAGCCGAGATAAATCCGATGGTACCCCAAACCCGGATGGGAGGGAAATCTTTGACTACTTGATAACCTTTTTTTTCAAGAATATGATAGGATACTGTATTATTCAATGCGATGGTTGGCATGTAAGCCATGGCGTTGAAGAGCAAGATCCAGTACATCTTGTCAGAATCGGTAACCCTGGAAGCCCAAAAAAGAAGTATTGCTCCCAAAAGGTGACTCATGCCAAGAAGACGCTCTGCATTAATCCAGCGATCAGCTACAATCCCTAATAATCCGGGCATGAAGAGTGAAGCAATCCCCATCGTTGCAAAAATACTGCCAACCTGACCTCCGGTGAAATGAAGCGTATTACCAAGATAGCTTCCCAGGGAGATCAGCCATGATCCCCAGATAAAAAATTGAAGAAAATTCATCAATGTCAATCGAAACCTGATCCCCATATCCAATATTAGTGTGCTTGAATGAAAAACTGGATGCGTTAGCCGTTTTAATTTAAATCCATTTTAATCATCAAGAACCATCATTTTTCCAAGGTTCTCAAACCTGGAATTGTAGTCGTCAATGGAGCATTGCATCACCTCATAGGCTTCACCGCGACCATATACGTGAGTAATGACCGAGTTTTTCTCTTCTCCCGGTAAGTCTTTGTAAGTCAGAAAATAATGCCTGAGCCGGGTAATTATTGTTTCAGGGACATCGTCAAGATCATTAAAATGCCCGTAAACAAAGTCGTTATTCAGTACTGCAATAATCTTATCATCGGCCTCGTTCCCATCGATCATCCTAAAACCGCCAATGGGACGTGCCGTGACCAGGATGTCACCATGGGCAATATTTTTTTCGGTGAGGACAACGATATCCAGTGGGTCGCCATCACCTTTCACCCCTTTAAGACCTGTTTTGTCCATGCAGTATTTTCCGACTTTCTTCCCGCAATAGGTCTGGGGAATGAATCCGTAAAGAGCAGGAACAACATTTGAGTATTGCTGAGGGCGGTCAATCTTCAGATAACCAGTGTCTTTGTCAACTTCGTATTTGACGGTATCCGTTGGAACAACCTCTATAAACGCGGTTACCTTTTCCGGTACATGGTCTCCGATGTGAACACCATGCCAGGGATGCGATTTATATCGCAAACCCATCAGTCGACCGATAGGATCTGAAAATTTGTCTGCCATAACGATTGATTTTATTGAATTTTAATTTGAAGCCTGAACTTGTCGGCAGGTTAACCGACAACCAAAGGAAATCAAAATTTATTAGATTTTGCTGAAGTTTTTACTTAAAATTGATGTTCTCTGAATCTTCCTTCCTTTTTTCAATGAGAAGTTGCATCTTTTTTTTCAAATGTAATGATTTCTCCCGAAATTGAATTTTCAGCTTGTGATCAACAACTAAATTGGCACAGTCGGCTCTGTGATCCGACAGTAGCTCGACAAATTTCCCTAATCCGTTTGTTTACGTGCCTGATCAATCTCAGAAAACTAACAGGTATTCATGTTGCAAAATAAACTCACTTTTATATGTCGATTATATTTGTTCCGGTTTCTTATGCCCCCCAGCCTTCGCGATCGAGGCTGCGGTACTGGATTGCCTCACCCAGGTGATCGGCCTGAATTGAATCTGCACCTTCAAGATCGGCAATAGTCCTGGAGACCTTTAAAATCCGGTCATAGGCCCTGGCCGAAAGCCCTAATTTTTCCATGGCATTTTTCAGGAGCTGGTGGCCAGCCTGATCAGGAACGCAGTATTGATGAAGTAATTTGGTATTCATCTGAGCGTTGCAATAGATTTCGGTCTCGAGGAACCGTTCACGCTGGATTTCCCTGGCCGCTATCACCCTTTGCCGGATCACCATGCTCTTTTCACCGGGTTTCATCTCCGTCAGTTCATTGAATGGTACCGGAACAACTTCGAGGTGGATATCGATCCGGTCTAGTAGCGGTCCCGAAATTCGGCTCAGGTATTTCTGGACCATTCCAGGTCCGCAAACGCATTGTTTGGTTGGATGGTTGTAAAATCCGCAGGGACATGGGTTCATAGAAGCAACAAGCATAAAACTGGCAGGATATTCAACGGAGAATTTTGCCCTCGATATTGTAATTAGGCGGTCTTCAAGGGGTTGTCGCAGCACTTCAAGAACTGTCCGTTTAAATTCCGGTAATTCATCCAGAAATAATACTCCGTTATGCGCCAGTGAAATCTCTCCGGGTTGCGGGTAGGTACCGCCGCCAACAAGGGCCACATCTGAGATAGTGTGATGAGGGCTTCGGAAAGGGCGCAAAGTCATCAGCGAGGTATGCTGCTCAATTTTCCCGGCTACCGAATGTATTTTTGTCGTCTCGAGCGCTTCTTTTAGGGTAAAAGGGGGGAGTATGGTAGGTATCCGTTTGGCTAACATTGTCTTACCGGCTCCTGGCGGACCGATCATGATCAAGTTATGACCACCTGCAGCCGCAATTTCAAGGGCACGTTTCACATTTTCCTGCCCTTTGACATCGGCAAAGTCGAGGTCGTAGTTACAGATTTTAGCCTTGAATTCTTCCCGTGTATCGATGATAGTTTGAACCAGGCCAGTCCGACCTCCCAGAAAATCAATCACCTCTTTAATATTTTCAACGCCATAAATCTTGAGCTTATCCACAACTGCCGCTTCCCGGGCGTTCTGGAGCGGAACGATAAACCCTTCAAATCCCTCCTCACGCGCACGAATCGCAATTGGAAGTATCCCTTTCACTGTCTGCAACCCGCCATCGAGCGAAAGCTCACCCATCATCATATATTTATTGAGCTCGGGGGCTTTTATTTGCTCTGAAGCTGCCAAAATACCAATGGCAATGGGTAGATCATAGGCGGAACCCTCTTTGCGGATATCGGCGGGCGCCATATTGATTACCACTTTTTTGCCGGGAAGTTTGTACCCGTTGAAGCGCAAAGCGGAGTCTATCCGTTGCTGGCTCTCCTTAACCGCATTGTCGGGCAAGCCGACAAGATTAAAGCGGATTCCGCGGGAAACATCGGTTTCCACGGTAATTGTTGTGGCATCAATTCCATGAACGGCGCTGCCGTAGGTTTTAACAAGCATAATTCCGGAGGTTAACAATCTCATCTAAATGTACGATAAATAAATGAATTTTATATCGATTCGCTCAACATCTGGAATCAATAATCTTAAACTTGCAACTGACTTCTTAAATCACTAAATTTGTAAAAAATGCTGGCATATGAAAAATACAATGCAATACATTGTCGACAATCAAGGAGTTAAAACTTCTGTTATTGTTCCGTTTTATAAATGGGAAAAAATCAATTCTGATTACAAAAAGCTTCAAAATAAGTTGGAACTGTTTTTGTCTATTCAAGACGGATTGGTTGAGTTAAAAACTGCAAAAAGAGAAGGCAAAAAGTTACAAACGCTATCTGACTTCTTAAATGAAAGTAATAGTTAAGATTACCAAAAGTTTCAAAAGGCAGGCTAAACCATTATTGAAGAGATTCTCTTCCCTAAAAATGGAATTAGTTCAGCTTGAACAAGATTTGATGGGTAATCCCAAATTAGGTAAATATTTAGGTCATGACTCATATAAAATTAGAATTGCTGTAAAGAGCAAAGGAAAAGGCAGAAGTGGAGGACTAAGGGTTATAAGTCATATTGATACGGAAATAATTGGCGTAATAGAAATGGATGGAGAAGTTACTTATGTGAACCTGATCGCGATTTATGATAAAAGTGAAACATCTACCATCTCTGACAAGGAATTAAAGGATTTAATCAATAACCTTCAAAGCTAATTCATATAACTCCGAGTCCCACTCGCATTTAACTCCGAGCCCCACTTCAAGTGGGACCCGGAGTTTTCACATGGAAAGATTATAAATTGGAATTCAATTACTTAAATATAGGGGTATTTTGTAAATTTGAAAGGCCTTAATCCTAAAATAGGTAACCATAAAAACCAAACAAATTGTGCTTTGCATGCTGTTTTTCGTAACTCTATGGCAATGCAAAAAGGAGGCTCCCCCACAGTTTCAATAACAACACTACCAGCTACAGTTGATTTTGGTTCTACTGCCAACTGTCGCCTGGTCATCAACCAATGCCAGTTCATGCACGCTTGATGGCAAAGTGGTGGCTACTTCAGGATCATTAACAACTCCTTCATTAACGACAAATACTACGTTTAATATTACTGCCAGCGGCGGAGGTGGATCAGCCAATTCTTCTGCAATCGTAAATGTAAACGCACAAAAGTTTATCGTTGAGATCATTTCTGATACCAATGGCGTGATTAACCCTTCTGATAAAGTTATCAGTGTGGTTAGTGGAGCAAACTTACCTCTGGAGATTACTTCAAATTTTGGATATAAAGTTGATTCATTGATAGTAAATGGCTTCCCTGTTATTTTGACTGGGAATACATCTGGAACTATCAATTATACTTTGTCCAATGTTCAAAAAAACTCTAAGGTAGAAGTTGTAAGAGGTAAAAACTTAAGTTGGTTCATAACACAAAACAAGTGGAAAGATGATTCTCTTACAGTTCTTGAAGCGGATCATAGTTGGAATAGGTATTTAGTTTGGGGTGTTCCAGGAGCAACTCAGCTTGTTTATACATTCAAAACTGATGGTAGCTACATCCTTAATGTTTCCGGAGTTGAAGTAAGTGGAACTTGGACTATAACAGGGGAAGAGGTAAATTCACCTGTTCTTAATTTAAAGGATAGTAATAACGCAATTACTGTTTGGAAAATAGAACAGCTGGACGGAGTTTATCTAACTATATCAAATAACCAAATTCCTTACATAGGAGATCCAAATTTCAAATTTACAACTTGGAGGTTAAGTTATTCACAACTTAAATAGTGTGAATTATAATATATAGAACCGTTATCATTGCTTGCAATTGATAACGGTTCTTATTTTTTTTTTTGATACAATTATTAATTGCTGTCTTTGTCTTAGATATAACTTTAAGTTAGATGGTGATCATACTTACTATGCTGATGGATATCTGGTACATAATAAAATGGCATGTGTGTCTTGGCAGGATCCTAATGTAGCTGGTGGTTGCGAGCAAGATTGTAGTTTCAACTGTCCTTCTGGTTATACTCAGGCATGTACTGGTGGAGCTACACTGTGTACAGACGAGACGTGTTCTGGGAGGAGCAGGAATTTGAAAAAAGATTGAATGTGCTGTAAGGTGAATAAATCATCCCGTCCCATCCGGGACGGAACATCTGACCACAATCCTGTTTTCTACCCATCCGCCAGTTGGCGGATCCCTAACGGGATTTTTTTGAGATCTATTTTCGCGATGAATTGCTTAAGGGTATTAATTGTGCCGTCAGGCACAAGATATGGGTAGAAAATATGGAACCCACACTATCCTCACGTCCCGTAGTGGACGAAATAGAAAGCCCCAAAGCCAATTCAACAATTTTAAAATATCTGAAAATATCAGGTAGTAGTTCCGGAGGACAATATTTCAATTATTTATTGATTACATTTCTTTCGTATATTTGTTTGATCAATCAGAAGAGTTCCGCTGACCTCTAATCAGAACCGTATATTTAATACAATTGCAGTATGGATCAGAAACCAAAACCCATCTTCGCCAAACGCATCTTCTGGGATGTGAACTTTGAGCGCATCGACTATGATGCCAAGGCCAGCTGGGTTATTGAGCGGGTTTTTTCGCGTGGCGATGTGGAGGATATCCGCCAGTGCCGCAGGTATTATGGTGATGAAAAAGTGACAGAAGCCTTGTTACATGCCAAATATTTACCCCTTCATACGATACATTTTGCCAGCGCAATCATTGATAAACCAATTAACGAATTCAGATGTTACACACTGAGACTGTTGAACCCGGAACTTTTTCCTTACTAAAGGAGTTAATGTCTCTCCCTCCACTTCAGTCATTTTCGCTGGTGGGAGGAACTGCCCTGGCACTTCGTTTTGGCCATCGCAATTCGATAGATCTTGACTTATTTTATCACGAAAAATTTGATCATCCTTTGGTCGTAGAGGCGCTTGAAACCAATTTCAGACATCGGTTTGTCTATAAACAGCAGCATACCCAGTTTGGTATTTTTTGTTATATTGATGAGATAAAAGTCGATTTTGTTCACTTTCCCCACGCTTTAATTGCAGATATTGAGGAGGAAGAAGGAGTAAGATTTTACAGTATCGCAGATATTTCTGCCATGAAAATCCAGGCAATACTTGGACGGGCTCAGAAAAAGGACTTTTGGGATCTGTATGAATTACTTCAGCATTACCCGCTGCAACAACTTATTGACTGGCATAAGCAGAAATATCCCAGTCAAATGCTGGCCATTAGTATTCCACATGCCATCACCTACTTTGCCGATGCAGATGAGAGCGATACCCCGGTGACATTTAAAGGTCAAACCTGGGAGGTCATAAAAAAGGGGATAAGCCGAAAGGTAAGTGATTATTTAAAATGATTAAAGAGTTATATTTGTAAACCAATCAAAATTTGTTTGGTGAATGGTTTATTAATGTCAGTATAAGTAACTCAAGAAATTTCACGTGCCCGATATAATTCAACTCTTACCCGATTCCGTTGCGAATCAGATTGCTGCAGGCGAGGTGATTCAACGCCCCGCCTCGGTTGTTAAGGAGCTTGTCGAAAATGCGATTGACGCCGGCTCAACAGCAGTAACTATTAATATCAAAGATTCGGGGCGCACGCTGATCCAGGTGATTGATAACGGCAAAGGGATGTCGCCGACTGATGCCCGTATGTCGTTCGAGCGCCATGCCACCTCCAAGATTCGTGAGGCCAACGACCTTTTCGCTATCCGAACCATGGGTTTCAGGGGAGAAGCGCTTGCTTCAATTGCCGGTGTGGCGGATGTGGAACTTCGTACCCGCCAGCATGGAGAGGAGCTCGGGACCTTTATTCATATTCTCGGCTCTTCGATTCAGAAACAGGAGGCGGACCACTGTGCCGAAGGGACAAACTTTTCGGTGAAGAATATCTTTTTCAATATTCCTGCCCGGCGTAAATTTCTCAAATCGAACAGCTCTGAATTAAAATACATCATCACCGAAGTTCAGCGCGTAGCCCTGGCCAATCCGGAACTGGCTATCTCTCTGTATCATAACAATTCAGTCATCTATAATCTCCCATCGGAGAATGTCCGGAAACGGATTATTTCACTCTTTGGCAAAAACATCAACCAGAGTCTTATTCCAGTCGATACCAATACTTCCCTAATTAATATCTCCGGATTTATAGGTCAGCCCAAAAGTGCCCGAAAAACTTTAGGGGAACAGTTTTTCTTTGTAAACGGAAGATTCATGAAACATCCGTTTTTTAACCGGGCTGTCCAACAGGCTTATGACAGGATACTTCCTCCGGAAACATTCCCTTCCTATTTTCTTTATTTTGAGGTTGATCCGGCTGCCATTGATATCAATATTCACCCGACAAAGACTGAAATTAAGTTTGAAGATGAGCAATCTTCCTGGCATATTATCCAGGCATCGGTGCGCGAGGCCATTGGAAAATTTAATCTGATGCCTTCCATCGATTTTGATCAGGCCGGATCAATTGATATACCCCTGAGTCCTCTCCCGGGTTCATCGGTTCCTGAACCCGAGATACGAATCAACCCTAATTTCAACCCTTTTGAAAAGGAGCGGGGTAGTGACCGGTCCTATTCCAGTCCAACTTCGTATCGTGATGAACGGAACATGGATAACTGGCAGGCACTTTATCGCGGATTTGAAAGGGAAGCAGATCAAAACGGCCTATCCAGAGGTGATCATTCTGATAATCAGGAAGACTGGGTGAACCAGGAAGGGGTGCAGCAGGAATTTAAGAATGAAGTGCTCTCCATAGAAAATCATAACTTCCTTCAGTTTAAAAATAAATATATCCTGACTCCGGTAAAATCAGGCTTAATGGTCATCGACCAGCGGAGGGCTCATGAACGGATCTTGTACGAGAATTTCCTGCGGATTATTGATAATCATCTGGCAATCAGTCAACGGCAGCTTTTCCCGGCAAAGCTCGAGTTAAACGCGGTGGATCAGGAGATCCTGGTTGTGTTGGATGAAGAACTAAGGGCGTTGGGCTTCGAGATTCGTCATAGTGGCGAAGACATTTATTATGTCGAAGGAATTCCCGCCCTGCTCAGTCATCTGAACGCTTCCGATCTGGTTATAAAGCTTATTGAAGATTTTAAAAACAGGCCTGTGGATGTGAAGGAGGAGATCAAGGAACATATTGCCCTGCTGCTTTCTCAGTCTTCAGCGATCAATTATGGAGTCGCACTCAAGAGTGAGGAGATACTGGAACTTTTTAACCTGCTTTTTGCCTGTAAGACTCCCAATTATTCCCCGTCAGGGAAAACAATCGTCTCAATAGTATCGTTTCAGGATTTTGAAAAATTGATCCGGTGAGAAGTGAACTGTTTTAATTTGAATAAAATTTAAACAATCTTCCACAATCAATCTGAATCGTTATTTTTGCACCATTAACAAGATATATTTAATATGAATAGATATCAGACATCACCCTTTTCGATGCCGCCCGTTGTCAAAAACCTTATCCTGATCAATGTTCTGATGTGGATTGCCAAATATCCATTCATGAATATGGGTATTGATCTTACGGAAAAATTGGGCCTGCATTATATCGGATCGCCACTTTTCAGGCCTTATCAGTTTGTTACCCATTTGTTTATGCATGCTGATTTCTTTCATTTGTTCTTTAATATGTTCGCCTTATATATGTTTGGAAAAGTTCTTGAAATGGTATGGGGTCCCCGACGGTTTTTGGTTTATTTCTTTGTTACAGGTCTTGGTGCTGCTTTGCTTCACTCTTATGTTACCTACCTCGAAATGTCGTCTCTCCAGAAAAGCGTCGCTGCATTTGTAAATACCCCTTCACCTGAACTTTTACAGGCTTTTGTAAAATCGAATTTTGGACAATATCCTTCTGAGGTTGCAGATTTGGTAAATAACTGGAGTGTCTCACTGACTAACCCTAATTACATTCAACAATCAACAGCCTGGGTTCAGGAAATTTTCACCATGAGAATTAATGCTCCTACAATTGGAGCTTCGGGTGCCGTATTCGGTATTTTGCTGGGTTTCGGGTATTTGTTTCCGAATACAGAACTGATGCTGCTATTTTCCCCGATACCCATCAAAGCCAAGTATTTTGTGATGGGTTATGGGGCTATTGAGCTCTTCCTTGGTGTTACAGGATCCCAAAGGGGTGTAGCTCATTTTGCCCACCTAGGTGGAATGTTATTCGGATTTATCTTATTGAAATATTGGAGCAAACATTCACAAAAATTCTATTGATAGGATGGGAATTATTGATGAGATTAAGCTTTCGTTTAAAAATGGTACATATCTTACAAAGCTCATATATATTAATATTGCGATATGGGTAATTGTAAGACTGGTTTTTGTTTGCTATTCGCTGAGTGGTTCTGACGGTTCATTGATGCTTGGCTGGCTTGCGTTGCCCGCATCCTTTGAGCTCTTCATTTCACGTCCCTGGACCATTTTAACCTATATGTTCCTCCATTTTGAGCTTCTGCATATACTCTTTAATGTGCTATGGCTTTATTGGTTCGGCAAGATTTTTTTGGAGTACCATAATCAGCAGAAATTACTGAGCCTTTATATTTTGGGGGGTCTCTCCGGCGGCCTTGCTTTTATGATGGCCTACAATTGGTTGCCTGTATTTCATGAACGGATTATTAACAGTCAGCTGCTTGGAGCTTCGGCTTCCGTGATCGCTATTGTTATTGCCATTGCCGTCTATGTTCCTAACCATTTGATTCACCTTGCATTTATCGGTCCGGTAAAGATCAAATGGATCGCATTTGTTTCGGTTATCCTTTATGTGATCAGCCTTTCAGGCGATAATGCAGGAGGAAATTTTGCTCACCTTGGTGGCGCCGTTTGGGGCTGGATTTATATGTCGCAATTGATGGCCGGAAGAAATATCACCGGTCGTTTTGATCGGATAACTGACACTTTCTTTTCCTGGTTCAGAAGGCGCCGAAAGCTTAAAATAAAGTATAATTCACCTAATCCTGATTATGAATATAACAGGAAGAAAGTAAGTCAGCAACATGAAATTAACCAGGTGTTGGATAAAATAGGCAAATCCGGGTATGATAGTCTGACCTTTGAGGAGCGTGAAATTCTTTTTAAAATGGGTAGAAAAAAATAATAAAGTGAGAAAATCATTCTCTAAAATTGGTTTTATACTGAATCTGGGAGTCTCCTTCCTGCTTCTGATCTCCGATTTAGCCCCGTTTGTTCCACCCGATCGATTCTGGCCAATTGCATTTTTTGGTTTGGCATTTCCTTACCTGGTGATTCTAAACGTGATATTTCTGGTTTTCTGGGCTCTGAAAAGGTCAAAGAGATTCGTGCTTTCGTTAGCCTGCCTGTTAATCGGATTTACCAATTTTACAAATACCTATCAGCTAATTCCGGGATCAAATTCTACTAAATCAGGAATTAAAGTATTGAGCTATAATGTGCATGGTTTTAAGTCTGATCAGAGGGCTCACCGTTTAAATAATCCAAAAATCGTTGAATATTTTAAATCTACCGGGGCTTCTATCATTTGTCTTCAGGAGGGAACTCAATTTAAAACCGGAAAGCTAAGTCCCCAGGGGATCAAAGAGGCGTTGCCGGAAATTAATTATTTTCAGGTAGTATCATCCGGAAGTTATTCCGATCTGGTTACCTTTTCTAAATATCCAATCATCAATAAAGGTGAACTTAAATTTCCGGTTCCATCCATCCTTGTTCAGTTTTCGGATATCAGGATAAGTGATCGTCAGATTATCAGAGTCTATAATTGCCATTTGCAATCGTATTCTATTGACCCTGATGATTATTCTGTGATTGACTCCATTGGATCATCCACAAAAACCAATCAAATAGAGGAGGCCCGGAAAGTCACCTTTAAACTTAGGAACGGATTCATTTGTAGAGCTTCCCAGGCCCGAAAATTAGCGGAACATATTCGGAAATCTCCTTATCCGGTTTTGGTATGCGGCGATTTCAACGATACACCGGTTTCGTATACTTACCGGAAAGTCAGGGGTAGTCTGAAGGATGCGTTTATTGAATCGGGTTGGGGTACCTCCAATACTTACAATGGTGAATTACCTTCATTCAGAATCGATTATATACTATTAGACCAAAAGTTTACTGTGCAAAACTACCATCGGGACCGGGTTTATTACTCAGATCATTTTCCAATTCATTGTCAGATAAGTGTTGAGTAGGCAGATTTAAACAAAATACCCTCAAGGTTTTGGAAACCTTGAGGGTATTGTATTATTCATTGAGGATTTTAAAACTCCTACAACAACGCATCAATCTTGGAAGCGAGAATTGTTTTTGGAACAGCGCCTACCTGTTTATCGGCGACTTCACCGTTTTTAAAGAATAAAATAGTAGGAATGTTACGTATTCCAAATTTAGCGGCAGTTCCGGGATTTGTATCAACATCCATTTTTGCCACCACGGCTCTTCCCTCGTAATCGTCAGTTAGCTCTGCTACAAGTGGTCCGATCATCCGGCATGGTCCGCACCACTCAGCCCAAAAGTCAACTAAGACTGGTTTTGCTGATTGAAGAACCACCTCGTCAAAATTTGCATCTGTTACCTCTATTGCCATGATAAAATATTTTAAATTGTTTAAAAAGTCAAAAATTTTTGAATCAGCAAATTTAAGAATTAATTTAGAGTAAAAACGATATCTGGAATTTTTTGCAGATAAGCTTTCAGTTCACCGGTTAATCCAATCCGCCGGGTTCTGGAAAACAGGTGAAGTCTGATGTTTGTTTCGGGATCGAATACCGAGAACTTGAGTAATGTTTTTCCGGGTGACTGGCTGAGTTTTTGATCAAGCTTTTCAATCAATGCCTGAGTCATCGTTTCGACAGTAAACGTAATGCGCAGGCTTTCAGTTTTTTCGGCTAATTCCTGAAGAAGTTCTATTTTGCCGGCTTTAAATTCGAGTTGATCGCCTCCCTGCCATTTCGCTGCTATCTTTCCGCGAATCAGCAGAAACAACCCCTTTTTGCAGAAGTTTCCGAAATTCACATAGTCATTTCCAAAGAACATCAACTTATAGGAATCGGAGTAATCGGTTAATGTAAGGGAAGAAAAAGGTTTTCCGTTCTTTGTGAACCCCTCCTGTGTTTCGGTGACAATTCCGGCAAAACTAAGCTCACGGTTTTTCAGAGTCTCAATCTCGCTGTTAAGATGAGACAGATTGATGTCCTTGGTGCAAAAACTCTTGATCTCCAATGCATAATCATCAAGCGGATGGGAGGAGAGATAAATACCAATCAGATTTTTTTCTTTTTCCAGTGCCACAATTTTCGGCCATTCAGGGACATTGGGGATAGTCGGCAATTTAACTTCAATAGTCTGAATATCGCCAAAAAGCGAGGCCATTGATGACTGTTTCTCTCCCTGAATCCGGTTCCCGTATTTAATTAGTGCTTCGATAAAGCTGCTTCCATCACCACTATCTCCAAAGTATTGTGACCGATGGATATTTTCAAAACTGTCGAAGGCACCGGCCATCGCTAATGCTTCAAGATTTTTTTTGTTTATGGTCTGTAAATTAACCCGTTCCACAAAATTGAAGATGGAACTAAAATCTCCGTTTACATCCCTTTCTTTGATAATATCAGCAACAGCTCCTGCTCCGACCCCTTTGATAGCTGATAACCCGAAACGCAATCCTCCATTTTTATTAATAAAAAAATTTGAACGTGATTCATTCACATCGGGCCCCATAACGGCGAGCCCCATGAACTTACTTTCATCCATAAAAATGGAGATTTTATCTGCATTGGTTAGATTACAACTCAATACAGCGGCCATAAACTCAGAGGGATAGTTTGCCTTAAGATATCCGGTCTGATAGGCAATATAAGCGTAACAGACTGAATGGGACTTATTAAATGCATATTGAGCAAATGCTTCCCAGTCTTTCCATATTTTATCGATTACCGTATCAGCAGGTTTTCCTACGGTTTTACACCCTTCAATAAACACTTGATTGCTTTTACACCCCTCCGTAAATTTAGTTTTTAGCTCCTCCATCAGGGGCAAATTCTTTTTTCCCATCGCTTTGCGCAATGAGTCCGATTCTCCTCTGGTGAACTGTCCTAATGCGCGTGCCTGGAGCATCACCTGTTCCTGATAAACAGTTATCCCGTAGGTGTCGGACAAGAATTGTTCCATAATCGGATGATCATAAACGATCTCTTCCCGTCCCGTTTTGCGGTTGACATAGTTGGGAATATAATCCATTGGTCCGGGGCGGTAGAGCGCATTCATTGCAACAAGATCTTCAAATCTGCTGGGCTGCAATAAACGCAGCCATTTTTTCATTCCGGTTGATTCGAACTGGAAAATAGCGGTTGTATTGGCATTACTGAAAAGTTCAAAAGTTTTTGGATCGTCAAACGGAATTTTATCAATATCGACCGTTATTTTTTTTGAAAGCTGAATATTTTCGAGACATTCTTTAATAATTGAAAGGGTCTTCAATCCCAGAAAATCCATTTTCAACAAACCGATCGATTCCACATAATGGCCGTCGTATTGGGTTGTCAGCAGATCTTCATCTTTGGTTGGCATTAATGGGATATGATTATCCAGCTTATCCCTGCCAATCAAGATTCCACAGGCATGTACCCCGAATTGCCGGATACACCCTTCAAGAGTTTCTGCATACTTTAATGCTTTTATAATCAATGGATTATCTGATTTTTTCTCTGCCTCCAGGGCCGGATTCTTGGCATAAGCTTCTGCAAGTGTAATTTTGGGTGTTTCTGGAACCATCTTGGCAAGCCGGTCGGCCTCGGAAAGGGGCAATTTTAAAACGCGTGAAACATCCCTGATGGCCATTTTTGCGGCCATCGTTCCAAAGGTACAGATATGAGCTACGTTATCGCGGCTGTACTTCTCCTTGACCCAGTTGAGCACCAGTTGACGACCGTCATCATCGAAATCGATGTCAATATCGGGCATAGATATCCGGTCAGGGTTCAGAAACCGTTCAAACAGAAGATCGTGTTTAATGGGATCTACATTGGTAATTCCGGTTGTGTAGGCAACGACGGAACCTGCAGCAGATCCGCGGCCGGGACCAACAATAACATGCATTTTACGAGCCGCAGCAATAAAGTCCTGAACAATAAGAAAATAGCCTGGGAATCCCATTGTCTTTATCGTCTCAAGCTCAAATTCTATACGATCAATCAGCTCGTGAGAGAGCGGCTGTTCGTAACGGCTTTTAGCTCCCTCGTAGACCAGATAAGTCAGGTAATCAGATTCGAACTTAACCCTTAAGGCATTTTCATAACCACCCGCCCTTTTTGGTATATCCTTAAATTCCTCGATTAATATTTCTTCAGGAAACTGGTTTCGATATGCGTCTATGGTACCAAAGGATGGCGGAATTGGAAACTCAGGCATGATAGGTTCAGAATCAAGTTCAAAAAACTCGACCTTTTCAGTGATCTCCTGGGTATTGGCAAGAGCATCCGGCAAATCACCAAACAGCAGATTCATCTCTTCAGTGGTCTTGAGCCACTCCTGCTTGGTATAACGCATGCGGGACGGATCGTCAAGATCTTTTCCTGTGTTCAGACAGATGAGCAAATCATGAGCATCTGCATCTTCTCCATTGGTAAAATGACTGTCATTGGTGGCAATCACTTTCACGCTAAATTTCTCACCTAAACGGATAAGTTCCTTGTTGACAATTAGCTGACTTTCATATACATCAGTGGGCAGTTGAGGTTCAGTGGTTTTATGACGCTGGATTTCAAGATAGAAATCATCCTTAAAAATACTTTTGAACCATTTTATCGCCTCCTCCGCGGCAGCAAGATCTCCCTTGAGTATACACTGTGGAATCTCACCTCCAATGCATGCAGAGGATACAATTAAACCTTCGCTGTGCATTTCGAGTAAGTTCTTGTCTATCCGTGGTTTATAATAGAATCCTTCGGTATTTGCTACGGTTACCAATTTTAATAGATTTCGATATCCCTTCTCGTTTTTGGCCAATAAAATCAGGTGGTCTCCTGAACGGTCTTCTTTTTCACTTTTGTCTTTGAAATGAATTCCCCTTGAAGCTACATAAGTTTCCACCCCAAGGATAGGTTTTATATCGTTTTTCTTGCAAATTTCATGAAACTCCTTTATCCCAAACATGCTTCCGTGATCGGTCAATGCAATAGCTGTCATGCCATCTTTTTTTGCCTTTTTAACCAAATCAACAACTGCCGCTGCACCATCAAGGATTGAATATTGGCTGTGAACATGAAGATGGGTAAATGATACCATAGTTAAAAACTTATGAATGAATAGAAATATTGATTCCCGGCAATGCAATTGGTCGCATGGTTAAAAATAGGAAAATTACAAGGTAATAGCTTGCGTGGAGGTACCTATTGCCTGGAGAGAACCTCCTACTGTTGATTCGTATAACAAAGCGTCAACTTCAAATGTGTAGGTTCCTGCACCATAGGATAATACAGTGGACAATGGTACTCCTATTGTCAGATTTGTTCTAAGAGGACTGCTCAAATCAATAAACGGAGCGACATAAAAAACCTGTATAGCAGAGGGCCCTGTAAGTGTCCCTTTAGTCACTTTTACCTGATAAGCCTGGGCATTTGTAACAGCATTCCAGGAAATATCTATAGAATCGGGTGTTGCGTTTTTAGCCAGAAATGTAATATTTGGAGGTATCAAAATATTATAAGTCAACGTATTATTAAAGGATATTGCCTGTCCGTCTTTAAAAGTCACGTCATAGGTATAAGAACCCGGAGTTGGCAGAGATACCGAATAAACAGGATTATTGTAAAATGAATTACCCATATTGGCATAATTAATCAGATTAGTTGTAATACTATCCGGAGAAGCAGCAGTTATTGGGGCTATAACGGTTACGCTGGTCATCCGGTTATAGGAAAATACAGAATGAACCACTGCAAAAACAACCTGAGCTGTATCCGTCGGATTTTTTATCGATTGAATAAATGCATCAGCTGTAGCCTGATCTACAATCGTTGCTTTTTCACATCCTGCAAGACCATACAGAATGAAACTTATAAGGAGGATTATGTGTAATTTTTTCATTGCTCAAATTTAGAAAATAATTGTAGACTAAACATTGATTTAGCTGGCTTTGATCAAATATTAAAACCAAGAAGAAGACCTCACAGATCTTCTTCTTAATCTTACCGAAATTACCCGGCTTAAAATATTCAGCAATATAATAAGGATGATCTGACTTAAAAACAGATTCTTGACCTGGTCCCTGGTTTCAGCCAATACAATTTAATAAGTAAAATATTGCGTTGAAATGCCAACTGCCTGAATAAAGGTATATGCAGAGGTTTCGTATAATATCGCATCTATCTCAAAAGTGTAAGTTCCTGTACCATATGCCGATATGGTGACCAATGGGACTCCCATAGTCAAAACAGGTCTTAAAGGTGTACTCGCATCGTAAAACGGGGCTAAATAATATACCTGGGTCAAAGATGTTCCTGTACCTTTAGTAACTTTCATCTGGTACGCCTGGGCATTGGCTACAGCCTTCCATGTAATGTTAATAGAATCATTTGCCACATTTTTACCAAGTGAAGTAATAACAGGTGGGGGGAGAGTTGCAGCTAACAACGTATTAGTGTACGCTTTTGACTGTCCGTCAGAAAATTTCACAGTATAGTTGTAAACCCCAACTGAGGGCAGTGTTGCTGAATAGACCGGATCGTTATAAAAAGAATTCCCCAAATTAGCATAATTGGTTAATTGCTTGGTACTATTGTTGGGGTCAATAACAGAAACACTGGTCATGGAACTGTATGAGAATATTGAACTGACTGCAGCATAAAGAGTCTGAGTTGTGTCAATAGGGTTCTTAATAGATTGAATGAAAACATCTGCAGAAGCTATATCTTCAGTAGCAGATTTTTTACATGCGATTAAACCCAGCAGAATGCAATATCCCAGGACTAAAAAACGTAATATTTTCATTATGAGTAATTTAGGTGACATATTAATTTGATTTTCGATTTTAATTTAATGCTTTTTTACTTTACAAAGCATGTGCCAAAGTTAACCAAAACTAGAATGTTACTTCATTTATCTGTAAATTTATTCCAAATTATCTGAATAATTATATTGGTCAGTCAGCCGTGATCTTTTGATTTCTCAGGATTGCTTTTGGGTCAGAATGAAAATTCAAATTAAAAAGTACTTCAACGCTCCTAAATAATTCAGTCCCTTGGATTAATTATAATTGCAGACATTTTTTATCCCGATTAATGTAGTATCTTTGCCCCGCAAATTTAAAATATAAATTTTAACGTAACACGTTATGTCAGTAAAGATTCGTTTGGCAAGGCATGGCCGTAAACAACATGCTTATTACCACATTGTGGTAGCAAACAGCAGGTCACCACGAGATGGTAGGTTTATTGAGAGGATTGGTTCTTACAATCCAAATACTAATCCTGCCACTATCGATCTTGACTTCGACAAAGCCATTTCATGGCTGAATAATGGCGCGCAGCCTACCGATACTTGTCGGACTATTTTGTCACACAAGGGGGTTATGATGAAAAAACACCTTCTTGATGGCGTTAAAAAAGGTGCCTTTGATTTGGCTGAGGCTGATAACCGGTTTGAGGCTTGGTTAACAGCAAAGGAAAATGCAGTACAGGCGAAAAAGGATGCGCTTGCAACCGGTTTTAGCGATGAGATGAAAAAACGTCTTAAAGCTGAAGTTAAGGTCAACGAGGCGCGGCTTGCCGAGATTGCCAGGAAAAATGCTGCAGCTGCAGCAGCAGCTGCGGTGAAACCTGCAGAAAATTCAGCAGCAGAGGTTGAAGGTGCAGAAACTTCAGTAGAACCAACAGAGGAGGTCTAATACTGAAAAAAATCATTTTTTCAATATTTAACAGGAAGAATTTCAAAGGGCGATGGTTATTTCAACCATCGCCTTTTTTTGTAACTTTGTCGGAATATGAATCAGATAAATAAAAGCGATTGCGTTGAAGTCGGGTATATTCAGAAGGCGCACGGCCTCCAGGGCGAAGTTATTTTGGCTTTCGAACAGGAGTTTGAGGAAACTTTCGAAGATATTGAGTGGATCTTTGTGGAAGTAGATGGGGGAGTGGTTCCTTTCTTAATAGAGGAGGAAGGATTCCGTTTTCGAAATAACGAAAGTGCGATCTGCAAACTCCGCTTTATTGATTCGATGATCACGGCAAAAGAGTTAATCGGCTGCAAGGTTTTTATTTTGGAAAACGAAATAATCGAATCTGAAAATCAGGGAGTTGTGTCAGGTTTAATCGGAATGACTGCCTTTGATACAAAATTCGGTAAGATTGGTTTGATCAGCCGTGTAGATGATTTTTCAGGTAATATGGTCATCACTGTGAATCATAAACAAGCTGAAATTATGATTCCCCTTTCTGATGAAGTAATATCCTCGATGGATGAAACAAGCCGGGAAATCCACCTGAATTGCCCTGACGGACTCATCGAAATTTACCTGGAGTAAAAAAAGTACAGCAGTCATGCAACATTTTTCCGGGAAATGCATCTTTCAATTGTAAATACTAATTTTCAAAATATGAAATCAAAATTTATCACCCTTGTGGCAGTTATCATGTTTGCAGGATCACAGCTACTTATTGCACAAACAAGTCAAACAAGGCCTGTTTCTGCCTTCACCGAAATCTCATTAAAGATTGATGCCAATGTTCATCTGAAACAGGGGAATTCACAGTCTGTCGAAGTGAAAGGGAATGGAGAAACGCTAAACAGACTGATTACTGAAGTAAATGACCGGAAATTAGTCATTAAATATCCCACTGATACCTGGTTTAAGAAATGGAATCCAGGAAGAGTAGATATCTTTGTAACAATTCCCCAAATTGATGCCTTGACGATTTCTGGCTCAGGCTCCATTGACTCAAAAGACAAGATTAATTCCAGGATTCTGACTCTTACCCTCAGTGGGAGTGGTGATATAAATCTCCCGAATCTCATTGCAGAGAAGGTTTCGGTGATTTTGTCAGGATCAGGAAATGTTAAGCTTTCAGGTGATGGAACTTCTGCCGAATTGAAAGTGACTATCTCAGGTTCAGGCAATGTTAGAACCACCGATTTCCCGGCTGATGATGTGAATGTAAAAATTGGAGGATCAGGAAACTGCTGGGTTAATTCAGTAAAAAATCTGGTTGCCAAGCTTGCAGGGTCAGGAAACGTGATTTACAAAGGGAATCCATTAGTTGACAGCACTATATTAGGTTCTGGAAATGTGAGAAAAGAGTAGGGATTATTTCCTGATAATCTCTATCTGACCACCAACACCGAGTTTAATAATTCCTGACGGGTTGGATTTCGACAGGTCTTCCTGGCGGTATGCAACGATATAGTCCATCATTTGCTTTATCTCATCGTTGATTTCGTTGAAATTTTGTGGTGATTTTTGTCCGCTAATATTTGCAGAAGTTGAAACTACCGGTTTTCGAAACCTTTGTATCAATTGCTGGGTAAAGGGTTCAGTAGTAATCCTGATTCCAATGCTGCCATCAGTTGCCAGTAAGTTGGGTGCCAGATTCTTTCCTCCAGGGTAGATGATTGTCAGCGGATTATCTGCTACTTCTATTAAATCCCAGGCAATCTCTGGGACTTCAGTAATGTAGGAATTGAGCAAATTTGAATTCTCCATTAAAACGAGCATGCTTTTTGCGTCTATTCGTTGCTTTATTTCATAGATGCGCCTTACTGCGGCTGGATTTGTTGCGTCGCACCCAATTCCCCAGATTGTATCTGTTGGGTAAAGGATGATTCCTCCTGAACGAAGTACTTCAACAGCTTTGACAATATCGTCGTTAAAACTGGTACTCATGACTCTTTGAATTCAATAAAATGTTTATTCTCAAAAGGACGATAGTTGAAAATCTTTTCAAACCAATACAATACAAAATATCGGGCCTTGAATTTCTTCTTTCGGATTGAAAGTTGCGGGTGCCAGTTGAGATTAGTAATACGTGAAAGCATCACTTTAGGGTGGTCCCCATTGAAACGCTGGAGACTGTCAATCCCATCTTCATATTTGAACTCTTCAGTTTCCTGGCCTTCGGTTTTGACATGCTTCGATTTTACAGACCAGTATTGTTTAGACCCTTCGAGCTTATCCTTCATAAGTTTTGGCGGTCTGACCCAGCCATAATGATTCATGGTGGCATCAATAAATTTGCCGGTCAGTTTGGTGCCATCTTTCCACCTGAATCCCTGGGCATCATTCCACGACCTGATCACTTTATTATTTTTGATAATCCGAATTTCACTCCGGTACCACTGCCTTGAATCAGCATAATAATCATAGGTACCGTAAAAGTGGGTGTAATTCATGATTAATCCATCTATTTCTTTTATATTCAAGTATTTATGTAATGATTTTTCAATTTCAGCAAGGTATTTTTCGTGTAAGACTTCATCTCCCTGAATGTAGAAGCACCAATCGTATCCGGCAGGAATTGCATCAAAAGCCTTGTTGGTTTCGGAAGCGAGAACCCTCCCTTTTTCACGTAAAGTGGGGTCCCAGACCGTATCAATGATTTCGATTTTATCCGAACCGATAGACTCAATCAGCTCCCTGGTGCCATCGTCACAATCACCCACAGCCACTATGAATTTGTCACATACCGGAAGAATCGAAGTGATTGCTTCAACAACTGGATAATCGAATTTCACTGCGTTTTTAACGAAACTAAAACCGCAAACTTTCATATTTTTGATGTAATCCCTGATTTTTAGGGTGGTTTATACTTTAAAAGAGTCTATTCCGTTAAGATCCAGCGTCGCGAAATAATCATCCAGCGTCTCGGCTCTTCGGATCTCTACGACTTCTCCCTCTTCACGAAGCAATAATTCTGCAGAACGAAGCTTCCCATTGTAATTAAATCCCATCGAATGCCCGTGTGCACCGGTATCGTGAATAACCACGATATCGCCCGCGGCCAGCTTTGGCAATACCCTGTTAATGGCAAATTTGTCATTGTTTTCACACAGTGATCCGGTAACATCGTACATGATCTTTGTTGTCGATTCTTCCTTACCGGGAACGGAGATGTGATGGTATGAACCATACAAAGCAGGTCTCATCAGGTTGGCCATACTTGAATCAAGTCCGGCATATTTCTTATAAGTATCCTTGATATGAAGTACAGTACTAACCAGGTAGCCATAAGGACCTGTGATTGCACGACCGGATTCAAAGTAAAGTTTAATCGGACTCAATCCGTTTCCAGTGATGTATTTGTCATAATTGGCCTTGATTCCTTTGCTCATCCGATCCAGATCAACCTCGTTTTGATCAGGCTTATACGGAATTCCGATCCCCCCGCCCAGGTTGGCAAATTCAAAACTAATGTTCAGTTTTTTGGAAAGATCGGCAATCAGCTCGAAGAGTATCTGGGCTGTTCCCGCAAAATAGTCGGGGTCAAGTTCATTGGAGGCCACCATCGTGTGAATTCCAAACCGTTTTACCCCTTTATCGATAAGAATTTGATAACCCTCAAAAAGCTGGCTTCTGGTAAACCCGTATTTTGCCTCTTCCGGATGCCCGATAATGGCATTTCCCTCCTTTAACGATCCGGGATTGTACCTGAAACATACCAGTTCAGGTAGCCCGATATTATCATCAAGATATTGAATGTGGGAAATATCATCCAGGTTTATGATGGCTCCAAGGGCAACAGCTTTTTTATATTCATCGACCGGTGTATCGTTTGAAGTGAACATGATCTCATCTCCGCTCATTCCAACCTTTTCAGCAATCTCCAGTTCCGCAATTGAACTGCAATCGATGCCAAAACCTTCCTGACGTAAAATTTTCATCAGGTAAGGATTTGGGGCAGCCTTTATCGCATAATACTCTTTGAATCCTTCATTCCATGAGAAAGCTTTCACAAATCGCTTTGCGTAAGATCGCATTCCGGCTTCATCGTAAATATGAAAGGGTGTAGGATATGTTTCAATTATTTTTTCTAACGTCTCTCTTGTAAACGGAAGTTTCTTTTCAGTCATAAAATTTTAAAATTTAAGAGCAGCAAAATTAGGAAAATTTTCATTCCCATCCTTGGACTATCTGATTTACTCGGTTCGGAAGCGGTGAATTTAATGTTCTCAGACCTTTAAGTTAGTTTTTGAGGCCTCACGACCTGAAAAGATAAAAAAGGCCGGAACTGAATTCCGGCCTTAACGCATGAAAAAATTAGAAGCTGCTTACCGCGGAAACTCCTTAAAAATCATTTGTACAATGTTGTTTAACTTTTCTTCCCGCGTTTCTGTGCGTGGATTGACCAGTCCTTCAGCAATCCCTTCCCAGACCATTCTTTTCTGGGGTACATCAATCAGATCAATGAATAATGTCCCTTCAATCGATTTATTCACATCGACATAGGTATTGGAATTCCCAAATCCCCTCATATACATAAATGAATTGGTATTGGCATTTGCCGAATATTTGGCTTGCCCTTTAACAAAGGCATTAACCAACAAATCGGGCGTTGTAGAGAGTTGATACCCTTTTGCCTCCATCTCATGGCTGATAGCATCCTTTAACCTGCGGCGATTTAAATCATTTAAGGTCACTTTGTCAACCTCTTTGCTGAAATTGAAGGTTTTATATTTGGCAAAATCAGCTTTTCGGTCGAAATCAGTGCTCACCCTTATACCGGTGCATCCGGCAACAATAATTAGAAGAATCACCGGTAAAAAGGCAAATAGAAATTTATTTCTCATGGCTTTAAAAATTAAATTATACATTATTACTATCTCGGTTTGTAGTTGCAAATCAATACTTTTTCAAGACTCGTACTCCAGTTCTTACAAAGGAATTTATACAAAAAGTCTGCCAGAAATTAGTATTTCCAGCAGACTCGCATTTTATTTTGAGAAATTTAAATAATTATACCGGTGACGATCGAATCCGGATGTTTAATAGCGGAACAGCGGTTATTCCATCGATTATCGTGTGCCCTGATTTGGAGATTGCACCCGATCCGGCATCATGCTTCTCGGCTAATCCAGGTTGGAATGGTAAGTGGAAACTGGCTATGAAGGACGGACCGTCTTCTTAAATGATAATTCATTGCTCTCACCATGTTTTTTGCCATTGCCTCAAGGTCTGTGGCCAGATTAGGATACACAATATCCTGCCCTGTAATGGATTTCTTCAATTGATTCAGATCAAGAACATTGCCTTCGGTGATGTGGCATTTTGTAATATTCCCACATTTTCACTGAAGTACATTCATCCTATATAAAATCATTCAAGACCAAATCCTCAGGCAGCCAATACCGGTAAATTCATTCATTATATCAATGAAAATCAGCATATTGTCTGAAGTCAGACAGATTGGTGAGGCATTATCTGCTATTTTTGACCGTTTTTCCACTACTTTTGTGCCGTTATTTTAGATTGATTTATGAGACTGTTGACAATACTCTTCTCTTTGATGATCCTGACATCAGGCATGAGTTCCCCTACATTCAGAGAGAAGCAGATGAATTATACCCGGGTACGGGAAGCCTATACCTGTAAAGAGAGGATCGTGAATCAAAATCTCGCCGTGTACTCAATTTCGCGTGACAGCCTGAGGATTTACTTGCGCGCCTTCAAAGCCGAAAAAATTATCGAGTTATGGGCCAAAAACATTTGCGATTCTGTTTTTGTACAGATCAAGGAATTCTCCATTTGCGATATCTCCGGCTTTGAAGGACCGAAGAGGCGCTACCGTGATTTACAGGTCCCCGAAGGATTTTACCATATTTCGGAACTGAATCCTTACAGCAAATATTATTTGTCAATGGCGATTAACTATCCTAATGCTTCAGATAGTATCAGGGGTGTACATGGCCACCTGGGTAACCAGATCTATATTCACGGTTCGTGCATCTCATCAGGATGCCTGGCTATGACAGATGACCGGATCAGGGAGCTGTTTGTTTACTGCATCGAAGCCTACAACAGCGGACAGGATGAGATAGCCATGACCATCTACCCGGCCAGGCTCACCGATGAGAATTATTCCGGATTGATATCCGAATACCGTAAGGACAAAGATAAAATTAGCCTATGGGGCGATCTCAAAAAGAGTTTCGACCAGTTTAACCGCAAGAAGGTTCAGCCCAAGGTAAAGTTCCTTCACGACGGAACCCATGAGGTGAATTAAAGACCAATTAAATAAATGGCCCTGATTTCTGTGTTTTTGTTATCCTTATCTCTTTTCCCGGATAAATTTCTCTCCCAATCCGTTATTCCGGATAAACAGTGAATCTACCGCTGTAGATATTAACATGTGATATTTGTCTGGTCTTCTGAATGCATTTCCGTAAATGGTCCTCTTCCTGTGCTCACGGATTTTTATGATATTGAAAGGAATTATGAAAACTCCTTCGTGCTTACCAGCGATCAGCAATTTGTCGCCTTTAGAATCAAAAGCGCATGAATGACCATTCTGAAAAGGTTTAGGATAGTTTGCCATAGCCACTCCGACTGCATTTTCAAGTGCTCGTGTCTGAAACTGGTTGATCCGCTTTTTGTCCAAAGTGCATGAATTCGGCGTAAGAATCAGTTCTGCCCCCTTTAACATGAGTATCCTTGCGCTCTCCGGGGGTTCCCGGTCATAGCAAATCATAATTCCAATCTTAACTTTGTCATCTCTAACAGGAAGTTCGCAAACATAAAAATCATCACCAGGAGTACAGTTTGCTTCCATTAAAGTGAAATCGCAGGTATGCACCTTGGCATAAGTCATCAGGATATTACCCTTTGAATCAATAAGAGTTGAGGAGTTTCGGGGAGGTCCGTTCCATTTTTCAAGATAATTAATGACAATTGCCAGATTCAATTCGGCAGCAAGTTGTTGAAAATGAAGGATAAATTCACTTTTGGAATCAAGTGCTTTAGCGTTCCACTCTTCGAAGCTTAATGGACAATTCTTTAGTGAAGGATCAACTCCTGGCATGTGAAATTCTGAATATCCGATACTCCACATCTCCGGGAAGAGCGCAATATCTGCGCCCATTGTTTTTGCTTTCCGGCAATATTCATCCCCCTTTTTAAGATTTGCCTCAATATCTGCTCCGAATGGTCTGATTTGGAGAAGCGCTACCTTTATGATACTGTCCGAAGAAACAGGATTGCCTTCATTTCTTGAATCCTTGGAAGTCCCGACAAAGGGAATTATAAGCAGAATCAGGAATAAAGCCAGCGACTTGTTCCAATTTCTCAGAATCCTGAAATTCTTTGTCCTCGATTTGTCTTTAATGCCAATTGTTTCAATTCCCATCATCAGACCGTTTTGAAATTCGAAATTAATAAATTTGATTGATTTATTTTTCGGTCAGTGAAAGTAGGGAGGTCAAAAGAGAAAATAAATAATTACGACATTATATTGTTCTTAAGTCCGCATAAGTCTGTAATTCTTCGCATTGAATGATCCGGCTATTTCGTATTCTTTACCTCATTCCATTTTTCCAGTATGTTCTCTTCACCTTTGAAATAACTTACCCGGTACTCCTTTTCGAACACCTGCATCGATGGAATGACGATTGTTTTCCCGGAATCGGGATATTCACAGATATCGGCACCGGTAAATGTCCGGATATCCAGATAAATGCAGGGTTCAATGCCATGATTGTAAACCTGGTGAGCCCCGGTTTCACCCATTTCAAAGAATACCATATCGCCGGTTGACATCACCTCGAGCCCGTTTGGAGTCCGAACAGTCATCGAACCCGATAACACCACAAACAGTTCTTCGGCATTCCGGTGAAAATGGTATGGGGATGAAAATTGTCCCGGATTTAATAATCTCAAATCAAAATTCAGGGTTTTGGGATCAATTCCGCTTTTAGCCCTTGAGGCATCGGTAAACAGACGAAAATGGTCGATTCTTCCCGGGTTCTCCTGAAATTCCCTGTTTTCGCTTTTAAAAATCGTTGCCATAATTTCCAGTGTTAGAGTTAATCTTAATGAAAATCAAAAGGATTTTATTCGCATTACCTATCATATCGGCATCAGTTTAGTCCGGATTGATCCTTACGATTACCCAAATTTAGAAACAAATAAAAATAAACCGCAAAGGTCGCAGAGGAATTTCGCAAAGATCATAAAAACAATAACTTAACTTGGCATTATTTGCGCCTTCTTTGCGTACCTTACGGTTAAAAATGGACTTTTTAGACAACCTCACCTTCTTGTTAAGATCATATTTCTATAAACATGCAAATCTTCCGGATTTGATATTTAAGGATTATTATCTGAAAATTTGTACTTAAGATATCTTCTCAATAGATCCAGGGAATTAGCCGCCTTGTCCTTTTTTGGTACTCCAGATATTTGGGTCCTAATTGTTTGATCATAAATCGTTCCTCTACCCTGATCCGGTAAAGGTATCCGCATAAAACCGGAATAAACATTAAAACGATGGATAACCAGTTTGACAATGAAGTTGCCGCTCCGATAAAGATTATCACCTGTCCCAGGTATCCCGGGTGCCGGATGATTTTATAAAGCCCGGTTTCAATTAATTCGTGATCTTCAATTTCTGTCACGGTATAGGTAAAATGTTGTTTGAGCGTCAGGATGGAGGTTATTCGTATAACTAATCCCAGGACCGACAAGAGAGCACCGATAGCAAAAAAAGTGTCCCAGTGATAAATCCTGCCAACATGGGTCATGCCGATCCGGAAAGCAAGAAAATATCCAATCGCGATGAGAATTATAAGAAGCCAGACACTTGCCTTATCTCCCGATTTAACGATATCCTTTTTTCGTTGAAGCCGTTGCCTTACACTCATAAAAATCTCAAAGAATCCATATAAATAGGAGAACGCAACAATGATCACAACCTTAATATCCATAGTTCTTATTTTTAGTTACGATTTCCCCGATGTTCCAAAGTTAATAAAAGGGACTATCCAGTATTGGATATCATGTAAATTCATTCAAATTATTCATTAAATTCCAGGATGTCTCCGGGCTGGCAATTTAAAGCTTTACAAATAGCATCCAATGTAGTGAACCGAATCGCTTTTGCCTTCCCCGTTTTTAGGATTGACAGATTTGCCATGGTAATATCCACTTTTTCAGCAAGCTCTTGCAACTGCATCTTTCTGCGGGCAAGCATTACATCCAGATTTACGACTATTGGCATAATTAAATGGTTTGTTGATTTTCTTCCTGGATTTCGATGCCATGCCTGAAAATCTGCGAAATGATATAAACAATACCGGCAATAAAAAGGAATTCATTTCCAATGGTAATAATGTCGTGCTGTTCACCCACGCTTTGGGAGATCCAGTCAACATACTTTTTACCAATAAAATGGACTACCCAAATGGCAAATAACCAATAGGCAATCTTTTCCAGTTTTTGGGATACCTGGATGGTAAACGGGCTTTTAAGATTAAGTTTTGACAATAAAGTGATTACCAGATGCCAGAGATAAACAGACATTGCCGATAAAATAATTACAAAAGCCATGGCAATCACATAATACCAGAAATTATGCTGTAACAGGCTTAATAAATTAACAACACCCGGAATTTGTTTGGCAGCTTCAGGGTTTTTGAAACTTATTACCAGGCAAATTATCTGGCTTACTAAATTAATGGTATACCCGATCATCGCAATCCAGGCCAGGATACGCAATACCCATAAAATCTTTTCTGTCTTTGTTTGCATCGTTATTGAGAATTAAATATTATGCAAATATCGATAATTATTTATTAATAAACAATAAATAATTATCTTTTATTGGTAAATATTTATTTACATAAACTATGCGGAAAGAGATGCCGGATGATGGCTGTCTTGCGGCCTTACCGGTTCTCCAAAAACAGGTGATTGTTTAAATCCGACTCTTTATCTCCATTTGGGTTCAACGGGAACCCTCTCCCCGTCAGCGGTGGTATACTCCTCCAACGAATTTTGTTTCGACTGGACCACCATATAGATCATGGTCTCGTCTGAAGCGTTGCAGATACCGCGTTTCCCCTGTGGTGCCACCCGGATAATGCTCCCCTCTTTTATCTTGAAACAGTCTTCATCGACCTGAAAGAAGCCATAACCTTTCAAAATCAGGTATGTCTCTTCGTTTTTATAGTGGATATGGAAGTAAGGTTGCTCCGATTTAGGCTGGAGTGAATTGAACGATATTTCGGTGCCGGTCGCCTGAGTGGGATCTTTTAAAAATACTTTGCCCTCAATAAGTCTTTTATTCACCGGATGAATCAGCGAATAGCTCATTAATTCCTCTAAATTACCCAGGTTTATAGCAGTATAGGAACTGTTTTCCGATAGTTTTTCAATTTGTTTCATAAATATTCGTTTGTAAGTGACAGGACAAATTTAATGTTTTGTATGGGTATTAATTCATTATATATCCAGGAAAACTCAATGCCAAAGCTGCAGCTAATGATTCGAAAATAAGCTTTTTATAAAATTCACGATGCTGATTATTATGCGCATGGTCGAATAATGAATCGCTTAATAACCAGGATACCTAAACACTAGCTAAGGCTTTAATTGAACTTTTTATCATTCTAAACTTCAAATCAGTCGTTTTTAAACTTTTCATAAAGAATCTTTTCTACTTTTGGTTTTTATAAATATTCTTACGCATCTTATTAACGGCTGAATTATGGACATTAATTATGAAAAGTTTAATAAATATGAATTACTGTTCATATTACAAATGGAAATTGATTTTTTGAATTGTTTCTTTGAAATAAATGATTTGGAAGTTTGCATACGGGAAAAGGGAGTTGAAGATGAATTTTCCTCTTTTGGTTTTTATGATTTATCCGTTGCATATGATGATGAAGATAATCCCAATTTTATACAGGATAATTTCTTAACCGCTATAGATAATTGTATCGATTATAAAAACTTATTTTTTGAAACTTTTAATGAACTCCTGGATGAAGATTTTTATGAAGAATATGAGGAAGAAAAAAGTTATCTGGATAATTTCTTTTCCAATGAAATCGAGGAAGATTATTTAGAGGCTTATATCGGAAATTTGGACATATTTTATAATAAAGAGTTATTAAAAAGTTTAAGTGATGAGAATTTGGAAAAAATGATTCATTATTCAAAAAATCAGGATGATTTTTCTGCTTCTTATGAATCGATCAGTACTAAAAATTTAGAAAAAGAATTAGCAAGAAGAAAATAATAACAATCAGGCAGAGTTCTGATTCCTCTCCCAAAAACATCACCGCGGAGGTGCTTAGGTGGCAGGTTGAATCTTTAGGGTAACAATTCCCTGATCATTTTTCCCATTTTTTCCGTTCCTGGATAGCCGGTAATTTTATTTTTCAATGCCCCGTTTTTGTCATAAAAGAGATAAGTCGGTATTCCTGTAAACCCAAAACTATCCAGTTCATAATCCCATTCATTCTTAGTCAGGTAATAGTGTTCTCCGCCGATTATTTTAGTTTTCTCCTCCCATAACTTTTGAGGAGAAGAAACCGTGGTTATGTACACAAAAACAATCTCTTTATCATGCATTTCACGTTTGACTTCCCGGATCTCTTTCATTGCATCCATGCAGGGTCTGCACCAGGTAGCCCAAAAATCGACTAAAACCGCTTTACCTTTGTATTTGGAAATAATGGCTTTCATCAATGATTCTTTTGAAACTGCTGGTGTTTTGTTTATGAATGTCAAAGTTTGCTTTTTCTCTTCGTTGGATTTTGTGACTTCTTCATTCTTTTTCAGGATAATTTTCGTAATCTCCGTTTTCTTAAAATAGTTTTGGATATTTTCTTTTTGTTTATCCGACAAAGGTTTTATCTCATTATTAAACTGCCGGGCATAGGCATTGGCTGTAAGCAAATCATAGAATAAACCGGTATCTGAGCCAATCAATTCGGCCATCGTTTTTTTCACCTCTTTGAGCCAGTCATTTACGGGTGAATCATTGATTGACGGAATATTCAAAGTTTTATTAGAAAGGATTGTTTGCAATACCTCGGGGTAAGTTCCATTGTAAAGGTAGGTTGGATTATTCAATTTAAAATAGTTAAGAAAAGTATAATAAGATTTACCTGGCTCATGAGGGATAAAATCGTTCCACTGTTTTTCGTCGTTATATCTCATATAATCTCTTTTCATACAGCTCTTATAATCGAAAAGGCGATTTTTAAGATAAACGAGTTTAAACTCATTAGTTATATATATTTTTCCACTTTTCGAAAGTAATGAATCATTATTTGCAATGTTCAGCTTTCGTTCCAGACTCTTCAGTTCGAATGGAATGAAATCCTCAATTAACATAGTATAAGTTGGTATATGCTCAGGCGATTGGTGGTCTATCATTTTCCCCATGATCTCTGAAAGGGTCACAAGATCCTCTGATGTTAATTCATTTCTGTTCAACGTATTTGCCTTTATATTGCGGGATTCATCCAAAGTTATCTCTAATTTGGTTTCCTGGTTAACTGAGAGTGTGAAACTAATACTCCCATTGAACAGATCAGAAACCAGGGTACCAATAGTTGTATTACATTCAACAGGAATTTCTAAATTAAAACTACCATCTTCTTTTAATTTGGTTATGATTTTACCCGGTATTGCCGTAACAGGATTTGGAACGTACAAAGTCAGAAAGGGTGTTTCTTCACCGTTTTTCAGGTGAAAACCAGTAACCTTTCCAGTCAGTTTGGCAATTCCTGCCTGTATTTTGGGCTCAGGTAACTGGTCATTGGCGGCAAATGCAAAGGACAAAAACGCGAAACAAATTCCAAAGAGCAGAATTGATTTTAATAAACCATTCACATTTTTCATAAAATAATTCTTATAAAGACTAAGTTATTATCAAATAACAGAGTTCAATTTTCAATGTTTTTTAACGGATTATCTGCATTCATAAAGATTTAATTAATCCATTAGATCCTGCCGATGGCTTATAATGTTCTGAAACTACTGGCAGCACAAAATTTAACCGATTGCCAATGGTCCGCAATAAATTGATTCATGAGTTTCTCGCCTCGGGGAAAGGTTGGAAGTGAAGCAACGATTACGGCAGCAACACCTTTGCTGATCACAGAATCACAACAGAATTGAGTTGCAGGAATGGTTTGTCCCTCTGCAAAACCATAAAGTAAAGTGGTCAGGATGATCAAAACGTTTTTTTTCATAGTTTATAATCTTTGTGATGTTTTATTTATTCTGCATAACCCGAATTCCCCGGAAATTTGCAGTTGTACTGTTATTTTTTCTTGCTTCTATTGTTAACTAATCCGACAAGATAGGATGCTTCAAATCCGTATGAAAATCTATCTTTTGAAATAATTGATATTAATCCTGCAGAAAATCCGAAATACTTCCATACCGCAAAATCAACACTTGGATTTATTACTAAACCAAAAGAATATTCCTTTTTATAATCGTAAGAATAATTCTCCGATGATCCTTGTACTGTCGTTTTAATGAAATTTACCGGAGTTGTCATATAATTATATCCCAAACCACCAGTTAAATTAAATCGGGTATTGCTTTTTTTTGATTTGAAGACCTTTCCTGTCGACAAGTAATAAGTCGTTCGTTCTTCCATTGGCGTGTCGAGATTCAGCCCAAAGAGAAAAAGTTTTTCAAAAAGGGCTGCAGGGGAAACATAATCTTTTGGAAGATTGGGAGCGATCCTCCCTTGTCCATAAACACCAATTGTAAAAGACTGGTCTTTAATATTCAGGTATTCGACAGATACTTTTCCTCCAAAATAATTTCCAAGACTGCCACTTGACTTAAAGTACAGATTTCTATTCTCAAGAATTTGAGCGGATACAATCTGAGAAATTAGAACTAAGGAAAATAAAAAACAATGCTTCATTTTTTAATAGTATTTTTTGCATTTATTCATCCTGCCATCCCAACATCCCATTTTTTTGATGTTTCCCTGTATCAGTATGAATTCATTCATTCATCAGTATCTTCCCAGCCCAGTACCCCATTTTTCTGAAAGATCCCGAATTCTCCGCGAGTTTGCTTATTAGGCGATGCCCTTGTATTTATCTTAAAATGTTACAGCATCATAAACTATAGAGTCAACATTCTTGCCCATAAATTCTGCCGGACTTGCTTTAGGATAATACCTGGCATTATGTTCGATATCCTCTTTGAATTCCTTTTCCCTGTTCCCGAAATTTATCTCGGGGAACGAACCGATATATTCGGCTGACAAAACATCCCCATTTTGAGAAAGATTAATTGAATAGCCAATAGTGATCGTATTTACCTTATTATTCTCCTTTAATTCTTTGTATTTCCCGCTTAAAAACATCGTCATTCTCTTTTTTAAAATGTCATATTTTTTCCGATTATTAAAGGATAAGGATTGTCTTTGTTCCGTATAGTAATAGAACTTCACACCATCAACATATTTATATAATCCTATAATATCACTTGTTTTTGTATTAATACTTAATAAATCCTGATTGCAACCATAATCAAGTGACGGAATAATATTTCTGGCCTCAATATCATGAATTTCACACATCTGTTCATTTTCATATTTGAGTTCCTTATAAACTTCATAATATCTGGCTGATGGTTTTGTTGACGGGTTCATTTTTTTATCATACCAGGTTGTGTCAACCCGTTTGCAGCAATACCGATTGAAATAGTTTTGCGCCCCGGGATCTAAATATTTGTTCGCAGCAACACCCATATCTGAACAAAACCCGGTCGTATCCCGCAAAAATAATTTCGAAACCCCTCTGTTGTAATATACATTTTCATTTTTATAGGTACACAATGCCTGCGACAATAATGAGTCCGCCCTTTTATAATCCCCCAGCTCAATGCACCTTGTGCCTGACTGGTATAATTCTTCACCGTGTCTGTCTGCTTTAAAAAACTGTCCGTAAGCAGTCAAAACTGACATAAGTAAAACTGAGATGATTGCAATTCGTTTCATTTAATTTAAAATCCAGGATGGAATACCAATTAACCCATTGCTTAAAAAGTAAAGCATAAAAACCAAATTCAGTATGGCTGCCAACGTTCCGCGGCTACCCGCTGGCAGGGAATATTTTGAAGTAATTTAGTGAAAGGCAATAATTTAATTTTAATAATTTCCTTTTTTAGGAGCACATAGCCCTGCTTGCTGGTGGGTGCTGTTATGGGGGCGTAGTTATTGTCCAAGGCTAATTTTGAAATGTGGTAATTCAACCTGCAATTTTACTTTTGCTTGTAAGGCATTAAAAACACGCATTAATGTGTCAATAGTTACATTGCTGGCATTACTCTCAATTCTTGAAATTTGAGATTTCTGGACACCAATCAATTTTCCTAATTCTTCCTGTGTCAAATTTCGTTCTTGTCTTGTCTGCTTAATTGCTTGTCCAATTAAATCCATTTGTAGCTCATACTCAAACTTATCTCGATCATTCGTCCCAATTTTCCCAATAAGTTTATCTGTAACCTCATCTAAAGTGTATGTTTTCATCTCTTTTCCGTTTTAATTTTTTCTTTGTCTTCAAAATACTTAATCATCAGTTGTTTCGCATTTTGAATCTCAATATCAGGCACTTTACTGCGCTTTTTTATAAATCCATGTGTCGATATAACTTATGTATTATGAGAATCTGTCTTGTCCCAAAATGCAAGTAAGCGATATTGAAAGCCTTGATAAAATGTTCTTAATTCCCAAATTTCATCCTTTAATTTTTTAAATAGTTCAGGGTCACGATCAATCTGAGCTTTACGAATATTAAAAAGGATCTTTTCGTAGTGCTTTTTGTCAAGCCCACTAAGAAATTCAAATGCTTCATCTAAAAATACAATGTCGAAATTCTTATCCATTTAATAGTTCATTGTCGTCTCAAAGGTAGGTAAAAGTTTCGTCATATAGAAACTTTTTTGAGGAGCGTTTTTTACTATACTCCATGACGTCGTCTGCAGCTACCGGAAAGTGGGGATTTTTATCAATAAACTATTTACTTATCAATATTTTGCTTTTTCTTCCTTCCTATCCAGCGAAAACCGAACCCTGCTTGCGGGTAGGTGTTATTGCACTAAATCCGCTAAAAAGCGGATAGCTTTTCTGAGCAAATATAGATAAAATGGTACTGAACGGGAGGACAAACTCCCTAAAAACTAATTTCTTAATTTTTAAAGTTCAGTACCAATAGAAAGAAGAGTGAATTTACGATTATGGAACGAGCCCTGCAAACCATTGATGGTTTCGGTCCGATGTGTCAGAAGCTGAAACAGCAAACTATTCTGGGTGGCAGGAGCCAGAGTACGCTTGATAATTACTTGCGCCGTATAGCTTTAGTGTGCCTGGAGTTTAAACGTCTTCCGGAAGATATTTCGGAAGACGAGATCAACGAATACCTGACTGGCCTGGCTCAAATGCCCAAATCTCCATCACGAAGCAGTTTTAAACATGCTGTATATGGCTTACGTTACTATTTCCGCCATATTGGTCAGAATAAGCGGGCCATCGGATTGCCATCCATGAAAAAAGAGGCCAAACTTCCGGTTATTTTCAACCGCAGTGAGCTTCATCAATTGTTTAAGGCGCCAACTCTTTTGAAGCACCGTATCGTCCTCACTCTTATTTATTCTGCCGGATTGCGTTCGCAGGAGGCCATCAACCTGAAACAATCGGACATCGATTTTGAGCGCAAAACGATCCACATCCGACAGAGCAAATACAAGAAAGACCGGATTGTTCCGCTGTCCGATTACATTGCCATAGGACTTAGAAAATACATCTCAGCTGAACACCCGCATATCTGGTTGTTTAATGGCAAAGAGCCGGACGGACGTTACAGTGTGAAAGGGCTGAGCTGGATCCTGCGCGAAAACCTGAAAAAAACAGACATTAGAAAAGACGTTTCCCTCCACTCCCTGCGACATAGTTATGCTACCCATTTACTCGAAGACGGAGTAAATATCGTCACCATCAAGGAGTTGTTGGGTCATGCCCATATTAACACAACGATGATCTATTTGCATGTTGCCCGTCAAACAAGACAACCAATTGACGCACTATCAATCGTTGCTTGATGAACTGTGGAAGAAACCCTGGGTGGTGTATTGTGAGCCTCCTTTGGGCAATGCCCGGCAAATTGTAAAATATCTGGGGTTGTACACCCATCGGGTAGCGATCAGCAATCACCGGATAGAAAACATCGATGGTTCGGGGGTATCTTTCTTTTATAAAGACTACAAAGACAATAGCAAAAAAAAGCTCACAAAGTTATCCGGGGTTGAGTTCCTCCGCCGGTTTTGCCTGCACATATTGCCATACCGGTTTGTAAAGATCAGGTATTATGGCCTGTTGAGCAGCAAACAGAAAGATGTGCTTAAACCGTTGCAGCCTAAAAAGCCGGAAACGAAGGCGGGAGAAAATACTCAGCAACGGATTGTCCGACTTACCGGATTCAACCGGTTTGAGTGTCCTTTCTGCAAAGCAGGGGTTATGCATACCGTAGAATTACTGCCCAGAATACGTTCGCCGGATAACGTACTTTATAACAAACCAGTCCGGTTAGCGATTTGAATTTTAGAAACTCGCAGACCTTGACCTTCCCTAAAATAGCTTGACAGGATTGATGCTAATTTGAAGAA
>Ga0364881_10083_pt1 | contig 62417 bp, 62 predicted proteins | sample ExccelJu500001D4_5_FD_206923 | JGI IMG/M metagenome (GOLD analysis project Ga0364881, IMG submission 206923) | Enriched cells from Trout Bog Lake Hypolimnion, Wisconsin, USA - BchlTB.July30.5000.01.D4 | ecosystem: Environmental > Aquatic > Freshwater > Lake > Hypolimnion/Profundal zone | place...
TTTCGAGTATGCCTGTCAGGTCAGCTTTGCCTTCTACATAGCCGGTTTTTATATTGATTTTTAGCAGGTAATTTGTGAGGTATCTGTTGGCATAAATATAGCCATCCAGGTATTCCAGTTCGTTGATACTGTCAACATATCCGTTATTATCAACTACGCCGAGCGTTCTTTCTATTTTAAAAGTTTCGGGATTCACAAAATATAGGTTGCTGCCACCAGTATCCAGGATTAGGTAAGTTCCGTCAGTAGTCATTCCCCAGCCTTCATAAGGCCAATACAGCTCCTGGGGCAGTTTTTTGAAGTTCATATCATATACAAATACCTTATGTTCCTGATAAGTTAGCTGATAAATTTTGTTGTTGATTACACTAATCCCTTCACCAAAATATTCTTTGGAAAGATTAACCCTTTGAAGCACTTTCCCAGTTTCAAGAACCGACTTTTGAAGACGACTTTGGCCTTTTTCCCCACCGCTTTCATAAATCATATTATTCAACCAAATCAGTCCTTCTGTATAAGAGGTAGTATCATGCGGGTAAATTTTCATGATGCTGTAGTTCATTACCTTGGGAGTAGGTATAGCAGCGCTTATGTTCTCATTTTCCGTGGAGCTGGTCTCGGAATTATGACAACCCGCAAGAGAAACCACAACGAGTATACAGGAAAGTAGTTTTTTCATATCCAAAAATTACTTAAATATCTGAAGCAAAATCTAATCAAAATGTTACAATTCGTAAATTAATGAGAGGTGTAACCTGATTTAAAATCAAATTATACATTAAACCTGAAATGCATGACATCACCATCCTGCACCAGGTATTCTTTCCCTTCTATGCGTAAACGGCCATTTTCTCTACAGGCGGCTTCGCTACCATATTTTACAAAGTCGTTATAAGCAATTACTTCCGCTTTAATAAACCCTTTTTCGAAATCGGTATGTATTACACTGGCAGCCTGTGGGGCTTTCCAGCCTTTATGAATGGTCCAGGCCCTAACTTCCTGAACACCAGCGGTAAAATAGGTATCGAGGTTAAGCAACTGATAGGTAGAAGTGATCAAACGATTCAGGGCGGGTTCTTTCATATGGTATTCTTCCATAAACATCTGCCTGTCTTCCTCATTCTCCATTTCTGCAATCTGTGCTTCAATATTATTACACATCACAATTACTTCGGCACCCTCTTCTTTTACTGCTGCCTGTAAAGCGGCTGAAAATTGATTACCTGTATGCATACTTGCCTCATCTACATTGGCAACATATAAAACGGGTTTATCAGTTAACAGAAAAAGATCAGCAACCACAGTTTTTTCTTCTTTACTCAATCCTAAAGAATGGATACTCTTTCCTTTTTCCAAATGTGACTTACAACGTGAAAGGATTTCAAATTCTGCTTTAGCTTTGGTATCTGTACCCACGCGTGCCATTTTTTCTACCCGCTGCCATTTCTTTTCTACACTTTCCAGGTCTTTTAGCTGTAACTCGGTTTCAATAATCTCTTTATCACTAACCGGGTTAATAGCTCCTTCTTCACGTAATACATTTTCATCTTCAAAACAACGGATCACATGTATAATGGCATCGACTTCACGGATATTACCTAAAAATTTATTTCCAAGACCCTCGCCTTTACTGGCACCTCTTACCAATCCGGCAATATCCACAATCTCAAGTTGGGTAGGCACGATTCGATCTGGTAGCACCAATTCAGCAAGTTTATTTAGTCTGGCATCGGGTACATCTACCAATCCTACATTTGGCTCAATGGTACAAAACCGATAATTACTTGCCTGTGCCTTGGCACTATTACTAACCGCATTAAATAATGTTGATTTTCCCACATTCGGTAATCCCACAATTCCTGCTTGTAAAGACATATTTGAAAAGTTTATAGTTTAGGGTTGATAGTTTAGGGTTTTGAAATTATCGTATACCCGACTGTTTTTTGAGCGGCAAATATAGAATTCTTTAGTGGTTTCCCGGATTTTAGCGTTTGGCACAAACTTTTAAGTCCGAACGAAGGTTTTAATAGGAATACTGAGCAGTATCCAAATGCATTTCAACCCAAAACCAAATGCCAATAGCGAACTGCCAAAAGCCAACAGCCAATTGTTACCCAGTCTACTCCTAAACAACTAAAAACACTTATTTTCACTCACCAATCTTCCCATATGGCATTGAATTATGTTTGGATAGTCTTTTTTGTAATTGGATTGATTATTGCCCTTATCAAGCTGATCGTCTTCCAGGATTATGAGATATTCAAGAAACTGGTAGAAGGAATTTTTGATGCCTCCAAGTCATCTGTAATGGATATCGGGCTTCCTTTAACAGGTGTGATGGTATTTTTTATGGGCCTGATGAATATCGGAGAGAAAGCGGGTGCTATTAATTTCCTGGCAAGAATTCTCAACCCCTTTATGAAAAGATTGTTCCCGGAAGTGCCTGAGAAACATCCGGCGATGGGACAGATGGTTATGAATTTTAGTGCCAATATGCTGGGTTTGGATAATGCGGCTACGCCTTTTGGATTAAAAGCCATGGAAAGTCTTCAATCACTGAATCCCAATAAGGAAACGGCTACCAATTCGCAGATCATGTTTCTGGTGCTGCATACCAGCGGACTTACCCTGATACCTCTCTCCATCATTGCCTATCGTGCAGGAGGGGGCAGTACCAATCCAACCAGCGTATTTGTTCCCCTGATGATTGCCACTTCTATCGCTACCATCGCCAGTATTGTGATTACGGCAATTTATCAGCGTTTGCGGTTTGACAGGGTTTTGATTCTTTGGTTGATTGGGATTGTTACAGCTATTTTATTATTTGCGGGTTTTATCAATAGTCTGCCTTCTCAAAAAAGCATCTCAACACCCACGCTGCTAACCAAAGAAACGTTTAGTAATGTACTGGGTAACCTGATTCTTTTTCTGATCATTGTTTCTTTCATTATTGGTGGATTTGTCAAAAAAATTAATGTTTTTGAAGCCTTTATAGATGGCGCTAAACAGGGTTGGGATGTGATCATCAAAATTATTCCTTATCTGGTGGGAATTATTGTTGGGATCAGGGTTTTCAGGGATAGCGGAGCATTGGATGCGATTATCAATGGAATTACCTGGTGTTTTTTGCACCTTGGTTTAAATAGCGAGTTTGTGCCGGCATTACCGGTGGCTATTATGCGTCCATTTAGTGGGGGAGGTGGCAGAGGATTGATGTTAGATGTGTTTAAGACCTATGGAGCGGATAGTTTTCTGGGCCAGTTGGCTTCCACATTTCAGGGAAGTGCCGATAGTACTTTTTATATTATTGCCTTATACTTTGGCAGCGTGGGCATTAAAAAAGTACGTTATGCTATCTGGGCAGGTATGTTAGCTGATTTTATTGGTGTGATAGCCGCTATTTTCATTGCGTATATCTTTTTTAAGTAATCTCTGCACACTTTATTGTATTTGGTGATTTTTATCATCAATAAACAACAATATCCTTAGTGCCTAGTATGGCGTATTCCTTATCTCTGAAAACCAGTTTGTATTTGCCTTTGTGTAAGTAGAGATAGTAATAACCATTTGCGGCATCTGTATAAGTCTGGTCTGCCGGGATTGATTTGGTAAGGGTTGCTTCGGTATATTCTTTATCATAATAAGCCTGAACCATGAAAAGAGATTTATAAACAGGTTCTACCGGTATCTCCTTTTTCCATCCCCCCATGCTCATCCAGACAGGTCGGTTATTGGTAAATTTTGTTGGTGGATGAATGATATGGATATCATACAAATTAAATCCAAATGGATCTATTGCTTTCTCATTCTTTAGGGGAACAACGGAACTTGTCAAAGGATTTTTATGTCTCCATGTTTCATAAAATAAAGACGTGTAACTGTTATTCCCCGATTCTGTCATTTCAGTCTGGTCGATAGTCAGAGGATCAATACCTGATATGATTTTGAAATAAGCTGCCATTGGAATACGGTTATCAGATCTTGCCCCTTCTTCTATATGCGCATAACTGGCGTATACCAACATTTTGGCTGTCGTGTCTTTTTTCTGTAAAAAATCATACAGGTTATGCGCTTGTGCATATTCACGTTGATTGGGGGTATGTCTGGTATTATTGTCCTCATAAGGCACCAGAATATACCCTAGTTCCAATGCTTTTCTGATTAATTCTCCTGCCACCGGTTCGGCACAATAATACCCGGTTAACAGATTTACCCGGGTAACGGCATTGCTTCCCGTATTATCGAGCATTTCCATTGCAAGGTATCGGAATCCCTGTTTGTAAAGATCTTCCAGTAATGAGGCAGCAAATGCACGGTGCAAGGGTTTATTGGTAGCTTCATTTAGCATCACCACCCGACTATTCCTGGTTCTGCTGAGCAGGTATTTATGGGCATCCGTATAAACGATCTCTTTCGCCAATTCTGTCAGTTGATTTATCTCAAGCTTGGTAGAATCATCTGGCGAAACCCGTGTCTCTTTCTCTAGAGCCAATACAGATGCATAATCTCCTACAAAAGCGGCAGCCTGCGAAAGGTTATCATAATATAAAGCAGTATCTGCTTTAATCAGTCTGTCACGCTGGTAAAATGCTTTGTAAAAAGGAGATAGATAGTGTAATCCTTTTTGATAATACAAGTCAAGATACAAACTACTATCTGCAGGGATAATGGGTTTTTGCTGAGAAAATGTTTTTAGTTCTTTAAAAGCATCACTTACTTGTGAGAAACTACCAAGGCTGATCAATAAAAAAAACAGGGATAACAATCCTGCACGCATGGGTCCGATTTTTACAAGAATACAATAAAGGATGTTAGAAAAAGGCTAAAGATGCGATTCATAATTAGTCAAACCTGCTTTCATAGCCAACAATTTCTCCGCCAGCACCTGTACACCAATCGAAGCGGGAGATTCTATAACAGTAAAACCAGATAAACTACCGGTAAACGGTATCTGCTTATCCACAATGAATTTTGGAATGGCTTGACTGGCATAATTAACCAATCCTGCAGCCGGATATACTGCCAGCGATGTGCCGATGATAACAAATATATCTGCCCTTTCGGTGATGGCAGCAGCAGTTTCAATCATTGGAACCGGTTCCTCAAACCAAACAATATTGGGCCTGAATTGTCCGCCGTCCGGGGCTGTATCTCCCAGTCGGATATCTTCTTTTATGGTATAAATCGTTTGGGGATCATACACACTTCGCATGGTAAAAATCTGTCCATGCAGATGAACCACATTTGTGCTTCCTGCTCTTTCATGCAGGTCATCAATATTCTGGGTGATAATCGTGATGTCGAAATAATCTTCCAATTCCGCCAATCGCGTATGTGCAGGATTCGGTTTGGCATTTGCCACATCCTTTCTGCGCATATTATAAAAATCGAGTACGAGTTGTGGATTTTTATGCCATCCTCCTGGGGAAGCTACTTCGTACACATTGTATCCTTCCCATAATCCATCACTATCCCGAAAAGTTCTCAACCCGCTCTCTGCACTGATTCCGGCACCGGTAAGTATAACGAGTTTCGGTTTACTCATGAATTGCCTTAATTGATAGGAGGTATTCCTGCGTCGATAATCAATACTAAATCACAAATATAATCCAATAGTAAAAAGATAAATAGCCAATGGCCGCCCGGATCTATTTGGTTGCTGCCATTTCCATCACGATATCCCATTCTTCCGGTTTCACTGTTTGCACAGATAATCTGCCAAGTCTGACAAGGTCCATATTGGCCAATCGCTTATCTGCTTTTATTTGCGCTAATCCAACCGTTTTTTTCAGTTTCTTATACGGTGCAAAATCTACCACCAACCATGCAGGATCGTCCGTAGTAGGATCCTGGTAAGATTCTTTTACTACTTTGGCAATACCCACTATTTCCATGCCCTCATTGCTATGGTACCAGAAAGCCAGATCTCCTTTTTTCATCGCCCGCAAATTATTTCTGGCAGCATAGTTTCTAACTCCATCCCAAAATGTTCTTCCTTCTTTCTCAAACTGCTCCCAACTATATTTAACAGGTTCCGATTTGATCAGCCAATAGTTCATTTTAATTAATAATTAATAATTAACAATTGTAGTTACATAAAATGATAACTTTTTTTAATATACAATAAAATATGAAGACCTATCAAAATACCCAAAGCCCATTCCCTCAGCGATTAACAATTATTAATTGTTAATTATAAATTATCCTCCCCCCATCCGCTGGCCAATACATCTGCCAGGTGAAGTACTTTCAGGTTAGTGCCGTTGAATTTACTGCAACCGTCAATATGCATCAGACAACTCATATCGGTACTAATCAGGTATTCGGCACCAGTGGCTTTGGCATTATTTGTTTTTTGATCGCCCATAGCGATACTGATGGGTTCGAATTTTACGGCAAAAGTGCCACCAAAACCGCAGCAGGTTTCCACATCATTCATCTCTACCAGTTCTAATCCTTTTACTTTTTGCAATAATTGACGGGGCTCAGTTTTAATCCTGCATTCGCGTAAAGCTGCGCAGCTATCATGATAAGTGGCTTTACCTTCAAATCTTGCGCCCAGGTCATCTACTTGTAAAACCTTGATAAGAAATTCAGAGAATTCGTAAACCCTTTCGGCTGTTTTTTTTGCGGCATTATTATAAGCGGAGTTCTCGAATAATTTTGCATAATAATTTCTCACAAATCCCACACAGCTCGCACTGGGGGCAACAATATATTCAGCTCCTTCAAAATCTTTGATAAATTTGGTGCACACTTCTTTTGCTTCACCCCAAAATCCTGCATTGTAAGCAGGTTGTCCGCAACAGGTTTGGTTGGTATTATATGTTACCGTACAACCAGCTTTCTCTAATACTTTCACCATATTAAAAGCAACCGTAGGGTATAGCTGGTCAATAAAGCAAGGGATGAATAATTGTACGTTCATGTGTATGAAGTTAAATAGAATACGACAGAACCGATCAATCTAAATCAATGGAAATTATTTTCCTTTCATGAGTTTTTTGTTCAACGCAATCATTTTGATAGCAGTAATTGCCGCTTCTTCTCCTTTATGCCCATGTTTACCGCCAATTCTTTCCCAGGCTTGCTCTTCGGTTTTTACGGTTAGTACACCAAAAATAACCGGTGAATCAATCGACAGGTTGAGTTGAAGTACACCGTCTGTTACTGACCTGCATACATACTCAAAATGAGGGGTATCACCTTGTATTACGGCACCAAGTGTAATATAGGCATCCGGTACTATTTCACAATAAGCATAATGGTTTTTGACAGCGAATGGAATTTCAACAGCTCCGGGAACCGTGATGGTTTTGAACAATACTTCCTGTTCCTTTAATATCTTTTTGGCTCCGGCTTCCAGCTTATTTACAATAGCCGCATTCCATTCTGTTTTCACCAGCACAACAAAGGCATCCTTTATAACGGGGATGCCTTTGCTAACTGATGTATTGCCTTTTGTAGCCATGTTACAAATTGCTAATTCTTTTCTATACTTAAGCGATAGATATATTTATCTGCCTGGAAACCTTTTTCAGTTTTCGGAAATTTTTCTTTCAGTTCTTTATAAAGATCCAATGCTTCTTTTGTTTTTCCGGATGTTTCTTCGAGCAGAGCAGCACGGAAAAGATATTCAGAAGAATTGTTCTCATCTTTATCAAATTCAGCCGCTGCTTTTTTATAACTGTTTACAGCTTCTTCTTTTTTGTCTAATTCTGAATAGGCATCACCAAGATTACCATAAGCCAGTAATTGGATCTGTTTGGCATCTGTTGAAAAATCTTTCAGGTATTTTACTGCATTGGCAAACTCTCCCAGGTGCAGGTAACTAACGCCCGCATAAAATTTTGCCAGGTTAGCTGCTTTGGTTCCGCTGAAGTTATTGATTACATATAAAACGCCTTTTGACTGTCCATCGCCGTTTAAAACAAGACGAGATGAATCGGCACTAAAAAATAATTGTGCCTTGTATAAAGCATCAGCAGCTTTATCTTCTTTGGGTTTTACAACATATTCCTGGTATCCATACCATCCGCCACCACCTATCACGATAACAGCGATGATCACCAATATAGGTGTTTGAAATTTTTGCCAGAACCCTTGCATTTTCACAATGGTTTCAGTCAGTTCCTGCTCTTCATTCTTTTCACTCATAATACAATGTTGAAATTTAATTTGTAATGGGTTTACCAGCGTGATCAGCCGATATATGTATCATTTTAGTCTACAATAAACGGATAATTCTGATCTACATATACATCTTTCAGTAATTCACTATCATCCGGCCATGGACTTTCTTCTGCAAACTTTACACTTTCTTCTACCACTTCATTAATCCGGTCATCAATAATTTTCAGATCTGCTTCTGCTGCAAAGCCATTGGTTAAAATGGTTTTACGAACTTTTAAAATCGGATCCTGGTCTTTATATTCATCTACTTCTTCTTTGGAACGGTATTTTTGTGGATCTGAGATTGAGTGGCCTTTATACCGATAGGTTTTTAATTCAAGCAAGGTAGGGCCATCGCCTTCGCGGGCTCTTTTAACTGCTCTGGCAACACTTTCATGAACGGTTTCCGGAGTCATACCGTCTACCTTATCAGCAGGCATATCATATGCATCAGCCAGTTTATAAATATCCACTACATTACTGGTACGCTCAATAGAGGTTCCCATTGCATAGTTATTGTTCTCACAAAGAAAAATAACCGGCAATTTCCATAACATAGCCAGGTTAAACGTTTCATGAAGAATCCCTTGGCGGGCAGCACCATCTCCAAAATAACATAATACCACATTTTGGGTGCCTTTGTATTTTTCGGCAAAAGCGAGACCGGCCCCGGTACCAATTTGGGCACCCACGATACCATGACCTCCAAAAAAGCGATGTTCCAGACTGAAAAAGTGCATACTTCCCCCTTTGCCTTTGGAAGAACCTGTAGCTTTTCCATATAATTCAGCCATACAAGCATTGGCAGATACCCCTTTGGCGAGAGCCAGACCATGGTCTCGATAGGCAGTAATAAACGGATCATCCGGTCCGGTAGCGGTCATACAACCGGCCGCAATGGCTTCCTGTCCAATATAGGCATGGAAGAACCCGCGTATTTTACCGGCCATTTTGTACATTTCTTCGGCTTTTAACTCAAACTGACGAATCAGTTGCATCAGTTCGTACCAGTACAGGTAGGTTTCTTTTGAAAATTTTGTAGGCACTAGTTAAAATTTAGAGGGGCAAATATAGGGGTAAACTGGCAAAAAAAGGTAGCTTGACAAGTATGGAGTGGGAATGGTTGAAAACTTGGTCTTTTACACCTATCTTATCCAGAATTTTGACTGAAACCTGGATAGATAAATAAATATTGAATATTGAATGATGAACAAAGAATGAAGAAGGGGTATTATACTTCGATATTCCTTGTTCATCGTTCGATATTTTCCCCCTTCCTTGTTCGATATTTCTAGGATGCCAAAAACGGATACTTATAATCCACCGGAGGGTTATAGGTTTCTTTGATGGTTCTGGCACTTAGCCAGCGATATAAATTCAGCATACTTCCGGCTTTATCATTCGTGCCCGATCCCCTGGCACCACCAAAAGGTTGTTGACCTACTACGGCACCGGTTGGTTTATCATTGATGTAAAAATTGCCGGCTGCATTCCTGAGCTTATTGGTAGCCAATTCTACTGCCTCCCTGTCTTGCGAAAGTATCGCGCCAGTTAAAGCATAGGGAGAAGTATTGTCAACCAGTTTCAGGGTTTCTTCAAATTTGTCGGCATTGTAAACATAAATCGTGAGTACCGGTCCGAAGATCTCCTCACACATGGTTACATATTTGGGGTCTTTGGCTTCAATAACGGTAGGTTCAATAAAATATCCTTTTGATTTACTATAATTCCCCCCCACCCAGATACTTGCTTTCCTATCTCTTTTGGCCTTGGCAATATATTTTGTAATGCTGGTATATGATTTTTCATCAATTACTGCTGTAATAAAATTGCCAAAATCTTCGACTGTTCCCATTTTCATGGATTTAATTGCAGCTACTAATTTTGTTTTAACTGCGGCAGCCATATTGCTGGGTATATATGCTCTTGAAGCAGCAGAACATTTTTGTCCCTGAAACTCAAAAGCACCTCTTGCCAATGCAGTAACCACGGCATCTACATCGGCAGATTTGTGTGCAATCACAAAATCCTTTCCGCCTGTTTCACCCACAATCCTTGGGTAAGAACGATAGTTGGCAATATTCTCTCCAATGGTTTTCCACATAGAATTAAATACGCCTGTAGAACCTGTAAAATGGACGCCGGCAAACTCACGGTGAGAAAAACAAACCTTACCCAGTGTTGGGCCATCTACGTATACCAGGTTGATTACCCCGTCGGGTAATCCGGCTTCTTTGAGTATACGCATAAACATTTGTGCTGAGTAGACCTGTGTATTGGCCGGTTTCCAGACAACCACATTCCCACACATGGCTGCAGAAGTAGGCAGGTTACCACCAATTGCCGTAAAATTGAACGGTGTGATGGCAAGAACAAATCCTTCCAGCGGACGCCATTCCAAGCGGTTATGCATACCCGGGGAAGAAATCGGCTGCTGTTTATAGATTTCACTTAAAAAATGAACATTAAAACGTAAAAAGTCGATCAACTCACAGGCACTGTCAATTTCTGCCTGGTAAGCCGTTTTGCTTTGTCCCAGCATGGTAGTACCGTTCATATGAAAACGGTATTTGGTGGCCAATAGGTCAGCAGCTTTTAAAAATATATGTGCCCTGTTCTCCCAACTCATTTCTGCCCATGCCTCTTTTGCTTTTAATGCGGCATCAATTGCCTGGTGTACATGTTTTTCTTCTCCTGCATGAAAGAAACCCAATGTATGGGCAATCTCATGGGGTGGATGAATGGCTATCTTCTTTCCGGTTCTTATGGCCTTCCCCCCAATATACATGGGTATATCAACTGGCTTTTTTTTCAGCTCAGCCAATGTTTGCTTTAGTGCTGCTCTTTCAGAACTGCCTGGTGCATATTGTAAAACGGGTTCATTTACCGGCATCGGGTAAGAAAAATAACCTAAACTCATAGTAAGATCGTTTTAATAGAAAAATTTGAAGATGCAAGTTACTAAAGAATTCCTGTCCCTCCTCAAACAGCCACCCCCTTAAAAGATACCTTTTCCATAATTATGGTTTAATTTGCCGCATGGCTGTTATTCTTTTTGATAATGCATTTCGCAATTCATTGTATCCATTCACCTATACAAAGGCAGTGGCCGATTTGCGTTTTGGTATTTTGTCTGTAAAGCAACGAAGCGAATTGCTTTTTGGCGAGCCGGTTTTTGTGCATACTGAAAAATACCTGCAGCCTTTATATCCTTCAGTTCCAGAGGGGCCGCATATATGGGTAGATGCAGCCGTTATTCTTACCGATGAATTGGTTAATAAAATTCAATCACTTACGCATGGCACTTGTTTACAGGATAGCCAGGGATTGATTGCAGGAGTTGCCGATATTGATTTTCAAAATTTTTCGCCGAATGATATTCTGAAATCGTTTCAAAATACGATTACGATTGATCCAATAAAACGTTTGCAACATCCCTGGCAGTTTATGCAATGGAATGATGCCATGATACGGGCCGATTTTACATGGGTTACACAGGGAAGAAAAAGCTGTCCCATTCCGGAAACAGTTCAGGTATTGGGAGGAAAAGATATTTTTATTGAGGAAGGAGCCAAACTTAATTTCTGTACACTGAATGCCACTACGGGTCCTATTTATATTGGCAGGGATGCAGAAATTATGGAGGGATCTGCTATCAGAGGACCTTTTGTATTGGGGAATAACAGTGTACTCAAACTGAATAGTCGGGTGTACGGTGCGACCACTTTGGGCCCTTTTTGTATGGGTGGGGGAGAAATCAAGAATTCTGTAATGATGGGGTATAGTAACAAAGCACATGATGGTTATCTGGGCGACTCAGTAGTGGGTGAATGGTGTAATTTTGGAGCTGGCAGTACCAATAGCAATGTAAAAAATACAGCGGGTGAGGTAAAAATATGGGATATGGGAAGCCAGGAGTATGTGGAAGTAGGACAAAAATGCGGTTTGATCATGGGTGACTATTCCAGGGTATCCATCAATGCATCCATTAATACAGGATCTACGATAGGGGTTAGTTCAAACGTATTTGGTCCAGGTCTTTTGCCAACAATTATTGGAAATTTCAGTTGGGGAGTTACTGGTGTACAATATGAGCTGGATAAAGCCTTATTAGCAATCGATAACTGGAAAAAAATGAAACAACAGGGATTAACTGCAGAAGAAAGTTCCGTCTTAGCTTATATCTTTGAAAAAAAACGATAAGTTAATCAGTCAGAGAATATTGCCTGGTACAACTAAAATCAACAAACCCGCAATTCAATACAATATGAGAGCACAAATTGCCGCCGCAAACTGGAAAATGAACCTGACTCTGAAACAAGGAGAAGAATTACTCGATGCCATTATCAGTCAACCTACCCATTTACAATCCCATCAAAGCGCTGTATTTGCCATCCCATTTCCTTACCTGACTATGGCTCAGCAAAAGCTTTCGGGCAAGTACCAGTATTTTGTAGCTGCCCAAAACTGTCACAATAAAAAAAGCGGTGCCTATACCGGTGAAACATCCGTTGAAATGCTGCAATCAATCGGAGTGAATTATGTGGTATTGGGACATTCAGAAAGACGTGAATATTTTTTGGAATCTAACCAATTTCTTGCAGAAAAATTAGATATCTGTTTAGCCAATAATTTGCATCCGATCTTTTGTTGCGGAGAGCCTTTGCAGATTCGGGAAGCCAATACACAAAATGAATTTGTGGCCAAACAGTTAGAAGAATCGCTCTATCATTTATCTGCCGACGAGGTGCAAAAAGTAGTGATCGCATATGAACCCATTTGGGCCATAGGCACGGGTAAAACCGCAAGTAGTGCTCAGGCACAGGAAATGCATGCGTCTATTCGTTCTTCGATAGCCGGAAAATATGGCGATGAAGTAGCTGCTAAAATTTCTATTTTATATGGTGGAAGCGTGAAAGCAGCCAATGCCGTTGAACTTTTTGCGCAACCAGATGTGGATGGTGGATTGGTTGGCGGAGCTTCATTACTGGCCGACGAATTTGTGGCCATTATTAAGGCTTTGAAATAAATCTTGCCTATTCCTATTCATTCATAAGGATTGCCAGGTAACTCAGCAGGGACATATTCATCCAATTTATCAAGGTGCAATATTGTCCGGTTATTTTCTACATTCGGATGGTACATGGGCACAAATTTGGCACCGTAAACAAAATCCTCATAACTATAAGAACCACGGGAAATAACGGTGTTGGAAAAACTCTCATCGAATCCCTGTACAAATACCAATAATTCTGCGTGCGCATTTATCAGATCCTGCTTACTAAATCCATAAATCGGACTGTCCTCATTAATGATATGCACAAGGGTCCAGTTGGCAGTCATGGTATTGGCTTTGGAAATATCCAAAGGCATATTATAGAAGCGGGTTTTCTGCTGACCATCTTCCTCTATTCGAACAGCAAGCGTAATTTTCACTTCTACATTAACCAGGTAATTCTTGGTATAAGGAACCATTCTGTACATTAGGGCTATTCCGTCACGGAAAGGAGCGAATAAAGCATTTTTGCTATACCGGATATAGGCACGCGGTCTTGCAAAACGGCCATACAATAAACCGGTTGCCAGTGCAAAACTCATCAATCCTATTAAAGCTTCCAGTGAGGCAGTTAAACTGGCTGCAAAACCGATGGGGTTAATCCTTCCATAACCAACTGTGGTAAAGGTTTGGGCGCTAAAGAAAAAAGCCTCACCAAATTTTTCGGCATCATTTGATGCTACCATTCCTCCCAGGTGATTGATGCCGATAGCTAAATAGAGACTTGCAAAAACCAAGTTGGTCATAACAAAAAAGCCAATAATCACCAGAAGAAACTTCCAGGTAGGCATGGATAACAGAGAGTGATAAATATTGAGCCGTTGCCAGAAGGGTAGACCGGTAACATCTAGATTGGGATTGCCATTATTTTTAAAAAAGCGGCCGCCACTTAAAGAGGTATTGGTACCCAAACCGGTTTCATTATTGATCTGTGCTTTTCTATTAGGGTTTTTTAATAGCATGGGTAAGGGAATTCTTATTCATAAAAATAGCCCTTTCGATTTATAAAGCAGCAAGGAATAGGATAGCTGATCCGTTCATTTCAGGTTGAAGTGGGGACGAAAACGACAATAATTCATTAATTTCCCCCATCCTCTCCAATAATTGTAATTCTCCCCCTCACTCACATATCTTTGCACACTTATGAAGAATATCCGGAATTTTTGCATCATCGCACATATCGACCATGGTAAAAGTACACTGGCTGACAGGTTGTTGGAACATACCAAAACCATCACCGAAAGGGATATGATGAACCAGGTATTGGATGATATGGACCTGGAGCGGGAAAAAGGCATTACGATTAAAAGTCATGCTATACAGATCAATTATCCCTATAAAGGACAACAATATGTACTGAACCTGATAGATACACCCGGACATGTGGATTTTAGTTATGAAGTAAGCCGTGCCTTGGCGGCTTGTGAAGGGGCTTTACTTTTGGTAGATGCTTCTCAGGGCATTCAGGCACAAACAATCAGCAACCTATACCTGGCAATTGACAATAACCTTGAGATCATTCCGGTGATTAATAAGATTGATATGGACGGGGCTAAGATCCCGGAAGTAACTGATCAAATCGTTGACCTGATTGGTTGTAAACAGGAGGATATTTTATTGGCCAGTGGTAAATCAGGAATTGGAATTGAAGAAATATTAACCGCTATTATTGAACGGATTCCTGCTCCAGCTGGAAGTGTAGATGCGCCTTTACAGGCCTTGATATTCGACAGCGTATTTAACAGCTTCCGTGGAATTATTGTCTATTATCGAATTTTGAACGGGATTCTTAAGAAAGGGGATAAGATACGTTTTGTGGCTTCGGGGATGGATTATTTTGCCGATGAAGTAGGGGTTTTAAAATTGACGATGACGCCGAAAGAAGATGTAAGAGCAGGGGATGTAGGGTATATTATTACCGGTATCAAAAATGCCAAAGAGGTGAAGGTTGGAGATACCATTACGCTTGCCAATAACCCCGGTGAGATGATACATGGCTTTGAAGAAGTAAAACCCATGGTATTTGCCGGGATATTTCCTGTGAATACAGATGAGTTTGAGGAGTTGCGTGATTGTATGGATAAGCTTCAATTAAATGATGCTTCCCTTACATTTGAACTGGAAACGTCTCAGGCATTGGGTTTTGGATTTCGTTGCGGTTTCCTGGGATTGCTGCATATGGAAATTATCCAGGAAAGGTTAGAGCGAGAGTTTAATCAAACTGTCATAACAACCGTACCCAACGTTAGTTTCAATGCCTATACAACCCGGGGAGAAAAAATAGCAGTGAATAATCCGGCTGAAATGCCTGATCCTGTTAAAATTGACAGGATTGAAGAGCCTTTTATCAAAGCACAAATCATTACCCTGCCTGATTATATCGGAAACATTATGACCCTTTGTTTGGGTAAAAGAGGAATGTTGATTAATCAGAGTTACCTGACTCCAACACGTGTTGAACTGATATTTGAAATGCCATTGACAGAGATCGTATTTGATTTTTATGATAAACTGAAAAGTTCTACCCGCGGCTACGCATCCTTTGATTATTCACCTATTGGCTTTCGTGATGCGGATATTATCAAAATGGATATCCTGCTCAATAGTGAGAAAGTAGATGCCCTTAGTGCCCTTATTCACCGAAGCAGGGCCCAGGAATTTGGCCGCAGATTATGTGAAAAATTGAAAGAGTTATTACCCAAACAACAATTTCAGATTTCTATCCAGGCAGCCATCGGTGCAAAAATTATTGCCCGTGAAAATATCAGCGCCATGCGAAAAGATGTAACGGCCAAATGTTATGGTGGTGATATCAGTCGTAAAAGAAAACTTCTCGAAAAACAAAAAGAAGGAAAGAAAAGAATGCGCCAGATAGGCAATGTTGAAATTCCACAGGAAGCATTTTTAGCGGTGTTGAAATTGGATTAACTAGTTTTAAATTAGTTTTTAGCTATTGGCCATTGGCTATTAGCTGTTGGCTAGTCTGGGAATTAACGAGATTAGTGGAGTTTTAAGGCTATTAGCTATTGGCCTTTGGCTAGATTAGATTAGGTTTTAAATGAAATTTTGAATAGCACTAAAAAAATAAGCCCAAAGCCATAGCTAATTGCCAACAGCTAACAGCCAGCCCTTACAACCCTTTTCCTTTAGCTTTCGGTACTGCGGGGAATAAAGGCTTTGGTTGATCTGCTCCTTCTTTTTGTGGATTCACGTTGGGTCTTGGATCAATTTCCCTGATTAATGGAATGTATACCCATTTGCCGTTCTGCCATTTAAAGCCCTCAAAACTACCAAGGGGTACCAGTGTGGATTTAACACCCGGATCGCCCACTTCACTAACAAGGGAAGCAAACATGATGACTCCGAGTTCAGGATCATAGTTCAGCTTGGCATTGGCTTCTTTTTTAAACTCCAGGCAAAACCGATAGGCAGGCTGGGGTGGTTTGATCGGATCATTGGGGTAGGTAAAATATTGTCCTCCAAACTGTGGTTTACCATTCTCATCAAAGCTTAATACTTCTACCCATTTCTTGGTACTTCTCGCATCATTTTCATCATAACCGATCAGGGTATAATAATTTTTATTTTTAAAAGTCTTTTGAATGATATTATAATATACTGCACCAATCCAGTGTTCATTATCCCGTATTGAATCCACAGGGTTATCCGTAAAGTCAGAAAAATCATAGAGTGGAATCAATTTCAGGTTCCCTTCTTTTGTATTCATCTGTATGGCACCTTTTTGCCGGTAATAAGTAAAATCTCGCATCAATTGCCAGGTAAAAATGCGGAAGCTACTATCCGGGGAATATAACACTGAGATGGTTCCCAGAGAATCAAAATGATGGTAAAATGAATAGGGAACTTTTAATGCCTGTACCAGCGACCGGGTAAAAAAACTATCTGCCCTCAATCGGTCAACCAACTCAGGTGCATTCACAATATCCCGGGCATAAGCCCGCATGTTTTCTTCCATTTGCGCTAACTGTTGCTTGTTCGCGGATGAATATTGTTGTGCCGGCAATTTGCAAACACAAAAACTCGTAATCAGAATTAGCAACCAATATTTCATAAAAGGATATTCGGTTCTAAAATACAATCTATCCCTGAATGAACCGCTGAATGGTAGAATTTTAGGGTTTTCTTAGTGATGCACAGGCAGCAGCAAATTCATACAGGCTGTTAAACCGCAGGTCAATTAATGGATCCGGAAATGGTGTTTCGGGATGTGTGGTGGCAACAAAAACCGTGTGTATACCGGCATTTCTGCCAAATCCCATATCACTGATCCGGTTACCGACTATGATGCTTTTTGAAAAATCAATATGTAAAAAATCATGTTTTGCCTGTAATGCCATACCCGGATTGGGTTTGCGATTGATGGCATCATCTGCCAGATCCGGAGCATAATAAATTTTACTGATCTTACCGCCTGTTTCCTCAATCTCGCTGGTCATTCTGGAGTGAATCCCTTCCAAATCAGCTACCGTCATCAATCCCTTACCTACACCCTTCTGGTTGGTTACTACAATGATATGGCTGAATAGTCCTGATAAAATCCGAATGGCTTCCAGCGTATCATCATAAAAACGAAACTCTTCACGATTCCGGATATAATCATTGTCCTTATCATGATTGATAACGCCATCCCGGTCCAGAAATAAGGTCCAGGTTTGATCAATATCTTTTAAATCCAGCATACTTAGTTATTTTAATTCTGTTTGGGCCCTTGCATAATCCTCCGGAATCCCGATATCAATAAAATAGGCATCCTGTGCAAGTCCAAATATATTCCCTTCAGTATAGAATTTTTGTAGGTAATCTGTTTCAAATGAAAATTTTTCCGGTAAGGCCTTTCGTAAAAAACGGGGAATATTCAGCAGATAAACCCCTCCATTAATCATTCCGGATGCAACATATTGCTTCTCTTGAAATAAAGCGATTGATTGATCCGAGTGCAAAACAACTGCTCCATATCGATCAAAATGCTGCATGGGTTTTAAAGCCAGTGTACATTCCGCATGATGTGAAAAATGAAAATCGCATTGCTTACCAAGATCTACTTTGAAAATACTATCCCCATTTACAACAACAATATTTTCATTCTTTACGCCGGCACTAGCAAATTGAATGGCACCACCTGTTCCCAATGGTTCGTTTTCAATAACTATCTCATAATTCTCCGGGCTCAATATTCCTGCCAGAAACTCGGTAAATGCCTCTGGCCGATAACCGAGAGAGAAAATAAATCGGTTGATACCCTGGCTTTGTAAATGCCTGATCACATATTCAATAAATGGTTGTTCATTAACCCGGGCCATGCATTTAGGTAAGCCTGGTACTGCTTCACGCAGCCGGGTACCCAATCCACCTGCCAATACAATAGCTTCCGTTATTTTCATTAACCGAAAATTTTGGCTTCCACCAGTTCACAGATAATATGTCCAATCAGGATATGGCTTTCCTGAATCCTGGGAGTAATGGTAGATGGAACATTGATCAGGTAATCCGATAAATCTTTCATTTTACCACCCGAAGCGCCGGTAAAGCCAATCGTGATTACTCCTTTTTCTTTGGCTGTTTCAAATGCATTCAGAATATTTTTCGAATTTCCTGAAGTGCTTAATCCAATCAATACATCTCCTTTTACACAGATACCATCTACCAGTCTGGAATAAATTACATCATAACTATAATCATTGGCAACAGCCGTCAGATAAGAAGAATTGCAATGCAAAGCCTCTGATGGCAATGCTTTCCGGTCTTTATAGAACCTCCCGGAAAATTCTGCTGCCAGATGTTGTGCATCAGCCGCGCTGCCCCCATTACCACAGAACAATACTTTATTCCCGTTTTGAAATGCATAGGTGATTGCAGTAATGGCAGATTCAATAACAGATTGCAGGATGTTATCACTTACTATCTGTTTTTTTGTGTCAATGGATGCATTGATAATGTTTTCGATGGTCGTTTTCATGTTCTGTTTGATATAATGGGTATTAGCAATCAGGGTTAACGTGTTTTCCAGGTAGTTAACCCATGCTGGGTAAACTGATAAGAGCGTATCCTGCCTCCAAATCTAGTCAAGGTATCAATAACACGATAGCGTGTGTTTCCAGGGCAATAGAAAATCATAAACCCACCACCTCCTGCGCCACTAATTTTACCCCCGCTGGCACCGGCATTTTTAGCAGCCGTATATACTTCTTCAATATGTGAATTCGAAATATTGGCTGCCATATTTTTTTTCTGCTGGAAGCCAAAATCAAGGATTTCACCTATTTGATCCAGCTTTCCTACCAAAAGTGCTTCTTTCATCATCCTTGCCTGCTCTTTTAGTTGGTGCATGGCTTCAATACTAACCGAATTTTTATCAGTAACATTTTTCTGTTGCTCTTTGATAATTTTGGCAGACTCACGACAGGTATCTGTAAAATACAAAACCAAGTTGTTTTCCAGTTCATTCAGGTAGTCCTCTCTTATCCGCAATGGATTTACGATTACTTTATCATTTGCGTAAAACTCCATAAAGTTAAATCCACCAAAAGTGGCGGCATACTGATCTTGCCGGCCTCCGGCCAATTGCAGGTCGGCTCTCTCGATTTCATACGCATAATGGGCAATATCGTAATCACCCATGGGTAGTTTTAGCATTTCTGCGAAAGCCCCAATAATGGCTACTACCAAGGTAGAAGAGGTACCCAGACCACTTCCGGCGGGGGCATCTACAAAAGTGGATAGAATAAAACCTGGAATTTCAAAGGGAGTATCTTTTTGAATCCGGTTATATACCCCTTTTAAGAGGTCCAATTCTCCATTCACGGGCAGCTGATTTTGCCATTCGAATACCTGCTCTTTTTGCTGATCTATTGAACGGATAATAATCTTTTTTTCAGTTGTCGTTTCTATTGTGGCATGTGCATGAAGCGATAATGTGGCATTCAGAATGGCGCCGCCGAATTGGTCGCTATAAGGACTTACATCCGTTCCACCACCTGCCAATCCAATTCGTAAGGGTGCTTTGCTTCGATAAATCATACAACAGAAGACTTTAAGTAATCTACTTTCAGATTAAGTTCCCAATTCCACAATCGTATCTGCCAGCTTTTGCCAGCTATACTTCTTTTTCTCTTCACGAAGATGCGGTAAAAAAAAGTTTTCGCCTAATTCATACAAGCGCAGAATACCCGATGCAATGGATTCCGGGTCAGGTTCTGTAATTACACCCACTTTTCCATCCGGGACAAGGTCGGGGAGTCCGCCTACATTGGTTACCAACATAGGTTTTTCAAAATGATAGGCAAGTGGGGTTACTCCGCTTTGGGTGGCATTTTTATAGGGCTGTATCACGAAATCAGCCGCACTGAGATAGTAACGGACTTCACTATCAGCAATAAAATCGGTTCGTAAAATCAATTTGTCTGCCAGATTGAGTTTGTCAATGATGGCATCATATTCGGTTCGGTTATCATAAAATTCGCCGGCAACCAATAACCTGATTCCTGATTGTCGAATACGAACGTCGTTCATAGCTTCGAGCAGGAGATCAAGTCCTTTGTATTTTCTGATAAAGCCAAAAAAAAGAATGATTTTTTCCTTTTCAGGAAGCATAAGTTTTTTTCTTGCTTCTTCTTTGGAAACACTTTCTCCGAAATTATCATATAAAGGATGAACGATTCGTTTTGACGGTTTGGAACTGAATTGTAACAGGTCCGATTTCACCTTCTCACTCATCGTAACAAAAGCATCGATCGGTTTTACAAAGTATTTTGTAAACAAGGTATCACCCGGTCTGTGTTCATGCGGTATGATATTGTCGGCAATACAAATAATTTTGGTTTTCCTGTTCTTTTTTACTCTTCTTAAAATACTTCCCAAGCAGGGGCCCATCAGCGGTAACCAATAACGAACAATAATCAGGTCGGGTGCCATGGCTTTTAACTCATTGCCAATTCTGAGCCAGTTAAAAGGGTTGATGGAGTTTATACAAACCTTTATGCTAAGATCATCTGGGGCAGGTTCAGTTGAATACTGCGTGGTTCCTGGAAATAAGAACTCCGGATATTGTAAGGAAAAAGTGTAGATAGAAGTCGCATAACCCATTCCCCAAAATTGTCGTGCCAATCGCTCATCAAATGATGCCAGTCCGCCGCGAAGTGGCCAGGCGGGCCCAATAACGATCAGCTTTTTTTGTTTTGTTTCTTCGGGCATTAGGTATCAGTGAAGTATTTTTCTGAACAAATAGTCAGGAGCCTGTATTAAACTCCCAACTTTTCTTCTATAAGATAGGTGTTCCTTTCCGGAGCATTTCTGGATACCAGTTCTGCTACAAAACCGGTAAGAAATAATTGCATGCCAATTATCATCGTAGTTAAAGCGATAAAAAAACTGGGGCGATTGGTTAAGGAAAAATCTATTGAAATCAGTTTGCCAATGATTAAATAAATACTGGAACCCAGACCAATGATAAAAAACAGGGTACCCAGCAATCCAAAAAATTGCATAGGTCTTTTTCCGAATTTTCCCAGGAACATAATCGTAGCCAGATCCAGAAATCCATTGACAAATCTTTGCCAGCCAAATTTGGTTACACCGTATTTACGTGGACGGTGCTCCACAACTTTTTCACCAATTTTTCTAAATCCGCTCCATTTGGCCAGGATAGGAATATTGCGATGCATTTCGCCGTAAACTTCTATGCTTTTGATTACTTTTTTCTTGTAGGATTTTAGGCCACAATTGAAATCATGTAATTGAATACCTGAAATAGCCCGGGCAACCGCATTAAATAATTTTGATGGGATGTTTTTAGTGAAAGTATTATCATATCTTTTTTTCTTCCAGCCACTCACCATATCAAATCCATCTTCTTTGATCATCCGGAATAGTTCAGGAATCTCATCAGGGGAATCCTGCATATCTGCATCCATAGTGATCACCACATCACCGCTGGCTGCTTTGAATCCTTCATTCAGGGCCGCTGATTTACCATAGTTTCTCTGGAACTTGATCCCTTTGAAATGGGGGTTTTCTTTGCTTTTTCTTTCGATAAATCCCCAGCTATCATCAGTACTGCCGTCATCTACAAGGATCACTTCATAGGAAAGATGATTCTTTGTTACCACACTCTCTATCCAGCTGCACAATTCTGGCAACGACTCATCTTCATTGATCAAAGGGATTATAATCGATACATCCATAATACAATATTAGTCAGCAAACTTTTCTTCTTTGCGAATAACCAAGGCAATTAACAAGGCTTTACAAAAATTCCATACCAGCGCCAGTCCTAACCCCAGGAAAACAGTTTTGAAAGTGGTTTGCTTTGAATCAGCGTCCATTTTCTTCATAGCCTCATCAATTTGCTGGTCTGATGCTCCAAATTTTTGCATCATTTTTAATGCTTTATCCTTGCTTATTTCAAACACTTTTGCAGTCAGGTCATGATCTACAAAATTGAAAAGAACATAATTTCCGATAGCTTCTGTTAGAGCGACAACTATATAAGCCACAAAAGCAAATTTTAGCGCATTTTGAAACGTTAGCAGGTTGTCATTCTGTTTACGTAAGCTTAACCCTACTATGATCAATATAACAATCATATAAGGAACAAAACTAGAAATACTAATGGCAGATACAATAGTTGCCGTACTACCCAGTCCCCAGGCTCCGAAATTGATCAATAGGAAAATGAGTCCCCCAATAATTCCGTACTTAATTCCTTCATTGATTACATTTACTTTCATAGCAGTTTTTTTTAGTTGATGATAATTTTACCCTGGTTAATAATACCAATAACTTTACCTGACAATTCTTTTTCGAGAAAAGGCGTATTAGCAGATTTGCTTTTAATCTCCTGTTTCTGCAAACAGGTAAATCCATTTTTTGTAAACAGACTTAATTCAGCAATGGCTCCTTCCCGGATATTAGTAACCGGTAAATTAAAAATATTACGGGCATTCAGAGAAAATAATTTCACCAGGCGCTCAATTGTGAGCTCAGGAAGCAGGTGATTCACTACTGCAAATGCCGTTTCCAAACCCGTCATTCCATTTTTCGCATATTCAAATTCACAGGTTTTATTGTCCCAGTCCTGCGGCAGGTGATGTGTGGCAATACAATCTACCTCTCCATTTACAACTCCTTCCCTTAATGCCAGCATATCTGCCCGGCTGCGTAAAGGTGGGTTAACTTTCAGGTTGGTATCATAGCTCATTAAATCGTCTTCGCAGAAGAAAAGATGGTAGGGGGTAACACTACAACTTATATCCAATCCTTCTGCTTTTGCCGCTGTAATCAATGCAAGGCTTTTTTGTGTAGAGATACCCGTGAAGTGTAATTTGGATTGGGTATATCGTACCAGATCAATATCTCTTTTGATCATGATCTCTTCCGAAAGGGATGGAATACCGGGTAAACCCAATTGCGTGGAAATCACACTTTCGTTCATTAATCCGCCGGCACCAATACTTTTATCAACCGGAACCTGGATCAATACCCCATTAAATGCTTTAATATATTGGAGTGCTTTTACAAAAAGTCCGGGTGATTGAACAGGGTGTAAACCATCTGAAAAAGCAATGGCTCCGCTATTCTTCATATCATACATTTCAGCCAGGTCTTTTCCTTCAATACCCTTTGTAATAGCACCCAATGGGTGTATGCGAACGGGAAGGCTGGAATTGGATTGGCGGCTGATGTATTCTACCTGTGACTTACTATCAACCACCGGCTGGGTATTAGGAAGCACAAAAACCTGGGTATAGCCACCCGCTGCTGCTGCTGCTGCACCTGTTTCAAGGGTTTCTTTGTATTCAAAACCTGGATCACAAAAATGTGAGAATATATCTACCCATCCGGGTGATACAGTTAAATCTGTTGATTGAATTTCTTCATCTGCAATAACGTCTAAATGACTGGCTATTTTCGAAATCTGCTCTCCATCGATTAAAATATCAACAATCTGGCCATTGTGTGGGGAATCCGGATCGGCAATTTTGGCTTGCCTGACTAGTATCTTCATGCAGCGGTTGAAAATTTTATGCAATATAACCTGATTTTTTCTTTTCCCCCTATATTTGCAGCCCTTTATCAATAGTTCGGGACGTAGCGCAGCCCGCCGTTGGCGGGAGGGGGCGATAAGTTATTTGATTTATGAAATTGAGATGAGATTCGTTGTTTACATATTGTTTAGTGAAAAACTTGGCAAGTATTATGTTGGACAAACTGAAAATATTGAGAAAAGATTGAATGATCATAATTCAGGTATGTCAAAATTTACTTCTACCGGGATACCTTGGAAATTGATTCATTTATTTGAATATTTTGATAGGAGTGAAGCAATTAAAGCGGAAAGAGCTATTAAGAGAAGAGGAATAAAAAGATATTTACAGGATCGAAATCTCTTGTAAAGTGTAAAGTTCGGGACGTAGCGCAGCCCGGAAGCGCATCCCGCCGTTGGCGGGAGGTGGCGTTAGGCATAGCTGAAATAAAAATAGAATTAATAAATCTGTATAAAAAGATTTTATAGGATAACAAATCTTGTAAAGTGTAAAGTTCGGGACGTAGCGCAGCCCGGTAGCGCACACGTCTGGGGGGCGTGGGGTCGCAAGTTCAAATCTTGTCGTCCCGACTAGGGTCTTTCAAAAGACCATGTAAAGCCTGTAAATAATTATTATTTACGGGCTTTTTTTTATGCTTCCTAAACCTGTTTTCCCCCATAAATAAAGACATAATAAATGCATCTAGAAAAAAATCTCAAAAAAACTAGAAAAAAAATTGCGTAACTCAAAAGTTACTCATATGTTTGAGTAACCTAAAAGTTACCTATATGCAAAACGAAATCAAAAATGAATGGCTGTATTCTCAATCACCCGAGGAAGTTTGGGAATACCTTACACAAGCAGAGCTCATTGCTTTATGGTTGATGCCCAATAATTTCCTGGCGATATCCGGTCAGGAATTTCAGTTCCGGTCGAACCCGATTCCCAGTATGAATCTGGATGGTATTTTTCATTGTAAAGTGCTTGAACTACATCCTTACCAAAAATTAGTGTATAGCTGGAGGGGTGGGCCAGGTGATGGGGTTTTCACTCTTGACACAGTAGTTGAATGGACACTACAAAAACAGGGGAATGGCACAAAACTGCTTTTAAGGCAAACAGGTTTTACCGATGCCAACCATACAATCTTACTTGCGATGACTGATGGATGGGATCAGCATATTCAAAAAATGAGAAACCTTTTAAATGAAAAACAGAATGACAGTGCAAAAGTTTGACGCATTCCAGGTGATTGCCGATCCCAGTCGCAGGCAAATGCTGAAGTTGTTGTCAAAAGAAAGTATGACAATCAATGCCATTGCAGAAAATTTTGACATGAGTAGACCGGCAGTTTCCAAACATATCCGGATTCTGTATGGCGCCGGGTTTATTTCTATTACTGATATTGGCAGGGAAAGACATTGTATCCTAAAACAAGAAGGGTTTGATGAGTTACAAAACTTCATCAATTACTTTGATAAATTCTGGTCAACCAAGTTGAAAAGATTAGAAAGTATTTTAAATAACAAACAAAATAATTAATATGGAAAAGCTAGATTTCAGCACAAGCATTTCGGTAACATCCAATCCAAAACAGGCTTTCGAAAAAATAGCCAGGGTAGGAGATTGGTGGGCAAAGAGCTTTACAGGTAAAGCAATGAATGTGGATGATGAATTCAGAATTGAGTTTGGCAGTACCTGGGTTAACTTCAAAATAACAGAAGCCCTGTCTGATGAAAAAATTGTCTGGTATGTAACAGATAGTTATTTGCCCTGGCTAAATGACAAAGCAGAATGGAACAATACCAGTATTTCCTGGGAAATTTCAAAGCAGGATGCTTCTTCAACAATTAAAATGACGCATCTGGGGTTAGTTCCTGGTATAGAGTGTTATGAAAATTGTGAAAGGGGGTGGACAAGATTTGTTACCGTGAGTTTGCGGAAATTTATCAGTGAAGGGGTGGGGTTACCAGAATAAATGTGTAATAGACGCTTTGAAACAAAAATATTCTTCCTGATAATACCTAAATTATTTTATCCAGGAAGCTTGTTTGATATGATAATTCGACAGATCCTTTTTTACAGATGAGGCTGTTATTTTACCATTAGCATCTATATTTTAACGAATGTTGTTGCTTTCAATTTGTGAATTGCTCAAATTAAATTCTTTGCAAGAGATCTATTCAAGCTTTCTAACTAAATTGGGGAATATTTAAAAGTGTTTTTTGAATGATACATTCTGAAAACACTATTGTTTCAATTATGACTTACCATACTTCCATCAGAACCGTAAATGTTACCCGCTATATTACTCCCTTGCGGGAAGGCGGCTCTTTGCCAGCTATTGCAGAAGCGGATGATGGATTTATGTATGTGCTTAAGTTTCGGGGTGCGGGACAAGGTGTAAAAGCACTGATTGCCGATTTTATCGGGGGAGAAATTGCCCGGGCAGTAGGTTTGAAAGTACCGGAATTGGTATTTGCGAACCTGGATACAGCATTTGGACGTACTGAGCCGGATGAAGAGATCCAGGACCTGCTAAAAGCCAGCGTGGGAGTAAACCTGGGGGTTCATTATCTTTCTGGTTCCATCACATTTGATCCGGGGGTTACTAAAATACATCCTTTATTGGCTTCTCAGATTGTTTGGCTGGATTGTTTGCTTACCAATGTGGATCGTACTGCCAGAAATACCAATTTGCTTATCTGGAACAAAGAATTATGGTTGATTGATCATGGGGCATCTTTGTATTTCCATCATTCCTGGTATAATTGGCAGGAACAAGCTACCCGTGCGTTTGCCCAGGTAAAGGACCATGTATTATTGCCTTATGCAACGGAACTTTCTTCAGTGGATAGTATTTTTAAAAAGGTATTAAGTCCGGAAAAAATTAATTCTATCGTATCTATGATACCAGATGAATGGCTTTTAGGTGACCCGGTGGAAATCAACATATCTGAACGAAGGAAAGTATATGCCGATTTTTTACAAACACGTATTGTGCACTCTGATATTTTTATAAATGAAGCCGAGCATGCAAGAAAAGCACTTATTTGAGTATGCCGTGATTCGTGTTGTGCCTAGAGTAGAACGCGAAGAATTCCTCAATATTGGGGTAGTATTGTATTGCCGTGACCGGCAATTTCTTCAAATGCTTTTTACGCTTGATGAAAACAAACTGAATGCTTTTTGCGACTGTCTGGATATTTCTTCTCTCAATGAATACCTGATTTCTTTTCAAAAAATTTGTGAAGCAGATCCTAATGCCGGTCCCATTGCCAAACTGGATACGGCTTCGCGTTTCAGGTGGTTAACCGCCTACCGAAGCACCATTGTTCAAACCTCTAAAGTGCATCCCGGATTTTGTATTGATCCGGCTGAAATGCTTACCCGTCTGCAGGAACAGTTAGTTCTGTAATCCCCATATTATTCTAAAAAATCACTAAGTAATTCTGTGTCGATTCTGAAAAACAGGTTACTAAATTGTTATCGAATATTTATCAAAATAACAATATTTTAAAAAAGGATTTTAGTGAATTGCTTATTTGTTTTTTTGTGAAAAGAGCAGTCAGTCTGCACTCAATTCACTACTTAAACAAGTTATGTATGAAAATCCCGGTTAGTTTTCTGCTTTGTTTTTTTCTCCTGAATACCTTATCCGCTCAGGAAGTATTTGTTACAAAACCTTATGTGCAAATCGGTCGAAACCCTTCCCCAAAATCTATGCAATTACTCTGGCATGCAAATGATACGCAGGCAGATTGGCGTGTTGAATATAAGAGTGATGGGAAGAGCAACTGGTTAAAAGCAAATGCTATACAATATACCCGTGTGGCAGTAAGCGGGATAGAAGCACATCGAATCTACCATGCTTCATTAACCGAATTATCTCCGGGCAGTAAATTTACCTATAGGGTAATTAAGGATGGGGTAACCGTGTTCAGTTCTGAAGCACATGCTATAAAATCTGTTGAACAACCTTATCGGTTTATTGCTTTTGGAGATATTGGTGCAGAAACCCCCGATCAGAAGAAATTAGCAACAAGGGCATTCACCCTAAACCCCGATTTTGTGGTTGTGCCCGGTGATATTGTTTATGAAAACGGATTGATCTCTGATTACCGTAAAAAATTCTGGCCGGTATATAACAAAGAGAAACAGGATACAGATGGGGCACCCATTATGCGTTCTGTTCCATTTATTACTGCGGTGGGTAACCATGATGCAGAAAGTCGTGATCTTGATAAAACACCCGATGCCCTTGCTTATTATATGTTCTGGGATCAACCATTGAATGGCCCATTGGGTAAGGAGGGTGGCAGTTTTGTGCCGGTTCTGAAGGGTTCAGAAGCGAATAAGAAAGCATTTTTGGAAGCGGCTGGGGAAACCTATCCCAGGATGACCAATTATTCATTCAATTATGGGAATGGACACTGGACGGTTCTGGATGCCGATACTTATGTGGACTGGACAGATAAGGAATTGACAGACTGGGTTGCAAAAGACCTGGCCGATTCAAAAGATGCACAATGGCATTTTGTGATGTTTCATCATCCGGGATTTAATTCATCCAGAGAACATTATGAACAGCAGCATATGCGTTTATTAGCGCCGATATTTGAAGCTGGTAAAGTGGATATTGTATTCAATGGACATGTTCATAATTACCAAAGATCATTTCCCCTGACTTTTGTGCCTGATAAAAAAGGAACTTTATTGGTAGGTGGAAAAGATAATAAAGTAATACGTGGAAGGGTAGTGCCGGGCAGATGGACCCTTGATAAAACCTTTGATGGGAAAACACAAACAACTGCTAAAGGCGTCATCTATCTGATCACTGGAGCAGGTGGTCAGGAACTCTATAATCCTGAGCAAACCAATGACCCGGATTCATGGCAGAAATTCACAGATAAATTTATTGCAACGGTTCATTCTTTAACAGTAGCAGACGTTTCAGGTAATACAATTACTGTTCGCCAGATTTCAGCGGATGGGAAGGAGCTGGATTCATTTAAGATCATTAAGAAATAACAATCAACCTCGCATAATATTCTATTCGCCGAACGATAAAAGGCAACCATTTAGGTTGCCTTTTATCGTTCGAGGGGCGTCCCTTTATTCTACAATTAATTGCTGCGAATAGATAGTGCGATTAAATACATCCATAATCAATACCATATACACTCCTTTGGCTTCCTGAGATGGGAAGGTAAAGCTGTTGGTATTTGATTTTAACCCGAGTTGAATTTTTGCCTGCATAACGCCCCTGCCGGTTTGATCAACTAAAACCATGGTATAATCTCCTTTGTCGATGATATTGGTGGTTTTAATGGTAAACTTACCATGACTAACCGGGTTGGGATAGATCGTGAATACCGGAAGCTGTTTTTTAGCGGCTTCTTCAGTTTTTGTAACAATCGGAGCAGGAACAGCCGCTTTCTGGAAAAGCAGGTTACTGCTGGCCATATCTGAAATATTTCCCAGGCCTTTTGCATTATCCCCTGGGATAGCAGTGGCTTGTAAGCTTGTCCAGTTGGTTATTTTATAAAAAGCAGGCAACCCTTTATCCAGTGAACTGCCACAACTGAGAATCAGGTCGCCATTTTCATCTACAGCGGCTCCGTTAGTATTAAAATTGCCTGGCAAGCCGCTGATTGCACCTACATATTCACTGACTTTACTCGGTAATGATATTTTGAATACATGGTTAAATTGGGTAATCAGGTATAGGTTGTTATTGGCATCCGCTACAATATCACCCCCCCCATGAAGTACAACTGGAACGTATAAATACAGAATTGGTAGGTTTATCCACCAGCACTCCCAAATCCTGAATAATTGGAGTAGCATCGGTTGAAAATTTGATCAGGTGCTCGCCGTCATTCGTGATAGCATAACCAAATCCATCGGCGCCGATGGTCATGCGACTAATCTGGTTGGCTACATCATAGGGATTGTGTAATAGATTTAAGGATTGGCTCTCCAGATAGGTAAAAGAGGGTTCTGCCTGGTTCAAATCCATATACCGTAATTCAGACAGATACTGGGGAACATAATAAAGACGGTTATTTTTTGCATCAAAAGCCATTGAAGCAACCGCTCCTCCCATAGGGGTTCTTAAAGTATCTTCTGCTGTGGCCGAAGGGATTACATCTGTGAACACATTTTTTTGCATCGCATAGTAAGACCTAAACCCATTGGTGCGAAATGAGTATCTCTTTTTTGGATCATAAATATTATCGGCAGCTTTTCCTGCGTGTATATCGATCGCAGAAATCTGGTTATATGAAATTGGGAAAGCGCTGTTGGACGAAATAAGAAAAATTTTGCTGGAAGAAGCCTGCTGGCTGAATGATAAGTAGCCGATACAGCAAAAAATTAGGGTCGTAAAATTCTTCAACATATAATTAGTTTGGCAATGGATTTAGGTATTCCTGAATATTCAATAAAATTAGGCTATTCTTTTTTATGTCTGCCGGATTGAACACTTGTTTTATTAGCTTTACTGTGTCAACTTTTATCCACAATCGTTATTAAGTAAGAAACAGATAGCTATGAAAAAAATAATATTTCTTCTTTTCGCAGCCGGCTTTTTTTTGGCGGTTAATGCGCAAACAGATACCACTGCCAAAAAAGATATCAATACCATGGTTGAATTGACCAATGGTAATTATGATATGGGCAAAATCAGTTCGGGCAAACCGCTTGAGTTCAATGTATATATTAAGAATATCAGTACAGATACCCTGGTAATCGTGAACGTGCAAGTGGGTTGCGGATGTACCACGCCCAAATATAAAAAAGCGGACACCATTGCACCAGGTAACTCAACTTTTATTACCCTGGGTTTCAATGGAAGTGCAGTTGGTGATTTTACTAAGTACGCGGATATTATTTTTAAAAATGGGTTGACGAAGCGTGTTAATTTTCATGGAACCGCTGTTCCCGACCCTCCTAAAGTTCAATAGGAAGTATGCGATAAATAAAAAAGGCCCATATCGGGCCTTTTTTATTTATCATCTATAAGTATTTATTAAAATCTTTCCAGTTTAGAAAAGAAGAAATCTCCCTCAATAGCTGCATTTTCATCACTATCGCTACCATGAACTGCATTTTCTCCTACTGAAGCCGCAAAGCGTTTACGGATGGTTCCTTCTTCTGCATTAGCAGGGTTGGTGGCTCCAATTAATTTCCTGAAATCTGCTACAGCATTCTCCTTTTCCAGAATAGCGGCTACAATGGGTCCGCTGGACATGAATTCTACCAATTCGCCAAAAAATGGTCTTTCTCTGTGGATATCATAGAATAATCCGGCTTGTTCAACAGTCAGTTTGGTCCATTTCATAGCTTTTACACTAAAGCCAGCCTTAATAATCTGGTCTAAAATAGCCCCTGTATACCCTTTTCCGGTAGCATCAGGCTTAATCATAGTAAATGTTCTCTTGCTCATATAAAATATAAAATTTCGGCTGCAAAAGTAAGCAATCAGGACCCTTTTTGGGGATATAATCCCGTTATTTTTGTTAAAGCCGGATAAATTGATTTGATAGAATAGCATGGAAACCCCAATTTTGCCGCCATTATATGCAGCCGATCCAAGAATTTTACCCTCAATTGAACACCCCTTCCCGTGTGATAGTTACCATGCATCAGAAGCCTGACGGGGATGCTATGGGGTCTGCCTTAGGTCTGTACCACTTTTTAAAAGCTTTGGGTCATTCGGTAAACGTAATATCTCCCACCAACTGGGCAAATTTTCTGGATTGGATGCCGGGAATTGAGCAGGTGGTTGATTTTGAGAAAAACAGGGAAAAATCGAAAAAACTGATCTCAGAAACTGAAATCCTGTTTTGCCTGGATTTCAATATACTCCATCGAACCAAAAATATGGAGCCTTTTCTTGCTGACGCTACTTGCTGTAAAGTGTTGATTGATCACCACCAGCAACCACAGGAATCAGAGTTTACCTATGGGATCAGTGATACATCGAAAAGCTCTACCTGTGAAATGGTATATGATTTAATTATTAATTCAGGGTATGCAAATCTTCTTAATAGCGAGATTGCTGAATGTTTGTATACCGGAGTAATGACAGATACCGGGTCATTTCGTTTTCCTTCTACCACTGCATCAGTTCATACGATGGTGGCAAAATTGAAAGAAACGGGTCTTAACCATACCAAGGTGCATGACCATATCTACGATAATTTCCTGGAGAATCGGTTACGTTTTATCGGGTATGCCTTACTTAACCGGATGGAGGTTTTGTATGAATATAATGCAGCATTAATGTATATTACAAGGCCTGATCTGAATCGGTTTGATATTAAAACAGGGGATACAGAGGGATTGGTCAATTATTTGTTGTCTATTCAAGGAATCAAATTCGGTGCCCTGGTGATTGATCGTGATGAAGAACGGAAATGGAGTTTTCGCAGCAAAGGCAATTTTGATGTAAATGAATTTGCCCGGAAACATTTTGAAGGAGGGGGACATAAGAACGCCGCAGGAGGCAGAAGTAGCGACAGCCTCGAGTCAACCATAAAAAAATTTAAAGAAGTCATTAAAGAATATCAAAATCAACTACAATAAAAAATGATGAGAACAACTACCACGCTTTTATTAGCGATTGTATTGCTTGCAAGCTGTAACCAATACGAAAAAACCCCTTCTGGTGTTACTTATAAGATCACCAAAGGAAGCAGTAATGAAAAATTAAAACAAGGACAGTATGTGAAGTTTAATATTGAATACAAAATTCCGCCTAAGGATACTGTTATCAATACTTCTTTTGGTCATATTCCTGCTTATATGGTTCTTGATACCGCGAGGGCTACTAAACATAGTTTTCTGGAGATTATTACCAAATGTGCAGTGGGTGATAAAGTTGAATTTGTATTAAGTGTGGATAGTCTGAAAAAGCTGGGACAAATTGAATATAACAATATGTTCCACCAGAAGGATATGATTAAAGGAAGAGTGGAAATCCTGAAAGTGTTCAATTCTCAGATCGAAGCCAATGCTGATGTGCAGAAAGAAGTTGATCTGGAAACACAAAGAGAGATCAAAACATTAAAAGAATACGCAGCGAAACTCGGTGTAAAAACTGTTTCTACTCCATCTGGCGCTTTGGTAGAAGTACAAAACGCAGGTGATGCTGCAGCAAAAGCAGATTCTGGCAAAGAAGCTAAAGTAATGTACAGAGGCGCATTTACCAACGGAAAAGTATTTGATTCCAATATGGATAAAGCAGGACCTAATAACCAACCTTTGAATGTATTGATTGGTGTTGCCGGTCAGGGTGGTGTTATCAAAGGAATGGACGAAGGCCTTCGCCTGTTTGGTAAAGGTGGAAAAGGAAAAATCTTTGTTCCGGCTATGTTGGCTTATGGTCAGCAAGGTCAACCTCCTGTTATGCCAGCTTACAGTAACCTGGTTTTCGATATTGAAGTACTGGATGTAGACACTCCCAAACCCGCTGCTGCACAACCACAGCAGGCTCCGGTGAACCCACATAAGAAGTAATTAATAATTAACAATTAATAATTATTAATTCGAAGAGTTAACAGTTAGCCATTTCAGGATGCTAATTGTTAACTCTTTTCGTTTTCAAACAATTATTAATTGTTAATTGATTTACCAGCTTGATTGCTTCCACAGCCTCCCTCACATCATGTACCCTTAGAATATGGGCTCCTTTTAGGAGGGCCGCAGTATTCATTACTGTTGTTCCATTTAGTGATTCTTCGGGGGTGATGCCTAATGTTTTGTAGATAGTTGATTTTCTGGAAATGCCGAAGAGTAAAGGCTTTTGGAGGATATGGAACACTTCCAGATCTTTTAAAAGAAGGAAATTCTGTTGGCTGTTTTTGCTGAACCCAAAACCCGGATCAATGATAATATCTTTAATTCCCTGGTTGATACAATCTGCTGTTCGGTGTATAAAATAATCAAGTACTTCCTGGGTGATATCTGTATAGGTTTGTTCCTGGTGCATCGAATGGGAATCACCCTTTATATGCATACAGACATAGGGAACGCCTAGTTCTGCAACCGTTGAAAGCATATTCGGATCAAAAGATCCCCCACTGATATCATTGATGATATCAGCCCCTGCATCAACGGCTTTTTTAGCCACCCCAGCCTGGTAAGTGTCTATGGATAGATAGATATCGGGAAACTGTTTTCTAATTGCTTCTATCACCGGCAAAACCCTGCTGTTTTCCTCTTCCTGGCTCAGGGGGGTGCTGCCCGGTCTGGTGCTTTGTCCGCCAATATCCAGGATAGTTGCCCCTTCCAAAATCATTTGTCCGGCCCGTTTTAGGGCTGCTTCAACAGAAGCATGCCGGCTGTTGCTGAAAAACGAATCGGGAGTAGTATTGATAATGCCCATTACAATGGGCTGACTGATTACCAATAATCTTCCCCGGCAGTTAAGTGTAAACATAGTCGGTATTCAATTATCTTGCATTCTCTTCAAAGATATTACCTAAGCAAACAAAGCGGTCATTAAAAATGAAGGATACGAATCAACAATACGATAAAGCCATTGAGCAATGCAGGGATATATTTATTAAGAAAACCCGTGACTATGGTACAGCATGGCGTGTATTGAGAACTATTTCCGTGGTTGACCAGATATTTATTAAAGCACTTCGCATCAGAACCATCCAGGATCTGCATACGCAGAAAGTGGGGGATGATATACCTTCTGAATTCAAGGGTATCCTGAATTATGCTGTTATCGGTTTAATGCAGTTGGAACTGGGCCAGTCTATGGTAGAAGAACTGGCAGTTGAAAAAGTGGAAGTATTGTACCAGCAAAAAGTAAATTTTGCAAAGAATACCATGCTCGATAAAAACCATGATTATGGAGAAGCCTGGCGCGAAATGAGCCAGCAGAGTTTTGCCGACCTGATATTGATGAAACTGATGCGCATCAAACAAATTCTTAGTAATGATGGAATAACCCTGATTAGTGAAGGGATAGATGCCAATTATGTAGATATTATCAACTACAGCGTATTTGCACTAATTTTAATGGAAGAAGGAAAACACTGATCTAAGTATGAAAAATCTGATAACTATTATCCGTTGGTTTGTTGGGTTACTGTTTATCTTTTCAGGATTAATCAAAGCTAACGATCCATTAGGGCTCAGTTATAAGATGCAGGAATTCTTTGAAGCCTGGAACCTGAGCGGCTTTCATGGATATACGCTGGCTTTATCTATCCTCATGAATGTTTTTGAAATATTGGCAGGCGTTGCAGTAATCATTGGATGGCGAATGAAATTACTCAGCTGGCTACTTTTATTACTGATTATCTTCTTCAGTTTCCTGACGGGTTATGCATTATTTTCCGGTAAAATAAAAACCTGTGGTTGTTTTGGAGACTGTCTTCCATTAACACCCGCCCAGTCATTTGGCAAAGATCTTTTGTTGCTGGTACTCATACTGATCATAATGGGTTCATTGTCTAAAATCCATTCTTTTTTTAAACAAGGAACGGCCATCCTGATTTTACTGGTTGTAACCGTTACAGCTACTGCAGGTCAGTTTTATGTATTGAGGCACCTGCCTTTTATCGACTGTCTTCCTTACAAAAAAGGGAACAATATTGTTCAGCAAATGAAAACGCCCGAGGGTGCCATACCGGATAGTTTTGCGATACTGTTTACTTATAGGAAAGCAGGAAAGGAAATCAGCTTTGACCAGGAACATTTTCCGGCGGATTTTGATTCAACCTATGAATACGAAAACAGGGCGGACAAACTTGTAAAAAAAGGCAATGGATTACAGGCAAAAATTGCGGATTTTTCATTGCATGGTCAGGGCGGTGCAGATACAACTGCTGCTATTTTTGCGCAAAAAGGGAAATATATTTTGATTCTTGCCAAGGAAATAAAACATACGGAGGACTGGAATCCACAACTGGTAAAAACCATTCAGGCAGCAAAAGAAAAACAGATTCCCGTAATACTGGTTACGGCTGATGTTGAGAAAGCCCGTTCTTTATTTGGTAATCTTACCATCATCACCTGCGATGCAACCGTATTAAAAACAGCCGCAAGGGTAAACCCAACATTTTGTTTGATGCAGGAAGCCACTATACTCGAAAAGTTCAGTTATGCTGATGCGGATGCATTGATTCGGATAATAAACAGCCAATAAAACTAAGCGACCCTATGCTATCTTTTCTCACCCGCAAAATTGCTTATGGAGTATTGGTTTTGTTAGGGGTGGTGATTGTTGTATTCTTTTTGTTCCAGGGTTTTGGAGATCCAGCGAGGTTAGTGCTGGGACAAAGCGGGGATAGCACAACCATTAAAAATATCCGCAAAGAACTGGCGCTCGACCAGCCGAAATGGAAGCAATTCTTGTATTATCTCAATGATGTATCTCCGGTTTCTGTTTATTCGAAATCGGATATTGAAAAAAAGCAATTAAAAGGATTTTTTTGGGGCTCTTCAACAAAGGTGGGCATCAAATTACCTTACCTGAGAAGATCCTATCAATCCAAAAAAGATGTATCGCAGGTACTGCTGGAAGCACTTCCCGGAACCATCCTGCTTGCGTTTGCTGCCATGTTACTGGCCACTGTTCTCGGTATATTATTAGGTGTGCTGGCAGCAGTTAAACAAAATACCTGGATGGATACATCTTCTGTATTTGCGAGCGTTTTGGGGATATCTGCCCCATCATTTTTTATGGGCATTGTATTGGCCTATCTATTTGGATTTGTTCTGAGTGAATATACTGGGTTACACATGACCGGTAGTTTGTTTTCCATTGATCCTTTTACGGGCAGGCAACTTCAGTTACGAAACCTGATACTTCCAGCCATTACTTTGGGGATACGCCCATTGGCCATTATTACCCAACTTACCCGCAGTGCCATGCTGGATATTCTTGACCAGGATTATATCAGAACCGCTTATGCAAAGGGGCTGACACAAAAAACCGTTATATTCCGGCATGCATTACGTAATGCATTGAATCCGGTGATTACAGCGATTACAGGTTGGTTTGCAGAATTATTGGCCGGAGCTTTTTTTGTAGAATATATTTTTGGCTGGAAGGGTATTGGTAAAGTAACGGTAGATGCATTAGAGAAACTGGATTTCCCGGTAGTGATGGGGAGTGTGCTGATTACAGCTACGTTTTTTATTCTGGTAAATATTTTAGCTGATCTATTATATGGGATTGTGGATCCGAGGGTGCGGGTGGGGTAGTGGGTTACGCGTTAGAGGGGGTAGAGGTTGTGTGAGTTATTGGATAATGACTTCGTCGATAACTTTTTCTCCAAATGCTTCATTTATACGGGCAATGATCTGGGGTTTTTGAAACATCAATTCGTTTTTTAAAGGCCCCACCGCAGTTTGAATAAATAACTTTTGCTGAATGATCTGAATTTTGTCGGTGTATTTTGCAATCGTTTTTCCCATTAACTCTTCCCAGATTTCTTCTATCTGCACGGCACGGATACCATTGCGTAAATGGCTTTTATTGAGGAATCCTTTAATGGCATCGCCGATATGAAGTTCAGACATGGGGTAAAAATACGGAAAGGGAATTTGAAAATTTGAAAATTTGTACTAAGTACGCTTGATGGGAATTCAGATCAATTACTGGATAGGAAATAGGAAAACAACTTTTTTTAGATAGAAGGTTTTTCTGGATGAGGCAGATTGATTAGTTGGAAGGGTGTTTTCGTATTTTCTAATTGGGTTTGTAGTCTTTGGGAATGGGTGTCGGTGATGAACACCTGTCCGTCGCTTTCGGTGCATACCCAGTGGAGTAATTGAAACATTCTTTGTTCATCAAGTTTCTCAAACACATCGTCGAGCAAGAGGATAGGGGTAAACCCTTTTTTATCTTTTAGCACCTGCCATTCAGCGAGTTTAAGGGCAAAAAGCAGGCTTTTTCTTTGTCCCTGCGAGGCTTCGCTTTTAAAAGCAGCTTCTCCCATATAAAAAGAAAGATCATCCCGATGGATACCAACCGTAGTTCTTTGCAGTATGAGATCTTTTTGTTTATTTATTTTCAATAATTCTTCCAATGAATCCTGTAATAAGCGACTGTCATATTGCAACTGTAAACCATCATTTTTTCCGGCAATACGTTCATAGATTTCACGAGCAAGGGGCAAAAAATCAGCCAAAAAAGCTTTTCTGAGAATAAATAGATAATCTCCTTTTTTGCATAATTGATCGGTGATTATCTGTAAAAGGGCTTCATCCAGTTTCCCGGATTCCGCGGATTGTTTCAGCAGACTGTTTCTTTGTTGAAGCAGTTTGGTATAATCAATAAGGTGTTGTAGATAAGTTTTATCAATTTGAGAGAGGAGGGTATCTATGAATTTTCTTCGCTCTTCACCACTGCCCGTTATCAAAGAAATATCATCAGGCGCAATCATTACACAGGGAAGGCGTCCTATATGGTCTGAAAACTTTTTATACTCTTCCTGATTCAGGCTAAGTTCTTTTTTATTGTTCTCCCGTACAATGCAGGTAAGCAATTGGGGTTCTGACAGAAGATCATAATTGCCATCCAGACGCATACCCGCCATTCCATGGTGTACATTCAGGCTATCGGGGCGGGAAAAATAACTTCGGGTAAAACTCAAGTAATAAATGGCATCCAGCAGATTGGTTTTCCCAGTCCCATTCATCCCGCAGATTCCCACTACTCTTTCTGAAAAAGAAAAAGATTGCTGTATATAATTCCGAAACTGTACCAGTGATATTGACTCAAGTCGGAGCACGGGGCAAATTAAAGCAGAAGCAGGGAATAAATACCGGAATTTTAAATCCAGCGTAGCGATCATCAAAAATTTCTAATTTTTTCATTTACTGAATGAATGTTTCAGGATAGTTATGGCTGCTAGGGATAATTCAGTTATTTTTATTAAAAATTCGGGTTTGAAGACTATACTTTCGGAACAGCAATTGGCCCTTACGGTAAAAAGACTGGCACACCAGATTCTGGAAAATCACCTGAAACTGTCCAATACGGTAATTATTGGGTTACAGCCCCGTGGAATATTTTTGAGCGACAGGATCGTTGCTGAGATCAGGAAGATATTGCCGGAGGAAACCATACAATACGGGAAGCTGGACATTACTTTTTACAGGGATGATGTGCGAAAAAGTCTGCATATAGCCAATGCAACGGATATTCCCTTTAGTATTGAAAACAGGAAAGTGGTGCTGATAGACGATGTATTATATACCGGAAGAACCATCCGGGCTGCGCTGGATGCTTTGCTGGATTTTGGAAGACCTTCCCATGTTTCGCTTTGTGTGCTGATTGACCGGCGGTTTAGCAGGGAATTACCCATACAACCGGATTATGCGGGTAAAGTGATTGACACGATCATTTCACAGAAAGTAAAAGTTTGTTGGAAAGAAAAGGATGATATTGAACAAGTAATACTTTTGGATAGCTGAAATCTTTTATCTTTGATTTTTAATGAAACTATCTACCAAACATCTTCTTGGTATCAAAGATCTCAACAGAGAAGATATACAGCTAATTCTCTCTACGGCTCAGCAATTCAAGGAAGTTCTCCAGAGACCCGTTAAAAAAGTACCCTCGCTACGTGATGTAACCATTGTAAACCTGTTTTACGAGAATTCAACCCGTACACGTATGTCATTTGAACTGGCCGAACGCCGGCTTTCAGCTGATGTACTCAATTTTGCTGCCAGCAGTTCCTCTGCAGCTAAGGGAGAAACTCTTTTAGATACTGTGAATAATATCCTTAGTATGAAAGTGGATATGGTGGTTATGCGGCACAGTGCTTCGGGTGCTCCGCATTTTTTGGCCAAACATATTCCTGCGGCGATTGTAAATGCGGGAGATGGAATCAATGAACATCCCACCCAGGCATTATTGGATGCGTTTTCTATGCAGGAAAAACTGGGAAAACTGGAAGGACTCAAAGTGGCCATCATTGGTGATATTATGCATAGTCGGGTAGCACTTAGTAATATGTACCTGTTGCGTAAAATGGGCGCCGAGATTATGGTTGCCGGACCTCCCACGCTGATACCTAAATACATCGCGGAAGCCCTGGATGTAAGGGTAGAATATAATTTGGAGAAAGCATTGAAATGGTGTGATGTTGCCAATGTATTAAGAATTCAACTGGAAAGACAGAACCAACCGCTTTTCTCATCTTTACGTGAATACAATCTTGCTTACGGGATCAAAAGAAAATTATTGGAGAAACTCGGAAAAGATATTGTGATTATGCACCCGGGTCCCATTAACAGAGGAGTAGAACTGGATAGCGATGTGGCTGATGGCCCATACTCTATCATTCTAAACCAGGTGGAGAATGGCGTTGCTGTAAGAATGGCTGTTTTGTATTTGTTGGCGAATAGGGATGATGATTAGGGTGAATTGCTAAATGGTTACATAGCTAAATGGTTACATGGTTTCTTTGGGTATCATATCCTGATGAATAAGTTTATTGAATAGAAATGCAGCAAACCTATAACCATATAGCTATGTAACCATTAAGCCATATAACCATTTAGCCATTAAGCAATACAACCATTAATCACCTTAACCTATCACTAAAAACTACCTATGCAAAGAATTTGTCTTTTCCCCGGCACATTCGATCCAGTTACCCTTGGGCATGTAGATATCATTAACCGGGCGATCCCGCTTTTTGATAAAATCTATGTGGGCATAGGTATCAATTCATCTAAAAGTCCCATGTTTAGTGCGGAGCAGCGGATGGAATGGTTTACAGAGATTTATAAGGATGAGAAAAAAGTGGAGAGTGTTATTTACGATGGATTGACCGTAAATTATTGCAAAACCATTCATGCGAATTTCATACTCAGGGGAATACGGTATGTGAGTGATTTTGAGTATGAGAAGACCATTGCAGATGCCAATCGCACCCTTGATAAGAATATTGAAACCATCTTTCTTACGGGAGAGCCTAAATATACTTCTGTAGCTTCTACCATTGTCAGGGATATTATCCGGAACGGGGGAGATGCTTCTCCTTTTTTACCTGAAGCGGTAAATATTTCCTTACAGAATTCCCAATCCTGATATCTTCTAATATGACTATCTGGCATAAAAAAGACCTGATTCTGAAAGACCTGGAATATCTTGGAAAAGATAATATTGGCGATCATCTGGGCATACAATTTTCAGAATTGGGTTCAGATTATATAAAAGCCACCATGCCGGTTGATCAAAGAACCCGTCAGCCGCTGGGATTATTGCATGGAGGCGCATCCCTGGTTCTTGCCGAAACCCTGGGAAGCATAGGAGCCGCAATGGTAATTGATCCTGCAAATGCTAGTTGTGTGGGACAGGAAATCAATGCCAATCATATCAGGGGAGTAAGAGAAGGGCTGGTAACAGGTATTGCCCGACCCATCCATATGGGAGCCCGTTCACATGTATGGGAAATTAAAATTTATGATGAAGCTGAAAAATTAGTTTGTATCAGCCGGATTACTGTAGCCATTCTCCCTAAAAAATAAAGTTGTGCCTTTCTCTCTGCGACTATTCTGACTCTATGCGGTAAAAAACATATTTATTAAACTAATCCTGCCTTCCTAATCGTCTTCACAATATTCTGAAAACTATCCGCCAGACATGCATCCAATGTTTTCCCCGATACCCATTTGATAGCGGTAATATCTTCTTCCGATTGAGGAACCAGTTCCTGGTTACCATCTGCCTTCATCAGAAACCAATGAGTTTCTTTAATCACATCTTCAGAAAGATAGGTGTCGAAATATTCGTGACAGCTAATATCTACCAATTTGCCTAAGCTAATATGGGTAAGTCCGGTTTCTTCTCTTACTTCCCGTAAAGCGCATTCTTCAATGGTTTCACCGGCATCCAGTTTTCCCTTAGGCAGATCCCATTTCGATCTTCGGTATATCATCAATAATTCACCCGACTCATTGGTAACCAATCCACCGCCTGCTATGATTTTCTTCTTGTTCATAATACACCAAATATGAACACAAATCCCCAATCCCCCAATTTCACCATCTATAAATTGTAAAATCCTCTACTTTCGTTCCATGACAAATAAAAAAGCAGTGGCTGAGAAATTGCTGCAGGTAGCCGCGGTAAAATTGAGTCCGGAGAATCCATATACTTGGGCCAGCGGTTGGAAAAGTCCGATTTATTGCGATAATCGCAGGGTATTATCCTTTCCTTTTGTAAGAGATTTTATTAAAAGTGAGCTCTGTAATGTAATTTTTGAACAATATCCCGATGCCGAAGTGCTGGCCGGAGTGGCTACTGCAGGCATTCCCTGGGGAGCAATGGCAGCAGATCAATTGAAATTACCGTATATCTATGTTCGACCCAAACCCAAGGAACATGGGCTGGGTAACCAGATTGAGGGCTTTTATTCGGCCGGACAGAAAGTATTGGTGATTGAGGACCTGATATCAACTGGTAAAAGCAGCCTCCAGGTAGTAGATGTACTGCGTAATGTGGGTGCAGATGTAGTGGGTATGGTGTCTATTTTTAATTATGGATTTTCCATTGCTGAAAATGCATTTGCCGAGGCGAAAGTCAAATACACATCCCTAACGAATTATACCAGCCTGATTGACCTGGCTTTAGAAAAAAAACATATTACGGCAGAGATGGAGAAAGTATTGCTAAACTGGCGTAATGACCCGGCCAACTGGAAGGGAATATAGAACAGAATTAGAAAATTATTTCTATGAATCGAATTGTAATAGCTACCATTTTCTGGGCAGGGTTTCTGTCAATTGCCGGAGCGCAATCTTCTAAATCTGAGTGGGTAACCGTTAAGTCGGCCAACCTGAAATGCTGGGAATGTAAGGAAAGACTGGAGAGATACCTGATTGTGGAAAATAAGGCCAATATGGAAAGTGGTATGATTCAGTGGAAATTTAACCTGTTACAGGGCGAGGTAAAAATTCAATATTGGCCAGACAGGGTGAACCCAGACGAGATCAGAACCGCATTTGCGAATGCGGGTTTTGATGCGGATGATGTGAAGGCAGAAGAAGATTCATATAAAAAGTTACCTCCTATTTGCAAAAGGGCGGCAGATGGGGGCGGTCCACAAAAAGGGGGCAAGCCTTGTCATATACCACCGAATAATTAATTTATAGCCAAGGCCTTTATTAACCTTGATTAACGGTTAGGATTACGTTAGGATTACGTGAGGATTACTATGTATACACGGTATCAGCACTGTACTAACACTATACCAATACTGTTGCAATACTATACCAACACTGTAAGGTCTCTATAAGGTCTCTGTAAGGTCTCTATAAGGTCTCTATAAGGTCTCTATAAGGTCTCTGAATGCTTAGATCTACAAAAATAGTAAACCGGGGTAGTAATAGGGGATGGAGATATTGGAGTGATATGCGTAATATATTGAACAGAAATTTTACTATCGCCCCCCCTTTTCTGTTGTAAAAATAAAAGCTTTTTTAGTATTTCAAAATACTTTCAAAAAAAACATATATCCCGTATTCTGGCTACGGTATTCTTGTATTTTCTATGCTGGCCAGAAACAGCCAGCGGGCGATCCGGATTATCTAAAAAAGACTGATTTGCTGTTTTGTCTCAAAATTAAAGGGTACCGTTTTGTAAAACCCTCCTTTACCCACCCGGGTAGTTCCTTTTAAGTTAATCAGTATTTCGCGGTTAAAAAGCATATTTAGCCCATTTTTCAGAACGGAGCTGATATCTACCACAATATGTGCCGGAATCTCAAATTCGGCTTTTGGCGAAATATGCAGGATAGTATCTAATTGAAACTTGCCCAGATAGGCACTGTTTACATATACATCACAATCCACATTTTTAAGTACCAGCCCAAATCGGTTAGGGTTAAAGTAAACAATATCCACAGATAAAGCTGTCTTGTTAAAGCCCAGGGTTTCAATTTTTACATTCTTTGCCTGGCGGTATTCAAAGTCCTGTGGCTTCTTGCAGGATGCCAGCAAAAGGCAAATAAAGGCGAATAGAAGGGTCTTTTTCAAGTTTGGGTATTTGTACTGCAAAATAGGAGAGATGGACCGCATTTCAAGATTTGGGTTTTGAAAATTAACTATATTCGTTACTAAATTTATTGGAATCAGATGGGTAAAATAGATAAAAAACGAATTCTATAATATTTAGTATGTCAATAAATACATAAATAATTAAAAAACAATTAATTATAAATATTTACTTTATGTTTTTATTTATCATAATAATCAACAAAAGCGCGTAAAACACATGATCTTGACAAATGAAGATAGTGATACATTTTTATCTAATATTATTATTGATTGTCAATATTTTGCACCTGTTAATGCAATTAATGCTTTGTTTCAATTTTCAAATATTAATATTGAGCAATATGAAAGCTGGCAAAAAATGAGTTTTCGGAACAGGATGGTGGTTGCGGGGAGTAATGGACCTGTTCATTTATCGGTTCCATTGGAAAAAGGCAGGGACCAGCGGATGCTTGTAAAAGAAGTCAGGATCAGTCAAACCGAGTCATGGCAAAAGCAACATCTCAGAACGATCGAGTCCGCCTACCGGCGCTCCCCTTTTTTTGAATTTTACCAAAATGGGATCCAGGACCTGCTTCAAAAAAGGCACTTATTTCTGCTGGACCTGAACCTGGAAATATTCGGCTGGCTAAGAAAAGTACTCGGTAACCAAAGTTCTGTATCGGTAACAGAGCAGTTTCAGAAAGAATACCCGGCAGAAATAGTGGACCTGCGCAATTATTTTCTCCCAAAAAATTACCGGCAAATGACAATTCCTTTTACTTATGGACAGGTTTTTGAGGAGCGATTAGGTTTTCTTCCCAATCTGAGTATTCTGGATTTGTTATTCTGCTGCGGACCCAATGCAAAAGTTTTATTAAAAGACAACAAATTCATGTATTAAAGGGTCTTAATAAGGGAAGCTAATTTGAATAGCTGTATTTTTAAGTTTGATTGAAAATCACCCATTTATAAACTTCCTGGTTCAGTAATGAATTATCGTCTAATTCTGTTTTCCTTTCTTTTACTGGCGGGCCAGTTTATGGCCAAAGGGCAGGATTTTTCTAATAAGGGAAAGGAATTTTGGATTGCCTATCCGGCGCATGTGGATGGGGTGAGCTCGGTAATGGGACTGTATATTACGGCATCAGTAAATACAACAGGTACCCTCGAACTGGCGGGTGGAACACCCCTTAGTTTTTCTGTTCAGGCCAATACGGTTACGCGAATATTTCTGAACTCTACGGGCACAGGAACCACATCTACTTCTGTTTATTATGCAGCGAATACGGCAGTGTATCAGGATCAGGCAGATGCGGTTAAGCCCAATTCGGCCATTAAAATTACTATGCAGGATCCTTCGGTAGTATATTCACATATTATCAAATCGGCCCGAAGTGGTGCTACGCTGGTATTGCCAACTCCGGTTTTAGGAAGCTCTTATATTGCCCCGAGTATGGCATCTACAGCAACTCAGGGAGCCAGCAGTGGTGGAACATTAGGTGGTGTGGGAGAAATAACTGTTGTGGCAACTTCCCCAAATACCATTGTAGGCATTACCCCAACCGCTGCGGGAAGAAATGGAAGACCGGCAAAAACCTATTTTGAAGTAACCCTGGCAAATGCAGGGGATGTTTATCAGTTTCAAAGTGTTAATCTGGGAGATTTATCAGGTACTACCATTATATCAAAAGCGGGAGCAGGTGCTAGCGGATGTAAACCTGTGGCGGTATATTCTGCCACTACTTGGAGTTCCTTTGATTGTTCAGGGGCCAGCGGCGGGGATAATCTTTACCAGCAACTATTTCCAACCCGCTCCTGGGGAAAAACCTTTGTGACTGCGCCTTTTATTAACCGTTTAAATGGGGATATTTTCCGCATCTTAGTTCAGCAAAGCACCACAAAAATCCAAATCCAGGAAAACGGAATTACGACAACTTTAGATACTTTAAATGCAGTCTATTATAATAAATCAGGCAAATATTATACCTATAAAACGGCAAATCCAATCATTATAACCGGATCAGATCCTATCTCTGTTGCGCAATACATTACCTCAGAAACCTGCACTTCCGGATGTTTTACAGGTGGCACTAATACCAAATGCTTTGCAGATCCGGAAATGGTTATCTTAAATCCTATAGAACAGACTTTGCAGAATATAACATTCTTTTCGGCGCATAAGAATTTTGTGCCGGCCGGACAAACCAATGTTGTATTACATTTTGTGAATATTATAGTCAGTAAAACATTTAAAAGCAGTGTTAAGATTGATAATGCAGCACCGGCCGGAACTTTTGTAGATATTCCCAATAGCAATTATTCCTATTTGCAGGAAGATTTAACCAATTCTTCTGCTACCAATCCGATTCACCAGGTTACAGCCGATACCAGCTTTTCTGCTATTGTTTATGGATATGGTGATGTGGAATCGTATGGGTATAATGGGGGTACCAATGTTAAAGACTTTACACCTACCGCTACTTTTCAAAATCCATATAACCGGATTGATTCGGCGGTTACCTGTGTGAACACGCCTTTACAATTTTCGGTGCCTTTAAGTTTTGTTCCTTCTACCATTCAATGGGATTTTTCTGCTGCGCCCAATATTTCACCAAAGGTAAATGTTTCGTCGAATAATCCTGTTGCGGACAGCACACCCGTGGTAAATGGGATTTCCATCAATTATTATAGTACCCAGGAGACCTATACATTTATCAAATCGAATGTAAGTTCATCTGTAAGGGATACTGTAAAACTATTTACCACCACCACCACACCTGATGGATGTGGTAGTAATCAACAATCCTATTTAATTCCTGTAAAAGTAAATGACCAACCCAAAGCGGCATTTACCTTGACCAATACCGGTTGTGTAACCGATTCACTCCATTTGATTGATCAGAGTAGTGTTGCCAGTGGGTCTATTTTTCAATGGCTCTGGGATTTTGGGGATGGGAGTACGGATACTTTATCTTCCAATATTTTGTTTGGGAAAAAATATGCAGCAGCCGGAAATTATACCATCCGTTTGAAAGTTATCTCTGATATTGGTTGTATTTCGCCTGATACCACTCTTGCCGTCAAGATCACCAATAAGCCGATAGCAAATTTTAATTTACCCGCTATTTCTTGTGTAGGTGCGATGCTTAGTTTTACTGATGCGTCTACCACATCCTCTGGCATTATTACTAAATGGACCTGGAACCTGGATGATGGGGCAGGTGTTTTTACCGACTCCACCAATGTTTCTGTAAAAACAAGTTACACAGCCTATGGAACAAAGAATCCCTGGTTACAGGTGCAGATGGATAACGGTTGTAAAAGCGATACTTTTTTTACTAATCCCAAGTTACAAATCAACCCTTTACCGAATGTGGGTTTCATATTGCCTCAGATCTGTTTAAATGATGCCAATGCAATTTTTACTGATACCAGTTCTATTGTGCAAGGTTCTAATGCATTTACCTATCTGTGGAATTTTAATGCGGGAACACCTGCTGTTTCGCCCGGACCGAATATTACTACCAGTACTTTGAAAAATCCACAAGTAACCTATCATAAATCAGATAATTACCAGGTGGCATTAACCGTTACTTCTGCCCTGGGTTGTGTGGCTTCTTCTACGGTTTCTTTCACAGTAAACGGAACCACTCCCAAAGCGGGTTTCAATATCCTGAATACTTCTCCCTATTGCGGCACCATACCAATCCAATTAAAAAACAGCTCAACAGTAGATTTTGGCGGATTAACCAAACTGGAGATTTATTGGGATCTCATAAACAGTGCAAGTACAAAATTTGTAGACCTTTCGCCCGGTTCTGGTAAAACTTACCAAAACGTTTACACCGATCCGCAATTGCCTTCGGCACAAGCACATACCATTAAGCTGGTTGCTTATTCTGGTAGTAATGCCTGTGTGGATTCTGTTTCTCAAAACATACAATTGTATCCGCAACCTCATGCTTTGTTCAGTAGTTCGGCAACGCAATTGTGTTTTGGCAATACCGTTAGTTTTACAGATAAAAGCAATGGCGTTTCCAGCGCAGCGGCTTCCTGGGTTTGGAACCTGGGAGGGGGAGATATAAAAACTGTTCAGAATCCTGTAAAGCAATTCAATGATTCGGGACTGATTAATATTAGCATGTATTTCCAAAATGCGGATGGCTGTATTAGTGATACGGCAACACAGCAATTGACAGTATATCCCAACCCCATTGTGGTTCTTACCCATAACCTGAACGCATTAGCCGGTGGAAGCGTGAAACTGATTCCGGTTTTTGTGTATGGCAATTCATTACAATATCTCTGGACGCCAGCAACTTATCTTTCCAGTGATACGGCTGCTTCACCTATATCTATTCCACAGGATGATATTACTTATCAGTTATTAGTAACAGGAATAGGAGGGTGTACGGCTTCAGATACCAGTTTTATTAAAGTATTGAAAGGCCCGGAAGTACCGAATGTATTTTCACCCAATGGAGATGGTATCAATGATGTTTGGAAAATTAAATATCTTGATAACTATCCGGGGGCAACGGTGCAGGTGTTTAATCGGTCTGGACAGCTTGTATTTTCTTCGGTGGGGTATAACAAAGAATGGGATGGAACTTACCAGGGAAATCCTTTGCCTATTGGTACGTATTATTATATTATCAATCCAAAAAATGGGCGACAAACTATTAGTGGTTCTGTAACCATTATTAAATAATTATGCTGAGGAAAAGCCAGATACTTTTTTTGATGGGAATACTCTTTGCTGTTTTTCTTTCAGCACAGCAACGGCCTTATTATACCCAATATATTCTGAATAATTATATCATCAATCCTGCCGTAGCAGGTATTGAAAACTATTGGGATGTAAAAGCCAGTCACCGTATGCAATGGGTGGGTTTACAGGATGCACCGGTTACTACTTATTTAACTATCCAGGGTCCCTTGCATAAAAGTGATTATGAAAGAGAAACGGCTACTAGTTTTCATGCAGATGGTCAAAACCCAAGAGGGGAAGCTTATTGGCGTGATTATACGGCACCTGAATCACACCAGGGTGTAGGTTTTACTATTTTGAATGACAGGACAGGCCCATTAAATCGTTTTGCCGCCTATGGAACGTATGCCTATCATATGGCACTATCCCCACGAACTACTTTATCGGGTGGTATTTCTGCAGGTTTCACGAATATGAGTCTGGACGCCAGTAAACTGAATTTTGGAACCATTAGTGTTGACCCCGCAGTAGCGGGAAGCGGACTGATCAATAAAATCAAACCTGATATCAGTGCCGGGTTATGGTTGTATTCCAGGGATTATTTTCTTGGGCTTGCCGCACAACAGATTATTCCCGAACAATTGAGTTTTTCAAATAATGTAGTGGGTTTACAACAGGGTAAATTAGTGCCAAATATGTTTCTGAGTGCAGGATACCGCATGCAGTTGTCTGATGATATCAGTTTTCTGCCTTCGCTTTTATTAAGGTATATCAGTCCATTACCCGCAGGTTTTGATGTAAATGCCAAGTTTCAATACCAGGACCTGATCTGGGCAGGGGCTTCTTATCGCTACCAGGATGGGTATGCCGCTATCATTGGCTTAAACATCAATAACAATATCAATATTGGGTATTCCTACGATTTTCAAACTTCGGCCCTGAATACGGTCAGCAGGGGCACGCATGAAATCTTGATCGGGTTTTTACTGGGAAATAAATTCGGAGACTGGTGTCCGAGGAATCTTTGGTGATGCTGATGCATTGAGTTCGGCAGTTTATTGCTGATCAATCCCGTTATCTTCTTTTTCATTTTTTGTAAGATCAGCCATAGGCCCTAATTTGGAACTAAGCAGGGTCAGTTGCTTTAGCACGGCCAGTTTTATCTGGATGATTCGCTTATTATCTGTTTCAGTTAGCTCAATCCTAGGCGTCATTACCAATATATCTGAATCTGATAAGGAAACATGTATTCTTGTATCTGATTCTCCATTATGGGTAAGTTTACGAATCCATTGTTTCGCTTTTAATTCCCTGATCAGTAAATCTTTTTCTTTGGGGGTTAGCTGGATCTTTTTTAGTTGATTCAGGATCATTGATTTTCCTTGCTCGTTCAAATGACCATATCGAAGCATGTCTGCAATAAATTTTTCCAGGTCCATTTTCCTGAGCAAATCATAGGTGTTGTTTACCGTTAATGAAATATCCTTCTCATCGCCTGAAGCATTTTCTATCATTTGTGGGAAGACTTTCTCCTGTAAAACGGGAACCTTAGGCAGAACAATGGATTTTATTTGTGGTAAGTAAGCTATATTCTGCACAGAGATTACTTTTGCCGGGATGATTTCGGGATGAGTAGATTTATTGATGGCCTGGTATTTCAAAATAAAACTTCGCTTAGTGAAGCCTGATTTATCCATCATTCTTGCGGTAACGATTTGTCTGCCTGGTTTTCCTGTATTTGATAAATTGATTTGCAGTGGTATAGCTGGTTTTGGCAGAACCGGTAATAAAAAGGTATGGTTTGCAAACAAATGAGTAGTCATGATCATTCCTGGATCAGGAAATGATTGTGCAGGTATATATTGGGTATGCGCGGGTACACCTTGTGTTATTGTTGCCTTGGTTTCCGGGTAGTTGTTTACTGAAGCATGTAACCAGGCAAAAGATCCCAGGATCAAGAGTATCCATACACAACCCAGCAATTGTTTTCGGTAATGAAACCGCTGCTCTTTTGGAGTTAGCATTCTTTGAATACGTTGCAACAAATCATTTTTTTTGCCGGAAGCTGTCATGGCAAAAGCAGGGGTAGCCTGTATACTAGCTATTGTTAATAATGCGTCCGCATATTCAGCCGCATTATATTGGTATTGTAATACCCAATCATCACAACTGTTCTCTCTTTCTTTTTGTATTTGATGACTAATCAGGCGTACGAAAGGAGAAAAAAATAAACTCAGTTCAACAAGAGAAAGCAATAGGTTTACCAGGTAGTCGTATCGTTTAATATGTGCCATTTCATGTAATAAAACGGCTTCCAGTTGTTCGGTGGTTAAATGGTTGATACTGGCAATAGGAATCAGTATAACGGGTTTTAAAAAACCAATGGTTAAAGGGGTGGTTATTTTTTCTGATAAAAAAATACTGACTTCTTTTTTGAGAGAAAATTGAACAGATAATTTACTGATAAATACTCTCCATTCAGCCGGCATCTTTACCAATCCGGATTGGCGAATCATTTGTGTATGCCGGTAACCTGCCATGAATCTGATAACCATTACGGACAATAACAATAAATATGCAAGAGATATATAAGGAAATACCTGTTCTGCTTTTAACAGCCAGTCAACCAGCTGTTTTGCAATAACAGAACCCATTGTATTGGTCTGGCTGAACTGGTCAGAATAGTTCAGGGTATTGAAGTGCACAGATTGATTCTCATAAAAAATTAGTGTGATCCAGAACCAGACAAAACAAACCAACTGTGCAAAAACCGCCATCCTGTATTTTACTGTAGAAGCTAAGGTTAGGGTATGGGAAATGAGTAGATATAGTAACCATACAATAGCTGTTTGCCATAGGCAGTTAACGATTGTAAAACCTAGTGCATGGAAAAAAGCTGATTGAAAAAGCCCTTGCATGGCTTATTGTTTTTTCAGGTTATCCAATAATTTCTGAATTTCAGCCAACTCCTCCTTATTGGGCACATGATTACCCAGGGCCTGCATAACCAATTGCGTAGATGAACCACCAAATAAAGAGTGAATCATTTTTCCAACAAATTGTTGCTGGGTATTCTCACGGGTAATAATTGCGCGGTAAATATGTGTCTTGCTGCTATCATCACGTTTCACAATCCCTTTCTCAAACATGATCTGCATTAGTTTTAAGGTAGTGGTATAGCCTGCATCCTTATGCTCACACAATATTTCATGTACTTCTCTTACAGTAGCATGTCCCTTATCCCATAAAACCCGGAGTATCTCTAATTCACTCTCTGTGGGCTTAAGAATCTTTGCATTTGCCATTTCTACGATTTTGTTCGTAAGCAATTTACAAAAGGATTTAATTTGGAAAAACTAAATTTTTGTTAAGGGGGGAAGGCAGTAGATAGGTTGTTGGCTATTGGCTTTTGGTTCATTAGATTAGGGGGATGAATGTTTATTAACCGAGACTTGCAATTTTCAACCCCAAAAGCCAATAGCCAATGGCCAACGACCTAATAGCCAATGACCCAATGCTCCACCTATTCTATTGCTTTGTTTTATAGCTGGCGATATAATAACTGTTGATAGTGGTAATTTTTAATTGATCACCTTTGATTCTTACCAGCTTATATTCTTTGAACTGGCCTTTTTTATCGAGGAAGCCAACAATACAGGATAAGGGATCTTTTCCTTTGTGAATCGCTACCTGGGGCATTGTCCCAAAATCGGGGATGGACAGTGGATCGGTGATGCGTAATTCCTTGTATTGTACCCTGATTTTGTATTCGAATGTTTTTTTGGTTTCATATATGGAAACCGTAAAATGCCAGTCGTTTAACGGGTCGGGTACCGGTTCGCTATATGCTGCTACCGGACTTTCTGTAACAGTTTTTCGGATACCGGGTACGGTATCCGCTTTAATAACGATCGTTGTATCCAGTTGGGGACTGGTGGTTGAACCGGGTTGACTGCAACCCATAGCTACACCCATAAAAATATATAGACAATATTTCTTCATAGTTAATTCATTAAAAAACGGGCGATCGAAGTATTGGGGGGAGTGATAAAAATAAATAGCCAATTAGGAATTACCTGATTGGCTATCTATTATATCCTGTGTAAATATAAAAATTATTTGTAATTATTTTTTCTGCTCATTGGTAGACATAGTAACTGAAAAATCAGTTTTGCCGGCCAGGTATTTTTCATATTTCTTAGTGGTTTCGGGATCCTGTACTTTTCCATTAATGCTGAATTTCCCGTTTTTAAACTCCAATGAAAGATTATCACCCGTAGCAAGGCCATCTTTTTTAATCGCTTCTGCCAGCTCTTTCAATGTATCACCAGATGCATTCAGTGTAATGGTGGCAGCATGAGAGGTATCGCTGCTAACCCTGATATCTATTTTCTGCTCAATAGCATGTTTTGCTTTGTGATTGCTGGCATGTAAATGAGCCAGTGTAGGAGCAATTACCAATGATACGATAGACATCAGTTTGATCAGGATATTCATAGAAGGACCTGAAGTATCTTTAAAAGGATCGCCCACGGTATCTCCGGTAACAGATGCTTTATGTGGTTCAGATTTTTTATAGAATATCTCTCCATTGATTTCAGCACCTGTTTCAAATGATTTTTTAGCATTATCCCAGGCACCACCGGCATTATTCTGGAACATACCCATCAATACCCCGCTAACAGTAGCACCTGCCAGAAATCCGCCCAATACTTCCGGTCCGAATATAAACCCAATGATAATCGGAGATAGGATGGCAATGGCACCCGGTAACATCATTTTTTTCAAAGAAGCTTCGGTAGAAATGGCTACACATTTATCATATTCCGGTTTGCCCGTTCCTTCCATAATACCAGGGATGGTACGGAACTGGCGACGTACTTCTTCTACCATGGCCATGGCTGCTTCACCCACCGCACGAATGGCCAGTGAGGAGAAAAGATAGGGAATCATTCCCCCTACAAATAAACCAGCCAGTACATCGGCATGATAGATATCGATTCCATCAATTCCTGCAATACCCACAAAAGCGGCAAATAAAGCCAATGCTGTTAAAGCAGCTGAAGCGATCGCAAATCCTTTTCCGGTGGCAGCGGTTGTATTACCTACGGCATCCAGTATATCTGTTTTTTCGCGAACATCTTTGGGTAATTCACTCATTTCTGCAATACCCCCTGCATTATCAGCAATCGGGCCAAATGCATCGATCGCTAATTGCATAGCCGTAGTGGCCATCATACCAGCGGCAGCGATAGCTACCCCATATAATCCTGCACAATAGTAAGAACCATAAATACCTGCTGCCAATACCAGGATAGGTAACATGGTACTTTCCATACCGATAGCCAGACCACCAATGATATTGGTAGCATGCCCCGTAGATGACTGGCGAATAATGCTCAGCACAGGACGTTTGCCCATAGCTGTATAATATTCAGTGATCATACTCATCAGGGTTCCTACAGCCAAACCCACCATAATGGCACCAAATACCCTGGTTGGTGTAAAATCAAAACCTCTTAATAACATATGATCTGGTAATAACCAGTTAACAAGGAAATAAGAAGCAATAGCGGTTAATATAATAGAACCCCAGTTACCCATATTCAGTGCATTCTGTACTTTCTGGGTACTGATGCCTGCGGTTTCTGATATTCTCACAAAAAAAGTTCCGATAATAGAGAAAAGGATACCCATTGCAGCAATCAACATAGGAAGCAGGATAGGAGATAAACCACCATATCCATCCTGTAAAGCAGTGCCCATTGCACCGGTTACTTCTCTGCCCAATACCATAGTAGCCAACACGGTGGCTACATAACTACCAAACAAATCCGCACCCATACCTGCCACATCACCCACATTATCTCCAACATTATCTGCAATGGTTGCCGGGTTACGGGGATCATCTTCCGGAATACCCGCTTCTACTTTACCCACGAGATCAGCACCTACATCCGCAGCTTTGGTATAGATACCACCACCCACACGGGCAAACAGAGCAATACTTTCAGCACCTAATGAAAACCCAGTTAATACTTCGATCGCTCTTTTCATTTCCTCACTATCCACAGCAGCTTCAGGAGCAAAAATTGCTTTTAATATGATAAAGAGTCCACCCAATCCCAATACAGCCAATCCGGCTACACCCATACCCATTACCGATCCGCCGGTAAATGAAACCTTCAGGGCTTTACTTAAACTGGTTCTGGCTGCCTGTGCGGTACGAACATTGGCCTTGGTGGCTATTTTCATACCGATAAAACCCGCTAATGCACTAAAAAATGCACCGAATACAAATGCCAGTGCAATACTCCAGTGACTGTTCGAATCCGAATATCCCATGATGCCCAGTAACAGGGCTACAATAATTACAAAATAGGTAAGTATCTTATATTCTGCTTTGAGGAAAGCCATAGCGCCTTCTGCTATATAAGTACTGATCTGTTTCATGCGGTCTGTACCCGCATCCTGCTTAGATACCCAGTTGAATTTAATTAAAGTATACAGCAGGCCCACAAGACCCATCGCCGGAACGGCTAAAAACAAAATTTTGTTCATAAAGCGTAGTATATCTGATCGTTTATATAAAAAGTCTGCAAAAATAGGGGAAATGTCGAAAATCCTTACCTAAGGTTTGGCAGAGTTAGGTAATATACTCTTTTATTTTTCCGGGTATTCATCCAAATGGGTGGTATCTGCTCTGCCGGTAAATACAGAACTCATTTTACCTGCCGACCAGATGCCCCGGTTGAATTTATTTCCCAGTATGATCACTGTTGCGCTATCGCTGACCAGTCTTTTAAAAACTGTATTGTTTCCATGCCACCAACCATTATGATAGATGATGGTTGGATCGGGTGATTTGATCAATAAATGCCAGCCCAAACCATAGTTTTTATTCCCTTTTTTCTCGTTGCTATATGGCTGGTAGGCCATTTCCATGGTACGTGTGCCTACAAAACTGCCCAGATACAGGGCTTTATCCCATTGCAGGAGATCCCGAACTGTACTGTACACATTTTTATCGCCATACACACAATCCAGTTTTTCGAGACGAAAAGGGGCATTATTATAGTTATAGGAAGGCACATATCTGCCCGTATCTTTTATGCTGAATACATAGGAATTATGCATTCCCAGTGGGGTAAACAGACTATCCTTCATATACTGAGGATAGGGTAAATGTGTGATCTTTTCAATGATCAGGGCCAGCATTGCATAATTGGTGTTACAATAATTATACTTGTGATTGGGTAAGGCTTCGGGAGCAGGATGGTTTTTGATCATATATTGCAATACATCCTCATTGGTAGCCAGCCCGGTAAATTGAATTTTATCCTTCACAGTAACCGACCTTTTTACCAGTTTCCCTTTTTTATTCTTTACTGAAATAATTTCAGTATGTGTGCCGGACATAAAATGATCGTATTTGGGCAGACCGCTTCGATGTGATAACAGGTCCTTGATGGTAATATTCGGATAAGGAAAATCGGGCAGGTATTTTTCGATACCATCGGTAAGACTTAGTTTCCCCTGTTCCATCAGACGGAGAATAACGGTTGCCGTAAAGGTTTTAGAGATAGACGCCAGGTGAAAGGAGGTAACGGGACTAATATGTTCCTTGGTTTTAAAATTGATCAGACCATGGTAATCCTCAAAAACAATCTCACCGTTCTTTGCCAAAAGAATGCTGCCATTAAAACCGGATTTTAATAATAGGGATTGATATAAAGGAGTAATGGCATTGGCATAATAATCCTTCTGCTTTTTGCTGAGCGGAGAAAAATGCGGCTCACTGGTTCCTGGATTGGCCGTATCCTTTTTATCTGCGGGCGGATTGGAACCGCAGGCAATAAAAAGAAGGGTGAGAAGGGGAATTATCATCGATCTGAACATTATAGCTGGTTTAAGCGAAAGCAGCAAATATAGACTGAGTAACCAGTGCAGCCAACCTTAGTGGAAAACTATCGGTGAGGTGTGAATACAAATAACATTTAATTTCGCAGATATGAATAAGCAGGCAAATACCAGCTATCCCAAAGAAAGGATCAATATTCTTTTTTTGGAGAATATCAGTGAAAAAGCAGTGGAACAATTTAGAAAAAATGGATACACCAATGTGAAGCGTTTGGGTGGTGCATTAAGCGAAGAGGAGTTGATACGAGAGATCAAAGATGTTCATTTATTGGGCATACGTTCCAAATCACATATTTCTGCCAAAGTATTGGCTGCCGCTACCAAATTGCAGGCAATCGGGTGTTTTTGTATTGGCGTAAACCAGGTTGATCTGAAAGCGGCTACTGAGGCTGGTATTGTTGTTTTTAATGCACCTTATAGTAATACACGCAGTGTGGCAGAATTGGTGATAGGTTCCTCAATCATGTTGATCAGAAGAATACCTGATAAAAATAAGGCGGCGCATGAAGGTATCTGGATGAAGGAAGCAAAAGGGAGTTATGAATTAAGAGGCAAAACTCTGGGTATCATTGGGTACGGTAATATAGGATCTCAATTAAGTGTATTGGCAGAAGGGTTGGGGATGAAAGTGATCTTCTATGATACTGAAACCAAGTTACCGTTGGGTAATGCTTCGAGTGCCAGAAACCTGAAAGAGCTGATGTCCACCTCGGATATTATATCATTACATGTTCCCGAAACCGAACAAACCCGTAACCTGATCAATAAAGCCAACCTGAAATTCTGTAAGAAAGGCGCCATTTTGATTAATTATGCGAGGGGAGAAGTGGTTGAGCTGAAAGCATTGGCCGCTTCCCTGAAGGAAGGATTGATAGGAGGTGCTGCTATAGATGTATATCCCTGGGAGCCAGAAAAGAACGGGGACCGTTTTGAAACTCCTTTACAGGGATTATCGAATGTGATTCTCACTCCGCATATTGGTGGTTCAACTGAGGAGGCGCAGCAAAATATCGGGGAAGATGTCAGCATAAAACTGTTCCAGTATCTGGAAAGGGGTATTACCAATGGCTCTCATACCATTCCCGCCATCGGATTACCCCCGGTTGAAAATGCACACCGGATCTTACATATTCACCATAATGTGCCTGGCGTATTAAGTGCTATCAATACCGCTTTATCCAAAAACAATATCAATATTGTTGGACAATATTTAAAAACAAATGATGCCATTGGGTATGTAGTATTAGATATTGATAAAAAACTCTCTAATCAGGCATTGGCTTTATTAAAAAAAGTGAAAGCCACAATAAAAGTGCGGTTATTATATTAAGGCATCGATAATATAATAATTTATTTGATTTTCAAATAATTAGACTAGTTAATTAAAGTTCACTTTTTAAACAAATAACGATTTTGACCAATTCAAATAGCCTCTAAAGTGTTTACAAATATTTTAATTGGCTATATAGGTTTAGCAATTGCCTGCAATATTTTTTTACCCCGGCTTCTGAAAGCGGCTGTTTCTGTATCCCATCTTTCTTCAATAATCAGTTTTAATTCAGGCAGAATTTCAGGGTAAGTGTTTCCAAGATGATACAAAGTGGTTAAAGAGAATGCTTTTATAGCAACCGGTGTAGCGGGATTTTCGATAAAAGAGAAGCATTCATTCATCACTTCTCCCTGTAAATTCTCAGGAATGGTAAGGGTTTCGAGTATTCTGACAGAATTCCGGATTACAGATGCATGAACGTCTTTTCGGGGTAATTGGGCTACCAGGTCCTTAATATAAGGTTTGATCATTTCAGGGTTGGTTCTTGCCGCCCAACTCACACTCCAGGCGGCTCTTTGGGAAAGACGGTATTCACCCGTCATAAAACAATGCATCAGCTCTTTGAAATTTTTTTTAGAACTGCAGGCATAAAGGGCAATCTTCATGGCCTGTTTTTTGGAATGTTCTTTTAATATTTCCTGTTCTATATTCATCAGGATACCGCTAAGCTGATCAATGCCTGTTTCATGAGTTGAATCTCCTCAGTATCTACCGTAATATTTTCCAATTGTTCATGCATCGAGCCCGACTGAAACTGCATGGCAGATAGGATAGATTTTCTCGCAGAAGAATGTAATTCCCTGGCCCCGGTATAGCTAGCCAGATCTTTAATATTATCTGCGCGGATACCACTTCCCGGAAGAATGATGATTCTCTCTCCGGCTTTCTCAACCAATTCTTTGATCAGTTCTTTCCCATCCGGTGCTTTGGGTACCTGCCCACTGGTGAGTATTCGGTTGCAGCCACAGGAGATAATATCTTCCAATGCCTGTAAGGGATTTTTTGCCCGATCAAATGCACGATGGAAAGTCAATTCCATGGGCCAGGCAAGTTCTACCAGTCTTTGTGTACGGAAGGTATCTATATTTCCATCAATGGTTAATAAACCTGTAACCACCCCTTCAAATTGCAAGTCCTTGCATACACGTATATCCTGCTTCATCACTTCAAATTCATCATTGCCATATAAAAAATCACCTCCATGCGGACGAATGATCGGGAACACGGGTATGGATACTTTTTCCCTTACGGTTTTCAATGTTCCATAAGATGGAGTCGTGCCCCCATCTGAAGGGTTTTCGCATAACTCGAGTCGGTCAGCCCCTACTTCCACAGCCTTCAAAGCCGAAGTAATATTGAAAACAGCAATTTCTAATAAGTGGGATTGCGACATGGTATTTCTTTGCAAAAAAATAGTTAATAGCTAATTGATAATAGTTGTTTACGATAAAATATACTTTCCATCCACCATAAAGTTCTGATCATCTGCATAGCAAACAGCAAAATTGAATCCTTTCTGAATGCAATAACCACCATATTCTCCCTGCTTATTGATGGCAATAAATCCTACCTGTATCTCTTTTGATTTTGCAATGCCTTTTACTTTGATGATTCGTTCTACTGCTTTTTTACATGCCTGTTCAGGGTTTAGTCCCTGGCGCATCAGTTCCACCACCAAATGTGAACCACAGATCCGAATCACATCTTCGCCCTGACCGGTTGCGGTGGCAGCGCCTATTTCATTGTCAACAAATAAACCCGCTCCAATAATGGGTGAGTCGCCCAGTCTTCCACGCATTTTAAAACCCATACCGCTGGTAGTGCAACTACCGCTAAGATTACCTGCCGCATCCATGGCAACCATCCCAATCGTATCATGGTTCCAGTTACCATCATCCAGTTTGGCCGGAGCATATGCAGTTTGTTTTTGACCATTTTCAATATTCACAACAGGTTTGTACTCACTTTTCTTAAGCCAGTTGCGATAATTTTTTTCTGCATCATCCGATAATTTGGTAGGTTCCAGCGGAAAGCCCTCTTCAACAGCAAATTGCTGTGCTCCGGAACCTACCAGCATTACATGGGGCGTTTTCTCCATTACCCTTCTGGCAACTGAAATAGGGTGTTTGATCCGTTCAAGGAATGCCACACTACCACAATTGGCATATTCATCCATGATACAGGCATCCAGGGTAACATATCCATCGCGGTCAGGATTGGCACCGAGTCCCACACAACAGTTTTGAGAAGCTTCAGTTACCATTACACCCTGCTCAACAGCGTCAAGGGCACGACCGCCCTTTCCCAATACATTCCAGGCAGCTTTGTTAGCATGGATTCCCTCGTTCCATGTTGAAATGACTATAGGTTTGCGGATACCTGGTGCAGAGCGGAAACCGGAAAAAGAAAAAGAGCCCAATCCGAGTGAGCTAAGCCCCAGAAAACTTCGTCTGTCAAGCATAATTATTGATTTAGTAGTGGGAGAGTGCTAATCATTCGTTACTAGTGAACTTTTAGTTTCTGTATCATTTCATCGCTTATGGCTTCGCCATAAGCTCCATAGGCACTGATGAGTACGCCTTTCATTTTTCCATCGAGAGAAGCAATAACATATAATACGCTCGAATCATCGGGATTGGTATTTGCTTCAAAGCGGTGGTGTTCGAGAATCTCAAATTGAGAGGGGGAGAGGCTGGAACCGGTTTTGTTGCATTGGATATTATCAAATAACAGGTTAAAATCGGTGGTAAAACCTTTGGATTTTAAATCGGCAAGGGCGTCTACCAGGTTATCGTAATCGGCCATAAAAATATTTTCCGAAAGTTACTGATTGATGGGGGAGTTGGGAAAAAAAGGAGGATATAATTGGTAAGAGAATTTGTTTACTTTTAAAATGGATGTTCTCCATTCGATAAATCACTGCTTTTATTAGTGGATGTATTGCACTGATTTAGGCAAAGCTCAGGCGTCTTAAAAGTAACCGATAAATGAGATTAGTCATTCGCATTGTATGTATTTTCAGGAAGCCATTCATCAAGATCATCGAAAATATACTTTCCACTACTGCCAGTACCTGTAAATCCTCTTTTCAAATTTAGAAAGCTCCAGCTAATGGCGCCTTGTCGCTCAGATCGTTCATAAGGCGTTCTTCTAATCCATAAATCTGTAGTAATATCATATTCCCAAGTTTTCTTATTGTATTCGCCATTAGATTTTCCTAAACTGATATATGCTTTAGATATATTTCCTGAATAACTCGGTTGAATGATTAAAGCAATTCCGTGGTCTCTTGCAATATCTGTATAGTCGTCATCATAAGAATCCGGACTGGTATTATATATATCTCTTAATCTGGTCCATTTATCTGTTATAGGATTGTATCTCCAGAAATCGGTGGATTGAATTCCATTGTTGATTCCTGTGCAGATATAAGCCTGGTCCATGAACACAAAAGCCAGTGCTCCTGATCGTTTGCTAACGGGACTATTCTGAATCGCCTTCCACTGGTTATTTGCCGGATCAAACTGCCAAAAATCGTTTAACCAGGTTCCATTATAACCGGTACCTAAGTATCCATAGTTACCAACCGCAAAACCTACTGCATCATATCTTGCCCCGGTTCCTGGTCCATTGAGATCGGGGAGGTCGGCCATTCTTGTCCAGGTATTATTTCCCGAATTGTATTGCCAGCAATCCTGAAAAAGAATGTTTTTAACGGAATCATATCCTGTGGACAAATAGCCATTTACGCCGATGGAAAAACCAACACCTGATCTTCTGGGTATTCCCGGGAAAAACGCTTTTTGTGACCAGGCATTTGCAGCAGGGTCATATTGCCAGAGATCCGAAAGACAGGAATCTCCAGGAATAATGTATCCACCTACAAGGTATCCTGTATCACCAATCACCCAGGCACTGGCTCCGGTTCTTGGTATTCCACTAAGAAGTTCTGCTCTTTTTAGCCAATTACCGGTTGGACCGGCGCAGCATACCATTGATGTTTTAAAACAGGAATACAATATCAAAACCAGACTTATTCCTAAAATAAACTTAGTGGGTAGACTTTGTTTCAACTAATTCCTTTTTTTAAATTTATTTAGAATCAGAAAATTAGAAACGTTAAATCGGGTAATTAGAATCTATTCTAAGAGTCCAAATAGA
>Ga0364881_10086_pt1 | contig 62200 bp, 65 predicted proteins | sample ExccelJu500001D4_5_FD_206923 | JGI IMG/M metagenome (GOLD analysis project Ga0364881, IMG submission 206923) | Enriched cells from Trout Bog Lake Hypolimnion, Wisconsin, USA - BchlTB.July30.5000.01.D4 | ecosystem: Environmental > Aquatic > Freshwater > Lake > Hypolimnion/Profundal zone | place...
TATATTGTTCGCTCTTGCCGCGGCAGGCATTATTTTTATTCCACAGGCTTTTGTAACTGACCCATGGCAGCTCATGGGGCTTCGTTTTCTCCTGGGGCTTACATCCGGCGGACTTGTGCCTTCAATCAGTACGCTTATCAAGAGGATTACCCCGGATTATCTCACGGGTAGGGTGTTTGGTTTTAACATGTCCGCCGGGGATCTTGGGGTGTTCGCCGGCGCGGTACTTGGCGGCCAGGTTGCAGGGTGGTTCGGCGTGCGTTATGTTTTCTTTATTACAAGTTTATTACTTTTTGTTAATGCTGGCTGGGTTTATTTCAATGTATACAGAAAAATAAATAAAAATGGAAACAAGGATTCCAGGGAGGTTATGCACAATGAGTGATAAAAGTGTTTTACTTGTTATGGATGTCCAGCCGGGGGTAGTTGAAAGGCTTGAAAATAAGGATGATTATCTTGGAAAAGTCAGGTTTGCAGTCGATGCCGCGCATAATTGTAAAATCCCGGTGATATACGTTGTGGTAGGGTTCCGCCCCGGTTTTCCTGAGATAAGCGCCAGGAACCGCTCCTTTGGAAGGATCAAAGAGTCTTCATCGGCCGGAATGGTTAACCCTTTGCCTGTCATTGATCCATCAGGCAGCGATATTGTTGTCACAAAGCACAGGGTGAGCGCCTTCAGCGGAAGCGACCTTGAAATAATATTACGGTCAATGGAAATATCGCATCTGGTTCTCTGCGGGATAGCCACAAGCGGGGTAGTTCTTTCGACAGCCAGGGATGCTGCCGACAGGGATTATAAGCTTACTGTAATATCCGACCTCTGCGCTGATTCCGACCCTGAAGTGCATCGCTTGCTGCTGGAAAAAATATTAGCAAGGCAGGCCGATGTGATAACCAGCGATGCCTGGATTAAATCCATACTTTCCTGAAAGGAGATTACTGTTTATGATTCTTTTATGGACTTGACAATTGACAGGCTGTTAAATAAAACTTAAAATAAGCGTTTGATCAATTACTGTTTCAGATAATCAGTTTGGAAACATTGTATTCAGTGCAGGGGGTAATATTATGAATTACCGTAAACCAGGTTTATTCGGGTGGTTTTCCCATAATGATCATGTCAATGCAAACACTATTACAGAGGAAAGTTCTGTTTATCTTGAACAAATAAAGAAGCAGGCTGAGATAATCAGTGAAAAAGATAGGCAGATTTCGGAGCTGATGAGAGTTTTTAAAATAAATGAGCAGATAAGCCGCGCTGAGCTCGATAGCAATATTAAATCACTTGATACAGTTATAGATAATGTAAGCAGGTTCGGCACGGAAATAAAAGAAAGCATTACCGGACTTGAACAAATTAATGCTGAGAACAGGGAAATGGTTGAATCTGTTACCTGGATATCAGAGAATGCGGAAAAACTGAGGAAAATAACCACAGATCAGAAACTGGCTTATGATAACCTTATATATGTGGAAGAAAAAATAAGCCATGGGGCTAAAGTCAATTTTGACCAGTTAAAACTGCTGGTAAATGAAATCAACATGCTTAACGAAACAAAAAACATACTTTTAAGTACGACAGGAGAAATATCCAATATTGTCGATACCCTTGGAGTTGTAAGCATAAATGGGTCAATCCAGGCGTCTCATTCCGGCGATCATGGAAAATCATTCTCCGTTGTCATGGGAGAGGTGAAGAAACTCAAAGATTCAAGCGACCGCCTATTGCGTTCCCTGAAAGAAAAAATAAATGGGATAATAAACATAGTGGATTCAGCTGTAAACAGCGGCAAAAAAATGGAAGTTATAATTGGAGACCAGACAAAGTCAATTGACAAGGCTGTACTGAGTTTGACCGAACTGCAGGAATTAAATGATAGTATACATAATATAACGGAGGAACTGGCAAACGCGGTTGCTCAGCAGAGGACCGGGATGGAAGAAGTTGCCTCCACAATAAACCAGCTTGTCGAGAACCTTAAAAAGCTCGATAATTATATCAGTACAGGAGAAATATTTTTTGTAAACAAGCTTCTTATAGGGGCGAAATTATTCAGAAAAATCGGAAATGAATCCGCAACTCTCAAAGAAGCAGCTGAAAAGGTTCTGAGCGGTTACGCCGGGATATCCATCGTTAACGGGGTGACTTACGCGGGTAATGCCGATGCGATTTTCTTCGACCCCTCTGAAGATTGCGGGCCGCTTCTGCTGGCAAGGACGAGAAAAGATAAATCAGTGCAATTAAACTCAAATATACCTGTTGATGATGAATCTGAAATTCTTCTTGGCATTCTCAAAACCTGCCTGGAAAGCATCGGTGTAAGCTGGAAAAAGCTCAAGGAAGGGCAATATAATGAAGATTACCAGTTTAATTATTCCAGATGCCTTGTATATGAGAATATAACTGATTATGATCCGGCGTTAAAAATGAACGTTAAGTATGGGATCGGGGCAAAATCACTTTTTACCCTGATAGGTATGATTCCGGGAGGTTCGGTATACTGCATTAATTTTTATTCGCTTATAGTCCGTACACAGTTCATGGGGGACAAGGTCGACGCTTATGTGAAGACTTTAACGTCAGAGTTCTGGAAATTTTACCACAATGGCAAACTTGGCTGGTAGGAAATAAATAAACATATAATGGCTAAAGGTCGAATCCGCAGTAAGAAAGGTTAAAGCTTTTATTGCACAGGGGAAAGTCTGATATTCCGTTGTTCCTCAAGGCGAGTTCCAGTCCGGGCCAGTTGTTGAATGAAGGGTCCTTGATCTTATAATGTTTTACCAGGCCATCGCTATCGGTTATTACACAATGCGTTATTTCTCCCCGCCAGCCCTCGGTCATCGACACAACCATGCTATCGGCATACAGTTTTTCATTAATCCCTGTCATTACGGGTTCTTCCGGCATGGCGTCGAGCTGTTCAAGGATTGAATTAATTGACTGTTTGATCTCTATGTACCTGATATATGCCCTTGCGAAAACATCTCCGCTTGACAAAGTTATCTTATGATGGGGAAAGTACCTGTAAATGCCGGACGGGTGATCGGTCCTGATATCTATAGCCGCACCGGAAGCCCTTGCTGCCGGGCCCACCATTCCTAACCTCAGGGCGTCATTCCTGCCGACCGTTCCGGTCTGTTCCAGGCGCGATAGTACAGAGGAAGATGAAAAAAACAGCTCGCACATATCTTCAATTTTCCTCTCTGATGATAAGAGATTATTTTTTATATTATCAGCCAGCCCCGGGCTGATATCAAACATTACGCCGCCCGGCCTGATCAGCCCCCTGCCGAAGCGGCTCCCGCAAAGCTCAAGGGAAGTGTTAATCAATGTTGTCCTTATCGCGCCGAAAACAGCGCTTCCCAGGTTATATGCGATATCCCCTGAAATCGCGCCGAGATCGCCCGTATGCACAGCAGAGCGCTCAAGCTCCATTGCAATGGACCTTATTGACTGAGCCCTTCTTGTAGTTTTTACACCGCCGAGCGCTTCTATGGCGTTCGCGAATGCAATAGAATGGGAAATTACGCTGTCACCCGCAATTGATTCGGCCAGATGAATCCTGAATTTCCCAGGGCTGTCTTCTATCATTTTCTCTATGTTCCTTCTCTGGTAGCCAAGGCTTATTTCAAGATTATATACCCTTTCACCCCAGCATGAAAACCTGAAATGGCCGGGCTCAATAATTCCCGCATGAACCGGGCCGACACCGACTTCATGCAGATCATGGCCTGCCATACTGTAAAACTGATAATTATCCTTGTTCCTGACAGGCTTAAGAAAGGGATGTCCTAACGGCTCGATGCCGCTGTCTTCATAAAGCTCCCTCTCAAACATATGCAGTGATGATATTTCAGGTGTCAGGGACCGGTAGTTCAATGATTTGTCAACATGGGAGGATGTAATAAGAAGCCTGGATTTTTCATCATCCGCCAGGACAGCATACATGACCGGGGGATTTTTTAGTGCCGCAGAACGCCTGCTGAAAAAAGCCACAGGTCTTTTACCCCCGGCGCATTCCGAAAGAATTTCATTCCTGAAATCGTCGGCGGCCAGGACCGGAATATTACCTGTTTTTACCGGCCTGTTGTTCTTTGTAATTATCCATTTCATCATTATTAAAACCCCCCGGCTGTTCTTCTGATTATGCCGCTTAAAAAATCGGTAAAGGGAATGCCTGCGGTTAGAAGAACAAATATTGAAACAATCTGGGGCAAATAATAAGATAACCCCAAATCAGGCTTGATAACAGGAATAACCTCGCCTGTTTCATTATTTATATCCGGAGAAACCATTTTTATTACGCTTCTTGCCATACCGGCAAGTATTATTGTCAGAAGCAGAATGAACAAAGCCCCGAGGATAAAATGGCCGCCTAGGAAAAACGCCTTGATTACCAGAAATTCGCTCAGAAAAATAGGAAAAGGAGGCATCCCGGCAAGACCTGTGAATAAAATCAGAAAAAGCCAGCCTGTTAAGTTATCCGTCCTGAGTAAGCCGCTTACCCGGCTTATCCTCCTGGTCCTGAATATTTTATGAATATTGCCTGATGTCATGAATATGGATGATTTAGTCAGGGAGTGGCCGAATAAGTGAAGCAAGGCCGCATAAATCCCGATGCTTCCTCCAAGGCCCAGGCCCATGGCCGCAATTCCCATGTTTTCAATAGATGAGTAGGCGAGCATGCGTTTGTAATTATCCGTTTTTAAAACATAAACAGCGCAGACAAAAACAGATAGAAACCCAGTTATCATTAACATGGCGGAGGCGAATTCCCTTGCGCCGGCTGCATTAACAATGCCGTCTACACGGAATATTCCGAGAAAAGCCGTGTTCAGAAGGGCGCCGGAAAGTACCGCCGATACCGGAGCCGGGGCTTCGGAATGGGCGTCAGGAAGCCATGCATGCACAGGGGCCAGCCCCATTTTAGTACCGAAACCCGCTACGATGAAAATGAAAGACATTTTAAGCCAGAAATGATTGATGCCGGAGGCGTTCTTCATCAAATCATCAAAGAACAGGCTGTTGCCTCCTGTGCCGATTGAAAGGAACAATATGCCGACAAACGCCATCGAGATTCCTATCGAGCATATAAATATGTACTTCCAGACAGCTTCAAGGGAAGCATCACTGTGATTAAAATAAATAAGGTAAGCACTGGTCAGGGTAGTTGCTTCAATAAATACCCAAAGAAATGCAAGATTGGTGCTTGCAACAGCGCCGGCCATTGACGCGATCAACAGTAAAAATAATGAAGTGTAGTAGGTATGCGACCGGATTGATGCCCCGGAATCCCTCAGATAACCTGTCTGATAAACTGAAATGCAGAAGTAAAGAACGCTGAGTATTAAAAAAAATAAAATATTGGAATCATCAATCCTGAAATATGGTGTAAAGCTGGAATGATACATATAAACAGGAACAAAGACGGCCAGATATGCTATTGAACAGGCTAGGTTTGCATATATATTGATTGTCCTTGATTTTAAAAGAAAAACAGCGGCTGAAATGATGACCGGGGTAAACAAAAGAACTATTATAAGCATTATTCAATCCTTGAGTTTGTTAAGGGAATCTATGTGGTCCTCGTCAAGGGCCTGCCTGATCTTGTTAACAAAAAGGCCAAGAAGGTAAATGGCGGCAAAAACGTCCAGGAATACTCCTAAATCGACAGCAAGAGGCATCTTTTCAGCTATTGAAAGCGAGAGCATGAATATCCCGTTTTCAAGCAGCATATAACCCATCACATGTGTTATGATCTTTTTCCTGGAGATTATTATAAAAAGGCCTGTTAATATTGTTGAGAATGAAATCCCGAAAAAAAGCGGCCTTATTCCTGTACCGGTGCTTTTTACCCAGTAGGCAAGGAAGAAACCGAAGAAGAAAATGATTGTAACGATCAGGATTGAATAAAATGAGGATATATAAGGTTTAATTTCCCTTGTTATATCATTGTTCCTAACGGTCCTGATTAGAAAAATCGGGATTATAATAGTTTTGAAAGCCATCGTTTCAACCGACAAAAATATCAGTGTCAGAATGTCTATTCTGTTGAAATCCAGGATAACAAGAAGAAACAGCATCGCTCCCTGGACGGCAAGAACTTTGATATAACCCTCAAGCCTGCTTATGGATGATATAAGCACCATGCTGATGCCGAAAAGAATAAGCACTAAATCCGTCATTTAAGCCCACCCCCGGAACTTACAGTCTGCATAACCACAACAAACAGTACGATGGCTATGGAATTCGCAAGAAGAACAAATTGAGGTATATGTGTTAGGCGCAGCCTTGCAAAAACAGATTCCACAGTTCCCACCGCCATACACTGTAATGCCAGGATAAGGATATACAAAGCCAATGCCGGTATGAATGAAATCCCGGCAGGAATAAAAAGATTGCAAATTACAGAACCGAAAGCAAGTAATTTAAGGCCGGTGGAAAAGTTAATGTAAGCGAGGTCCGGTCCGCTGTTGTCAAGTACCATCACTTCATGGATCATTGTAAGCTCAAGGTGTGTGTTCGGGTCATCAACAGGGCCCCTCGATGCCTCGATAAGCATAAGTGCAAATATAGCCGCGGCGCTGAATATAATTATAAGTAATGATAACCAGCCCGAATAATGCGGGTAGTTAAACAGCCCCTGAAATGAATATTTTTTTGACAGCAGACTCAGCGAAGATATAACAATGAAAAACGCCGGTTCGGAAAATATTGAAAAAGCCGCTTCCCTGCCTGATCCCATACCTTCAAAGCTGGAACCTGTTGAAAGGGATGAGATTATCGAAAAGAATTTTCCCGCGGCTAAAATAAAAATAAAGGCAATAAAATCATAATCAAAACTGAAGACTGATATCCCGCCGGCCATAGGGACAATCGACGCGGCAACCAGGCATACGGAGAGGCCGATAGATGGAGCTGCCTGGAAAATAAAACCCGCAGAAGGGTTTTCCTGAGTTCCTTTTTTCATTAATCGCAAAAAATCAAGGAAAGGCTGGAAAACAGGAGCACCTTTCCTTCCGGACCATTTTGCCTTAACTTTTGAAATGGTTCCCTGCATTAAAAATGGCAGTGTAATAATAAAAAGCAAATTACATAATTTACCGATCACATTCCGGCCCCTATTATAATGGAAACAGATATTATTAAAAAAAGCAGCCCGTATAAAATATATTGCTGTGTATAACCGTTCTGAATCCAGCTGAATTTATCCAGGAAAGCTGTTATTAATTTTACAGGGAATTTTATTATAAAATCTATCCAGTCTTCATATTCAACCGAAAAAGTGCCGTCTCTGGGGAATATGCTGTATGGAAAGTCTGATTTTTTCCGGTTCCTTACCAGCATCCCTGACATATCCACTATTATCTGGGAAAATGATGAGCCTGTATACTGGAGCCTTGAATTTGAAGTGCCGAAACCGCAATCCCAGGTTTTAACAACCGATGTCCCGGAAAATGATCCTAGCAAATTTCTTAGAATTAACAGTAATCCGGTGAGTATAATTAAAGTTAAGCTGAGTATGGTTATAAATGAAAGCTTAGCGGTTATATCAGCCGCAACCGGCCCCGGGGCTGTTAAGCCGCAGATCTGCATCAATGTGTTTTTCAGGAGGTAAACCGATTGCCCCGGAAATATTCCTATCGCTAATATGGCAGCTAGGATTAAAGCCATGGGAATGATTGCCGCGGGGCCGCTTTCCTTTATTTTCCGCAATGAAATCCCGCGTGCCTTACCTTTGAATATTATGCCGTAAAGCCTTGTAAAACTAAGGCATGCCAATCCTCCGGCGAGGGACAGGCCGGCTATTGAAAAAATAGAGATTACTGTTATGACGAGGTTCCCTGAGCCTATGCCGGAGAAAATGCTCATAAAGATCAGCAGTTCACTTGCAAAGCCGTTTAACGGGGGCAGTCCGGAAATTGCCGCGCTTCCGGCCAGGAAAAGCCCGGAAGTGAAAGGCATTGAAAGGGACAGCCCTCCAAGGTCTTCAATGTCTCTTGTGTGTGTGCTTTTGTAAATATTCCCCGATCCCATGAAAAGAAGGCTTTTATATAATGAATGGTTAAGCAGGTGAAGTACAGCACCGGCGAAACCTGTATATTCCATGAATGGAATTGACAGGAATTTACCTGCCAGGCCGAAACCGATCCCTGCGGCGCTTATACCCATGTTTTCTATGCTTGAATAGGCAAGGGATTTTTTAATATCATTCTGTACCGTTGAGTATATTATCCCGGTAACAGCAGTTACAAGCCCGGTAATTATAAATAGCAATATCAGCCAGAACGGGACGGAATCAAGCCATGAGATGACACGCAGCAGCCCGTAAATTCCGATGTTAATCATTATTCCGCTCATCATCGCGGATACCGGCGCTGGTGCCGCGGGATGGGCTTTAGGAAGCCAAGTGTGAAACGGAATAAACCCGGCTTTTGTTCCGAATCCTGTAAAAAAGAGAATAATTATTATACTGCAGGGCATCGAACCGCTTTTTATGAACAAAGCTATATCGGAAAAATCCATCCCGGGCGAGTTTATTCCTGAAATTATAAAGGCGGAGATCAGGCATGCTGTGCCGATATGCATCGCAACAATGTAGTATAAAGCAGCGTTCCTGGATTCCTCTTTATCATTTTCGAAAAAAACAAGGTAAGCAGAACTTAATGACATCAATTCCCATACAATCAAGAACGCGAGTGCGCTGTTTACTATTACCACAAGAAGCATTGAGGTTATAAATAACGGGATTGCAGTGTAATAAGAGGCCTTGGGTTTTTGTGCTCCGGTGTGAGATCCCATATAAAAAATATTGTAAACAGAACATAAAAAAGACATCAAGGCGATAATTATGGAGAAAAATGAAGACAAAGGGTCTATGTAAAGACTCACCGTTCCTACAGGATATGAAAAATTTGCAATGAAAGATATGGCTGAGCCAGTTAATATTACCGATGTACAGCAATAACTTATCAATATCGAACCGGCCAGTCCTGCCGCGCAATTTATGCAGCTTTTGAGTTTTTCATCGAACAAAAGTGATATTATGCCGCCGGAAAATATCAACAGTGCACCGGTTAAATAAATTTCCATAATTAAATTATTTATTCCATTCCTTTTCTTTCAGATTAACATAATCCATTAATTTATCACTGTTTTCATGATTTTTAATCATGCCGATAAATTCCGGCTGACGGCAAAGAAATGTAACCTTTGATAAAATCTCCAGGTGCCTCCTGGGATTGGCGCTTATCAATATAAAAAGCGCCCTTACAGGTTCCCTGTCAATAGCCCCGTAATCAACTTCCTTTTCCAGGATGCATAATGATATGCTCTCGCTTTCTATATCGCTTATTATCGGGGTCCTCGGATGGGGGATAGCTATGCCGTTGCCTATTGCTGTCGGCATCATGAGTTCCCTCTCAAGTAAAAGTGAAGAGACGGTCTTTTTACTTATTTCAGGCGGAGTAGGGATTGATTCAACGGCGTTAATGATTATTTCTCTTACACTTTCGCCTATAATGCCGGTATGGATGCCGCCTTTCCTGAGCATTTCGGAAAGTTTTACAGGGATGTTTGTCAGGTTAAAATCAAGCAATCTCTCGGTTACATTAATCCTGTTCTTAAGCACCCATTCGTTTATTTCAGATTTGCTGAACCTGTACTGGTGATTTATCCTGTAGGCAGGTATCTTCCTTTCTGAAATCCAGCGGTAAATTGTTTTTTCGCTTACCTGGAGAAGATCTGCGACATCTTTCATTTTTAAATCCATAAATAACCCGTCCCGGCCGGAAGCACCATTATATTTTATGCCTATCCAGTTCATTCCGAAAACCTTATAAATTATTATTTAATGTTAAGTGTTTAGCAATATAATCCGGCTGCTCTAAATTTTATACTATTTTCTCCTTAATTATCAAGGTTTTTACACCTTTTCTTCTGAGCAGTCTGGATTGGTATGTTATATTTTAATATAATAGCATTAATTTATCAATAAAGTACATTATTTTCCATTAATGTCCGGAATAAATACTCAAAAAATGACAAAAATTTGATAGAATTATATAATATGGGGTATGGAGAAAGGAAATAATGTTTGATATACTAAAAATCAGGTATAAACATGGACGCCAGTACATCAAGGATATAAAAAAAGCCAGTGTTATTGCTCCGTTCCGGGGGTATCCTGAAATAAAACCGGATGTAAGATGCGGAGAATGCAGAATATGCGTGGATTCCTGCCCTTCCGGCGCGATATCGACGGGACCTTTTTCCATAGATATGGGTTTATGTGTGTTCTGCGGTGATTGCGAAAAAGGATGCGGGAAAAATAAAATATCATTCACACCTTATCATGATATCAGCTCCACATCAAGGGATAAACTTGTAGTAACTGAAAATGAAAGCTCAGGGGACTTTACAGAAAACTCAGTTATTGTCAGAAGTAAAATCAGGAAGATTTTCGGGAGGTCTGTCAGGCTGCGCGAGGTGTCGGCGGGGGGGTGCAACGGCTGCGAGATGGAGCTTAATGCCTGTTCCAATGTTAATTTTGACATGGGAAGGTACGGAATTGAATTTACGGCTTCACCCAAGCATGCCGACGGGATAGTCATTACAGGGCCTGTTTCTTCCAATATGGCAGATGCCCTCAGGGACACATATGACAGTGTGCCAACTCCCAGGATCATAATAGCCGTAGGCGCCTGCGCTATCAGCGGAGGAATTTTCAGGAATTCCGGTTCCGTAAACCGTTCTTTCTTTGATTTTCACAAGGTGGATTTGTTTGTTCCCGGATGCCCGGCCCATCCTTTAACTTTTATAAGAGGCATTCTCAGGTTCCTTGGGACAGTGTGATTAATTAGCAGGGCTTATTTAAATTTCAGCGTCTGATTCTTTAGAATATCCACACCCTTTGAAATGCATCCCATTATAAGCTGAAGGTCGGCTTTGCTGTATTCCGAGAATAAACTGTCAAAATTTCTCGCCATCGGCTCAAACATGGCTTCAATCTCCTGCTGGCGCTCCTTGTTAGGTTTTATAAAGACCCTGCGCCTGTCCTCCTTGTCTCTTTCCCTGTAAACAAAATTCTTGCTTTCAAGGTTGTCTATGATGTTTGTAATGGCCCCTGATGTAAGTCCGGTTATCTTCGCGAGGTCGCCCGGCGTTGTGCTGCCCGAGCGGTGCACGGATTCAAGGCATGTGAATTCCTGGATTGTAAATCCCTTGCTTGCCGCAACCTCGCTGTGAAAAAGAATGATCCATTTGCTTAGTTCCCGGACGAGAATAACTTCATTGGAAGTATGATAATCTTTCATAAAATTTGACTTCCTTATCAATAAACGTTATTATTTAATATAATTAAGACCTTTGCATAATCGTATAATTTACTACATATTTTCCTGTAAATGAAAAAAACGAAATAAAATTCACACTAGATCGTCCATAAAACCCGGTTTATCGGGCTTTTTTCAGCTTTAACCCGCTGAAAAAGGGTTATTGGGCGCATGTCGCCCTATACAGCCAATAAGTTAACAGCCTTTCTCAGATTAAAAGCCATAGCCTTGAGATAAAATTCCATCAAGCCTTTCTTAATACCAAGATATCTCATTCTGCTAAATCCATACAACCTTTTTAACGTCCCAAATGTTCTTTCGACTTTATATCGAACCTGGCTTATCTTTTTATTCCATGATTTTTCTTTTTCATTTAATGGATGGCCTCTTGCCGCTTTTTTCATTATCCCGTTTACCAGTTTCCTGTGTTTAATTATTTTCCTGTTATCCCGGCTTGCATATCCTTTATCAGCATGCACCTTTGTTCCCGGTTTTATTTTTCCTTCCGCTATTACATCTTCCATATGATTTATGTCAGGTTCATTCGCCGGTGTTACAACTCCTCCAAGAACAAATCCATCTTTAGAATCAACCATTACATGGGCTTTGTAACCATAGATTGCCTTCCCTCCCTTGGATAACCATCTCGCATCAGTATCATCAGAATATTTGATATTAACATCTGATTCCGGTTCCTGTTCATCTTCTTTCCGATCTTCCGGCATAACTTCTATCGTTTTTCTCGGACGCCGCGATGATTCTATTACTGTGGCATCGATTATTACACCCTTCTTTACCATAAGTTCCATCTTTTCCAATTGCCGGTTTATATCCCTGAAAAGTTTGTCATACAAACCGGAATTTAACAGTTCGTTCCTGAATCTGCATATCGTGCTGTAATCCGGTATATCATCACTCGATGAAAACCCTGTAAAACGCTGGAATGATATCCTGTCAAGCAGTGCTTCCTCAGTTAATGGGTCTGATAAGTCATACCATGTCTGTAACAAAAGCACCTTGAACATTTTCAACACAGGATATGACGGACTTCCGGCAGCGTTGTAACTGCTTCTTTTATAATTCCTTATGATAATGTTTTTTATATTTACCCAATCGATTAATCTATCAACTTCATCGAGAAAATTATCAGTTCTTGTTCTCTTCCTGTTCTGAAGTTCGTAATCTGCAAAACTCATTTCACTCTTTTTTGTTGCCATTATCCCCTCCAACTCATAAATCTGTATGCAATTAGTTTAAAGGGACTGGGTAATATTGGCAATTATTTCATGCCTGTTTTATAATCAACTGTGCAAAGGTCTTTAATTATAAATTAGTATAATTAATGTCAACATTAACAATTAATATTATAAATTAAATTTATAATAAATTCAATAACTAAAATGATTTATATTTATAATGAAAATACAGACTGAAAAATTATTTTTTAAGGATGATTAGCGTAAAGAAACCATTTATTTTCTGCAATACGTAAATGCCTGTAAAAATTTCCTGTTTGACAAAGTGGAAATATCGAGCCAATATTTTTTATAAATAATTTTATTTTTTGGAGGCCAGGTTATGAGAAAAAGATTTGTAAACATTGCGATCTCTTTGATGGTGTTTTCAGCATTGGCACTAATATCGGTTATTACCGGTTGTACGGTTAACGCCCAGGGAGCCGGAAGCGGAAACGTTGTTAACGCAGGCAATAATCCCACATCCTATTCCGTGACCTATATCAGCGAGGGGGGGACTCCTCCGATAATTATACAATATGTTACTGTGCCGGCAACTGCCGTTTCAAGCAACCCTGCCCCACCGACGTATCCCGGTTACTCGTTTGCAGGATGGTACACAGGGGTAAACGGAGGAGGTTCTCCGTTTACGACAAGCACACTGGTTACTGGCGACACCTATGTTTATGCAAACTGGTCTCCGGTTATAACCAACACTTCACTTACATACCAGCTTATAGACGGGGGAACCGCTTACTCAGTATCCAATGAAGGAACAGTCACAGGAGGTTCAGTTGTAATTCCGGCAAGTTATAATAATTTACCGGTCCTCATGGTCGGATATGACGCGTTTATTAACCATGCCGAGATTACCAATGTTGTTATTCCCTACGGGATCACTAATATAGGTTCAGGGGATACTTTCGGCGGATCGTTCGCCGGGTGCACCGGGCTTTCAAACATAATCATACCGGCAACGGTTGAAAGCATTGCTCAGTACTCATTTGATGATTCAGGCCTAACCAATGTAACTATCAGCGGGTCGGGTCTCCAGTTAATAGGCACAGCGGCCTTTTTCGGATGCTCAAACCTTACAAGCATAATTTTACCATCCAGCCTCACTGTAATAGGTTGGCAGGGTTTCCAGGATGATATACATCTGACAAACATAACAGTCCTGGCGGCAACGCCTCCATCAATGGGCAATGGTACTGTAAATGATGCCCAGACATTTGATAACCTTGCAGGTAATGCATTATGCAATTCCGGGCTGTTCATACATGTTCCCTCGGGCTCACTTTCATCTTATAAGGCTACTCCGACAAGTACGGCCATTGGAAACGGCTGGGGGTTCACATTATATGAAGGTATAATAGTCACACCATAACTTTTTAAAAGATTAAGATTTACATAAATGTCTCAACCGCTCCGATAATGCGGGGCGGCTTTTTATTTCCATGTGGAGATTTTCTCAAGCCTTGATTCTCCCCAGGGGCCCTTTGCCATTACAGTAAGCCCCCGCGTTCCTTTTTCCACCCAGACTATATAGTCGCTTGCGTATTTCCCAAGCAGTTTTCCGAGGAACGGATCTGAAATAGTAAACCCGTACTTGCCCGCCAGGAATTTTCCCGCAGGCACATCGACGGCCTCATCCCCGTAATATTTAAAGCTTGCCGGTACAGGCTCCTTGGCAAATTCCGGCGCAATTACATATACAATCCCCGGTTTCGCGAGATCGAGGAACCTCATACCTATCATCCCGAGGGAGTCGATGTCCCAGTATGAGTAGCCTGGCTTGATCCTGGTTTTACTGGTAGAAGTTGTTATGTTGATGCCGTCCCAGTTATAGATCCTGGAATATGCCTCCGAATCATTGGTGTTTATTTCAATTTCGGTACCGGCCTGCCCCTTCCGGTTAAGCATTTTCATATAATCAAGCCAGTAATCCCGGCTGCGGATCAGCGTGGCCCCTTTTAATGACACATCTATGCGTTCTTCATAATTGGTATAATGATCAGGCGCTTTATATTTCGATTTTATTTCATCAAAACCTATGTACATCACAATATTATTGCTTCCGTCAAGCCGGCTTACGGTGTAATTTACCCAGCTTTTTTCACCTCCGGAATACCCGTCATAAATAAGGAACTCACCGTCCGCAATTGAAAGATTTTTAACAGGCACGGGCCTGTTCCCCCCGCCGATCAGGGAGCAGCTCCCGATAAGTAATGTTAAAGCAAGAATAAAAATGATTTTCAATTCCGTCATGATAACCCCCGTTAATTACAAATAAAATTATATCACAGACTATGGCTTATTTAAATATTATTAATAAACTTGTAAAAAAAAGGCCGCCTTTAAGCCAGGCGGCCTCTGATAAAAATTAAATTATATTTTTCTGACGGGATAAACTTATCTGTTACCCGAAGCGTTTACCCTTGATTTTGGATATTCCCTTTTTCCGGTTTGGGCTTTTCTCCCGTAACTGTAAGATCCGCTGGAATAATTTCCATGCGGCCGGCTCTGAGGACCTGCTGAAGGCGCAGTATGACCCATGGGATAAGGGTGGTTCTCTATTACGGGTATATTCTGCGCGATCAGCTTGTGTATGTCCCTTAAATAAGCCTTTTCCTCGAAATCGCAGAATGAAAGCGCGGTCCCGCTCAAGCCTGCCCTTGCAGTACGTCCAATCCTGTGAACATAGGTTTCCGGGATGTTGGGAAGTTCAAAATTGATCACATGAGAAAGTTCGTCCACATCAATTCCCCTCGCGGCAATATCGGTGGCAACTAGAACCCTTGTCTGCTTTGACTTGAAGCTGTTCAAAGCCCTCTGTCTTGCAGCCTGGGATTTGTTCCCATGGATGACCTCGGTCTGTATCCCTGCTTTGTCAAGATCCCTGGCGACATTATCGGCGCCATGTTTTGTCCTTGTAAAAACAAGTGCGCTCTGGATTTTATTGTCTTTTAAAAGATGGATCAGAAGCGATTTTTTGTCCTTTTTTTCCACATAATAAACAGCCTGATTGACAGTGCTTACTGTTGAAGAAACGGGCGTTACAGCCGCTCTTACGGGGTTCTTTAATATAGTGTCGGCGAGTCTTGATATTTCAGGGGGCATCGTAGCCGAGAAGAAAAGGTTCTGCCTTTTTGGGGGAATCCTGGAAATAATCTTCTTAATATCGTTTATAAAACCCATATCAAGCATCCTGTCGGCTTCATCGAGTATGAACATCTGCAGTTCGCTGAACTTTATCAAGCCCTGGTTCATAAGGTCAAGAAGCCTGCCTGGTGTTGCCACTACAATATCAACTCCTCCCCTGATCGCGCTCACCTGAGGGTTCTGCGAAACTCCCCCGAATATAACCGTGTGCCTCAATCCGGTGTGCCTTCCATATGCGGAAAAGCTCTCGCCTATCTGTACGGCAAGTTCCCTTGTCGGAGTAAGTACCAGGGCCCTTATAACCCTTGGCCCCTTTGCCTGGAGTTTCTCGTTGTAAAGAATCTGCAGCACTGGCAAGGCAAATGCGGCAGTTTTACCTGTACCTGTCTGTGCGCATCCAAGCAGGTCATGTTTTTCAAGTATGATGGGAATTGCTTTCTCCTGGATCGGCGTGGGCTTTGTGTAACCTTCTGTGTTTAAAGCGTGTAAAATGGGTTCTATAAGACCCATGTTTTCAAATGACATTATTTCTCCTGTAAATTTATCCGGAAGTTCAGATAAACAATTGTTTATCTGAATGCATCCACAATTCGGGAACCCTGACCGATTCAGGTCCTTATTCGGATTTCTAAAATTTCTATTGGCTTAAGATTCCGGATTAATATAAGCTTTTATGACTGACAGGATTTTTCCTGATTAATAACAGGTTTTCTGGCAGGAAATGATAAAAATCACTTGGATATAGTATACTAATGAATTGTTAATAAAGCAAATATTTTCATTTTAATCTCCGGTTTTAGCCATTACAGCTCTTTTATTCTGGTTGAGCTCCATTTTACGCATCCTGAAAACCTTAGGCGTCATTTCAACAAGTTCATCATCTTCTATGAATTCAATCGCTTCATCGAGTGAAAGGGTCCTTGGAATTTTAAGCACTATGGTCTGGTCGGAATTTGAGCTTCTCATGTTAGTCAGCTTTTTTTCCTTTGTTATATTGACATCAATATCCCGGTTGCGATTGCATTCTCCTACGATCATACCTTCGTAAACCTCTGTTCCAACCTGAATGAATAGTTCTCCCCTGTCCTCCATGGCGAGATGCGCATAGGAATGGGATTGCCCGGAACGGTCCGCTACCAGAACGCCGTTTGTCCTGCGTCGCATATTGCCTGCCCATTCCCTGTAGCCTTCAAAAAGTGTATTCATTACTCCCAGTCCCCTTGTGTCTGTAAGGAACTGGCTTCTGAACCCGATAATTCCCCTTGTTGTACAGATAAATTCCATTGCCACACGGCCCGAACCGCTGGCTTTCATGTTTTCCATTTTTCCCTTTCGCTGAGCCATTTTTTCAGTTACAACGCCTACATATTCCTGCGGTATATCAAAAAAGACCCTTTCCACGGGTTCGCAGAGTTTTCCGTCAATTTCTTTAGTGATAATGGTCGGCTTTGAAACCATAAATTCATAGTCTTCCCTTCGCATTGTTTCAGCGAGTATGCCAAGCTGAAGCTCGCCCCTGCCGGACACTTTAAATGCGTCTGCCCTGTCGGTAAGCGACACCTTGATTGACACATTACGGAGTGATTCCAGCTCAAGCCTTGCTTTAAGGTGGCGGGTTGTCAGGAACTTTCCGTCCCTGCCGGCAAACGGGCTTGAATTTACATAGAATATCATCGAGACTGTAGGTTCATCAACAAGAATCCCGGGCAATGGCCTTGGGTCTTCCAGTGAAGTAATGGTATCTCCAATGTTTATGCTTTCTATTCCGGAGATTGCAACTATATCGCCTGCCTCTACTTCTTCGACCTGTTTCTTCTGCAGCCCATGAAATGTAAAGAGTGTTGTAAGTTTAACAGGACGGGCAGGTTTGTCACCGCTCATGATGGCATATGGAATTGTCATCGATAGTTTGCCGTTGAACATACGGCCCAGAGCCACCTGGCCAATATATGAATCATAATCAAGATTTGTGACAAGGAACTGAGGTATAGCCGAATCGTCGCCCTCGGGACAGGGTATGGCCGATAGAATCGTATCGAAAAGGGGTACTAAATCATTTGATGTTTCGCCTATATTGTAAAATGCCGTCCCGTCTCTGGAAACAGTATAGATCACCGGGAAACCTATCTGGTGTTCATCTGCGCCAAGATCAATGAAAAGATCGTAAACCTCGCTGACAACCTCGGCAGGACGTGAATCATGCCTGTCTATTTTATTGATTACAAGTATTACAGGAAGTTTCTTGGCCAGGGCTTTCCTGAGGACAAATCTTGTCTGGGGAAGAGGGCCTTCACTTGCGTCTACAAGCAGAAGAACTCCTTCCACCATGTTCAATCCGCGTTCAACTTCTCCGCCGAAATCGGCATGGCCGGGAGTATCTATAATATTTATTTTGACTCCCTTATAATACACGGCAGTGTTCTTTGCTGAAATCGTGATCCCTCGCTCCCGTTCCAGGTCCATGTTATCCATGACCCGGTCAAGTACTTCCTGGTTATCACGGAATATGCCGCTCTGCCTTAACATGGCGTCGACAAGGGTGGTTTTGCCATGATCAACATGGGCGATTATTGCTATGTTCCTGAAATTTTCTTTGAGCATGACTGAAACTCCTCAAGGCTTTTCAAACGGTTGAAATCAGAAAACGGCGATTATTGAATTCTAATGAAAAGAACCAAACTTATATATAAGCAAATTCAGCATAATCGTCAAATCATTTGATGTAATATTATAAATTATTTGCATTAAAGCTTAATTATTACTATATTCAAAATAGAAGGCTGATTTATATACAGGGAGGCTGTAATATGAAAACTATCAGGATTTTACTGGTTGTTATAGGGACTTTACTGGGGCTGCTGGCTTTTGCATGGTTGCTTCAGGGAATTGGAGTTTTCAATGCCGGAAGGCCCCATCTGGCTGTAAATGGAGCCGCGGGATTAATTGCCGGAATAATTATAATCCTGGCAGCAAAATTTACGGGATCCAAAAGTAAATCCGATCTGCCGGTTATAAGGTCCGTGCTGGCAGCCATAGGGACAGTCTTTTCCCTTGCGGGCTTAATATGGATTCTCCAGGGAACAGGGATTCTGCCGGGGAGCATCATGTCGGGCAAAATAAAATGGGCAATAAACGGATCTGTCGGGTTTGTTATCGGGGTTATTATCATACTGGGGGCTAAATTTGCAGCCATTAAAAAAGAAGGTTTGGTTGTGCCGGTGATAAGCATTATTATCATAACCATAGGAACTATTTTTACTGTCCAGGGTTTGCATTGGCTTCTTCAGGGGCTTAAGGTTATGCCGGGAAGGATGATGTCGGGCAAATTACAATGGGTAATAAACGGGGGAATAGTTTTTATAATAGGGATTGCTTTAATCACGGGTACATGGTTTGCAAAACGCGATAAAATGAAATAGACGGTAAAGTGACATTCAGGATGATTTATTTTTCATTGGGAAAAAAAGTACTGCATTTAAACCCTTGTCATTAGTAAAAGATACAATCCCGTTCAATTGGAGTGTAAGTGATGTTATGATTTTCATTCCAAGGGACCGGCTGTTTTCTATTGAAAAATTTTCCGGCAAACCAGGGCCGTTATCATGGTAAACTATAGTTAATGAACCTGACCGATCAATGGAAGCGGATATTTTTATTATGCCTTGTTTTTCCTTGAAGGCATATTTAAGGGAGTTGGTCAATAGTTCCGCAACAATCATACCGAGGGTGATGCCTTCATTAACCGGCATTTCAAAGTCTATAAGGCCAAGGTCAAGCTTGATATTGTTACCTGTTAAGGATCTGCTGCTGATTATGTTAGAGGCAAGATTTGATAAATATTCTGAAATCTGCATAAACATAATATTACTGTTAACATTCAGCTTTTCATGAACCAGGGCAATGGACATGATTTTATTATTGATGTCACTCAGGGCCTGCTGTGCATGGTAATCCTGTAAATTATTGATCTGAAGGTTTATCAGGGAACTTATCATCACGAGGTTATTCTTGACCCTGTGATTAAGCTCATTATAAAGGATTTCCTTTTCCTGTAAGCTTTTCTGGAGTTCGGCTTCTATTTTTTTTCTTTCTTCCAGTTCTTTTACGGCCTGGTTTTTCATGTTCTTGTACTTGATCAGCCGGTCCTGGAGATTTGTTACATCCTGTACGGCAAAAAAAGCATCATAAGAAGCCGAATTGTTTTCAATAGCAGATACTATGATCTGCTGAGACTGATTCTGCCGTTTCGGATCTTTAGGCTGGAAATAAAATTTATGCAGCAGCGATGAAAGGATAACCGGAGGGCCGCCCTCAAATATCATTTCAAGCCGTTTGCAGATAAACCCATCAAAATTAGTGAAGAATATACGGATATCCCTGCCGGTAATTTCTTCACGTTTAACCAGTGTCCAGTCCTCCATGCAGGAGTTCCATATTTTTACATTATATTCCGGGTCAATTACGCATATTCCGACAGGCGCGAGATCCAGATATGAAAGATAGATGCTGTCGCCGGTCACTGCTTTTCACCGATGAAAAGATCTATACTTTCTATGAAACGTGCAAAGGAATTCATTGTGAAAAAAAGCATTATATAACCGTTAATTTCCAGGTCCCTGATCAAAAATTTTGTTTTAGCGACCAAAATCACAGATCCCTTTTCAAGGGATATACGGTCTGTGAAATAATCAAGGCCTCCCTCAAGGTAAGAAGGCACCGAATATTTGAGCCTCATTTTTAAAATATTACTGAGTGTCCCGATAACAGCGTTTATGGTTATATTACCGATTTCACACAAGCTTCCGGACTTCATTTCGTCAAATTCCCCATCAAGGGCCTGGCTGCCAAGAAATGCTGAAACAAGCTTCAGTGCGTCTTTTGTGTTAAATATCAGTACAACATTCCCGTTCATTTCGCCCTGGTAGTCCATATAAATTCCTGAAAGGTTTGATGAATAATCTGCCGATAAAAAATCGGTAAGCTTATCAAAAGCGATTATTTCCAGCATCGGCAGCTGGAGCTGGATATGCGAATTCAACATCTCGTTAAGGACCTGAGCTCCTTTCCCGAGTCCAATATTAATTAATTCTTTCAGGGCATCCATCTGCGAATTATTAAGCATTTGCCTTACCTTTTATTACAGAATTAAGGGCATCCATCACTTTTGCGGCCTTGATGGGCTTTTGTATGAACCCCCTGGCGCCAAGATCGTAGCATTCCGTGGAGGTGGTTTCCTGGATATCTGCTGAGCATATTATGATGGGAGTTTTTATTTTCATTATCATGGCATCCCTGAGGACCTGGAACCCGTCCTTTTCAGGCATAAGGAGATCTATTATAGCCGCGTCAAACGATGCGGAAGCCAGCTTTTCTATGGCCGAGACTCCATTATTTACTGTTTCGGCAGTGTGCCCTTCTGAAACTACAATCTTCTTTAATATTTCACAGGACAGGGAGGAGTCATCAACAATAAGAATATGAGCCATAAATCCCCTTTATTCAGAGTTATGATTTTTAAGATTATTACAATTACCGGTTATGCCCTTATAATAACATATTGATATATTTTGTCAATTATAAAATCCTTGATAGCAGCCTTTAAAATTACTTATCCTTATTATTTTTACTGAACTCCCCCAGGATGATTTTCATCCTTTCACCCTCGTTGTTTTCCGGTTCTCTGTCATTAATGTTTGTTGAGAATTCCAGGCTCCAGCCCTGCCATTCCCTGAAAGCATGGTAGCTCCAGTCCCAGCCTTGATCATCAAATATATCAACCAGGTCCGAAAGGTACCTGTCAGCTCCCGGCGCCCACCTTATTGCGCTGAATTCACCTACATACATCTGCACCCTGTACCTGGCTGCAAAATCCATCGCAGGTTTCAATGCTTTTAGCAGTGTTTCTTTGTTCCATTCAACACCGTTAATCGATCCCGGGTAAAAGACAGGTTTGGAAGGGTAAAAGACGCCCTGGTGTGTGAATTCACCGGGTATATACATATGGAAACTGTAAATAACATTGCTTAACGGCAGGGGCCGAAACCTTATGAATCCCTGGGGCGAACCTGTCATACCGGGCTCTATGATAAGATTCCTTCCGGGGTCGATTTCCCTTACAGCCTGTCCCGCTTTTAAAGCTAAGCTGTTCCAGTCAAGGCAATCATCGGAAGTGCCTTCATCCATAGGTTCGTTTACAAGGTCAAACCCCCATATCAGAGAATTACCTTTATATCGTCCGGCGATCTTCCTCCAGACTTCAATAAAATGTTCCTGTGCTTCCCTTGATGTAAAGAGACCTCCTGAAGCATCCTGGTACCCTCCGGGGCTATTGCCGCCACCCGGCGGAGAATGGAGGTCAACGACTATATAAGTACCGTTTTCACGGGCCCAGGTTAACGCCGCGTCAAGCTTCTGAAGCATTCCGTCAAGCCAGGCATCATAATCTCCCGTCTGGCCTGCCGGCCTTATTAACTGCCAGCGAACAAGGTTTGCTCCCCAGTCTTTGGTCAGGACATCAAAATCTTCACGGCTCATGAAAGGGTATATCATAGCGCCGCGCAGAGTACCGGCATGGCCTTTGTAAATGGGCTGGCCGGAAGGGGCCGCAGGTACGTCAGGCTGCGGCGGTAATGCTTCAAGGCTGATATCCGAAATCTCGGCTATGCCGGTAACTTTTTCAAGGCCCAGAACAAGATGTAAATTTGTCATTTCAGGAGGAATATAAAATTTCCCCGAGAAATTGCTCGGGCCGAAGGTCCCTTCCGGGAAATTGATCTGCGGCCACTGGACGCCTTCGGGAGTGTCTATCTTTAACATAACTTTGATCCCGTTCCAGGGAAAAGGTTTGCTGCCTATTGAACCGCCTTTGACAGACGCTTTTATAAGTACAAACCTGTCATTTAAACCGTCAGCCGGAAGCCGGAATATTCTTATATCTGAAGAATTAGTGCTTGAGTTTGTAAAGATAAAAACAGCCCTGTTGTCTTTGAGGGATATCGATCCCGCGCTTTCCCTGATTACTTCGGGTGATGTAACATCGAAAGGGATGGATTGAATATCATTTGCGTAAAAAAAAGATTGTAGAAAAAAAAACATTATTACATAATAAATTTTAACCATTAAATCCTCCTTTAAACATGCAGATTATATTTAAAATTTATTATTATTACAAATTTCAATATAAATTAATACATCTTTATTGAAATTTCAAGAACAATTTATTATAATTGCTTAACCAGGTACAGGAGGAATAAAATGCAGTACAGGACACTCGGCAGAACAGGGGTCAAAGTTTCAGTTCTGGGATTCGGATGTATGAGGCTTCCCACTGAAGGATCACCGGATCTTATAAATGAAAGCGCCTCTACAAAACTTCTAAGGGATTCCATAGAACAGGGAGTGAACTATGTCGATACCGCCTGGTTCTATCATTCAAAGATATTCGGGCAACAGGGTCAGAGCGAGCCTTTCGTAGGCCGTGCGCTTTCTGGCGGGTGGCGGCAAAAAGTACAGCTTGCCACAAAACTGCCTCAGCAGATGCTGAGCAGGCGGGAAGATATGGATAAGATGCTTGCCGCGCAGCTTGAAAGGCTTCAGACAGATCATATTGATTTTTATCTTGTACACGGGCTTGACGGCGAATCCTGGGACAGGATGAGGGACCTTGGTGTAAGGGAATTTCTTGATAAAGCAAGGGAAAAGGGCCTCATTCGTTTCCCGGCATTCTCCTTCCACGGCCACAGGGACGACTTTACCAGAATTATCGATGAATATGATAACTGGGGTTTAGCACAGGTCCAGTACAATTATATGGATACTGAGTACCAGGCCGGGTACAAGGGGCTTAAATATGCTGCCGGGAAGGGAATAGGTGTGGTTGTAATGGAACCTCTCAAAGGCGGTAAACTTGCCGGTAATTTACCTCCCGAGATGAAAAAAATATTTGATGACAGGCCGGAAGGGTGGAGCCCGGCCGAGTGGGCCCTGCGTTATGTCTGGAATGAGCCTGGCGTGAGCCTTCTCCTGTCCGGAATGAATGAAGCCTCGCAGCTGGAAGAAAATCTTAAAGTTGCTGAGGCGGCCCGCCCCGGTGCGCTGACTGCCGAACAGCTGAAAGTATACGCTCTGGCTGATAATGCATTAAGGTCGCGTATGAAGGCCGACTGCACAGCATGCCGCTACTGCCAGCCGTGCCCGGAGGGTGTCAACATACCAGAGCTTCTGGCGTCGCTCAACGCAAGCTCGATGTGGGACACAAAAGACACATGGTCAACAGGCTACAGCCGCATCAGCGGGAAGCCTGACGCCTGCTCAGAGTGCGGCCAGTGCGAAGATATCTGCCCGCAGGGCCTCCCTATTAGGGAACTTCTCAAGCAGACCGCGGCGACATTCGGAGGGTAGCCGGTCAGGATATCTTGAGAACCGACCTGAAATGTACCTTCGATGCCATTATATTATAATATGACTGAGCGGCTTTACCCAGGGAAAAACTTTGATCAGCTGCATGGAAAGAAGTGCCTGAGCGTTATAACCTTGATAATCCTGGTTTACCGGTAAAAAACCTGGATTGGAGCCGGTATGCGGAAAGGAGGAGTTTATGAATGGTAAATTTGAAATTATTGAACTGCTGGATCCGTTTTTTAAAAGCGACTTATCTGTTATCGAGGCCTTAAAAAAAAGAAGGACTGTCCGTGAAATAAGCGACAGGGACCTGTCAATCCAGGATATATCAAACATTCTATGGGCGGCAAACGGTGTTAACCGTGAAAAAGCCGATATCGGAATAAAAGGAAGGACAGCGGCATCAGCAAGCAATTCGCAGGAAATAGATTTATATGTTTTTCTCAGGGAAGGCGTTTATTTATACGATGCGTTTAATAAGAGGCTGATGCCTATACTCCAGCAGGACTTAAGGCCGCTTGCCATCGGGAGGGGACAGTCTGAACTCGGCCATAAGGCGCCAATGCGCATTGTTTACATTGCAGATATTGACAAACTTGTACATACGACAGGTTTCCAGGAGCCGGGTTTGAAGGACCCGGAGGTCCAGAAATCCTATTTTTTTGTGGATACGGGCATGGCGGCCGGAAATATTTACCTCTTAGCTGCATCAATGGGTTTTGCCTCATGGTTTCACAACTGCGATAAAGAGGGCATCGGGGAAAGGATTAAACTCAGTTCCGGTCAAAGGGTGCTTTTCGGGCAGACTGTCGGTTACCCCATTAATTAAGCTTTTTTTGCCGGCTGTTTGTCAAGTTTGATTTTAGTTTCCTGCTTGACCTTGTCATCATGCTGTTTCTGCTGCTTTTCCTTGTTCTTCTTACCTTTTTTATCACCCATATTAAACCTCCAACGGTTATATATCATGCCTATCAAATAATCCTGAAAGACTTGAAATTTATTATTAAAAAAATTAAGTGTTTAACACCATAATCAGCCTGCACTGAATTTTATAATATTTTTTCCATATTTGTCAAGGTTTTTACACCTTTTCTTCTAAGTAGTCTGGCACATGGCCTTACGGCAAGAACTCCAGGTAAATTCGATGTGCATTATGAATGATTTACTCATACGGTTATGCGGGTCCCTGATAAATAAGTTTGATATTTTTTATCCTGGTCCGGTCAAAATTATTTTATATAAAGAACAATAAAAAGTTAAGCTGGATATAGAGGACATAAAAAAAGGGCCGGGAAACCGGCCCTTTATGGATTATGGCTTTTTACCAGCTTATAATGCTATACAATGTCTCTATTTCTGATGATGATAAAGCCCTGTTGTAAACCCGCAGATCGTTTACATCAACCGGCTCTTTCTCATAATTCAAACCATATGCCCAGTGCCTTCCGATTTCAAAATTTGCACAGTCAGGATTTGTTGCCTGGGGGACATAATTCAAGCTTCCGGTTGTGTAGTTAGGCCCGACTGTTGCCACTCCGTCTATATAAATTGCCCAGAAGCCTGTTAACTGGTTATAAACTCCGGCTATATGATGATAAGTGTTAAGAGAAAGCGCCGGGCCGGAATTTGTCAGGAAATGGTCCGCCCCGTTGGCGATCCCAAAATAAATATGTCCGTCAGCTGTTTCGTCAAACCTGAAGCCCCCTGTCAAGTCATTGCCATATTTGCCAAGGATCGGCTGGTCATAATATGTGCCTGTACGGAACCAGAACGATACCGATATCTGGCTGCTTAGATAATTAGATAAATTGGCGGAACAGTTGATGTAGCTGTTCTGGTTCCCGGCAAAATGCGCGGCGCCGCCGGCATTACCGAAACGGTCTGAAGTAAATGAAACATTGTATAATGTCCCATTGTTTCCGTTTCCGCTTGTGTCGCTGGCATTGCCGTTTAACAGATATTCGGCTGCCAAATTAGGAATCCAGTATGCGTATACGGTAATGTTTGAAGTTACCTGTGTGTTTACAGTGAAAAGCGAACCCGCCTGGCCTGGCGCCGAGTACCATCCCGCAAAAGTGCTTCCGGCAAGAAATGGATTGGCGGGAAGCGAAGCGACGCTGTCAGCGGGGAAGGTTACTGTCTGAGCGTCGACAGGAGAACCGCCCTCACTGTTATAAGTAACTGTATATATAGGGATCCAGTAAGCGTAAACTGTTTGATTTGATGTTACAAGGCTGGATGCGTTGAACTGAGATCCTCCGCCGTTTGTTGAAGTATACCATCCGCCAAAAACATAACCTGCTTTAGCAGGCGGTACCGGAAGATTCCCAACATTTGTCGCAGGCAAAGTAACCGATATGCTCGCGGGGTTTGAAAGGGTTGTAGCGCCCTGGTTATCAAAGGAGACAATATATGTGGCTTCAAGATTTATATATACCACGCCTCCAAGCTGAACAGTTATGCTGTAATTATAACCATATTCGATATTTATTGCCGCTTCAGCAGTGTTTGTATGCCCTGCGGTATCCCAGTCAGTAACAGTAAGTGTGTAATTACCTTCGGTCAGGGCCTGGAAAGTAAAGGAAGAAGCACTGCCTGGAGCCCAGTTAGTTGAGTACCCATTGTCTCCGTTGAGAAGGGTGATTGTGGCTCCAATGATCTGATTGCTTGTAACGGTTATGACACTTCCATATTTTTCGGATGAAGCGGAACTGCCTGTCCCAAGCTTAACTGTAAGTGATGTGTTGTTGTTTGACGGTAGAACCTGGCTGCTGCCCCCTGATCCGGCTGAAGAAGACTGGCTGTTTACTGAACATCCGGAAAGAACTGCCGCAAGAAAACCCAGGGCTACTAAACTACGTAACAGATTTCCCATAACGATCCTCCAAAAATTACTTATTTATAGGTTTATTGTTAATTAAAATAATAAGGCTATTTTTAAAGCAGTCTTGTCGTTATCAGAAAAATCACTGCCGTAAGACAAAATTTCACAGGACGATTATAGCAATATAATAATAATGTGTCAATTAAAAATCTTTATAAAATTCATTATCTGCAATGGTTTCTATAGTGTTTTATAATAGAGGATAAACCTGTTATTTTGTAACAATAATATTAATTAACATTAATTTTCAATAAATGAAGTCAATAAGAAAATTAAGTGTTTATGAATTTAGTGAAGAATAAAACTTTCAGGGCAATTATTGATAAATCAAAATAACCCGTTTATAATTTTAAATAAGCTTATCCTGGAGAAGGCCCGGGATAAGATACTGCCGTCCGCTTCGAATATTATTTAGATTAAAATTCAAGGAAGATATTATCAGATGCTAAAAATAAAACCTTGCATTAATATATATTTATATATTTCCTTTTCGGCCCTTTTAATTATATCCTGTTATAAGAGCATCTCTTACGGGTCATCATCGGATCCTGAAGCAAATAAAAATAGCCGTACAGATACGAACGGATTTGACCCGGGACCCGGCTACCTTCTTGCCTGGGAAAACCCGGTAATTCTACTGTATTTCCCCAGTTTATGTACATACAGTGGGTCCGCTATTATACCAATAGTGTAAACCCTTAAAATATTATTATTGAATAACTGGAATAGGCAAATTGATGGATAATGAAATTTTAATAAACTCAAGAGACAAATATTTTTTACGCATCCTTGATAGAAATGATAGAGATATGATTCATGACCTGTGCATAAAATGTAATGATTATTACCGGATTGTAAGCGGTAAGGCCCCTGATGAAGAGTCGGTCCGTGACATTCTAAATGCCGTTCCGCCGGGCATGGATAGAAAAAACAAGTTTACTTTCGGAATTTTTGATAATGCCGGTAATTTAGCGGGCTTGTCGGACGTGGTTCTCAATTATAAAACTGTAAATGAAATTACAATAGGATTATTATTGATTGATCCTGATTACAGAAGGAAGCATCTCGGCAAATGTTTTGTTGAATATATAATAAATTGGGGGAAGGAACTTGATAAAGGCAACATAAGGCTTGGTATAGCAGAGGATAACATAAACGCGGTTAAATTCTGGGAAAAACTAGGCTTCAAAAGCTTTGATAAGAAAGAAATGATTATAAGCGGAAAATTAAACATTGTGCTTTACTATATCTTAAATATAGAAAAAAGATTTGATTGTCAAATAAACCTTAAAAAGCCTTCCCTTGGAACCGGGGACAGGCTGAAAATTTGATTAATAAATTCAACAGGATTAGAATATAGCGTTGCGGATGACATTTGAGGGTTTATTATGTTCAACCGTGTCCTGATAGCCGGAATAATAATCGTCAATTTTGCCCTGGTATGCTATACAGCCGGAATAGTTCTGCAGTTAAGGACCGGGAAGGCTACGAAGGTACTTCTTGCACTTTTTACCGCCGGCATAGGCTTTGATATTATTTCAACATCATTAATGATTGCCGGTTCCGGTAAAATTCCCATAACTATCCATGGATTTATAGGTTATTCGGCGCTGGCGGTAATGCTTGTCGATGTTATCATTCTCTGGAGGCGCAGATTAAAAAACGGGAGCCCTGTAAAAATGCCTGCCGGTTTTCAGGTTTTTTCCTTCTGCGCCTGGTTATTCTGGATTATTTCTTATGCCGCGGGAGCCTTAATGGCTGCCGTAAAATGAATTTGCTTAATATAGCAGGCGTTTTTATAATTATAACCGGTATAGTAAAGCTGACGAGGTAAACCCGGATGCCAGGCTCTGAAAATATTGAAAAACAATTTGCGATATATATTGTAAGGTGCTGTGACGGCACTTATTATACAGGTCTGACAACGGATCTTGATAGAAGGATTGAAAGGCATAATTCACCCGGCAAAGAGACCTGGTCAAAGTATACAAAGGCAAGGCAGCCTGTTGAACTTGTTTATAATTTTCCAGGAATAAAGAGTAAAAGGGCCGCTTATGTCGGCGAGTACTATATAAAATCCCTGAAAAGGAAGGGAAAAGAACTTCTCATAAACGGGGATGAAAAAGCGGTGGGTTTACTGGAGGATCTGATAAACCTTGAAAGCGGTGCAGTAAGTAAAAAAGATGCTAAAGACATTAAAAATAAACAAAACACAAAAAAAGTAAGAAGACCTGAGGTGTTAAAAAATTAAATAAAAGAGACGGATATGCCCAGGATCAGGATTTATAACATGGAATTGATTATCAGGAAAGAGGACCCAGGCGATTATGCTGATGTTGATTTGATTATCAGAAAGGCTTTTGAAAGCATGGAATTCAGCGATCATACCGAGCATCTTTTAGTAAAGAGGCTTAGAAAAAGCAGTGATTTTATACCCGATCTGTCACTTGTCGCTGTGTGCAAAGACAATGTTATAGGCCATATTTTATTTACAAAAATTTATATCAGGGATAATAATAAGGTTAAAGAGTCTCTCGCTTTAGCTCCTGTAGCCGTGAAGCCGGAATTCCAGAGGAAGGGAGTAGGGAGCGCGCTTGTTGTGGAAGGTCATGAAATAGCCAGGCGGAAAGGTTTTAAATCGGTGGTAGTGCTTGGCCACAAAGACTATTACCCGAGGTTCGGGTATGAAAATGCCGGCAGGTATAATATAATGCCTCCTTTTAAGGTCCCGGAAGGTTTTTATATGGTTAAATTGCTTGATGGTGCTGTAATGGGCGACATCGGCGGAATTGTAGAGTACCCTGAAGAATTCCAGATTGGAGGAAAATGAAATGAAATTTAATCCCGCCAGTTTCATTGTAAACATCATTGGCGGATGGTTTGTCGCCACGTTTCTGCAGGTTTTAGTGATGTCTGTTATAACAGGGAAATGGTCCCTATTTATATATAATTACAGGCAAATTTCTATGTTCAGGAACCATTTTGGAGCGCTGGTAAACTTAATGATAATTCTGTTTTTCGGTTTAACCGGGGTGGTACTGGCAATAATAAAAAGAAGATCAAAAGCAAATTAATTACAGGAGTCCTGATATGCCGGAATTCAGGCGGGCTGACATTAAGGATATAGCTGATTTGATTAATCTCCGGATTGAATTTTTGAAAGAAGTCCAGAATGTTCAGAACGGGGAAAGAGACAGGGATCTTTTCAATAATTTAAATGTATATTTTACTGAAAATATGAATAAAGGTAATTTCATATCATGGATTGCTGTTGTTGATAATAAGATCGCCGGTACCAGCGGCCTTACATTCTATACTACACCCCCGTCGTTTAAAAATATGAACGGCATGACAGCTTATATAATGAACATGTACACTATACCAGTTTACCGCAGGAAAGGAATTGCGTTTAAACTTTTTGAATTAACATTAAACGAAGCGAAAAGCCTTGGTTATAAAAAGATATGCCTTCATGCGACAGAGAAGGGATGCGGCCTGTATGAAAAATTCGGTTTCTACAGGACCAGCGATGAAATGGTGCTCGAAATAAAATAGGATAAATTTTATATTTTTAATATCGGGAGCTGGAAATGGATCTGGATGGAATTATTGAAAGCAATATCATGAATTTAAAAAAAGAATATCCCGGCAGGGGCATTATCATAGGTAAAACTGCTGATTCCGAAAAACTTGTGCAAATTTACTGGATAATGGGCAGAAGCGAAAACAGTAAAAACAGGATTTTTTTAAAAAACTCTTATTTTGTCAAAACAGATTTGTTTGATAAAAGCAAGACCTCAGATACTTCCCTTATAATATATTATCCGGTCAAGCATTATAATAACAGCCACATAGTAAGCAATGGGGACCAGACGGAAACCATATATGAATTTATCAGAAAAGGCCTGTCTTTTGAAGACGCTCTCAACGAAAGGACATTTGAGCCCGACCCGCCTAATTTCACACCAAGGATTTCCGGTTTGATATATAAAGATAAAAATGAATACAAGTATAAACTTTCCATTATTAAATCATTTTATAACGATCCTTTATACTGCCAGAGATATTTTTACAATTATGATAAATTCAGGGCAGGGACAGGCCATTGCATAACAACTTATACAGATAATTCAAGCCCGCTTTTATCATTTCAGGGTGAACCATATGCATTAAGGGTTTTTAATTCTATAGAGGAGAATTGTGATTATTACTGGAATATATTAAATAATGAAATGCTGATATCAATGTGTGTAAAAACCGTAAGCGTTAACGATGAGAATATTGATATACTGATAAAAAACAAGAACATTTAGGAAATAACCATTCCAAACTTAATAATAAATATGAGAGGCTGTGAATATGAAAGAGCAATTGCTCCTGCTTGGAAAATATAATCAGTATGCTGACAATCAGGTGATAAGGATACTTGAAAAACTGGATGAATCCGAGAGATCCAAAGACAGGAAATCATTTGCTGTAAGCCTGCATGGTTTGCTCGACCATATCTTTGAATCGACTTTATTCTTTCATAAACAGCTCCGGAATACCTTTCTTGAACTCGATTATTTAAACCATAAATTTATCGGGTTTGATACTGTTTATAAAAAAATCAACCTTCCCGATTTCAATGAATTGAAAACCGCTGTTGATTTAATTGATAAGGAATTCGTCGATTTTCTGGGATATATTTCCGAGGAAGAACTGAATAAAGCAGTCCAGGTTAATTCCTTCATTGGCGTTGAGAAACTGTCTGTCTGGTTTGTAATTTTACAATGTATAAACCATGCAACGCATCACAGGGGTGAAATATCACAGATATTGGACGAGATGGGGATTGAAAATGATTATTCAGGAATCAGGCAAAATTATGACAATGCGCCTGAAAGCCCTGGTACGATTACAGTCACAGATGCACAGGTGGTTTCGGATGACGGCAACTGATTTTGTAAGCTGTAATTTCAGGAGTTTAATATGGACCCGGTTTTTCATTTTGAAATTCCCGCCGGAGATATGAAGAGGGCGAAAAAGTTTTATGAAAGCGTTTTCGGATGGATTATAAGCGGTTCTTATCAAACTTATTACCGGGCAGCTGCAACAGTATCAGGCGAAAAAAGAAAATCCCGGGCAGTTATTATTCTGTAATTATAGATACCGAAGGAAACGAAATATTGCTGGATGAAAAAACCGGCCAATAAAGCAAGTTTTCAGAAACATTGGATAAGGTTTAATAAAAAATGGGGAATCGGATAATGGAAGATTCAAAAGAAAGGTTTTCCAACAGGGTTAATAACTATATCAAGTTCAGGCCTCATTACCCGGAAGGCATTATCAGAATATTACAGGAAAAGATAAACCTTGATAAAAATTGGGTCATAGCGGATATTGGTTCGGGGACCGGGATTTCATCCGAAAGATTCATTCATAACGGGAATACAGTCTTTGGGGTGGAGCCCAACAGGGAAATGCGGGAAGCCGCTGAGGATATTTATAAAAACGCGGTCAATTTTAAAAGCTTTAACGGTTCTGCCGAAGACACTAAATTAACGAATAAAAGCATTGATATGATAATTGCCGGGCAGGCATTCCACTGGTTTGACATGGAAAAATCTAGACTTGAATTCAAAAGGATCCTGAAAAACGGCTGCTATACGGTTCTTATCTGGAATGAAAGAAAATCCGTTGAATCTCCGTTCCTTTCGGATTATGAAAAGCTTATTAAAAAATTCGGAAAGGACTATGAAAAGGTAAACCATAAGAATATTTCCGCAGATTCGTTTGATAAATTTTTTGGCCATAATAATTATAAAATCGAAATCCTTGATAACTGCCAGCTATTAAACTGGGAAGGCCTCAGGGGCAGGCTTCTTTCATCTTCTTATGCCCCCCTTGAAAACGGCGAAGGATATGATGAAATGATCGGTGAACTGCAGGCGATTTTTAATAAGCATAAAAGCGGTGAAACAATTAGCTTTGATTACTTTACAAGGCTTTATTACGGGAAATTGGACTGATAAAATTTATTGAAAGGAAAAGGACATGGAAAAGTTAAGATTAGGCAGGACTGGTTTGATGGTTTCCAGATCAGGTTTCGGGGCCATACCCATTCAGAGGATCAGTTTTGAAGATTCAAAAAAATTATTAATTAAAGCATTTGATAGCGGGATAAATTTTTTTGACACGGCCAGGATGTACAGTGACAGTGAGGAAAAAATAGGCTATGCCCTCTCGGATGTGAGGAAAGACATTATTATCGCGACAAAAAGCAAGGGAGGGGACAGGACATCCGTCCTTAATGCCCTCGAAACAAGCCTCAAAAATTTAAAGACCGAATATATCGATATTTACCAGCTTCACAACCCCGGGGAGCTTCCTGATCCGCAAAATCCGGAAAGCACATACGCTGCCCTGCTTGAAGCAAAAAAGAAGGGGATGATAAGATTCCTGGGTTTTACAAATCACAGGCTTGATAACGCTGTCAAAGCAGTTAAATCAGGTTTGTACGACACTCTTCAGTTTCCCCTCAATTACCTTTCATCAGGAGATGAATTGGGCATAGCTTCTCTCTGTAAAGAGCATGACATTGGGCTGATCGCTATGAAAGCTTTGTCCGGCGGGCTCATTACAAACGCCGAATCCGCTTTTGCATTTCTGAGGCAATATGAAAATGTCGTGCCTATTTGGGGCCTTCAGAAGGAAAGCGAACTGGATGAATTCATTGCCCTTGAAAAAGTACCTCCCGTAATAAATGAAAAAATAAGGAAGATCATAGAAAAGGACAAAAAGGAGCTTGGAGGGAATTTCTGCAGGGGCTGCGGTTATTGCCTCCCATGCCCGGCGGGAATTCCGATCCCGTTTGCGGCAAGGATGTCATTTTTATTGAGAAGATCACCTTACAGGCCGTTTATGCAGGATGACTGGAGAAAACAGATGCGTCTGATTAATGAATGCACGAATTGCGGGCATTGTAAAAACAAATGTCCATATCATCTCAATACCCCTGAATTACTTAAAATTATGCTCAAGGACTATGAGGAATTTTATTCCCTGCATGGCAAAGAACAGTAATGACAGATCGGTCATGATCAGCTTTTCAAAAACAATATTACCCGGGCAGCACTATGATTCCGATATTCATATGTACTATTCCAGGGCGAGATACTACGACCCTTCCACCGGGCGGTTCATGTCGCGAGATCCCGACGATGGGAATGTTTCACCTGCGGGGCTGAACAAGTATATTAACTGTGTAAATAACCCGGTTATGCACACCGACCCGACTGGTATGACATATATGCTAAGGGAAACAGTGTGAGACCAGGGGAGCATGCCAAATTCGCTGGCGCTCATCTTGGTCAGTAAGGTGTGAATGATCAGAAAGAAAAGATATATAACGCCCTGAACAAAACGGTACACCAGACCCTCGATTTCATGAGGGACAACCTTTTCAATCTTCGGGGGAGCATTGCCATTCCATGCATATTAATTTATTGACATAACCATATATTAAGATGTAAAATAGATAATAAGAAGATAGTCTTATGCTGATATCAGAAGTTATCGTTGAATATGAAACAGAGGATTCTATAACTATATCCAAAAAAAGCTGGTATAAAATTGAAAACGAATTGAATAAAACACAAAGAAACCTTGATAAAAAAGCATTAAAAAGGTTCATTGGTAAAATAACATTATCAGAAGATCCGCTTGAGTTTCAGAAAAGAATAAGAAGTGAGTGGTAAACTTATTCTTCTTGACACTAATATCGTACTTTATCTTTTAGGTAATAAATTTGAATTGGATAAACTGCCTGATGGTAAATTTTGTGTATCTTTTATTTCCCAAATGGAGTTATTATCATATCCAATGATAATGCCTGATGATGAAAATATTTTACGTAATTTTTTAAATTCTATTGATATAATTGAAATGAACGATGTAATTAAAGAAAAGGCAATATCACTGAGAAAGGAATATCATTTAAAACTGCCGGAAGCTATAATATGCGCAACAGCTTACTGCGAAAATGCCAGTTTTTAACAAATGATATCCAACTTAAAAAATCAGGGAAATCGAAGTTATATTTTAAGGCAATTTGGAATTTTGTCCTGCCAGAAACGAAGATTATTGAAACATAGGTAATAGTAATCTGATAAAACAGTAAAATTAATTTGATTCAGTTTCAGGATAATTATATTAACAAAATAATAAACTGTTTTACCATTCGATATATAACACGTAACTGCTTGACGAATAATTAAATGGGCATTGATATGATGTCCTTGAAACAGGAAAGGCAGATAACTTATGCCATGGATTACCTGCTTTCAAGCGGTTTTATCCGATTGGCCGGAGGGATAAGAGTATACAACGGCATAAAAGAGGTATAATTGCCGGAGGGGTTTGATATGGACCTTGAAAAAATCTCGGAAGGATTCAACGAAGTTGCTGAAATGTACGATTCCCAGAGGAAATATTTTATTCCATGTTTCGATGATTATTACGGGTTTAGCATGGATTTTATCAAAAAATTGAGAAACAGCTTCAAGTCAGTACTGGACCTTGGGGCAGGTACGGGGCTTTTAACAAAGTACTTGTATGACATGTACCCTGAAGCTGATTTTACCCTGGCGGATATATCGGAACAGATGCTTGATGCCGCCAGGATGAGGTTTAAAGGATTGAATAATTTCGAGTTTATTGTAACTGATTATTCAAAGGAACTTCCCATGAAGCAATTTGAACTGATTGCTTCCGCGCTTTCAATTCACCACCTCGAAGACAGCAGTAAAGCGGCCTTATATTCAAACATATATGATAACCTTGCTGAAGGGGGGTGTTTCATCAATCTTGACCAGTTCAACGCGGAGTCATCATTAATGAATAAAAAATATAATGATTACTGGTACGATTTTATTAATAAAAGCCCAATTACAGAGATCGAAAAGGAATCCTGGCTGAAAAGAAGGGAGCTGGACAGGGAGAATACTATAGACCAGACCAAAATTTTGTTAAAGCAGGCAGGCTTTGGGGTTGTGGAATGCATATACAGCTATATGAAATTCGGGGTTGTCCTGGCGGTTAAATGAAATATAAAACTATATTGGTTGACCTGGATGACACATTAATCATAGAAGAAAATTCAGCTTATCTTTCATTCCTTGCGGCCGCGGATTATTTATATAAAATTCATGGCATTAACAGGGAGGATTTTGTTGCCGCGGTGCGTGAATCAGCCAGGGAATTGTGGTACGGGCTGCCTACAATAAATTATGCCCGGGAAATAGGAATCAGTTCTTGGGAGGCATTGTGGGCTGATTTCCTTCATAATAATAATGAACAGAGACAATTGGGTAAATGCAGGGATTATTACAGGAAAAAGACCTGGTGCAATGCCTTGCTAAGATATGATATCAAAGATGAAAAACTGGCTTTAAAACTTTCTTCAATTTTTATCAATTGCAGAAAAAAAAGACATGTACTTTTTGATGATGCGTTAATTTTACTAAAATTTTTAAATTACAGTAAAATAAATACAGTTCTGGTAACAAATGGGACACCTGATCTGCAATGGACTAAAATTCAAAAGAGCGGAATTCAAAAATATTTTAAACATATTGTTGTTTCGGGAGATATTGGTTACAAAAAGCCAGGAAAGAAAATATTTGAACATTGCCTTGAAATATCAAAAGGATCAAATGAAACCTCGTTAATGATTGGAGACAGCCTGGAATCAGACATAAAAGGTGCAAATGACATGAATATTGCTTCAACCTGGATTAACAGGAATAAAAAGATAAATAACAGTGAAATCAAACCACAATATGAAATAAAAAGCCTCATTGAGGCAATAAAGATTATTTCAATAGAAGAAAAAATATGAAAAGCAGTGAATCATCTTTAAAAAAAAGGGGTTATTTGCCTGAAAAAGATTTAAAATATTATATAAACAAGCCTGAAACAGAGCTTTCAGCTTTACTTGACAGCAATCTTGCTCATGAGAGAACAGCGGCAGTAAGAATCCTTTCTAAAACTCGGGGGAATAAATATTTAGGATACTTTATTAATATGCTGAAATCCGAGGGTAAGCTTTATCCGAAAATAGAATTATGTAAAGCAATAGAATGCAGCGGGGCTTCTGCTATCCCATTACTTATTGAAAATCTCGGGAAGATAGGCAGGAACCAGCACAGAAAAATTGCTCTTATAGATACCGGGAAAAAAACCTTCCCCCTGCCGCGTGATATAGCTGCCAGAATACTGATACGCATGGGAAAGCAGGTTTTCCCATATGTTAAAAATATTCTCAATCAGGGAGATTATTATCAGAAGCTTGAGGCTATTGACGTCATCGGGCATATTACCTGGACGGCATCTGATTACAGTTGTGAAACCTTATTAATTAACCTGTATGAGAATTGCGGCAATGATGATTTGATGAAATGGAAATTGATCAGGTCGTTTCAGTCATTTATTTCAGATCCGGTTCTTCAAATTCTTGAATATGAAATCGGCAGCGGAAAAAATGAAACATTGAGGATTGAGGCGGAAAGGAGCAGGGCAAGGCTAATAAGGAGAAGGTCTGTCTAAGAATCTTTTCTTGTTATTCCGGGGATATCGACACCGATTACTGTTATATCGTCATTCCTGTTGTCACCGCCTATAAAAGCCTCAACATCATTCATTATTGCCCTTACTGATTATCGCATCAATTTTATCCATCAAAACTGATGAAGTGGCCCATCATAAAATGATAACCGAAAGGAATGTTAACTGGGCAGGAAAACGCTTCATTTAATCATTCCTCCGGCGTAAAAATTATTTTTTACAGATTACCGTGTATTATATTTTTAAGTGATTCCTGTTATATTTCAATTTACGGCTGAACTTAAAATATTTTGACACAACCGTAAAAAGATAATAGACTTTATCCCTTGATATTTCGGGGGAAATCTATGCTTACTCGCAGTACATGGGCTTTTTTTAAATGAAAAAGATTATTGTTTTATTAATAATTTATGCGGCAGCCTTCTTCACAGTTATACCGGCATTCTCCGATGCGGACACCGCAGCGGCTCCGGTTTCCCAGTTGAAATTCCATGAAATATGGGGCTATCTCAAAGAAGGCGATGAGGGGAAATTAAGGAACAGCGGCCCTTTCTCAGATATCTGTTATTTCAGCGCATGGATTGATTACAAGGGGCAGCTTACAAAGATAAAAAAACCGGACATTATAACAAACACAGACGGATTCAAACCTCGTATTCACCTTGAGATAACTGAATTGAAGGATACGGCCCTGCTTCATTTCTGCCTTGATCCTGATTATGGGATTAGGGATAGGCTTATTGAAAGTATAGTCAATGAAGCATCAGATTTTGATGGAGTGCAGATCGATTTTGAGGCTGTGGCACAGGATGATTCGGAATATTTCCTGGAGTTCCTGAAATTATTGAAGGACCAGCTGGGGGACGGAAAAATCCTGAGCGTGGCGCTGCCTGCCGTCACACATAAATTAAATAATGATCCGTACGATTATAAAACCATTTCGTCTGTAGCCGACAGGATAATGATAATGGCCTATGACCAGTACTGGAGCACAAGCGAACCAGGGCCCGTGGCATCTCTTCCCTGGTGCAGGAAAGTGCTTTCATATGCATTAAGCGCGGTCCCCGGGGGAAAGCTTATCATGGGGATACCTCTTTACGGGCGCTCCTGGCAGGATAAATCCTACAACCTGTCATTGAGGGCGAATTATATAGGCGAGCTATTCAGCAACACAAATATTATTATAACCAGGAATTATTCTCAGGATGAAGGCCCCAGCATTAATTATTATGAAAAGGTAAAAGTGACAGTTTATTATGAAGATATGGATTCCACAATGGAAAAATTAATGCTATACAATAAATATATTGATTCTGTCGCTTTCTGGCGGATTGGTTTTGAGGATAAAAATATCTGGAAACTGCTTCAGCTTGAAAATTAATGCTCTTTAACTTTGAGAATTTTTTAGAAGATATTGCAGGGAAAGAAGAAAATCATACTAAAGTCTTAATGATCAGGCCGCCTGTTTGCTGGTAACCTTCCATGTGAATACCAGCAGGAGGATTGCCGCGGGTATCAAGGCAAGGGAAACGATATTCCCATTGCATACACCCAGAATCCATGCCCTGAAGAACTGGCCCCCGTCAAGGAAGCTTGTAAACATTCCGTCGTATCCGGTTATATGGTAGTTGGATGCCGCCGCCATTTTTGTCAGGAAAGGGGCCATGAAAGTCGCGATATAAAGGTTGGCTACGACAATAGGAATCCCTATTATAAATGACCTGATAATGTTGCCCTTTGTTGCTGTGCAGACAATTGCCATTGGAACCAGGAGATTTGTCAGATCGCCGAGAGGAATGAACCTTATCCCCGGAAGAACGAAAGCAAGTACAATCGATACGGGTATTAAAAGCACTGAAGTAACAACTACAGAAGGTATGCCGAAAAGAACGGCCACATCAAGCCCTATATAGGTAGTCCCGAGCCTGGGGAAGTGCTTGTTAATAAAGTCCTTCATCCCTTCAGATACAGGTATTAAAGCGGAGCCGAGGATGCCGCACATTTTAGGAAGAATAAAGATAACCGCCGCAAAACCGAACGCAAGTTCAGAAAGCTGCTTTATATTATAGCCGGCTCCGATCCCCAGGGCAGTCCCCATTATAAGGCCCAGGATCATGGGTTCAGCGAGAAGACCTATCCTGGCCTGTAATTTTTCAGGATCGGCTTCAATCCTGTTAAAGCCGGGGATCCTGTCAAAAATCCAGTTTATAAATAAGGCGATGGGGAAATATGTTATCCCCGAAAGGTGAGGAATGCAGATCCCTTTCATTCCTGATATGTTATTAACCATGGGAGCGCTCCATTCAGCCAGCTTTAACACTATGATAAAGGCGGCCGCTGAAGCCGATATGGAAATCAAAGCATTACCCGTGGACTGGAATATCATGGTGCCGGCAAGGATTACATGCCAGTAATTCCATATGTCTATATCAACAGTCCTTGTAAGCCTGAGGACCAGCATTATTATGTTAATCAGCAAAAAAACGAATATCAGAACAGGTACAAGCTGGAAAGCCCATGCCATAGCAGCCAGCGGCGGCCAGCCTGTATCCAGAACACCCAGATTAAGGCCAGATTTTTTGATAAGGGCCTGAACAACAGGATTAACAATGCTTACAAAAAAATCGAAGCTCATGAATATCCCTATAAACCCTATCCCGATCATTATCGCGCTTTTCAATGCGACTGACACTTTCATTCTGAAAATCATGGCCAGAATGAAGATTATCACTGGAAGTACAACATATGATTTAAAGCTGAGGAAGTACATTATATATTCTCTGAGCTCATGCATAAAAAGCTACCCCTGATTTTTTCTTAGAATACCAGTCCGATTTTCAAATCAAGTTCCGGAGATGATGAAAAATCATTCAAATCAAAATAAGTTCCGGCCCTCAAAGTTATATTATATATATCGGCATCGAAAAAAATTCCGCTCCTGATATAAGTGTTATTACCGAAGCTTTCATCTGATGTTGAATCAACCCTGAGTGAAAGTCCGCCCCCGATCCGCAGCGGGTAGCTCATGTCATTAATAAAAAAGTTGCCCAGGTCAAGTGAAGGGAATATATTGAAAATATTTGAATAAACATTGTTTATATTGACAGGGTATGAAAGTGAAATTCCTGCCCAGCTGTACCTGCTGAAAAAGTAATCGCATCCGATGGACCCTGAAGTCCCGTTGATCAGAAGATCTGGGTCGCTTAAGCTTGAAACGCCAGTAGTGAAAGAATCTTCCGAGTAAATCCTGAAATGCAGCGGGCCGGCCCAGGGTACAACCGGTTTTATGGCGTACTTGCTTCCGTCGCGAAGGTAAAAACTTTCGGAATATAGTGTTTTATTTCCGTCATTAACTGTAAAGGCGTAAGTTTCCCCGGATTGAATGCCGCTGACCGCCTGGTTTTCCGAAACATTGGTATCCATTAAAAGCATGCTGTACTTTTTGTAACGCTCTCTGTTTCTGATTTTACCTATGTTTACGGATGCAGAACCCCTGTAACTGATAAAATTGGTTTCACCGGGGTCCATATTAAGAGTTGTGCTGTAGACAGGGGTGTGGTCCCAGTCCCTTTGCACCACTACCGTATGGGGTTTATTATAAGGTAATGTAATATCGGTAGAGAAATCGTTACTTCCTGCCGTAAAAGCCAGGAAATCATCAATATAAATTGAATGAAGATCGCTTCCGACGCTTAAATTTGTAAATAATATTACGGATGGCGGCGGGGTGAAAGAGATGTTTGTTTCCTGGTATGCGCTCAGGATTATATCATTGGAATAATAAATCCTGCCGTTCCCGCCCGCCTGGATTTTAATTCCATAAGCTGTTGAAGGAAGGACTTTAAATCTTAAATAATAGTCGTCATTAGTCACAGTGTCGACAAGTTTATCATTAATGAAAATGCCGCATGGATAGCCTTCAGTATGAAACCCTGTAAAATTAATATAGGCATATTCCAGGGAAACCTGCAGTATATTCTGGATTATATCGGATGTCATAATATCGAGAGTGTCGAACATCGATATGTCGGTGCCTGTCAGATAGATATTTGTATAGACAGAAGTGTTCTTCTCACGGGACCATATGGATAAGCTGATTGCAAGTTTGTTTCTTTCTGTCTGAACATACTCTCCGGAAACAACAATATCAGCGCCCATTTCATCAGCCGTGCCGGGTATGTCAGTACTGTCCCAATTGATGGTCCGGAGGGTTTCCCTGTCCGGAATATCCAGAACCGGTATGTACCCTATGAAGGAATAAAGGGAATTCAGCATTATGCTGCTGAAATCACCCGAGGCCGGGTAAGATGAAATATCGGATTTGTTATGAAACCCCAGCAGAAGAACCCTGTTCTTTTTTTCCTGGCCCGCTGCCTGAGAGAAGAAGCAAGAGATCAATATAAAAGCAATTGCCGGAATTACTGCCAGGGAAACGAACATATTGTTAGTTTTCATGACTTTCCATGCCTTATAACAGCCGAAAGCGGGATAAATGAAGGACATACATAGCTGCAGATCCCGCATTCTATGCAGTCTTTCAGGCCTGATTTTATTGATTGTTCAGTTTTTAATGATATTATATGATTATATATTTTTACCGGGTTAAGCCGCACAGGGCATGAGGACAGGCAGTTTGAACATCTTATGCATGGTTTCATTCTTATTTTATAATCTGCTTTCCCCGGAAGGACCGCTATACCCCTTGCATTTTTCATTACGGGAAAATCAGGCCTGTTTATTTCATAACCTGTTAAAGGGCCGTCATTAATAATTGTACCTTTGTCATTTGAATTCCCGAATTCTTCAATCAAGGCTGATGCGGGGGTTCCTATTCTTACTTTTGCGTTTACAACGGAATCTGCTTTATATGTTATGATGCGTTCTATCAGCGGCTTCCCATAGACAACAGCTTCAAAGACCGCGTATGCGTCGGCTGCGTTCAGAACAAAATAACCGGAATCTGAAACATCTTTTCCGGAAGCCGTTTCAGCACCTGAAACAGCCCTGACGAGCAGCCTTTCGTTTTCAAGGGGATAAATGCTCCGAAAAAATACTGCCCTTATGTCATTCATCCCTTCTATGGATTTTTCTATCACTTCCGGAAGTTTAATTTTAACAGGGGCGTCCTTTACCGGCTTTACCTTTTTTTCAGAATTTAATGTGATAATGCCTTCCCGGGCTTTAAGAGTTTTCATAATTATTCTCAGGCCTTCAATAACCTCTTTGGTCTTGTCATAACCGATGGCGTAAACTGAATTTATGTAAGGGTCATTCTCAATGAGATTGAGTATAACTGTACTGACTTTCTTTTCCAGAGCAGAATGCAGCTTCGCATCAAGGGGCCCGCCAAGTCCGTCAATGCAGGTTATACCGGCTTTTTCTATTTTTTTAATAATATCAGAAGGTGAGAAATCACGGTAATCAGTTTTGGAAGAGTACCAGTTTTTTACCACACCGCCCGTTTTGATCACAACAGCACTGAAAGAACCTCCGTTTGAAAAATTTATCCTCTCAATTGCAGTGACTTTACCTGAAACACTTGCATGGAAACTTACCTGTCCGGTACCGGGTTTGCCGGCAATAATGTCGCCTTCAACAATATCCTGGCCTGGATTTACAATAATATCCGATGGTTTACCGGGAAAAATGGATTGCACAGGCACTTTTACAACGGCAGGAATATAACTTTTTATAATTTCCCGCTCTTCCGGCCTGCCCTTTTTATTAAAAACGACTCCACCGTAATTTAAGCCAGTCATTATTAATCCTTTTAAATATTTAAGCATTATTTCCATTACAATTGATTTTATTATAACATCCGGAATTAAAAAAGTGAAGATTAATCAGCAATGTTTAAATGGCAATAAAATTAAAATTTTGCTTGACTTTTATCATAAATACTATACTATAATGTAGTTATAAATTAATATCGGCTGATTAGGAGGCCTTTATAATCGAGGCTTTAAAGGTTACCAATGGAGTTTATTGGGTTGAGATCCCTGAAGCTGGATTTTACCTGCTTTGCGGCTGCCCCGCGGATGTAATTAAACACCTTATGATTAAAGGGTTCATAGTCACAAGGACAAAAAAAGGCGTGCATTACGAAAGCGGCCCCAATGCCATACTGCTTTCTGATGTTTCGATCCAGAACGGGCAGTTCTGTAACCTTGCGGAATTTCCTGTTATGCAGATGTTTTACCGTCAGGCTATGATCATACCGGGGCATCCGAATAACAGCGGATCAAGGCCTATGCTTATCGGCAATTCCGGGCAGATAGCCGCGCAGAGCGAATATATCAGGCGGGGCAATTACGGGCTGGACACCGTTGAAGAACTGGCGGCATCGGGAGTTTCACCGGCAATAGCCGAAATGCTTTACCGTGTCAAGCTGAGGTATGCCTATGGGCGACTGAAAAAAAGTGAAGAGCTGATTGATTTCCGTACCCTTGAGTCAGCCCCTTTGAAAATCGACCCTGGCATTGTGATCCAGAGGACAGGTTTAAATGTCTTTAAAATCTCATATAAGAATGAAAATGTTACTATTGACCTTAACCTGCAGAAGGGAGAGGAGTACCTCCCTCCGATAAACCTTGATTTTCACAGGATCAGGAGGGAGTACTTTTCAATAATCCATATTGGCGAAGGTGACGGCTGGGCCCTTACAAAACCTTGCATGTCGAGCATTATTACATTCCAGGGAAAGATATACCTCATAGATACCGGACCAAACATTCTGTATAATTTAACTGCCCTGGGGATCAGTGTAAATGAAATAGAAGGCATTTTCCTTACGCATGCCCATGACGATCATTTTGCCGGGCTTACTTCACTTGTGCGTTCGGACCACCGCATACATTATTACGCCACCCCTCTTGTCAGGGCTTCGGTATCGAAAAAGCTGTCCGCCCTAATGTCGATAACTGACAAAAGGTTCCAGAATTCCTTTGTTGTTCATGACCTGGATATAAATGAGTGGAACCGGATAGGGGGGCTTGAAGTGATGCCTGTTCTTTCCCCGCATCCGGTCGAGACATCGGTACTGTTCTTCAGGACCTTCTGGGAAAACGGCTACAGGACATATGCCCATCTTGCCGATATTCCTTCCAGGAAAATCCTTGACGAACTTTTCAAACCTGATATGGATAATTACCCTGTAGCACGCGAGCTATATGAAAACTTTCTTTTTAATATCAATGCCCCTGCGGACCTGAAGAAAATCGATATAGGCGGAGGAATGATCCATGGCTGCGCCGAAGATTTCGCGGGGGATAAATCAAGGAAAATTGTACTCTCACATATTTCCAGGGAACTTACCCCGAGGGAAAAGGAAATAGGTTCAAACGCCTCATTCGGGCAGGAAGATATTCTCATACATTCAAATAAGGATTATTTCATGCAGTCGGCTTATGTTTTCCTGGGCCAGTACTTTCCCAGCGCCTCACACAGCGATATAGATATGCTTTTAAACTGCCCTACCAGGGTTTATAATGTCGGCGAGATAATCATTAAAAAAGGCGAGCTGAACAGTTCGATATACTTACTGCTTGAAGGTGTCGCGGAATATATAGATTCTGAGAATAACATAACCTACCGTCTTTCTTCCGGTTCTTTTATCGGAGAATATTCCGCCCTCTATCATGAGCCGTCAAAAAGGACATACAGGGCGGAAAGCAATCTTTGCGTCATGAGCTTTCCCGTAGCCATATATGACGAGTTTATAAAGCATAGTGTTGACCAGGCCGATCTCAAAAGGGGTTATGAATTGATAAGTTTCCTGCAGAGCACCTACCTTTTCGGCGAGATGATTTCAAGCATAATCCATCACTGGCTTTCTAAAAAAATAAGGATTATTAAGCTTAAACCCGGGGAAGAATCCATTCCCGGGGATGGCGGCGATGTGTTTATAGTTTTCTCCGGGGAAGCTGATATAACCGCGGAGAATACTGTGCTGGAGACTGTCAGCCATGGGGATTTCTTCGGCGAGGAAATATTCCTGCTCGGCTCGTCAAACATCTTTCACCTGAAGGCCAGGACAGACCTTGAACTTGCTGCCATACCTTGCGAATCACTCAGAAACATACCCATTGTCGAATGGAAACTTTACGAGGCCTTTGAAAAAAGGATCTACCTTTTCGGTATGCTGGCTTCATCGAAGGGTTAAAACATATGAAGATTTATTTAGACGGCAGGGTAATTTCCGAATGCGGTGATATTACATCAAAGGAAGCTGACGCAATTGTTAACGCGGCAAATTCAACTTTGTACGGCGGGGGCGGGGTTGACGGAGCCATACATGGCAAAGGCGGCCCCGGCATTCTCAAGGAATGCAGGGAGATAAGGGCTGACCGTTACAGGGACGGGCTGCCTGCCGGGGAAGCTGTAAGCACTTCGGCCGGTAATCTGCGGGCTAAATATATCATACACACTGTCGGCCCTGTTTATAATGGTGGGCGAAACGGAGAGCCGCAGGCCCTTTCAAGTGCTTATATGAATTCACTTCTGCTGGCCCAAACCCTCGGCTGCAGATCTATTGCCTTCCCCGCAATATCGACAGGCGTTTACGGATATCCCCCTGAAAAAGCAGCCGCTGTAGTTTCTCAGGTAATTTCAAATTATATCAAGGGCGGAGGCAATATAGAGGTCATTTACCTTGTTTTTTATTCCGAAAATAGCCTTCAAATCTTTGATAACAACCAGCTTTTTAATAAGTAATATCCTATCCTTCTTTTAAATAATATATCAGCAATTCCTGTCTTTAATTTAAATAATTGCGTCTCAACGGATATATCAGGACGACATGAGGTTTTATTTTAATTATAATTATTAAGTGATAGTTATAATTGAAATTTTAATATTTAATCTTATTATTATTAATAATAAGATTAAATATTAATATAATGCATAATTAATAAACATAAACGGAACCGGGTTTGTCATTGCCATAGTGAATGGCCAGCAGGTTTGATTTATTATTGATAAATTATTAGTTTATTAAAGAGGGGGCGCGGTTTTGAAAAAAAGCATAACAGGATTTGTTATTTCCATATATTTTTTCACCTTGATTTTCTACGGCTGTTCCCTGGTAAATATAATTCCGTCCTCTTCCTCAAACGGCAAGGATTCAAACAAAGATGTTAACAAAAATTATTCTTATGTTATATCATTTAATTCCGAGGGCGGTACCGAAGTGGCCCCTGAGACTGTCTATTCCCCGAATTCGAATGTGGATACCCTGTCACAATCGACCAATCCCGGGTACAACTTCTGCGGATGGTACACTGCCCCGGGAGGAGGAGGAGAGCCCTTCCTCACTGACACTGTTGTAACATCCAGCATGACGGTTTATGCCTACTGGTACGGTGCTTCCTTATCGTCTTTTAACACTAATTCCGACAACACAATAACGCTTAACGGTTTTGGCACAAACGGAAGTATCGTAATCCCTGAGACTATAAACGGCTATCCGGTGACATGCATCGGAGGGGGCGCATTAGCTTTTTCAGGTATAAACAGCATAACAATTCCGGAGAGCGTGACAAATATCGGCGATTATTCTTTTGCAAATGAAAACATAACAAGCCTGACAATTCCTCCAAGCATAATAAGAATGGGGACAGGAGACTTCAGTGATTGTTATAACATGAATACATTAATTATGACAGGCGTGACAAATATCTGGCCTGAAGAATTTGAATTTAACCTTTATTTAACAAATTTTAATATCCCGTCAAGTGTTAAAGGAATAGAAGATGAAGGTTTCCTGCAATGTGTCAGCCTTTCTTATGTTACTATTCCCGTAAGTGTCCAGAACATCGGAGAGTCAGCATTCCAAAACTGCGGTAACCTTACCAATGTGACATTTGCCGGTGCAAACTGTTCGATTACTGACAGCACTGTTTTTTCCGGAGATTCTTCTCTGACAATCCATGCCCCTTCGGGCGGGAGTGTCCAGGCATATTGCGCATCCAACAGCATTCCATTCGCCGCTGATTAATATTTGACAATTTAAAATCCTGTAGTAAAATCTTCATATGGATTACAGCCGTTTGTAAGAAATAGCTGTGTGAAAAAACCATGACTTTAAAATGAATGGGATGGAGGTTATTATGATCAAGGGGTTTTCAAAGATTAGCTTCCCGGTTTTACTTATTGCATTTTCAATTATGATAATGCCATTGTTTGTTTGCGCCCAGACAACGGCAAAGGATTATTACAATGAAGGATGTTCCAATGTCGAGGACGGGGACCTGGACGCTGGAATAGAAAGCCTTTCCACAGCTATAAAAATGGACGCGAAATATTCTGACGCATATGCTGAAAGGGGGTATGCTTACGGACAGAACGGTGATTACACCAATGCCCTAAAGGATCTTGCTTCGGCAGTGAAACTCAACCAGCGCAGCTTATATGCCTATAAATATTACGGATGGGTTTATAATGATATGGAGAAGTATGACGCTGCTATATCAAACCTCAACAGGGAAATATCAATTGACCCGAAAAATGCTTTTTCATATAGTGAAAGGGGTTATTCATATTATTCACTTGATGATTATACAAATTCAATCAGGGATTATTCCAGAGCTATTGATATTGATGATTCATATCCCGCGCCGTTTTATTACAGGGGGATATCGTACTATTATCTTGATGACTATTCCAATGCCATCAATGACTTCACCAGCGCCATAGATATTGACCCTTCAAACGGCGATTACATTCTTTACAGGGGTAAGGCGGAATTTGAGGATGCGGATTATGATAAAGCAATTGATGATTTAAACAGCGCTTTACAGTTAAATCCCGATTCTGACGAATCATATGCTTTCCTGGGGGCCTGTTATTCCCGCCAGGAAAACTACGGGCAGGCAATAGAAAAACTCAATAAGGCAATATCTATAAACCCTAAAAATGACTGGGCTTTATCAGAAAGGGGTTACGCCTATTATTCAACTAAAAAATATGATTCTGCATTAAAAGATTTCAATGAGAGCATATCCATAAGCGACCAGGACTGGTGGACATTCGAAAAAAGGGCTTTAACCTGCCATGAAATGGGCAATAATGTCCAGGCTATAAAGGATATGAAACAGGCAGGCGATCTTGGAGATGATGACGCGGACGGTTACCTTAATGACTGGGGAGCAAAGTAATAAAGGCCGCTGTAAGCATGGAATTGGTTGCCGCGGTCATGGCCGACCTTGACAGGCTCACAAGAATGAACATCCTTTTAAGGGAAGATGAAAGGATGGATAATTTCATGACGGAGGAAGAAGTGAGGACCCGTATGACAGGTTTCCTGGAAGGGGATTCCTACAGAACTTTTCTCCTCAAAGAAAACGAAAAAGTTTTTGGGTACATTTTACTCAATATAGCAAGGGAACCTGTATACCTGAGACATCTTTACGTTGAAAGGGATTACAGGAAAAAAGGACTGGGAAGGCTGATGCTTAAAAAATCCATGAATATGCTTAACCTGAAGGAAATAGACCTGGAAGTAATGGTCTGGAATGACAACGCGGTCAGATTTTATGAAAAGTACGGGTTTAAAAAACGGTATATAGGCATGAGGTACATGGGTTAATATTAAACGGGAAGGGAATTATGATTAACGGACTTAAATATCACCATATTGGGATTCCTACTGATAAACAGATTAAAGGCGAAGTGTATTTAAAGGATTATAAACTTTATCATTACGGGTATGAAAAAAGCCTTTACGGGATAGAATGGATGAGGTATGAAAAAGACTGCGATCTGCCGGAAATTGTAAAAACAATTCCGCATGTGGCTTTTGAGGTTGATGATATTCTTGAGGCCATCAGGGGTAAGCATGTGATAATTGAACCAAACAGCCCGTCAGAGGGAAATATTGTGGCCTTTATTGAGGAGGACGGGGCCCCGATAGAGTTATTACAGACTAAAAAATAAGATTTTAAGCAGGTTTAATTAATAAAATAAAATGTTATAAATCACCCAATCAGGGTGATTTATAATCACTTTCTCCTTTTATAATATTATTTGAATATTATTTGGGGGAAGGTTATGAAAACTATGATCGTTATCCTATGTAATTTTGCGGCAGCCTTGTTGACGGTACTGTCAGGTTGCAGTGTTAACGCTTCCGGAACAGTCAATATCGGGACAACAAACAGCACTTATACCGTAACTTACAATGCTAATGGTGCCGGGGGTGAAGTTCCAGCAGATAACAGCAACTATACTTTAGGGTCCACAGTCATTGTAAAGGATCAGGGCGGCATGACAAAGCCCGGTTATGCATTAGCAGGGTGGACCACGAGTACAAACAGCCGGGGGGTTAGTTATGCGAAAGGAGCATATTTAATAATAGGGTCTTACAATGTAACCCTTTATGCCGTTTGGATTACAAATTCAATAGATTATACTAGTTCAGGGAACAGTATAATTATTTATTCAGCAGGTGTTAACAGCGGAGTTTTAAATATTGCTTACGGTGTGACGGGGTTAGATAATCAGGCGTTTTATGGCTGTTCACTTACAAGCGTGACAATTCCGCCAAGTGTAACAAGCATTGGCGGTGAGGCATTTTATCATTGTACGGGCATTACAAGTATAACAATTCCTTCAGGAGTTACAAACTTTGGTTTGTATACATTTACTGGTTGTACAAGCCTTACAAATGTAACAATTAATGCATCAACTCCTCCGGCTTTACCATCAGGTTCAGAATCCTTTGACAGCTGTTCCACAACACCTCCCCTGTTAATCCATGTGCCGACAATAGCCATATTGTCAGAATATTCAAATGCTTCCGGAATTTGTGCGGGATGGTCAAGTTATTTAAATATACTGGTAACGCCCTGAAAAATAAATTTTTCCAAGCGACACGTATAATCTTCATTCACTGTTTCAGTAAATCTTTTAGGGGCTTCGGGCGGGTATATCCATAATCAGGATCATTTAGCCTTCCTGCGCTAAAAAGCGCAGTTCCCAATCTTCCTGACGCATCAAATTTTCCGGTAATGCCGTCAAATTGATCACCGGGGGTAATATTTAATTATACAAATAAGTAAGAACATTTATATTATAAGATATTTAATCAGTCTGCTCCAAGCTTTTTCAGCATATCCGCAGCTTCACTATTCAACGCGCTGCCATCCGCGGAGTACCTGATTACCTGCCTGAAGTCTTCAATCGCCAGGTCGTTTTTTCCGAGAAAAACGTAAGCTTTTCCGCGGTTGTTATAAGCGTCTGCAAATCCGGGATCAAGAACAATTGCTCTGCTGAAATCGTCAATGGCCCTGTCGAGGACCCCTGATTGGCCATAGGCAACGCCCCTGTTCTCATAAGCCATAGTAAAATTTGGATCAATATTAATTGCCCTGTTATAGTCGGCAATTGCAAGGTTATACCTGCCGGACTGGACATAAACATTTCCCCGGTTGCAGTAAGCGTCAGCGAAATTAGTGTTAAGATCTATGGCTTTATTTAGGTTATCGAATGCCAGATCCTGATTTCCCGATTGAAGGTAAGCAATTCCAAGGTTATCATACGGCATTGGTGAGCCGGGATCGAGTTCAACAGCCATGTTTAAATCTTTTATTGCCTGAGGAATATTCCCCTGCTGCCTGTAGGAATTGCCCCTGTTATTATAGGCGTCGGCAAAATTGGTATCGAGAGCAAGGGCCCTGTTATAATCTTCTATTGCAGGACTTAAGCTGCCTTCCCGGCTGTAAATATTGCCCCTGTCAAAAAAAGCGTTGGTAAAATTGCTGTCCAGTGTTATTGCCCTGTTGAAGTCGGTAATGGCAAGATTGAAATTGCCGGTTTGGGCATAAACCAGCCCCCGGTTGCAGTAGGCCGGGGCAAAATTAGTGTCCAGGGCTATCACGGCATTAAAATCCCCGAGGGCGGCGTTAAAATTTCCGCATTCAAAATAAGCGTCGCCGCGGTTGTCATAAGCGTCTAAATAGTTTGACTGCAATTCAACTGCTTTGGTAAAATTGCTTATTGCAAGGCTGTAATAACCTGCCTGCAGGTAAGAAATGCCGTTTTTATTATAATCGAAGGGATTTGCAGGGCCGGGTACAAGATCCTGGTTCGACCAGGCATCATTAAGCAGTGAAATTACAGACGGGTCAGTAAATTCTGAAAAGGCTTTTGTACTTCCGTTCGTCAATAATTTATTGACATTTGCACCTGCTGAAATCAGGGCTCTTACTTCACCGGCCTTACCTCTTCTGGCAGCAAACAATAAGGCGGTTGACCCGTCTCTCGATGCCTGGTTAACATCTGCCCCGGCTTTTATAAGAGCATTAATGGAGTCTCCCTTATCTTTAGCCGCAGCATATATCAATGGAGTATATCCATTATTATCCTCTGCGTTTACATCGGCACCCGCCAGTATCAATGAATCGATAATATCGGTTTGATCCCTGATTACGGCAATCATGAGGACAGTATCGCCGTTATAGTCGGCTGCTTTTACATCAGCTCCCGCGTTTAATAAAGTCCTGATAACATTTGAGTTGCCGCCTGCCGCTGCTGACATAAGCACAGTGTTGCCCTTGCGGGTCACTGATTTTATATTGGCACCGGCTTTAATCAAAGCCTGAACATTATCATTATTTCCGGCGTAGGCCGCGTCCATTAGAGCTGTTTCTCCGTCATTCCCGGCGCTTTCCGGATCCGCACCCGCGGCGATCAGTGCTTTCACCGTTTGAGAGTGGCCGTATACAGAGGCGTATATTAAAGCAGTAGTGCCGTTTGTGTCCAGAGGCTGATTTATATTGCCCCTGAAATTTGTTATAAACGCCGTGTCATCATTTGTCGCTGCATTAAGAAGATCGCTGTCAAGGCTGAAAGCGGCTGAGGCAGCCAGAACTGTTATCAAGCAAATTATTAATATCTTCATATTGACAAATTATTCTTCCCAAGTTATTTTTTTTCCAAATTCCGGATCGATTTCCTTGCATAATTGTTTACCTGGCTTCCAAGGCCGGAAAGCTTTTCAGCGTTAATAAAATCGTTCATTTCATGCCTTCTGTCTCCTAGCGAACCATATGCCAGGCCTCTGTTATAATATGCCTTGGGATCCAGGGGATTTAGTTCGAGAGCTTTGTCGCAGTCGATTATGGCGTCGGGAAAATCCCCGGAATCATAATAAGCAAGGCCGCGGTTGTTATAGGCCTCTTCAAGGTCAGGGTTCAGTTTTATTGCCATGTTATAATTGGAAAAAGCGTTAGTATAATCCCCTGAATTATAATAAGACAATCCGAGGTTGTTATAAGCTATTGCAAATCCGGGGTTGATTTTGACGGCATTCAGGCAGTCCGATATAGCGTTTGTATATTCTCCCTCGTCATTATAGGCCAGGCCGCGGTTATTATATTCATTGGCAAGACGCGGGTTAAGATTTATCGATCTGTCATAATAATAAATAGCTTCTGAAAGATTCCCGGAGTCATAATAAGTAAGGCCCAGGTTGTTATAAGCCTCGGCGAGATTGGAGTTTATACCGATAGCTTTTTTATAGTCCGCCTGAGCGTCGGTTATATCACCTGTATCATAATATGAAAGCCCCCGGTTATTATAAGCTTCGGCAAGATCCGGATCCAGTCTTATCGCTGAATTGCAGTCTTTAATGGCGTTTGAAAAATTCCCAAAATCATGATAGGCGAGACCGCGGTTATTATAAGCAACTGCAAGAAGGGGGTCTAATTTTATGGCTAAACTATAATCTTCTATAGCCTTCTTTAAGTTCCCTGAATCGTAAAGGACAAGCCCGCTGTCATTAATTGCAAGGGCAATATATTTTACAGAGCAACCATTCAAAATAATAAAGGATGCGGAAATCATAAATAATTTATAAACAGGCCGGATGATATTCATAATGCCTCTAAGCATTTTTATATTATACCTGTCCCGTTACTAAATAAGTGTAATTGATGAAACACTTATTACTTTTAAAAATCGCAGATTATTTTTTCATAATAAGAACAGGCGTATTCTATTTTACACGGCAAATCCATTAAATGTCAAAGATCGGAACTTAATTTAACGATGGTTTTAACCGATTAAATAATGTTAATTGTAAATGTTACATCAGTGGAGGAGAACTTGATGACTGATAAAGAAGTCCTGGGAATCCTTAATGATGCATTTGAATGCCAGACATACCTTGAGAGAAATGATAATCTATTCTGCAGGATTACTTCAAAACTTTACAGGCAAGGCTACCTGAACGATGCTGTTCATATAGTGGATACTGCCAAAGGAATTACTTCCGTCTGGTACTTTCCGACCCCTGTCAATCCGCTGACAGACAAAGGAAAGGTTTCACTTTTGCAGGCTGCCCGAATTGTTCATTAAATTATCCTGGGAAGACATAATCCTTTCGATCCGTTTTTAAATATAATTCTTGACAGACTCCCTCCATCTGTTATATAATAATCAAATTTGTGTAAACCTTATCATAATAATGGTTGACACATTTCTGTTTGTCAAAAAACGGGGGTTATAATGATTAATCCACTCATTACCGAGGCATCAACTGTCCTTAACGGGAAAGAACTGCCCCGGGAACTTGCCATAAAGCTTGGAAAAATTAAAGGTGAGGATATAATTGACCTGGTTTCGCTGGCAAACAAGGTTAAAAGCAGGTTCAGCCCCGAATCACATATCTGCACAATATCTAACGCGAAGTCGGGGGCATGCGGAGAAGACTGCAGTTACTGTGCCCAGTCAAGCCATCACAGCACTATAATTGACATTTATTCCCTCACGGGAATTGAAAAAATCGTTTCCGAGGCGTCAGAAGTCTATAATAGCGGAGTTAGAAAATTCGGAATTGTCACGAGCGGTCTGGGTTATAAAAAAGCCGAAGGGGAATTTAATAAAATTCTCGGATTGATCGACGCCATTTATGAAAAATTCCCTGATATGGAAGTCTGCGCATCCCTTGGGGTTCTCAGCGATTTAACTGCGGGTAAACTTGCAAGGCATGGAATAAAAGAGTACAATCACAATATCCAGGTTGATCCGTCAAGGTACAGAGAGCTTGTTTCAACTACACATAATGTTAATGACAGGATTGAAACCGTACGCCTGGTTAAAAAACATGGAATAAAGGCATGTTCAGGCGGGATAATCGGCCTCGGAGAGAATATGGATGACAGGGTAGGGCTGGCATATACGGTAAGGGACCTTGACGCGGATATAATTCCCCTGAATGTGCTGGTTCCTGTCAAGGGTACTCCGCTGGAAAGCATTCCGCCAGTAAGCCCGGCGGAAGCCGCAGTGGCATTCTCAATTTTCCGGCTGGTAAACCCGGGTAAGATCATTAAATTTGCCGCAGGAAGGGAATCCGTAATGAAGGACTTTCAGGGGCTTCTCATGCTCGCGGGAATAAACGGTTTTCTTACAGGCGGCTATCTTACCATTAAGGGCAGGAAACCTGCCGAGGATTATTCTTTCATGAACTGCCTGGGAGGGTTTGGTGCTTTCTAAAGAAGTAATTTTAAGGACAGATAAGGCGCATGTCTGGCACCCTTTTACGCAATCATCAGACTATAAGCAAAATGATATGCCTGTTATCACCAGGGGAAAAGGGATTTTTATTTATGATTCCGACGGGAACAGGTACTACGATACTGTTTCCTCCTGGTGGGTTAATACTCTCGGGCATTGCAACCCCAGGATAGTAAGGGCCGCGCGAAGACAGCTTAAAATGCTTGAACATGTTATATTTGCCGGCTTTACGCATCCCGCGGCGGTTGAGCTGGCGGGAAGGCTGGCCTCATTCCTTCCGGAAGGCCTTTCAAGAATGTTTTTTTCGGATGACGGTTCAACGGCAGTGGAAGTCGCCCTTAAGATGGCTTTCCAGTACTTCCAGAATACCGGTAAAATAAAAAAAACTAAATTCGCCGCGCTTAATCTTGCTTACCATGGCGACACAATGGGCGCTGTCAGCGCAGGCGGCATAGATCTTTACCATAAGATTTACAAACCCCTTACATTCAGTGTCATGAGGGCTGCTGCCCCGGATTGTTCGTTGTGCCCTTTCAGGAAAAGCGAGTATACCCTTGATGCCGAATCAAACGGCTGCGGGATTGAATGCTTTAAATCCATGGAAGAGATACTGTCTTCCGGGGGAGATGAAATAGCCGCTGTGATAGTTGAGCCGCTGGTCCTTGCATCGGGCGGTATGAAGGTTTATCCGGCAGGATACCTCAGAAAACTCAGGGAAAAGACTGCCGGACTGGATGTACTGCTTATACTTGACGAGGTTGCCACAGGATTTGGAAGGACTGGGACGATGTTTGCTTTCGAGCAGGCCGGAATTGTACCGGATATTGTCTGCCTTTCCAAGGGCTTGACCGGAGGTTTCCTGCCTTTATCACTAACCGTAGCAAAAGAATGGATTTATAAAAGCTTTGAAGGGGAGTACAATGGGGCCACATTCTTCCACGGGCACAGTTATACCGGGAACCCTGTTGCCTGCTCTGCCGCGGTTGAGAGCCTTAAAATAATCAGGGAGAAGAATCTGCCTTATTCCAGGAAGAATATTATGGATTATTTTCATGATAAATTACATTCATTATCAGATTACGGTTTTACAGGGGATATTAGGTACAAAGGCTTTATCGGGGCCATAGATCTTGTTAAAAACAGGGAAAGAAGGGAGACGCTGGACCCGGACAAACGGACAGGGTTCAGGGTTTACCTTGAATCATTAAAAGAAGGCGTTATTCTAAGGCCTCTCGGAGATACAATATACTGGTTCCTTCCGCTAATAACAGGAATAAGCGATATTGACAGCATTTTCTCAAGATCGCTGAACGCGATAAGGAGAGGTATGCTTGACTGAATATAAGAAAATTGATTTTTCAAGGGAACTTGACAGTATAAAATCAAGAGGAGAGCTGCGTTTGCTTTCTACGACAGGGTCCAGGGAAGGAAAATGGACAATAAAGGAAGGCAAAAGGTACCTGAACCTTTCAAGTAATGATTACCTTGGCATTGCCGGTGACGCAGGACTGCACAGGGAGTTTTTTGAAGGGCTGGCTGATCCCGGAATTCTGGACAGCTATGGTTTGGGTGCTTCATCATCAAGGCTGCTTGCCGGCAACCATCCTTATTATGAAAAGCTGGAGGACCAGATCAACAGACTTTACGGCTGCAGCGGCGGTTCTGTCATGGTACTGAGCAGCGGTTACCATGCAAATGCGGGCATAATTTCAGCTCTTGCAGGCAAGGAAGATGTGATTTTTTCCGATAAAGCTAACCATGCCAGTATAATTGACGGAATGAGGCTTTCCGGGGCTGATTACTACCGTTACAGGCACCTTGATTACAACCACCTGGAAGACCTGTTAAAGCATCACAGGGACAGGTACAGGCGTTCGTTGATTATTTCCGAGACATTGTTCAGTATGGATGGGGATTTATCGGATATAAACATCCTCTCTGAAATAAAAAATAGATATGGATCACTTCTTTACATAGATGAAGCCCATGCCGTTGGGATTTTTGGAGAAAAGGGTCTCGGTTTGTGCGAGGCAACCGGTACTATTTCCGAAGCCGATGTCATTATCGGAACCTTCGGAAAAGCCCTGGCTTCATCAGGGGCTTACGCAGTCTGCAGTTCAGATATTAAAAATTATCTTGTTAATAAAGCCAGGACATTTATTTTTACCACTGCTCTTCCTCCCGTCACTGTCCATTGGAGCAGCTTTGTCATTGATAAAGTGGCTGAAATGAGCGATGACAGGAAGAAACTCCTGATTGTCGCTTCTGATTTCAGGAACGCTCTTAAAGGAGCGGGATTCAAAACTGCAGGAGAATCACAGATAGTGCCTGTAATTATTGGCAAAAGCGAAGATACCATGGAACTTTCCGATAAACTTTATGAAAACGGTTACCTTGCCCTTCCGGTAAGGCCTCCAACAGTCCCCCGGGGCACATCGAGGCTGAGGATTTCACTTAATTCAAGGATCAGCTTGAATGATATTTCGCCAATCATATCAATAATGGCAGGGCATTAATGAGGCAAAGATGGCTTGCAAGAAAGGGATGCGGTAATTTAATCATTTTCTTTAACGGGTGGGGGCTTGATTCGAATCCATTTTCAGGTTTGTGCGCATCCGGAGCTGACGTCTTAATGATAAATGATTATTCTTCACAAACCTTGCCGGGGCTGGATACCGTGATAAAGGATTATAAAAGCATATATATCATTTGTTATTCATTCGGCGTCGCGGCTATGATGTTAAATCCCATGGAGATCAAAAAAGTTATTAGCAGGGCTGAAGGCATATACGCAATAAACGGGACGCTTGCGCCGGTTGACGACAGGTTCGGAATAAAGAAGGCGATATTTGAGAGAACCTTAAAAAGCATAGCTGATGAAGGAACAGGATTATTCTACAGGAACATGTTTGATAAAGAAGCTCATTACGATGAATTTATGCGGCATAAGCCTGAAAGGTCGATTAACAGCCAGGTTGATGAACTTAATTATTTTTCCCGTGAATTTACTGATTTCATTCCGGGAAATGTCTGTTATAAAAAAGCAATGGTTTCAGAAAAAGACAGGATATTTTTCAGTGTTAACCAGTTTTCTTTCTGGGAATCGGTGAATGTAAAAAGCATAAGCATAGAGGGAGGACATTTCCCTTTTTACAAATGGAAATCATGGGACCAGATCCTTTCGGATTTTATCAATGAATAATATCGGCCTGATAGCGGAGAGGTTTCAAAGGAGCGCGGATCATTATGAAAGTAGCGCCATAGTCCAGAAGGCAATGGCGGAAGACCTTGTAAGTCATCTTGTAAGGACATCAGGCTGTAATTTCGGTAAAATTCTTGAGATGGGCTGCGGGATTGGAATTCTGACAGGAATAATCCGGAAAATGCTGAAATTTAGCATGCTTTTTACAAATGACATTGTTCCGGCTTTCAGGTATAATAAGCACAATAATCATGAAAATGTTAAATTCATCCTGCATGACATGGAGGAAGCTGGCTTTTTCCCTGCCGGTTTAAGCCTTGTTATTTCAAACGCTGCATTTCAATGGCTCAATGACCTTGAGAGCTTCGTTAATAATATTTCATTGAATATTAATCCGGGGGGCATACTTGCTTTTACTACCTTCGGTGAAAATAATTTTATCGAATTTTCCTCGCTTGGCTGGCATGGGCTCAATTATCATACAGAAGAAGAAGTTATTAAAATTTCCGGGGATTATTTCAATCCATTATATACAGAGACCCGGGAGGAAAAGCTTTTTTTTAAAAACGGTATGTCAGTGCTGAGGCATGTAAAATCCACAGGTGCTAACGCCATCGGTAAATATGCATGGACAAAAGGAAAGATTTCAAAACTGGTTTCTGATTACGAGAGTCAATTTGCGATTGAAAAAGGCGTGCCGTTAACCTACAATCCGATGTTTTTTATTCTCAGGAGAAAATAGCCATGGGTGTAACATTTGTAACAGGTACGGGAACCGGGGTCGGTAAGACTTATGTTACCGGGCTTCTTGCAGGGTACCTTCTTAAAAAGAAAGTCCGCGTGATTACCATGAAATTGGTTCAGACGGGCTGTCCAGGCATGTCGGAGGATATTATAAAGCACCGGGAAATAATGGGGATGTCTCCGGGCCCATATGATAAACTTGGAGTGACATGCCCTTACAGCTTCGCTTTTCCGTCTTCTCCCGAACTTGCCGCATCCCTTGAAAACAGCACAATAGAATTCTCAAGGATAGACGGCTGTATAGAAGAACTTTCCATTGAATTCGACGAGATCATAATCGAAGGAACGGGCGGGGCCCTTGTGCCATTAAACAGAACCCAGACGGTTGCCGACTACATTTCGTCAGGTGATTTCCGCACAATAATCACCGCCACACCAGTGCTGGGAAGCATAAACCATATTCTCCTGACTGTCGAAGCGCTTCAGAAACGCAGAATAAATATTGCCGGGATTGTTTACAACCTCTTTTTCAATGAAAAAAAAGAAATTGTAAGTAATACCAGGGAAGTAATAAAGAGATATTTCCCATTATTACCCGTTATTGACGTTGGCGGCTTTGATAAAAATTCAAAGGAGATCTATGATTTTTCACCCTTCGGCATTTAGTTTCTTAAAATATTTATAGCAAAAATCAATCATTGCCTCCGCCATTTGCAGGACCGCTACCTGAGATCCAATTTGCATAAACTGTTATGTTTGATGTGACTAAAGTGCTTGTGGTAAACTGATCGCCGTTGCCATCAGGCTGAGTGTACCAGGCATCAAAAGATGTATTCTGATCGTTTGTAGTTGGTGTAGGTAATGATGATAAAGTTGTCGCTGGAGATATAACGGTTTGAGATGGCTCGGCAGAACCGCCTTCACTGTTAAATGTTACTGTGTAAGTATAACTTCCCCATAATGCATATACTGTAATATCAGAAATAACTGTTGTGTTTGTAAGAAACTTGCTGCCGTTTCCGTTAGATTCTGTGAACCATCCGGAAAATATATAACCTGATTTTGTAGGAAAAACCGGGAATGTAACTATGTTTGAAATAGGCTTTATTACATATGAATAATCTGTTAATGGTATACCGCCTCCATTAATATAGGTTACAATGTTTGTTACATTATTATTTAAACCATTATTTGTTATGTTTGAATTTGCTTGTGAATTGCCGCTAACCTGGCAACTTACTAAAATAGATAAAGTAAATATACCTGATATTATCATCAACACATAGATAACATACAATTTTAAATTCATAAACTACTCCAAAACATTATTAATATTATATTATAATTTTTAAATATTACATCATGATTATTAATACATTAACTCAGCTTTAAGATATTATTATAATATGAAGAAAAATTTTTGTCATCAATTTATGTATTCAAATTTTGTGCATTCTCCGGCACGCAATTGACAAATAAAATATGTTTATATATAATAATTATCAATATAAAGTTTATGATTTGCCTGGAGGATTCTATGGGTAAATATGTTCTGTTAATTTTGATATCACTTATTGTAGCAGGCGGGGTAATAGCTTTGCCGGGATGCGCAAAGAAGCAGCAGAGCCAGATGATGATGTCTTCTACAAATGACGAGCCGCCGGTAGATACGAATATTTCCACTCCGGATTCGACAGTTACAACTAATGTTGATTAGTTCCTTGATCAGGAAGCCTGTTCCTTTTCGGCAGGAGAGCTTTTAATTCCGTAATCATCGAGTTTCCTTAGAAGCGTTTTTCTGCCGATATTAAGGATTTTCGCAGCGAGCGATTTATTCCAGTTTGTATGGTCGAGTGTTGTGAGAATTGCTGTTTTTTCGATCTCATCCATTGTTGAGCCTACGTTAACACAGATGTTTCTGTCCGTTTCATTATCGGCTGCGAGTTCCGGGATAGACTCTTCGGTTATTATATCCGCGGTTGAAAGAACCACAAGAGTTTCAATAAGGTTCTGCAGTTCCCTGACGTTGCCTTTCCACTGGTACTTTTCAAAAAGCTTCATGGCTTTTGGACTAACGGTCTTAAGCTTTTTCCCATGCTTCTGAGAGAAATATTTGAGAAAATATTCCACAAGAAGAGGTATGTCTTCTTTCCTTTCCCTGAGCGGAGGAACTTCTATTTTCACTATGTTTAACCTGTAGTAAAGGTCCTTCCGGAAATTTCCTTCTTCTGTGAGTTTCATGAGGTCCCTGTTAGTAGCCGCAATAACCCTGATATTTACTTTTATTGTTTCTTCGCCCCCGACCCTTTCAAATTCCTGCTCCTGCAGGACCCTTAAAAGTTTAACCTGGACACTCTGTGATATTTCCCCGATTTCATCAAGGAAAATGGTCCCGTTATCGGCGAGTTCAAACCGGCCTTTCTTTCTGGCTATTGCCCCGGTGAAAGAACCTTTTTCATGGCCGAATAATTCACTTTCAAGCAGGGTTTCGGGAAGGGCTGCGCAATGGACTTTTATAAACGGGCCTTTGACCCTTTTACTGTTAATATGTATGGCGTTAGCAACAACTTCCTTGCCTGTGCCGCTTTCCCCTGTAATAAGCACAGACGCGTCTGTCGGAGCCACCTGCTGTATGATCTGGATTATTTTCTGGAATGCCCTGGAATTACCGATCATGTTCCTGAAATTATATTTTTCCTCGACCAATTCTTCGAGCTGTTCTTCCCTCGTCTTTCTTTTTGTTTCAGAAATAGCCCTGGTCAAAATCAAACCAAGCCTGTCGATATTAATCGGTTTGGTTAAAAAATCATAAGCCCCTCTGCGCATGGATTCGACAGCTTCATCGACACCGCCATGACCCGTAAGAACAATAAAAGGGGCTTCGCTATTTACGGCCGATGCCTTTGACAGGAATTCAAGCCCTCCCATGTTAGGCATTTTGAGATCAAGAACTACAGCGTCAGCGCCTATCGATTTGAGTTTCTCAAGGCCGTCAACACCATCCTCGCTGGTGACGACATCGAACCCAAGCATCTTTAATCCTGCCCGGAGTCCTTCCCTTATGTTCTTCTCGTCATCAATTACCAGAACCATGTCCTTATTCATATCACCTTCGATTAT
>Ga0364881_10071_pt2 | contig 61931 bp, 68 predicted proteins | sample ExccelJu500001D4_5_FD_206923 | JGI IMG/M metagenome (GOLD analysis project Ga0364881, IMG submission 206923) | Enriched cells from Trout Bog Lake Hypolimnion, Wisconsin, USA - BchlTB.July30.5000.01.D4 | ecosystem: Environmental > Aquatic > Freshwater > Lake > Hypolimnion/Profundal zone | place...
TCACCAATACGTCCTTCATCAGGATTGATTGGTGGAATGTCTGGCATATCTGCAGCCAGCACATTGCCGACTACAACACTGCCTAACAGAACAGACATTAATAGGTTTTTAAACATTTGATATTCCTTTATCCGTTAGATTGTATAAATCTAGACCTAAAAAAACACCCCGCCGAAGCGGGGTGTTTATATGACAAACTAACTAACGGTTAGTTCTATAACAATCGTTTTTCAACAATTAATTATAGGCTGAACACGTTCAATGCACCGCCGCCAGGAGCAGCGTTGTATTTTGTCAATTCAGCATAACCACCAGCAGCGCCAAGAGCGTCTGTTGGGTTAGTCATACCTAGGTTCATCGCTACACCAGCCCAGCCACCGATACCTGATAGCACGCCAACGTATTGTTTACCTGCATGACCGTATGTGAATGCATTACCAATCACGCCAGAACCAACTTGGAATTTCCAAAGTTCTTTACCTGATTGTGCATCAACAGCCTTGAACCAACGATCAAGAGTACCGTAGAAAACCAAATCTGAAGCAGTTGTTAATACACCACCCCATGAAGAGAATTTCTCTTTGTTGTACCAAACTGATTTACCCTTGATTGGATCCCAAGCAGTGAAACCACCCATTACGCCATCTGGACCAGCAAACATAGTCAATGTAGCGCCAACCCATGGTTGACCAGCAACATATTTAGATTCAACTGGCTCGTATGTCATACATACGTGGTTCAATGGAATGTACTCTAGACCTGTACGTGGGCTGTAAGCAGCTGGTTGTTGGTCTTTTGTACCCAATGCAGCTGGACATACGCCTTTTGCATTGTAGTCTTGGTGAGTTGAAGCTGAACCCAATTTGTTTGGCACACCAGTTTTCAAGTCAACATCTGTTGCCCAGTTCACGAATGAGTGAACTTTATTTGCAACAACTAAAGTACCGTTAGATGCATCCCATGTGTATACGAAGCCGTTACGGTCCATATGTGTAGCATATGTTTTACCAGCTTTGTCGAACAAGATCACTTCGTTAATACCGTCATAATCCCACTCGTCATGTGGAGTCATTTGCATACCCCATTTAGCAACGCCAGTGTCTAAGTCACGTGCGAATACTGTCATTGACCATTTGTTGTCACCTGGACGTACGTCTGGGTTCCAAACTGATGGGTTACCTGTACCGTAGTATACTAAGTTTGACTTAGCATCATATGGCCACCAGCCCCATACAGAGCCACCACCATGTTGCCAACCATCTTTAACTGCTTGTGGTTTCAACCATGTTTTAACGCCAAGGTCTTTTTCACCGATCTTCAATTGATCGTTAGCGATCTTCTTGAATGAACCGCCTTGTTTGTTACCACCGTTAACATCTTCATATACAGACAATGCTGAATATTGTGGGTTAGCTTTGTTGAAGTCAGCACCAATCAACATTTCTGAATCAGGACCTGTTGAGTATGCTTTCCATGCTAGTGAACCGTCTTTTAGGTTGTAAGCTGCGATAAAGCAACGAACACCGAATTCAGCACCAGAACAACCTGTCAACACTTTGTCTTTGATAACTTGAGCAGCGTTTGTGTTTGTTGCACCAACTTTAGGGTCTGTGTTACGAACATCCCAAACTTTTTTACCTGTCTTAGCATCTAAAGCAACTAACATACCGTCGTTTTGTTGCAAGAAGATCTTGCCATCACCGTAACCTAGACCACGTGATACGTTGTCGCAGCAAAGAACTGCTTGAACTGATGGGTCTTGTTTAGGGAAGTATGACCAAACGATTTTTTGGTTGTCGTTCAAATCAAGTGCGTATACGTTATTTGGGAATGCTGTATGAACATACATCATGTTACCAATAACTAATGGTGAACCTTCGTGACCACGGTTAACACCAGTTGCAAATGTCCAAGCAGCTTTAACGTTTTTAACGTTGCCCTTGTTGATTTGTGCCAAAGCTGAATAACCTTGGTTGTTGTACTGACCACGTGGGTGTGCCCAGTTGTTAGCGTCTTTCATTGCAGCTTCTTGGTCAGCAGCAGCAGAAGCAACCATTGGCATAGCCAATGATGCACCAACTACTAAACCTAGAGCTAGTTTGATTTTGCTCATCTCCATTTTTAAATCTCCATAGTGGTTACTACTAAGGGTTTAACTACAAAGTAAATCACCGAATTATTGTCATTCACATTTATATGCGATTAAGTCAACTTTCCAATTCATTACTTCCGCCTCACCTATGTGGGCGCATTGAGATATTAGAACAGTCAAAAATGATTTGCAATAGTCTGTTAACAATTTATTTACAATTAATCAAAAACTTTTTTAAATCATATTTTCGTCAGTGTTATCATATCCAAATAAATTCAAAATAATCAATGTGAAAGCACTAATACTGCATGAGTGGATCAACGTTTAATTTGTTTCCTGAGTTACTTACTTTCCATAGTGAAATGTTAAATGTCTCAGAAAATCACCTCATTTATTTCGAAGAATGCGGGAATCCAACTGGATATCCGGTTGTTTTTCTGCATGGTGGGCCTGGGAGCGGTTGTAACCCCTCCCAGAGACGTTTCTTTAATCCCAATTTCTATAGAATCATTCTTTTAGACCAGCGCGGCTGTGGACGAAGCACTCCACAAGGGAACATTGAAGACAACAATACAGATGCTTTAGTTGAGGATATTGAAAAACTCAAGAATTATTTAAGTATAAAAAAGTGGCTTGTATTCGGTGGCTCATGGGGGAGCACATTAGCGCTTGCTTATGCAATTAAATACCCAAGTTCTATCAGCGGCTTGATTCTAAGAGGTATTTTTTTAAGTCGTCCGTCTGAATTAAATTGGTTCCTAGGTGACGTTAAAAATTTCTATCCTGAAAGCTGGGAAAAACTACTGTCACACTTGCCATTAAATGAACAATCACAACCATTGAAAGCTTATGGCTCCAGGGTTTTTTCTAATGACATTAACATAGCAGGACCTGCCGCTATTCAATGGAATGCTTTTGAGAGTAGCATTATGTCTTTATTACCACGCATCTCATCAGAGCCAAACAACACGCCTATTGATGTGGAAATTGCACGCGCCAAAGTGCAAATTCACTACATATTAAATGAATGCTTTGTAGGGCATCGTAACTTACTTGCTGAGACAAAAGTTTTATCCACCATTCCAACGACCATTATTCAGGGCCGTTACGACATGGTTTGCCCGCCAATTAGTGCATGGGAGTTAAAAAATGCCATGCCGCATGCTAAATTCTTAATGGTTGCAGACGCAGGACATTCTGCCATGGAGGCTGGCATTACTTCAGCATTAGTAGAGGCCACTGAAGCATTTAGAATTCGCCATGAATAACAAATACTATATATAGAGCATCTATTTTGACGATTCACTTTAAACCCCCCAATAATTTTAGCGACCACCCTGCGATTGCCAAGCCAAAAGCACGTATCGCTAAACATCACTACGACACACCGCTATTTGTGATTCGAGAAACATTCAGTGCCTTTAAGTTACACAACGGCTGGGGGCTTTCTGCTTCACTCTCGTTTTATGCAATGTTCGCCATGATTCCAATGGCATTACTCATGTTTTTCTTTCTATCTCACTTAGTTTTTTCTTCCCATACTGCCGTTGTTAATCTAGCCAACATTACCAGCACTCTAGAACCCAAGCTCAGCAAGAAGATTATGCTTGAAATTCAGAAAGTGGCTTCTCACAAAACTGCTTGGAGTACATTAAGTACAATTGCACTGTTTTGGTTTGCAATTCCGCTTGCAAGTACGTTGCGAGCTGCCTTCCAAACTATTTTTGGCGTCGCTGAGCATCCTTCATTCATACGCAAATCGATTCAAGACATCCTATCAGTGATTGGCATTTTGCTGATGTTCTTCATGTTTACTTTTTTTGACTTGATGCTTGAAAAAGCCTCTCAATTATTAAATTTGTCCATCATTCACTCCAGCGTTCTAGATAGCATAGGCTCGTTAATTACCATTACCGTTTTACTCGCTTTGTTTTATCGTGCTTTCTTACCAGCCAATGCATCATTCAGAACCATCATAACCGGATCTGCAATCACTGCAGTCTTATGGATGGCTATGCGCCCCTTATTTAGCGAAGTACTTTCACTCAATCACACATATGGCGCTATTTTTGGCGGGATGAAAAACTTATTTATATCTTTAGCATGGCTTTATTACACGTTCGCAATTTTTCTATTAGGTACCGAGCTTATTTCCACCCTTAAAAAACGTGATACGCTTTTATTAAGGGGGTTATTTAATGACTCTGTGAGGAAGAATCCAAACTTCATATCCAAAGTAATGTCCCGCCACGGCTGTATTTACCAAGATGGAGAAGTAGTATTTAACATAGGTGATGAAGGGCGTGACTTATATTACATTGCAGATGGAAAGGTCAAATTGATCTACGAAAATCGATTAGTTAGACATCTAACGGCTGGAGACTTTTTTGGCGAAATGGCGATTCTTGGTGACAGCGTGCGGATTGCTGATGCAGTTGTAGACTCTGATTTTTGCGATATTATCGTAATCAACGCGAACAATATCCAAACCCTGATTCTGAATGAACCTAAAGTAGCCATGAGTTTTTTAAAACATATGGCACTTCAATTAAAAAATAGCCAACAAACTCAACCGTAATTTAGACTTAATTATTATGTCCAACCAATCTTACAAACAACCTAAGCAACAGGAAATTCAACCTCTACTAAATTTGCTTAATACGAGGCAACTTGCCAGCGCAGTCAACATGGCAAAATCCTTACTGGCGCAATACCCCAATACCTTTATTTTGCACAATGTATTAGGCATTGCATTAGATGGGCTTGGCCAATATGAAGGAGCAATCGATAGTTATCGAAACGCGGTTAAATTGCAACCCAATATGCCTGACTTGCATTTCAATCTTGGAATTGCGTTAACTAACGTTGGTCAATTCACCGAAGCTACCGCGAGCTACCGCAAAGCTATTGCTTTGCAACCTAAATTCTTTGAGGCTTATGGCAACCTAGGTACATTACTTCAAAAACAAGGCAAGCTAGAAGAGGCCGTTGCAAGTTACCGTAAAGCACTCTCTATCAATGAAGATCCACGCGGATACTTCAATCTTGGCACTGCTTTGCGCGACCAAGGCAAGCTAGACGAAGCAATTAAGAGCTATCAACAAGCAATTGCACTGTTCCCTAATTATGCTGATGCTCATAGCAATTTGGGCGAAACTTTACGAGATCAAGGCAATATGCAAGAAGCAATTACCAGCTATCAAAATGCATTGTCGCTCAATCCCAATCATCCAAGCGCAAATTACAACATGGCAGAGTTTTTATATCTTGCTAAACGTTTCGATGAAGCGATTCCATACTTTGAGCGCAGCCAGCTTGATGACTGGCTTGAGCGAAGCATGTATTGTTTGTACAAAGCAGAACGCTTTGACGACTTTAAGAAAAAGCTAGATGTAGTCGTCAAATCAGGACCGCATACTGCGCCTTTCCTTGCTACCCTAGCAACCCACTACGCCGTAAATTTCAGCGTAGAGGACCCCTATAATTTCTGTAAAAATGGTTTTGATTTCGTTTATAACGTAGCGATCCCTGAGCTTTCCGAACCGAACAGCCCTCTACTAAAGGCGCTTCTTAACGATATTAACAACGCAGAGATTGCTGAACGTGTACAAGGTATGTTACACAATGGAAAACAATCAGCCGGAAATTTGTTCAAGCGTCCCGAGAGCTCTTTTAGAACCCTAGCTGAATTAGTCAAAAAAGAGTTTATTAACTACAAAAGTAAATTTGCTGATGCTGATTGCGAACTGATCAAATCATTTCCAGAAGAGTTTGAATTTACTAGCTCATGGTATGTAAAAATGCGACAAGGTGGGCATTTAGATGCACACATCCATGAAATTGGCTGGATTAGCGGGGCGGTTTATCTTGCAATGCCTTCAGATAAAAAGACCCCAAACGATGGCGGTTTTGAATACGGCATTCATGGTGATGCTTATCCGCAAAAGCACAAAAACTTCCCTGTAGGAATAGTAATTCCTAATGTGGGCGAGATTGTTTTATTTCCTTCTTCTCTATTCCACAGAACAATCCCGTTTACCTCTAGCGAAGAACGAATCTGCATCGCCTTTGATTTAAAACCTAGCGTTGCCTCAACAGCTCGTAGCAACTACTAATTAAACTAAATTCGCAGAAAGCCTGATTTTGCTAAAATGAGGGTGGACAGCTAATCTAGCTTGAATTAACTGATTCGCCTTGGTAATTGCTGATTGTGTTTTAAGCGCGTTATACGCGATCAGAACATCTGCTTCCACCTTACCATTCAAATAATGAAAGGTAACTTGCTCGGGTTTGGGAAGGCCATCAAATAAGTTAACTAAAGACTTCAATAGCTCCTCTCGACTGGGTAACTCAACCGGCAGATCCTCACCATAACCGGCATCATCTTCAGTATCGACATGCACCAAAACATTGTTGACCGACTCATGATGATCTATCACCCGCTTACGCGCTCTTTCAGCAATGCTATGCCCTTCAGATACACTAATTTTTGGATCCACCAAAATATGGGCGTCCACTAACACGCGATGAGCCATCTTTCTTGTTCTTAAATCATGGACATTTTGAACCCCTTGCGTATCCATCAACGTTTCACGAATGCTCGCAACCTCTTCAAAAGAAAGCCCTGCATCAATCAATTCCTGGAATGCTTCCCAAGCGAAAACAAACCCCATTCGAACAATCATAAAACCAACCACAATTGCAGCCACTGAGTCTGCATAGACAAACCCCAACATATTAGCAGCAATCCCTATAGCAACAACCAACGATGAAGCCGCATCAGATCTTGCATGCCAAGCATTGGCAATTAACATTGGCGACCTTAAATGCTCACCTATTTTTAGCATGTAACGAAACAACCCTTCTTTCGCAAGTAGGGCTATCCCTGCAGTCCAAAGAGCCAGAGAAGTGACCGGTGGCAAATTACCAATACTTTCTAATTTAATCGCTGCACCATACATGATGCCTACACCTGTTAAAACTAAAATTGCCCCCAATACTAATGAAGTAGCGGTCTCAATACGACCATGACCATAAGGGTGATCATCATCAGCTGGCGTTTTACTGTGATGACTTGCAATTAATACTAAAAAATCGGAAATTAAATCTGAAACCGAATGCACACCATCTGCAATTAAAGATTGGGAATGTGAAAATATACCTGCAGCTACTTGAGTTATTGTCAGTGCAATATTCACAAACACACTAATCCATGTACATCGGTTCGAAATCGCATAGCGTTGTGGATCATCAAACGACAAATGATGCGAGTCAGAATACAGGTTTTGATGGGTATGCTTATGTTGGCTCATCAATAAAATACCTTAAGGGTAATACACTAAAATAATAATGTTCACAGTCTATAACGAAATGCCCACATTATTCATCCATTACTTTAATTGATCTATACTGTTAGAAAAATCAGCTTATTTAGCTAGTATGCCTATATAAAAGCTTGGGGAAAGAATATTGCAAAAACTCACTACTCACATTGTCAGGCAGATCTTATTTGCTCTTTTTGTTGTCAGCCTTTGTATCGGTGTTTGGGTGGTATTATCCCCATTTTTCACATCGATTGTTTGGGCTTGTACCCTTGCCTATGTCAGCTGGCCTGCTTATATCTGGCTTGCAAAGAAGATGGGTGGTAATGACAATATTGCAGCGTTATTGATGACCCTGTCCATCGCAGCAGCAGTTATCCTGCCTCTACTTGGGCTAATCACTGCATTTAAAGTAGAAATCAATCTTGCTTCCAGTGCATTAAGTAGCAAAATTGCTGGCGGCACACTCGTATTGCCTAAATTTATTGCTGACTTACCCATTGTTGGAAATGACATTTCAACATGGTTTACCAAGTCTTTAAGCAACCCTACAGAATTTAAAACTGAAATACACAATGTAATGCTAAACGCCGACCAGAAACTTATCGACATTATAGGTGGCATTGGTAGGAACATTGCCAAAATGAGTTTTGCACTCATTGCATTATTTTTTGCCTACAAGGGTGGCTTTAACTTCATGACAGAGTCTGAACGGATTCTTGAATCAATGCTCGGCATTCGCGCCCGCGGCTACTTTAAAGCGGCAGGCGCAGCTACTCGAGGAGTCGTTTACGGCATTGTGCTGACCGCCATTGCTCAAGGTATTGTAGCCGCTCTCGGCTATTGGATGATTGGATTACAAGCGCCTATGATGCTTGCCGCCATCACCACGTTATTCGCATTTGTCCCTTTTGCTACCCCATTATTCTGGGGAAGTATCAGCTTATGGCTCTTAATTACCGGCAACACCATTGCTGGAATAGAGTTACTTTTATGGGGAACATTTGCTATTTCTTGGGTTGATAATATTGTGCGGCCAATGATCCTCACAAAAAACGTCAAAATTCCCTTTATCTTAGCCTTCTTCGGCGTACTTGGAGGCTTATCAGCATTTGGCTTTATTGGATTGTTCCTAGGCCCAGTTATTTTGGCAGTAGCGTTTGCGGTTTGGCAAGAATGGTTAGAAAGCCATCCAGATAGAAATCCTCATCACCAAGAAACTTAAGTCTCCAGCGATCATTAAGGACAGGAATCTTAATGATGCTCACCACCCTCAGGATGCTCGTTATGCCCAGTTTGATTATTGGTATTTGCATGCGTTGCTGGAGTAGGCATTCTCACAGGCTGATTTAAAGGTGGCTGAGCAAAATGCTGTTGAACCACTGGCTCTTTAGGCTGATAGTTATAATTATTCTGGTGAAGAGAATGTTGCTCCTCAATGCGCTGAGGGTAGTGATTCGCATCAAACCTTTGCTGATAAGTAGGCAATGGAGCCGGCCTTACACTTGGAGAAGGACGAAATTGATTAAATTCACGGCTTTTTTCTTGCCAACGGTTTCCCCAGCCCTCACGGAAATGTTCATCCCAATGCGGACGTTCATCAAGGCCCCATGCTCCAAAGTATGCAGGACGATTAACGTAGTATCTTACAGGTACATTAAGCAGATATAAGGGCACATTAAAAGGATCAACGGGATACCAAGGTCCACTATACCAACTACTCATATACCAACCATCATTAAAAAATGACCAGTAAACACCATCGTAGAAAAATAAATTTACCCCACTATTGGTAGCATAATATACAGGTGATCCAGGAATAATCTGCATACTTGGATAATCAGTTGATTGTTCATATCCTGGAGGAACGCGAGCATCTGGCGGAATGGTTGATGAATCAACATAACCTGCTTGCGCAGTATATGGTATTGAAATCAACAATCCTGCTAATGCGAATTTGATCAGTTTACGTTTCACTTTCTAAACTCCTAAATGTATTCCCAAGAAGAACAATTTTTTAAAAAAGTTCATTGGAACTTGATTCATTCTATTACTCTTCTGATTATCCAAATAAAAGCCCTCACCATAACTGATGAGGGCTTTATATCTTGGTGGGCCTCCTGTGAGTCGAACACAGCACCAACGGATTATGAGTAGATTAAATAAATATAATCTTATATAAATCAACAACTTAAAAGTTTATTTTTAAGGTGTGTAGCAAAGTGTGTAAGCAATCAGGCTTAATGCGCTTGGTTAACAACTAACTGCTCGACGGCATGGGTTTAACGAGACAAGAACTCAGCAAAATAACACAAAAATTTATTAGTATTACAACTAATATGAAAAGATTTGATGTATTAATATAAGAGTTGATTAAACGAATATCTCACTAAAAATAGTCTCAATAACTGATTCAACATCACCATTAAAAGGCGTGTATGGTATTTGAAGAGTATCTAATGTATCTTTAAATCGATGGAATCCATTATTATCTCTAAGTTCTACCCAGCATACATTAAGGGAATTAAGTTGAGCTTTATTTGTAGCAGACAATTTATCTGCAATAAAAACTTTACTATCTCTAGCAATTACAGCATCAGCGCTTTCCGGATTACCTTTACCCATTAGCTTTACTTCACACTTATAATTATTAAGACCTTTAATTAAATAGAAATCAATTTCTCGTTCAAATGTACTTTCAGAATTACCTATCACCTTAACGCTATAATTAACCGCAGGAACTTTATATAACTTACATAAAGTAAGCATAAGCGGCTTTTCAACACGTTTACCTGCAGTACTCCATAGACCACCTCTTAATGCGGAGCGCTTAACGGCTAACGTGTTAATAACAATTAATGTTTCACTTACATTAAGGTCAACAGAAACCCCTTTTAATTTTATTGTTAAAGTTAACTCTAGTTCAGATTCTACTTCGACCAAATTCTGTATAGCTGAATATAAAGTCTCATAATGTTGATTTGATGCATCTATCACAATCTGTTTTGTAGCCCCGTTATACATGTTACTTATTGTTTTCATGTTTAAGCCGCTATTAATTGCGATTTCTTCTTTTGTTAGAGTTGGATTTAAAAACTCCTCTTTATACCAATCTAATGTAACATGTTGATCATTAATTTTAGCATCTACAACTTTCTTAAAAAACTCTATAACAAACTGTAGAAACTCGGCATTAATCATTGTTACAATCTCAATACGATAATCATCTCCTTCAAGCAGTTTTCTAATTATATTTTTTGCTACTTGTTCTGTAAGTGTCATTTTATTACCAGTTCAAATTCATCTAGTGTTAAGAATTTTTGGTTACAATTATCAAACATTTCTTTTGATTGATTTGATTTCATGTGATTGAAGTATGTTTCATCTTTTTCAGTTAGTAAATAATATCGACCCATTTTCTGAGCAGTTTTGCCAACTGTACCACTACCACCAAAAGGATCAAATACTAAATCACCTTTATACGAATAATATTGAATAACTCTTTTACAAAGCTCTGCTGGAAATACTGCAGAATGCACTTTATTAAAACAAGGATCTATTTTCCAAACGTTAGTAGATTCGTAACTATCATAAACCTTACTTCCATCTATAGTTTCCTTGTCGTACTGTTTTATATTCCAATCAAGTAGCTTCTCAGTACTTTTTCTATAAACCATTAAATATTCAGTTACACAATTAGGTTTATAGCCTAATGGCTTTCTGTGTTGCATAAACCCGCCGATTCTATTTTTAACGCTAGCTTCTGGTTTTAACCAGACTATGTCATCTATAAACTCCCAACCCATATCCATTAAATATGGATGTATATCAAATGGTATTGGATAACGTTTGCTGCTGTGTGACCTACTAATCCTTGGGACAATAACTGGAGATGTGTTGACAATTAAAAATCGCCCTTCTTTTGTTATCCTATGTATTTCTTTAAATGTCTCAGAAAGAAATTCTAAATAATGCTTGTAGCTAGGATAAATTGAATAATCTCGAGCATTGTAATATGGTGGTGATGTAAATGTTAAATGTATGCTTTCATCAACCATCAGCTTCATTGCACTAATTGTGTCCCCATTTACAACTAAATTCTTAAGGCGATCATCGCTAGCTGCATGAGGAATAACATTTTTATCTTTTTTCTTAGCAAAATATTCTTTATATATAACTGTTCTTACAGTTTCATTCACATGATTAACTAACGGCTGCATCATAATATCTACAACTTCATCCCCTTTAAAAACAAGCAACCCTCGTATTGCTTGACATACAATTTTTGGGTCTGAATCTGATAAAAACTCAAGTAAAACCTTTTTACCATCTAATGCTCTTAGTCTTCCAATTGACGATACCGCTTCTCTTCTTACCGTTGTATCTACATCATGCAATGCTACTTCTTTTAGTGCCGAAAGATATGCCTCTTCCTTTAATTTGCCAATTGTTTTAATAACCCAAATTCTTACATTCACATTCTTATGCGTTAATAATCTTATTAAGAAGTTCCCATTAAAACCTTGTGGCAAACGCCCGAGATTTTCTAAAATAAAAGATAAGTTTTTAGCATCTACATAATTGTCAAGCAAGTCAGAAACTGCTGAACTACCTTGTGATTTCTTTTCGTTAATTAATTCTTTAGTTAACATTCGATTTCATCCTTAATTGCTTATACTTTATACAACCAAAATTATTAAAAACAGTATAGAGTATTGTATGTAAATTTGAACATTTTTAATTAAAAACGATTGGTAGAGCTAACAATGAATACCTCAGTCATCAGCAGTCAAAAAGATTTAGCAGAATGGCGTACATTGATTGAAAGTGCTTGGCAGAAAAGTGTGGCAAGTGTCATTGACGTTGGCAAACTGATTAAACAAGCTAAAGATGATTTGGGTGTTAGTTACAGCTTGCTTGAAACTGAATTGCCTTTCAGTTCAACAGTCGCAGCATTTCTTGTAAAAATTGCTGAGCATCCCGTGTTAAGCAATCCTACTTATTTTCAACGTTTACCTAATAGCTACAACACTCTGTATCACCTAACAAGTGTTGATGAAAAACAGCTTATTAAACAAATTGAGAATGGCGAAATTAGTCCAAATTACACCCTATCAAGCGCAAAGTCTTTACGCGATATTTCACCAAAAAATAGTACTGCTGAACAAACTACTAAAAAAGTAAAAAAAGAAGTTACCTATGAAGTTGGCACACTGTCTATAACCGCACCACATAATGTAGATCAATTTGAAGCAGATTTAATTGAATTAATGGAAAAGTATGGCGGTACTATTTTACTAACGCATAAACCCAACTCATTAGCAGAGTGGCATAGAAAGCTGATACATCAACAGGCAAATGAAAAAATTGCTAAATCAGAAGCTGAACTTAGCAACATTAGTTTATATGACATTCGTATGCTTGAAGATGCTGCTCACTTTTTATCAAAAGATAGAAATCAGCGGAATAAAACAGAGGTAGTTATTAACGGTGAATTAGTCACACGTACTTGTTTGCCAAATGACTATAAAGATTTTAAAGCAATTACTAAATTATTGGGGCAAGAGGATATTACAAGAGGATTTTTAAAGCATTGGTGTATTGAAAACAAAGTGCCTAATCAATTTACTGAACTATCGAGTATGGATAAAGAGCTTTATATTTGGGAACAGGTGCGCTTGGTAACAGAAAAGAAAGACTTAAAAGGTGGTATTAAACGACTTAAAGATTTGGCAAGTCGTAGCACCATTCCAAAAATAAAAGCACTAGCACAGAAGGTACTTAATGAAGTTACACGCTTTGATAAGAAGGCTTAACAATGGCGTACTTCTATACAAAGAATGATGATTTAGTTAAGTCATCAATTAACAAAACATTTGGTGAACTGTTTACTTGTAGTGAAGAGGACTTTGCTACGTGGGTTGATAATTTATGTAATGTCGTTACTAAACAATGGGACGAAGGACAACCGCCAAAAGCAGGTGTAAGACTTGAAGAAATGGGCAGTCAGTTTGAACGTATCTGTCGCGTTAACACTGAAAAAATGTGGTTTAAAGATGAACAAACAAGGAAACTTGACTGTGTTATTGATGGGGCACGTGTAGCAATTGCTAATAGTTTTTTCCCAAATATATTAAAAGCAAAAGATACTGTTGGTGAAGGTAAAGCTGTCAGTGTGTATGACTTATTCGCAAAAAAATCAGCCCGTCCCAAAACATTAGCTGTTCTAAAAAAATGTATTAGAGATGATGGCTTTTATGACTTTTCACCAATCTATAGACCGCCTACTTCATACAAAGGTGATCTTAGACGTGAAGCACGTCGTATTGTTGAAGAAATACTAACAGAAGAATCAAACGGTAATAGTGTGCGTAGTTTATGGATTGATGCTTCACCTAAAATTGAAAAACGTACGCCACGTATTAACGTTAAAGAACTAAAAGCACTTAAAGAAAAAGGCTTACTTAAAGATAAACATTTAAATGGTGTTGATTTAAACAAAGTTAGTGATGACAGTCTTTACCGCATTCGTGTTTATAGCATTAACAGCAAAGCTAAAAAAGTTCTGCCATTAATTTTTAGGCACTTAGAACTTGGTGCTGGCATTGCCCCAAATAACTTTCCATCAGCTATAGCACGTCTACTTTACAAGTACGGAACGGATAGATGTAAAGATCAAAAGGAAGTTGTAATCTACGATCCAAGTATGGGCTTTGGTGGACGTTTACTTGGCGCACTTAGCTTACGTGATAGAGCAGTTCACTATATTGGCACTGACCCAAATACTGAAAATTGGATTAAAGAAATTGGCATATCGCGTTATGAATATTTAGAACGTGTTTTTAAAAGTCACGTACGTTTTGGCGAACCATTCAAAGGCACATATATATGTAGTGGTAGTGAAGACGTATCTGAGGATGAAGAATTTAAAAAGTACAAAGGTAAAGTTGATTTTATTTTTACTTCACCACCTTATTTTTCAGCTGAAATTTATAGTGACGAACCAACACAAAGCTCAATTAAGTACAAAGAATATGACAGTTGGCGTGATAACTTTTTACGTCCAACATTAAAGACCTGTGCTGAATGGCTTAAACACGATCGCATTCTTGCTTTTAATATTGCTGATATCAACGTAGGCAATAAACAGTATCCGCTTGAAGAGGATACTGTGGAAATATTAAAAGAATTTGGGTTACGTTATGAAGGTAAGTTGAAGATGGTTTTGGCAATCAGTCCGTCAATGAAGTTGAAAAGACAAACAGGACAGCCCAGTATGAAAAACTTCTGTATTGTTAACGGCAAGTGGCGCAAGTACGAACCAATTTTCGTTTTCTATAAACCTTAAAATGCCATTACCAAACCCCACACACGAAGCTATATACGAGATTACATTTGCTGATGACGGCTTAACTATGTTTGTTTTATTAAAGCAGATGAAGAGTTTAGTAAATAGTTTAGAGGATGAATTTGAAATTACTTTTACTGGTGATGAGAGGTTTGAAGGTTGGCTTGGGACTTGGGAATTAGAGTCGCCAGTTACTCATTTTGATGTAGTAATTTCAGCATCATTAAATACAAAGCAGAGAATTAAAACATTTAATGATGCTTACGCAGTTATCTTAAATTTTGTTAAAAAGCACTGGCACGACTTCTAATTTTTTCAAGCATAAAAAAGCCACTTACTAACCTAAGTAGCTTTTTTAATTAATGTGATATTTGGAAGGTTTTTAATATCCCAGTTATTTCAGCTTTAATGTCATCAATATGTTCTAACTCCTCTTCTTCCTCAGTCATATATTCATAACCAATTACAGAACCATATTTTGTTAACAAGCTAATTTGACCACACCAAAATTCAGATAATTTCATATTTAAATCAGTATATAAATCGTCTATTAAATCTTCATCTACAGCTTCTATACGTTCATCAAAAAAATACGCATCACAACAATCACAAGTTTCGTACATACGTTCTAACATTTTCAATTCTCCTAAAAAAAAGATAAAAACTTGTTTCTTCACAAGTTGAATTGATCGTATAGAGCATTCGCTAAAACATCGAGCCAGCGTCATTTCTTTCTGCTCTTACATACGTTTTTAATTAAAAACGGCTCTAAGAAAAGATACTCGCTGTGCTCGCTCGATGTTCTTGTTAATGCTCTATACGATCACTATCGACAAGTTAGTTATGTCACATTTTAATTTTTTGGAGATACAAAATGACTAAGAAAACAAAAGCTAAACGTACAAAAAAATACGTTAATAAATCTGTTAGCAATAACTTCAATCATCCTCAATTATTAAGAGCGTCTATTAATTTTTGGATGCCGTATATAAATGTAATTGGCAATCAAAACTTCTTTTACAAGCCATCTGACGACGGAATGCCAAACTTTATTATTTCTAAGCATTACTGTGGTTGGGACTCAAATTTAGCGCAAGGTGGTGAATATGTACGTGACGTAGCTATAAGACGTGCTGAGTATTACAACGAGTATATGGCTAAGGTAGATATAACAGCTGATGACGTTCATTCGCTATTCATCAACTCAATATGTGAACAATATTATGACGAAGAATTGTTGTTCTTATTAACAAAATACGCTCACTGCTTTAGTGATGAAGAACACTGGGACTTAATTACACATTACTGGGTTTTACAAGAAATGAACTGTGATGGTGACAGACAGGAAACTTGGAATAGTGTATTTAATCTTCGTCCTCGTATTTCTAAATTAGTTAATGAACTACCTGAAACGTTTACAGCGTATAGGGCAGGTAATGAAAATGGTTTTAGTTGGACATTATCTTTTGAAACTGCTGAATGGTTTAAAAACAGATTCTCAGATCATTTTGAAACAGAAATACATCAACGTGAATTTAAACGTGAAGATGCTATTTTTTACACAAACAGTCGCAATGAACAAGAAGTAGTTATTGCTTGTTAATTTATTCTTAAAGCCGTTTTTAACTAAAAACGGCAACAAGAAAAGATTCTCGCTGTGTTCGCTCGATGTTCTTGTTAATGCTCTATACGATCACTTCGAACTAATTACAGTTCAACAAAAAAGGAAAATAAAATGAAAATTTATCACTACACAAAAGGCATTTCAATTAACGGAATTTTTACTGATGGCTTTATTGCGACTGAGAGTAAAAGAGGTATTAATAAACTTCCAACATTAACAGACTGTGTTTGGCTTACTGTAAAAAATCAATTTCCAAAAACAGCACTTCCTCTTATTAACGATATGCCTGAGACCAATTTAATGTGCCACATAAACAAAAGTGTTTACGTTGACTTAAATAAAGTTAGTTTGGTTGTAGGTGGGCTTTATCGTTTTAGTTTTGATTCATCAGATAATCGTTTTAAGTTTTGGTGGCTTAGTAGTGAACGTAAAGCTATTAAGAATAATGTTATGTGGCAAATGATGGAATCAATAGCAAATAAAGTGAAAGATGAAGTTTCATCATTTTGGATTTCTTCAGCAGACGTTAAATTAGAAAGTTTTACATTAGAGATTTATGAAGATAGCGAATGGAAAGAGATACTCACTAATGTATGTCTTTCAACTATAACAAAAGAGCAAAAGAAAATTATTGATGATTTAACACTACAAAGTAAAGCAGTTTGTGAGTCGTTAAACCTTCCAACGCAACAAGTTCGTTTAGCGGCTTAACTTTAAATTAAAAGGGAATTTATGTATAAACAATTATTTACACCAAAAATCAATCTCCACAGTGATGAACGGCTTAAACTTTATTTAAACGAAGAGGATTCACGTAACACTGCTGGACGCGGCAGATGGAAAGCTACTGTTACTGACATTGTTTCAAATATCAAGTACAAAGTCGCAGGCTGTAGTTGTGGCACACCTTATTGTATGTGTGACGCCTATGTTGTAGAAATTATTAATTAATTTTATATGAGTGCGACGGCAGCACGCTTCATATCAGCAGTAACATCAATATATCTGGCAGTTGTTTGTATACTGCGGTGTGAAGCTAATTCCATTAATACTTTAATTGGCACACCTTTAGCACTTAGCTGTGTTAAAAAACTACGTCTACCACTGTGACTGCTTGCGCCAATTAGTCCCGCGTTTTTATAAAGCATATGAAAGTGATAGCAGGCAGTGTTACTGTCAAACCCTTGTCGTTTCTGCGTGGCAAACAACGGCTTATTCATTGCGTCTGAATATGTAAGTGCGATTAGTTGTTTTGTATCAAATCTCGTTTGTAAATAAATTAGTATTTCTTTACGCAGTTTGTCAGCTAATACAATAGTTCGTGCGTGCTTTCCTTTCGTTTGCTCCGCAGTAAGTCGTATCTCATTTTTAATTGTGCCATCAAGTGCTAATACATCACCTACTTTTGTTAATGCCACTTCTTTTATTCTCGCCCCACTCCAATATGTCATCAAAACCATACACCTATCCCTAAGTGCGTGTTTGCGTGTGTTTATGTACAGCAATAATAAGTTTAGTTCTTTGTCGTTCAATGTACGTGCTTGTGACATTTTTTTCTCCTTAAACAAATGAATTTCGTTAGAAGTAGTTTGTATTCTTTTGTTGCTAATTCCTACCAAAATCTGCCAAAGTTTATCTAAAAGCATATATCTCCCATTATTCAACTACTTAGCTTATCTTTAAGTACCTAACCAAAGCTATTTGCTAATAGCTTTGGTTCTTATATTTAGCTGTAAAATAAGTTGATTACTAAATTGAAGGTGTTGCTATGAAAAAGAAAACACGTTTTGAGTCACAGCTATTAATGTTCTCAAACACAGCACACGAATATGTAGATAATTGGTTTGCTGGAAATGTAATTATTGAAATTGATATAGATGGGCACGAATTTGATGAAAAGAACGAATATGAATTATATTTAATGACTAATTTAGCTTGTAACTTGTTTGAAAGTTACAAAAAACTTACTGTTGTTCTTAATTACAGTGAGAGTGGTTTAGCTATGGCATGTTTACAGGGGCACTATAAGATATTCATGTTGAATGGTGAAAGTGATTATAAGAAGTTAAAACATTTACACAGTACTGTAGAAAATTACGTACATACATATAACAGTTTAGATGACATACGTTTGTATACTAATAATTCTCTAAACTCATTTAAAAAAATCAAATCATCCAATGCCATGCCATTCATTAAAACTATAAATTCCACTACTAAAAAATTAATTAAACAGTATGACGTAATCATTGATGCGTTTAAAGCTGACGTAAATGAGAATTTCTCTGCTTGTAGAAATTATTAAGTCATTCGATCGTTAGTAGTTTTAGACATAAGTTTACAATTAATCATTAATATTAAAGAAAAGGCACTTGTTATATGACTACTAACTTTTTAGCTGACAGTGACTATGAATTTCAAAGTGACAATGAAGAGCTTAAAGTTAAAGCTGATGCAATAAATCAATATACAAGTTTGTTGCTGTTGGACTTTAGTGACGAAGCTATTGCTCATTTAGAAAAAGCTGAAAGTGTATTTGAAGTACTGAAAGGTTATATTTTTGCTAATAACGATAAGATTTGGCAGTTACGTGAAGGTGATGCTGAAGAAACTGAATTAGAGGAAAAACAAGTTGAATTGTTAGCTGAATGGAAAAAGTTTGGATTTACTGAAGGCTTTTTTAAAGACATGTATTACGCTGAACGCGGACAACTTAATACTGATCTGACTGATATTGAACGAGAAAGATTGGAATTGCTACAAGCAATACTAAATGAGCAAAAAACACTTGTGATGGCATTTAATGTTTCAATGAGTAAAAATGTAATGCTTGATATTGATGAGTACATGTAAAAGCTATGATTGGTTGAATGTAGCACTTACATCAAAGCTCTGCGTAAATAATCTACGCTTCGTTAAACTTAGTTGTTCGCAGTTTGTTTCAGCGTGTTTGTTATTTGATTGTTTGAGTTTGTTTGTTATTTGAGTACTTCATAGTTTTTAGACAAAGCTTCGCTATTAAAGCCCTCTGCTTATTTTTTACGTCTAATTGTTCAAAAGTATTTTTTGTTATAGCAACTTTCTGTTGCCAACTAACTGCTGAATACTCTGAGGCTGATTGATGCTATTAATACAAATAGCATCTGTGTTGCCATCACTTATTTCTTTTGCCATATAGTCCAACCAACCATAAGTGTCAGTTAGCTTTTTAATTTTTATGTGTTTGTACGCAAAGTCACAATCAGCCCAAGCCTTGCTAATCAAAGCGTGTACTTCAAACAAATACTTGGTAGGCAAGTTACCTACTGCTGCGTGTATGTGTAATCGCCCATCTTTAGTACGCTCAAGTGTTGCTATAACTAAAGGCTGAGAATTGAACTTAGTTGATGTTCTAAGTGCGTCTTTGCCATATGCGTAATAAGTAAAACGCTTGTTGAAATACTTTAATGTGTCTAATGCCTTTTCTTCATCCAACCAAACCCAACGTTCATAATATTCACCATCCCAATTTTCAAATCTTCGCGTTCGTATCTTCGCCATCTTTTTCATCGTCAATGTCACACCGTATTTTAAAAAAGGTGAATATTGATTAATTGTTTTTACTAAGCCTTCTCTTGTATTTGTTCGCATAAATGTATTTATACAAACCAAAGCTAACCATAAAAAAACCAATGTATTTTGAAGAGATTTGAGTTTGGGCGTTTGAGTGCGAAGACAATTAGAGGTAGGAATGTACGCAAAGAGAAATTAATATTTTTAATTTAACGTGAGGACAAACAAAATGAATACTTATATCAGCGTAGTTAAATTACAGATGACAACAACAAGTACGACAACGACTAAAGTATTAGTACAGGCAACGGACAGCTACAAAGCCAAGCTACAACTTGAGGCTATGTATGGCAGAGGGAATGTTGTTAGTTCGCCACAGTTAGTTAGATAGATAAATACTTGTATGAGATTTTATGAATTTAAAACAATACAACCCATTAAGCCTGCTTCACCACAGCAAGCTAAAATCAACACACTTAAACAACAGAAAGAACGTGCGACGACGGCATTAAAAACTGAACGTACAAGACAGCAGAAGCAGAAGGCTGTTACTGCTATACAGAAAAACAATCAAACACTAACAAAGCTAAACAGTGGCGGTTAGTTAGCAGTAACTTCCACACTTTGCTTTTTTAAACGTTTTAGAGCGTTTTATTCATGCCTCAACTGTTACGACTTCAATTCAATTCCATTAAGCCGTTAAATGCCCCTTTATGTAATTCATAGGCAGTGTTTTTATGGTTTTTCTTTATGCTTTTTGTTGGATTTGTAAATATCAGATACTTTATCTGTATTAAATAATGCTTGCCTTGCGATTGGCGCTCTTACGTTTTCAACTATCGCATCACCTGTAGCCCTATCGTAATGTTTTTGTATCATTTCAACAGAGTTACCTAACTGTTTTGATAAATCTCTAATTGGCACTTTATCTAAATTCATTACAGTTGTTGCGTGCGCACTACGAAGACTATAAAACACACGCTTTTTACCTGTGTTTCTCTCTATTAGCAAATTGTGTTCTTTTAAATAAAAATCAAACAAGTGATTAAAGCTACTTGGTGCTTTTTTTGACTTTGTTCTAAACACATAACGTTCGTCATTACTTTCAGTAAGTGATTTTAAAGTTGTGTCTTCTGCTGCGTAGTTACGTTTTATTATTTCATTCAAAACTTGATATGTCGCATCATATCCATTTGTTGTTCGCCCTTTAGTTTTTCCCCACACTCCCATTTGTACGTTAGCTACAGTCTTAACAAGCGGGATTGGTTCGCCGTTTTCATCATAGCCATCGTTGTCTACTGTAATAAGATTGCCGTCTTTGTCCTCTTTTAATATCTTGTATGGTTCGTACGTTAAATTAAAACGTATATTTTTCCACTGTAAATCTAACAACTCCTTGCCTGGTCTTGCTCCAGTATCAATTAATACTCTTACATAGTCATATAACAATTGACGTTGTTCAATTTTAGATTCCGTTATCGTCTTTTCAATCCAAATTGGAAACTGAGCCAACAAAGCGTTTACTTCAGCTAAATCAAAAGTTGCGTAATTAACTGAACGCTGTCCTTTAGTATCTAATAGCGGTCTACTACTTTGCGTTATAAATCCTTTCTCAACAGCTTTATCAAAAATACGATTAAGTGTTACGTTGTGTTTTCGCATAGTGCTGTAGGCAGGGGGTCTTTTTAACTTAGTAGTTAATTCAGCATAATAATTATCTAAAACCTGCCCGTTAATTGAATCAATATTTTTGTTACCTAATAACTCAATTAAATAATCATCAATAATTTTAATGTACTGTTTGAATGACACAGGTGCTTTGCTTTTTGGATTTGCTAATTGATTAAGCATTTCTTGTTTAGCCAATTTAGCAATGTCTCTAAATTTTCTTGTGACGACTGGAAGATTTGATTCTAAACGCACCTGTTTCTCAAAGTGAATGCGTTTGGCACGTTCAATAGCTTTTTTTAAATCACGTTCTTTTGTAGTAGCACGTTGCCATATTCCACCAACTTTAAAACGGCATTGCCATACGCTACTTCCACGTGTGTAAACGACAAGTTCATTTTGAATAACTGTGTGTGTTGTTTCAAGTTGCTGTGCCATACACTAACTATAGTGCGTAAGCGATTGTTGAGCAAATAAAAGTGTGTATTAAAAGATAAGAAAATTGAAGTGTGTAAGTAAATTTTAGACAAAAAAATAGTTACGACTGTGCGTAACTATATGTTTTAATTTAAGTTTTGGTGGCCCCTCTGTGAGTCGAACACAGTACCAACGGATTATGAGTCCGCTGCTCTAACCAAGCATGAGCTAAGGGGCCCTTGTAAAACAACAACTTCTCAACACGTTTTTAACTAAAAACACGTGTTATTTTACACAAAAAGTGTGTAAGCGGTGTGTAAGCAAATTTTAGCACTTACTAAACTTGTAACATACTGTTTTTATTGATAATTTTACTTAAAAATAAAAACTTGAATAGATTATGAGTCCGCTGCTCTAACCAAGCATGAGCTAGAGGCCCAAAAACTTTAAATAGACTTAATCTTGTCCCGTTTCCAAGAAGCTACGTAAGCGTTCTGAACGAGTTGGATGACGCAATTTACGCAGTGCTTTCGCCTCAATTTGACGAATACGCTCCCGCGTTACATCAAACTGTTTACCTACTTCCTCTAAGGTATGATCAGTATTCATTTCAATACCAAAGCGCATACGTAATACTTTAGCTTCCCGCGGTGTAAGTGACTCTAATACTTCGCTGGTTGCATCTCTTAAACTTGCGTAAACCGCTGCATCAACTGGCGCAAGCGTAGTGTTGTCTTCAATAAAGTCACCCAAATGTGAATCATCATCATCTCCAATTGGGGTTTCCATCGAAATTGGCTCTTTACTGATTTTAAGAATCTTGCGAATCTTATCTTCCGGCATTTCCATTTTCTCAGCAAGCGTTGCTGGATCCGGCTCCAAACCAGTTTCTTGTAAAATTTGACGGCTAATACGATTCATCTTATTAATCGTTTCAATCATATGTACAGGTATACGAATGGTGCGCGCTTGGTCAGCAATAGAACGCGTAATCGCTTGGCGAATCCACCAAGTTGCATAGGTTGAGAATTTGTATCCACGACGATATTCAAACTTATCAACCGCTTTCATCAAGCCAATATTACCTTCTTGAATCAAATCTAAGAATTGCAAACCACGGTTAGTATATTTTTTAGCAATCGAAATTACCAAGCGCAAGTTCGCTTCAATCATTTCACGTTTCGCACGACGAGCACGTGCTTCACCTGTGGTCATTTGCTTGTTAATATCTTTTAGTTCTTTAATTGGCAATCCAACATCCGCTTGCAAATCAAGCAGGCGTTGCTGTTGATCTACGATAGAGTGTTTAAAACGCTCTAATTTTTCAACATAAGGCTTATCAACAGCCAACTCGCCAGCGAGCCATGAGAGTTCACATTCATTTCCCGGGAATGATTTAATAAAATGTGCACGTGGCATGCCTGATTTATCAACACAGAATTCCATAATCTTACGTTCATGACCGCGAACTTTTTCCACCATGTCACGTACCTGACCACAGAGCGCCTCAACTTGCTTTGCTGAGAAACGGAATGCTGTAAGTTCTTCCAAAATTGCCGTTTGCAAGGCTTGATATTCAGGATCTTGAGAGCCTTTGCTTTCAAGAATCACCGTCATTTTTTTATTTGACTCACGAATCACGGCAAAACGCACTAGCACTTCTTCTTTAAGCTTAGCTAAAGCTTCAGCAGAGATGGCAGCAGCTTTAGCACCGTCATCATCCTCTTCTTCCCCGTCTTCTATCTCCGGATCTTCCTCTTCATCGCTAGCGGCAGTGATCACGTCATCCATACCAACATCAGAATCAATTAAGCCATCAACCAAGTCATCAACACTGAGCTCATCAGCCTCAACTTTATCAACCATTGCCAACAATTCAGCAATCGTTGTTGGGCAAGCAGCAATTGCTTGCACCATATGTTTAAGACCATCCTCAATACGCTTGGCGATTTCAATTTCGCCCTCACGAGTTAACAAATCAACCGTGCCCATTTCACGCATATACATGCGTACAGGATCTGTTGTACGACCAAACTCAGAGTCCACAGTGGCTAAAGCTTGTTCAGCTTCCTCAACTGCGTCTTCATCTGCAACTGCTGGAGGCGCATCAGACATCAACAAGACTTCAGCATCAGGGGCTTCTTCGTAAACCTGAATACCCATGTCATTAATCATGCCAATGATGCCATCTATTTGTTCAGAATCTTGAACATCATCTGGGAGATGGTCATTGATTTCGGCGTACGTGAGGTAGCCGCGCTCTTTACCAAGAACAATCAGTAACTTAAGGCGTGTTCGGCCATCTACCGCTTGCTCTTCGGTTTTATCAATATTTTGCTCGTTTTGCTGATCTTTATCTTTTGCCATGCGTAACCTCTATCCTATAACCATGAACCGGTGATGGAAAACCCGATATTATACCTTAAAACTACATGCTATTTTTCTGTGAATTTCCCAAACCCCGAAGCAATGCTTTTTCTTCTTCAGTCAGCTCGCTCAAACTTTTTTCTTTGATTTTATCGAACAAATGAGTATGCGCACGTTGCTGTTGCATCTCTATTAACTGCGTCCTTGCACCCTTGATTTCAAGAGCAATATCCAAACTTTCATCTAATAATTGTAATTCACGCTCTACCTCTCGCATTAATTTCGCATCTACCTTGTCCTGCATGTGGTGCAAAATAGCTGCCGGCTTGGAGCTAGGGTATAAGATTGCAGCATCAATCCCTGCGCGCAACATTTTATCCTCTTCAGTATCACCGCTGACCCAGCTTAAATCCTGAACAGACACTAAATCTGGACGCATCAACAGCATTAATAAAAATCGGCGCTGAATTGAAACTGGCGTTCGCGTTTGTTTGGGTCTAGCCTGCTGTGGTCGCTGGAGATTAGGCAGGCGAATAATACCTTGCATTTCATCTTGCGAGACCCCTGTTAATTCAGCAATTCGTTTACTCAAAAATAAACGCGAACGTGGCGCTTGGATTTGCTGCAAAATTGGTTCTGCGTCATTTAAAAAGCGAACTCTATCCTCTTGAGATTGTAATGGATTGCCTGCACTCAAATGTTGAATAATATATTGAGACAGTGGCAGCGCTGTTTTCATTTTTTCTTCAAACGCCTCCCTTCCAAACTCCCGAACAAAACTATCGGGGTCATGTTCTGGGGGCAGAAATAGAAAGCTAAGTTTTAATCCATCTGTTAGCGCTGGCAATGCATTCATGGCAGCACGCCATGCGGCCTTTAATCCGGCATTATCTCCATCAAAACAGAATACAATTTCATCCGTCTGGCGCGTTAGTTTCGCAATATGAAATGGTGTTGTTGCTGTACCTAAAGCTGCCACAGCATACTCAATCCCATATTGCGCTAATGCCACCACGTCCATATAGCCTTCAACGACCAAAGCTCGACCTGCTTCACGCATAGCCCGCCGCGCCATAAATAAACCATACAACTCATGTCCTTTCTGAAACAAAGGGGTTTCAGGTGAGTTGTAATATTTAGGCGTATCCTCCGGACTGATCACACGCCCGCCAAAACCAATCACTTGGCCTTTTTGGTCATGAATTGGAAACATGATTCGGTCACGAAACCGGTCATAACGCTTACCCTGTTCATTCTTAACAACAAGACCAATCGTTTCCAGCACTTCACTCTCATATTGAGGAAAAACAGATTGTAAATTTTGCCAACCTGCAGGCGCATAACCCATTTGAAAATTCGCAGCGACTTGACCACTAAGTCCGCGCCCTTTCAAATACTCTATAGCACGAGGTGATTTTTTTAATTCTGCACGATAGTAGTTGAGTGCCGCCTGAAGAGTTTCTTGCATGCCAGGGATCATTTTTTGTTGCGGCCTATCAATATCTCGCGTTTCCTGAGGGACAATCATGCCAGCAATTTTTGCGAGCTCTTGAATCGCCTCAACGAAGCTCAAACCTTGATACTCCATCAAAAAACCAATCGACGTGCCGTGTGCGCCACAACCAAAACAATGATAAAACTGCTTAGTAGGGCTGACCGTAAAAGATGGGGATTTTTCGTTATGAAAAGGGCAGCAAGCAGAGTAATTCGCTCCCGCCTTTTTGAGCGGAACGCTTTTATTAATCACGTCATAAATATCTACGCGATTAATGAGTTCTTGGATAAAGCTTTCTGGAATCATATTCTTAGGCTTATCGTATCAAAATCGTTGAGGGTCGCGACATTAATTTGTCACAAAAAACATCATAACGCATCGCAAAGAAAAACAAAAAAAGGAGCTTGCAGCTCCTTTTTTCATTTTCAATAATTGCTTTGAATGCCGTGAGATTATGCGCTGAGCCTCGTTTTGATCAAGCCAGATATTTTTCCCATATCCGCACGCCCAACCACCAAGGGCTTCACCGCGGCCATCACTTTACTCATATCCTTGATGCCTACAGCGCCAGTTTCTACAATAACTTGCTCTAAAATCGCACCGACTTCATCATCAGTCAACGCTTGTGGCAAATACGCTTGCAACACAGTGACTTCAAACTTCTCAACATCAGCTAAATCATGACGACTCGCAGCTTCGTATTGAGAAATTGAATCGCGACGTTGTTTAAGCATCTTTTCAATAGCTTCGATTACTTGCATGTCATCAAGCTCTATACGCTCATCTACCTCGCGTTGCTTAATGGCTGATTGCAATAAACGAATAGCACCTAGACGCGCGCTATCTTTAGCGCGCATTGCATTTTTCATATCTTCAGTGATACGCGCTTTTAATGACACAACAACCTCGAAATTCTTATTTAACTAACGACAAACTTATCACAACCAAAAACAACTAAAAATATTAGTAAAGTTTTGGTGCCAAAGTTTGGTTACGAATACGACGATAGTGACGTTTAACAGCTGCTGCTGCCTTGCGTTTACGTTCCCATGTTGGTTTTTCGTAGAATTCGCGAGCACGCAAATCCGTCAACAAACCAGTTTTTTCAATAATGCGTTTGAAGCGACGTAGCGCAACGTCAAACGGCTCATTCTCTTTAACACGTACACTAGACATAGAACTCTCTTTACTTAAATTTTTGGTCGAAATTGCGGAAAAGTTTGCTATTCTATCGGTTAAACTACAATTTATCAAACACTTTGCGTCCAAAAACGCATCATCATTCAGATAACGCTCAAATATGCTTGTTTTAGGAATTGAATCTTCTTGCGATGAAACGGGTATCGCACTTTATGATACCGAACAAGGGTTGCTTGCCCATGCCTTGCACTCGCAAATTGAAATGCACTCAGAATATGGAGGCGTAGTACCAGAACTCGCCTCGAGAGACCATATTAGACGCGCCTTACCACTCATTCAAAAAGTATTAATTGATGCCAATCTAGAATTATCAAATATTGATGGTATTGCCTATACACAAGGCCCTGGTCTTTCTGGCGCCCTACTAGTTGGCACATGTATTGCAGAATCTTTGGCTTTTACACTGAACATCCCCACCATAGGTGTGCACCATTTAGAAGGTCATCTACTTGCACCATTACTTGAAGAAAATCCTCCACATTTTCCATTTGTTGCCCTACTTGTTTCCGGTGGCCACACACAACTAATGAAAGTCACGGGCATTGGTGAATACGAACTACTTGGCGATACACTTGATGATGCAGCCGGCGAAGCATTTGATAAAACAGCAAAGTTACTTGGCCTTGATTATCCAGGTGGTCCCGCGGTATCAAAGTTAGCAAATCAAGGAAAAAAAGGAAGGTTTAAATTGCCGCGCCCCATGCTCAATAGTGGCGACCTAAATTTTAGTTTTAGCGGCTTAAAAACTGCTGTGCTTACCTTAGCCAATCAAAATGGTAATGATTTGCAAACCAAGGCAGATATTGCCTATGAGTTCCAAGAGGCTGTGACTGAAATCTTAACTACAAAATGTATGTCTGCATTGCGTCAAACAGGGTTGGATAATTTGATTGTTTCTGGTGGTGTTGGTGCTAATAGGCGGCTTCGTGAGCAACTCAACCTTGCTACCAAGCGTAAGCTTTGCCATGTGCATTATCCGCGCTTAGAGTTTTGTACAGATAATGGTGCAATGATCGCATTTGCAGGTGCTCTCAGACTGAACGCACTAGATATAAACAAGCGTAATAACAGCTTTACAGTCCGCCCTCGCTGGGATTTGGCCGAATTAGAAAAACCATTGCCAACCTGAATGCTAGCTCTTGCCAAAACCTGACTCTGTTCCATTAAGTAACTTTTTGATGTTAATTCTGTGCCGCCAAACCAACATCACTGACAGAAACACGAAAACAATCTCGTAATCACGATAAGCTTCGAACCAATTTAATGAAGCTGCATAAATTGGCAATAAAATTGAGGCAACAATTGCTGCCAATGATGAATATCTTGTTGCCGCAAACACCAACATCCAAGTGAGCATAATCAGAAGCGCCAACCAAGGCGAGATCGCCAGTAAAACCCCAAGTGCAGTGGCTACCCCCTTACCACCTTTAAACTTATAAAAAACTGGATATAAGTGTCCAAGAAACACAGCAATTGCCACGGCACTTGTTACCCACATTAATCCGCCATCCGGCTGCATCACAAACCATACCGGGAACCAACCTTTGAAAGCATCACCCAACAACGTTAATGCCGCTGCGGATTTCTTTCCACTTCTAAGTACATTAGTTGCCCCAGGATTTCCAGAACCCACAGTACGTGGATCTGGCAAGCCAAAAAGTTTGCTAATTAAAATACCAAAAGCGATTGACCCAAGAATATACGCCGCAACAATTTGTACTAATGCAATTGGGTTAACGTCAATAAAACCTAACTCATTCATGGTGAGATGCTCTAAAATCCAAAAGACTTATTCTAAACCATATAGGCTTTATAGGCATGAACATCATTTTTTTAAACGAAGTCAAAATTCAGACAATTTTGGGCGTGCCTGAATGGGAACGCATGGTACCCCAAAGTATCGTGTTAGATATTGAAATTGCTATGCCGAACAACGAAAGTTGTATCACTGACAATATTAGCGACACCATTGATTACGGCCTTGTTGTAGCGCGCTTACATGAAAGTCTCAATGATAAAAAATTTAAGTTAGTCGAGGCACTCGCAGAGCATCTTTGCCAATTAATTATTACGGAATTCAAAGCCCCGTGGGTCAAAGTCAAAGTCGCAAAACCTGGGATCTTGCCTGGCGTTAAATCTCTTGGCGTCATCATTGAACGAGGAAGCAAACCAGTCTAACCACGCGGATGATGTGCCGTATGTAATTGCTTCAACCGCTCTCTTGCTACGTGCGTATAGATTTGCGTCGTTGAAATATCCGAGTGTCCTAACAGCATTTGTACAACACGAAGGTCTGCCCCATGATTCAATAAATGTGTTGCAAAAGCATGTCTCAATACGTGCGGCGACATAGGCTTATGAATCCCCGCCAATAAAGCATAACGCTTAATCAAATACCAAAAAGCTTGCCGCGTCATAGCAGCACCCCGTTGTGTCACAAACATGCTGTCACTGAGACGCTTTTCCAATACTACAGGACGACTTTCTTTTAAATAGCGTGTAAGCCAGTCCACTGCAACTTCTCCCATTGGTACTAGACGGGTCTTACTCCCCTTACCCGTCACACGAACAACGCCTTCGGAGAGACTCACTTCAGTCACTTTCACACCCACCAATTCCGAAACACGCAAACCACTTGCATACAAAAGCTCCAACATTGCCCGATCACGCAAACCAATAGGGTCATCCACATTAGGGGCACCTAGCAAAGACTCAACATCTTCCTCACTCAAGCTTTTCGGCAAAGATCTTGGTAACTTTGGTGATTCAATTTGTAAGCTTGGGTCTTGTGCAATTTTATTCTCGCGCAAAGAGAATCGATAAAACCGTCGCACACTCGCAATTAAACGACTGATACTGCGGGGTTTACTAACCGGAAACTTAACTGCCAAGTAACGCTGAATATCAAACTGCTGCACTTGCAATAAGTCTTTAGACGCATCCTCTTCTAGCCAATTGGCAAATTGCATTAAGTCTTGTCGATAGCTATCTAAGGTATTACGAGCAAGCCCCTCTTCTAGCCATATTCTGTCAATAAACTCATCTAAGATTAATTGGTTATTTTGATTCATGAGCTAATAGCCATTCTTTAATCATTAACCCATCTGGATTGCCTTGCATAAATCCACCCAAACCCTTTTTAGCAACAACACGATGACAAGGAATGAGGAGGGGTAATTTATTTGCTCCGCAGGCGTTAGCAACGGCGCGAGGTCCAGAACCAACTTTTTGAGCTAACTCAGAATACGTGAGAACATTGCCAGGAGGAATTTTAGAAACAACGGCCCAAACACGCCTTTGAAATGGTGTTCCAGAAATGACATATGGCACTTGCAAACTCAAATCTATTTTTTCAAGATACTGCCGAACTTGATGACTAACATGCTTTGCAAATTGACTTGAAGACACATGAGCTTTCGCGCTTGTTAATAACAAATCTACACTTACAACATAGTCACTTTCGATACTGATGCCAATCGCCCCGAAGGGAGCATTGATAATGAGATCGTGATATTGATTAATGGCCTTTACCATGAGCTTTATATTAGCCTAATTTACAAATCCCCGATAACAAAAAAGCCCCAGACGTTTGTCTGAGGCTTTTAATTGTGAAACAATAAATAATAAAACTTAACTTATTCTGCTGCTTCTGGCGCCATAACCTCACGGTCACGCGCTTGCAACTTTTCTTTAATACGTGCAGATTTACCTGAACGCTCACGCAAGTAGTAAAGTTTGCTACGACGCACATCGCCACGACGTTTAACTTCGATGCTTGCAATCAATGGTGAGTATGTTTGGAATGTACGCTCCACACCTTCACCAGATGAGATTTTACGTACGATGAATGAAGAGTTAAGGCCACGGTTGCGAATTGCAATCACAACACCTTCGTAAGCCTGCACACGTTTACGTGTACCTTCAACAACGTTTACACCAACAACCACTGTATCGCCTGGTGCGAAGCTAGGAATTGTTTTGCCTAAGCGCGCAATCTCTTCCTTTTCTAGCATCTCAATAATATTTGCCACTTTCGTGCTCCTTCTAGTTATACGAATCTTGTTCCTGCTCTAATTCATTTAGCAGCCGAGATTCCTCTTTTGACAACGACCTTACGGCCAACAAATCGGGACGTTGATCCCGAGTTCTTTTCAATGACATTTTTAAGCGCCACTGTTTAATCTTTGCATGGTTACCTGATGTCAAAACATCAGGTACCTTTTCACCTGCATATTCTTCCGGCCTTGTGTAGTGTGGGCAATCTAACAATCCATCTACAAAAGAATCTTCTATTGCTGAATCGGCATCACCTAACGCGCCAGGCAATTGTCTAACAATTGCATCCATCAACACCATGGCCGGCAACTCGCCGCCAGACAATACATAATCACCAATCGAGTATTCCGCATCGACCAATCGATCTAACAACCGCTGATCTACACCTTCATATCGACTCGCTAGCACTACTAATCCTTGCTCAGCAGCCAATTCCATCACGATCTCGTGAGTAAGTGGCTTTCCGCTTGGTGACATATGAATCACTTTCGGCTTGCCAACTCCCGCTGCCATTTGACTTGCTTTAGCAGCTTCTATTGCTTGTTCTAAAGGCTCCGCCAGCATTACCATGCCAGGACCGCCCCCATATGGCCTATCATCTACCGTACGGTGATTATCTGTCGTGTAATCTCTTGGATTCCACAATGACAAACGATACAACTTATTCTCTAGCGCTCTTGCCGTAATACCGTGTTGACTAATTGCATCAAACATAGGCGGGAATAAAGTAACAATATCAAACTGAATCACTTACTCATCCCACTCAACCGGCCAATCGACCGACATCGTTTTTTCTGCAATGCTTACATCTAAAATAGTTTGATCAACAAAGGGGAGTAAACGCTCTTTGCCATCACCGGAGTTTTTGACAACAATGACATCATTCGCACCAGTTTCAAATACTTCACTAATCACACCAAGCATTACGCCCTGTTGATTAGTCACATTCAATCCAATTAAATCTGACCAGTAGTACTCGCCTTCATCAGCTTCTGGGAATGCTTCACGTGGCACAGCCACATGTTTACTTTTCAGTGCTAAAGCAGCATCTCTGTCATTCACCCCTTTGAGTTTCACGAGCAAAGTATCGTTATGCACTTTTGCTGTTTCAACCAAATATTTTTGCCAAGGTGAATTTTTTATACCAGGCTGGGTAGAGTTATCATCTCGCCCAATCCACCAATCCTGATAATCAAGCAGACTGTCGATAGACTCTGTGCTCGTTTGCACTTTTAGCCATCCAAAAATGCCATAAGGGGCGACGATGCGCCCCATGACTACCATATTACTCACTGAGTGTTTTACAACAACGCTTCACTAAGGCTACACACGTAGCCTTAAGAGTTACTCAGCGTCAGTTGCCTCAGGAGCGGCTTCTTCAACAGCCACTTCTTCGGCTGTTGCAGCGGCAGCAGCTTCTTTTGCTGCAGCTTCTTCTTCAGCTTTCTTAGCAGCGGCAGCTTCTTTTGCTGCAGCAACTAATTTCGCTTCAGCAGCGGCTTTAGCATTTGCAACTTTAGCAGCATCTTTTGCTTTTTTAGCAGCGAAGAATTCTGGGCCTTTAGCATTGTCTTTCACTAAGCGAGCTACACAATCAGATAATTGTGCGCCATTGCTTTGCCAATGACTGATACGTGCCGTATCTAAGCGAAGACCTTCTTGGCCTTCTTTAGCTAATGGATTGTAGAAGCCTACACGCTCAATAAAGCGACCGTCGCGACGATTTCTTGAATCTGCAACTACTACGCTGTAGAAAGGGGTCTTCTTCGCGCCACCGCGGGCTAGTCGAATGATTACCATAATATTTTGTTCTCTAATCGTTTTTACAGAAAGGGGCGGATTTTACGTTATTTTCTAATACTTTGGCAAGGTAAATATGCGCTATTTGCAAATTTATCCAAACGGATTAAACGAATAGGCTATTGATAGTCGGTTGGATCAGGCAATCCAGCGATAGCAAAGCCTTCTTTACGGAATCGACAAGAGTCACATAAACCACATGCACGACCATCCGCATCCGCCTGATAGCAAGAAACCGTCATGCCGTAATCAAACTCTAATGCACTACCACATTGTATGATTTGCGCCTTAGTCATATCAATCAGTGGTGCATGCACGGTAATCGTTTTGCCTTCTACCGCGCTTTTTGTTGCTAAGTTAGCCATGCGCTGAAATGCAGCCACATACTCTTGGCGACAATCTGGATAACCGGAGTAATCCAACGCGTTTACACCAATAAAGATATCTTGTGCAGACAGAGTCTCAGCCCAAGCCAAGGCTAGCGATAACATAATAGTGTTCCGCGCAGGGACATAAGTCACAGGAATACCTTCACTTGGAGATTCAGGCACATCAATATTCTGATCGGTTAGTGCAGAACCACCAAATATAGATAAATCTAACTGTACCGTTTTATGGGCTTTTGCACCCAAAGCGTTAGCAACTCTCTTGGAAGCCTGAAGCTCAGCCACATGACGTTGATGGTAATCAAGACTCAAACAATAGCATTCATAACCTTGGCTCTTGGCGATCGCGAGTACCGTTGCAGAGTCCAATCCACCTGAAAGTAAAACAACAGCTTTTTTCATCGATTAAACTCCAGCTTTTTCGCCCCAAAGAATTTTATGTAGCTGAACCTGCATACGAACTGGCAAGCAATCTTCCAAGATCCAAGAAGCTAAATCTGTAGGGGAAAGTGTTTTATAAACAGGCGAAAATAACACATGGCAATTTTTGCTTAAATCATAATGACTCAATATTTGCTTCGCCCACTCATAATCAGATCGATCAACCAACACAAACTTCACTTCATCTTTTGCAGATAAGGATGCAATATTGCTCCAAAGATTTTTACTTGCCTCGCCTGATCCTGGCGTTTTGATATCCATAATGACAGAAACACGCTGATCTAATTGGCTGATATCCATAGCGCCACTCGTTTCAATAGAAACGTTATAACCAGCATCACAAAGTAGCTTTAACAACTCATGACAGTCTTTTTGTGCTAATGGCTCGCCACCAGTCACACATACATACCGAGCTTGAAAGCTAGCCACTTTAGCCAAAATCTCTTCAAAACTTTTTGTCGCCCCTCCATTAAACGCATACTCAGTATCACAATAACCACAACGTAAAGGACAGCCTGTTAAGCGCACAAAAACTGTAGGCAAGCCTACACGTGAAGACTCGCCTTGCAATGAATAAAAAATTTCGAAAATACGTAATGACATATTGAATAAAGAAGCTTAGTGCAATACTGACAGCTTACTTCTTAATAGACTCCAACACAGCCAAGCGACGCTTCGCTTGAGGAATTAATTCGCTAGATGAATGTTGCGCAATTAAATCTCGAAGTGATTTCTTAGCACCCTCAATATCAGAAAGTTGAATCTGGCAGTTTGCAATATTAAATAGCGCATCTGCCACTTTTGCACTTTCAGGGTACTGGCTAATTATTTTTTGTTGAGTAGCAATGGCTGCTTTGAAGTTTTTAAGTGAGAACTGTGCAAAACCTAATCCAAACAAAGCGTTGGGAGCCTGCTTGCTACTAGAGTAATTTTGTAGAAATTTATCAAATGCTTCAAATGCATCTTTATACTTTCCTGCTTGAAGTAAAGCTTGAGCACTATCAAATGCTTTTGACTCTGCGCTTACATCATTGGGAGTCATATTTGCATTACTTGCTTGCACAGGCGGTTCTTTATTTTCCGTTGTAGCATTAAGGTCTGTTGCATTACCATTTTCTAATTTACGTAATCGACCATCGGTATCTGCATACAAATCTTTTTGGCGCTGCTGCGAAACTTCTATGTTGTGCTGTGCAACATCTAAGTCACCTTTTACTTTATTCAACTCTTCGTTCAAGCGATCAATTTGGCTCAATAAATCCATCAAGCCTTGGCTTTTAATCACATTCTCTATTGATAGAATACGTTGCTCCAAGGCTTGCTGAGATTTTTTTAATGCCTCAAGTGAGGCAAGAACAGACTGATTCTGAGCATCAGTTTTTTGTTGTAACTCGACAATTTGCTGACGAGCCTCTTTGTCATCAAACAAAGCGGCCTGCGCCCATTGAGGAACACTCAACAAATAAATGCTAATCAGAATTAGTTTGCGCATAATGATTAATCGTTTTCGTAAACAATATCAACACGACGGTCTTGTTGGTAACAAGCTTCATCTTTGCAATCATGCGCCTTTTCTTCACCATAGCTCACTGTTTCAATTTGTTTATCTTGTACACCTAACAAATTAACCGCCTTTTTCACAGCTACTGAACGACGTTGACCTAATGACAAGTTGTATTCGCGAGATCCACGGTTATCTGCATTACCCTGCAACACAACTTTAACATTTGGATTAGCAACTAAATACTTAGCATGCGCCTCCACTAATGGAACATATTCCGGTTTCACTTGATCTTTATCAAAATCAAAGTAAATGCTACGTTTAGACAGAATGTTGTTTGGATCTTTCAGAGGATTACCTGATGAATCAGCTTGGCTAGCCGGTGAAGTTGAAGCTGCATCATTAGCATTAGCGTTAGATACGTTTGATTGAGTTTGTGCCGCATTACTATCCACGACCGGTGCTGCTGGCTTTTCTTTCACGACATTACTTGAACATGCAGCCAAGGTGGCAGCTAGTAACATACTCAATAATAAATTTCTTTTCATCATCTTTCTCCTAAATAAAAATACAATAAATCTTTTAAGTCCAATCATCTATTCACTACTGATTGATTGCTGAACCCCATGAAGGCTCTCGCACATCGCCTCCACTATCTTTTAAGCGCTGTTTTACTCGACCATCTACCGAAACTGCAGCAAGCAAACCTCTACCACCCACGTGAGTTGCATAGAGAATCATACGTCCGTTGGGCGCAAAGCTGGGCGATTCGTCTTGAGTGGTATCACCCAAGGTTTGCACTTGGCCACTCATCAAATCTTGCACCGCAACTTTAAAGCCTGCTGGCGTTTGCTTAATAAACGTTAATAACTTGCCATCCGTTGACACATGTGGACTCACATTGTAAGAACCCTCAAAGGTAATACGCTTTGCCTCTCCACCTGAAGCTGGCATACGATAAATTTGTGGCCCACCACCTCGGTTGGAAGTAAAGTAAATAAACGCTCCGTCTGGAGACCATTCCGGCTCTGTATCAATTCCACTACTAAATGAAATTTGCTGCAAACCTGTGCCATCTGAATTAATCACATAGACTTGAGAATTAGCACTATAAGTCAACACAATTGCTAATTTTGTGCCATCTGGCGACCAAGCAGGCGCACTATTATTTCCCTTAAAGTTTGCCAGGACTATGCGCTGACCTGACACTAAAGATTGCACAAAAATGACAGGCTTTTTCTTCTCAAAAGATACATAAGCAAGCCTAGTTCCATCTGGTGACCACGATGGCGAAATGAGAGGCTCTTTTGATGACACCACTGTTTGCGCATTAAATCCATCCGCATCTGCTACCTGAAGGGAATAACGGCCATTTTCTTTATTCACATAAGTAATACGGGTCGAAAACACGCCTTTCTCACCCGTCAACTTTTCATAAATTATATCGGCAATTTTGTGTGCCGTGGCTCGTTGCTGAGCCTGGGTAATAGTAAACTCCATGGCCAACAACTGATTTTGCTTTAACACATCGAGCAATCTAAAGGAAACTTTGAGGCGATTAGCTGGCAAAGCCTCAATAGTGCCTATTGTTAAAGCCTGTGCTTGAATACTTATCCAATCTGAATATTTTACTTCAGCCAGAGCGTGCGGCTGACTCGCCACCCCACGAGTTTCAAGGACACGAAACAAACCGCTCATACGCAAATCTGCGCCAATCACGTTGGTGATATTATCCTGCTGAGGTTGAGCGCTACCCGCTGGCGCTGCAAAAGGAACGATGGCAATTGGAATTTGCTGAGCACCACCACCTACAACTTCCACAGTAAGCTCGGCCCGAGCAAAAACTGGCATTAGCAAGCAAAAGATAAAAAGTAGAAGTTTTCTAAACATATCCTAATTCTATCAAATTAGTTGGTGTCATTAGGCCTAAAAGCTAAATTTAACTCACGGAATTGACTAAATAAATCAGCCGAAGTTGGAACAGGCAATGGTTGAGATTCCAAAATTGCGCGCTCAACCGCATCATCACATGATGACATGCCACTCCCTTTAATCAGTTTAGGGTGCCCCATTACCTCGCCTGTTGGAATCAGCGCAATCATAAATGTCACTTTGATAGATTTATCTGTGCCACATAATTGCTTATTGACATGTTGTTTAATCTTATTACTAATCAGTCCCTTGTATTTATCGACCTCACCTGCATTAGGAGATCCCGCCTGAGTAATTTGGGCTGTCTTTGAGCCAGTTGGACTGGCTTCCGGTTTAGCCGCATCATGTTTCTGTGACTGCGTATCTTCTGCCAACAGTGCTTGCTGTAATCTCTTCAAGGCATCTGGATCAACTTTTGTTTTCTCTGTCTTAAGAGGCTCTTTAAGCTTTTCTTCTTTTGGTTTCACTGGTTCAGGTTTTGGATTTGGCTTTTCCACTTTAGGTTGCGTCACAGGTGCTTTTTTGATTTGAATTTCAGCCTTCGGTTCCGGTTCAGGCATAACTTTAGGTTCAAGCTTCACAGGCTCCACCAATTTAGGAGGAGTTGGCTGGGGTGATGGTTCAGGTGGCGGCGGAGACGGTTCAGATCGAGGAATAGGCACACTATCCCAAAGTTCAACTTGCGCAACATTCATGGGCTGGACAGTTTTCCACTGAAATGACACTAAAAAAAGCCCCAACAAAATCCCATGCACAATTACAGCAAACGCACCTGCTTGCCAAACCACATCTTTTTCATGCTGACGTATCATGCGTTTTTAGTTAGCTGGATTCAATAATAAGCCTGCTTTAGCTCCAGATTTTTTGAGCAAAGCCAAAACATCCACCACATGCTCATAACCCACCTTTTTATCGGCACTGATTACGAAAGCACGATCCGGTTCTTTTGCAACTTGATTTTTAATCTCAAAAAGCAGTTGATCACTGCTCATTTTCTTTTCTTGAAATAGCACCTTTCCATCAGACATGACGGTAATCACAACGGGCGCAGTTTGCTGCTTAAGCACCTCTGCACTGACTTTAGGTAGCTCAACAACACCAGGGTTAGTCATCGGAGCTGTGACCATAAAAATCACCAACAATACCAAAGTCACGTCAATATAAGGCACCACGTTAATTTGGTTCATTGCTCTACGTTTACGAAGGCGGGCCATGTTTAGCTCTTACGTTGCAGGATATTAGTGAATTCTTCTATAAAGCTTTCGTAGCGAACAGCTAAGCGATCAACGGAAGAAGAAAATCGATTATAAGCAATCACAGCAGGAATCGCAGCGAATAGGCCAATCGCAGTTGCAATGAGCGCTTCAGCGATACCTGGTGCAACATGGGCTAATGTAGCTTGTGCCATATTTGCCAAACCTCGAAAAGCGTTCATGATGCCCCATACTGTCCCAAATAAGCCAATATAAGGACTAACTGAGCCCACCGATGCTAAATAGGGCAAATGAGAATCCAAGTCGTCCATTTCACGGTTATAGGCAGCGCGCATTGCACGACGTGAACCTTCCATCAAATCACTCACCTCTAAACCTGGCTGTTTTTTCAAGCGGACAAACTCTTTAAAGCCTGCCTCAAAAATACTCGACATGCCATGCGGTTTATTACGTCCTACGGATAAGCCCTCATACAACTTATTCAAGTCGCCACCCGTCCAGAACGTATGCTCAAAACTTTCCGCTTCTTTTTCTGCGCGGCCAATCGTCATTACTTTAATAAAGATATACCACCATGAAAAGACAGACACTATCAACAAAATTGCCATCACCATTTGCACTGGCAAACTCGCTCCAGTAATGAGGGTCGTTAAAGACATATCTGCGGCTGCACTCACTGGCAATTCAGTCATCATTTCTCCACTATTTCTATCAATTAAATCTAAATCGTTAATAAACGTATCATTTGGTCCGGAATACTTACCGGCCTAAAGCTATTTGCCCCTATACAAACTACATCAACCTTAGCAGCAATTAAATGTAGATCGCCACGATATATATTTTGTTCAAACTCAAGCAAGCTTCTACCAACTTTGATAAGTTGTGTATTTACATTCAGTACATCATCAAACTTTGCTGGTTTTTTAAAGCGAATTTGAATGTCGCGTACCACAAACAAAATATCAAGATCATCTCTAAGCGTCGTTTGCATCAAACCCAGACTACGTAAAAACTCCGTACGTGCTCGTTCCATGAAGTTAAGATATTGACTGTGATAAACAACACCGCCAGCATCGGTATCTTCATAATAGACTTGTATAGGCCAATCAAATTTCATGATTGTCTTTTCTAAATATTTTCTGCCGCCCACAATTCCCCAGTCATAAGCGCTTTGGGAATTGGCAAACCAAAATGGTGGTAAGCTTGTTGCGTTGCCACACGTCCACGAGGCGTTCGCATCAAATAACCTTGCTGAATCAAGTAGGGCTCAAGCACATCTTCAATCGTATCGCGCTCTTCGCCAATCGCCGCAGCTAGGTTATCCAAGCCCACAGGACCGCCTCCAAACTTTTCTAGCACAGCAAGCAATAATTTTCTATCCATCACATCAAAACCAAGATGATCCACATCCAACATTTTAAGCGCAGCATCGGCAATTTCTGACGTCACAATGCCATCAGACTTCACTTGGGCATAATCGCGAACCCGACGTAATAAACGGTTAGCAATTCGCGGCGTTCCACGCGAACGTTTAGCAATTTCAAGTGCACCATCACCTTGCATGGCAACCTCGAGTAGCCCAGCTGAACGCTGAACAATTCGAGCCAACTCATCTGAAGTATAAAACTCTAATCGAGACACAATACCGAAACGATCACGCAATGGATTGGTCAACATACCCGCACGTGTGGTAGCGCCCACTAGCGTAAAAGGAGGCAAATCCAGTCGTACTGAACGTGCCGCAGGACCTTCACCAATCATAATATCCAAACGATAATCTTCCATTGCTGGATATAAAATTTCTTCAACTACTGGGGATAATCTGTGAATTTCATCAATAAATAAAACATCATTAGGCTCAAGATTGGTGAGTAAGGCAGCTAAATCACCAGCTCGTTCAAGCACAGGGCCTGAAGTTTGACGCATGTTCACACCCATCTCTTTTGCGATAATATGCGCCAAAGTTGTCTTACCCAACCCAGGCGGTCCAAATAACAAAACATGATCTAAAGGCTCGCTTCGACCCCGCGCAGCATTGATAAAAATCTCTAATTGGCCTCGGGCTTTTTCTTGCCCAACGTACTCCTCAAGCACTTTAGGGCGAAGTGCTCTTTCCAGTGTTTCCTCTTGCTGGGTCAATGGCTCTGCGGCAATAAGACGATCCGTTTCAATCATGATTTAGATAATGCCTTTAAGGAAAGCTTGATACCTTCAGAAATGCCAATATCGGGGGCGAGTTGCTTGACTGCCAACAAAGCTTCTTTTTCGTTATACCCCAAAGAAACCAAAGCATTAAGCACATCACTAGCTGCTGATTTAGGTGTATTGAGATTGCCTGCAACCCCTTCAATTGAGAACTTATCTTTGAGTTCTAGCAACAGACGCTCAGCTGTTTTTTTACCAACACCTGGCACGCGGGTCAACAAACCAGTTTCTTGAAGGGTTATCGCTTGTATCAAATCATCAACTGACAAACCGCTCAAAATTGATAACGCAGATTTTGCACCTACGCCATTTACTTTGAGCAACTGCCTAAAAGCTGAACGTTCGCGCTCAGTGCCAAAACCATACAATAATTGCGCATCTTCACGCACAATAAAATGCGTGAGTAATGTAAGCATTTCACCAATATTAGGCAAATTGTAAAAAGTGCTCATCGGCACTTCACATTCGTAGCCCACCCCATTGCAATCAATCACAACGTGCGGTGGTGTTTTTTCAAGCAAAATACCTTTTAAACGAGCAATCATACGAGCCTACCCGCCTTCACTCGGTAACCAGCTGTTGCGAGCCTACCCATGCCTTGACCGCCATGGGCATGCGCAATCGCACAAGCAAGCGCATCAGCAGAATCAGGTTTGGGTATTGCAGGTAATGTGAGCAGACGTTTGACCATTTCTTGGACTTGCTCCTTTGCAGCATGGCCATTGCCAACCACCGCTTGCTTGACTTGCAGGGCCGTATATTCCGCAACGCTTAAATTCCTAATCACTGACGCACTAATTGCTGCGCCACGCGCTTGCCCGAGAAGCAAAGTCGATTGCGGATTCACGTTAACAAAGACTTTTTCTATAGCAACCTCATTCGGTTGGTAAGTATCAATCACTTCGAATAAACCATCGATGATAATTTTTAACCTCGCAGGCAACTCTTCTTTGTCTTCGGTTTTTGCGCTGGCGGTTTTAATTGTGCCACTCGCAATATAAGTAATTCTCTCACCTACTTTTTCAATCACACCAAAACCAGTGAGTCGGAGACCAGGGTCTATTCCCAATATTCTAACGACATTCACTGGGGCGCGATGCAAACTCACTATTCTTCAATAACTGCTGAGGTATAAACTTCTTGAACATCATCCAAATCATCTAGTGCATCAAGAAGCTTTTGCATCTTCACAGCATCATCGCCAGTAAATATAGTTTCGTTGTCTGCTTTCATAGTCACCTCTGCGAGCACAGGGGTCAAACCAGCAGCTTCTAATGCCTCTTTTACTTCAGAAAAATCTGCTGGCGTTGTAATCACTTCGATACTTCCATCATCATTATTGATAATATCTTCAGCACCCGCTTCTAAAGCAACTTCCATTACTTTATCTTCACTTGTACCTGGCGCAAAAAGCAAACTACCACAATGCTTAAACATAAAGGCCACAGAACCATCGGTACCCAAATTACCGCCAAATTTAGTGAAAGCGTGACGCACATCCGCCACAGCACGATTACGATTATCAGTTAGACAATCGACAATCACCGCTGCACCACCAATCCCATAACCCTCATAACGAATTTCTTCGTAATTCACACCTTCAAGTGTGCCGGCACCACGTTTAATCGCGTTTTCTATATTGTCTTTTGGCATGGACTCACCCTTAGCTTTATCCACCGCCATCCGCAAGCGTGGGTTAGTACCCACATCAGCTCCACCCATGCGAGCCGCCACAGTAATTTCTTTAATTAGGCGCGTAAAAATCTTGCCACGTTTAGCATCTTGACGACCTTTACGATGCTGAATATTGGCCCACTTGGAATGCCCTGCCATGACTAACCCTCTATCGCTGAAAAATGATGTAATTTTAGCATAAAGCTACCAGGCTTTTAATCTTGAGTGTTTTAGTCTTGACCCATTGACGGCTCTATTGCTTCATGGGCTTTCATGGCATGCATGGAGATGACAATCAGCGCGAGGCCGATTAGCAACATCCCCAAAATTTCAGCACTTGATGGCTGCTCCCCAAGCTGAACCCAAGCCGCCAGCACTCCGATTAGAGGCGCTAACATAGAGGTCATGCTTGCAACACCAGCAGCTAGCCTTTGCAAGGCATAGAGCCAAAGCAGCCAAGCTAATGCGTTACATAAAATGGCATTAAATCCTATAGCAACAAATAATCTTGGCGACCAATCAATCGGAGGTGCATCCACCAAAAAAGCTACCACAACCAATGGCAATGAACCAAAAAACATTTGCCATGCAGTAAGTGAAATTAAATCTAAATCCGGCACACGATGATGTAGCTTTTTAGCCAAAATAACCGCCAAAGCCCAAAAAATTCCAGCCATCACCGCAAGCACCATGCTAAAAACATCTCGACCTAAATGCAATGGATCAAAAATAAGCACTAGACCAAGCAAAGAGGACACTACCGCCAGCCACTGCGCGCCACGAATCTTTTCACCTAATAAAGGCCAAGCGAGCACCATGACCCAAAAAGGCATGGTATAAGTTAATACTGCTGTTTTACCTGCACCACCATGAACCAAGGCCCAAATAATCAATCCCGTAAACCCACAGGTTTGTAAAATGCCCAGCAATATAAGCGTTGGTACTTCCTTAGGTCGCAGCGGTTTCTTCAGCACCAACATAACCCCCATCAAACACAAAGCGCCAAAAAATGTTCGCATCGCACCAAATTGAAATGGTCCAGCATCAAGCAAGGCATATTTCATAACTACCCAGTTATAACCCCACAACAGAGAAAGCAAAAACAAGGCTCCAAAAGCTTTAAGCGTTGTTGATTTTTTAGTACTCATCATTCAATCCTAATATTGCTAACTTTTCTATCAAACAAAAAAGGCGCTTTATTTAAGCGCCTTTTTAGATGATATTTTTTATAAATATCGCGCCAACATGGCGTTTTTTAAATCGGCGGCGGGCAAAGGCATTTTCACAGATATTCCACTTCCTGCAGCTTCTGTTACAGATTCACCTTTGTTATTTAGCATGCTTTCTACAATAATTTCACGATTACCAGTTGGATGCACAATCTCCAAACGATCACCCACAGCAAAGCGATTTTTTACAGAAATATTTGCCAAACCTTTTGCAACATCGTAGCCAGTAATATCCCCCACATAAAGGCTACGGTTAGATTTTGAATAGCCTTGCATATAGTTCTGGTGATCTTCAGTATGATGGCGTTCCAAGAAGCCATCGGTATAGCCACGATTGGCTAAGCTCTCAAGCTCACCCAACAAACGCATATCAAATGGACGACCTGCAACAGCATCATCCACCGCACGACGATATGCCTGGCAAGTGCGCGCAACGTAATAACGTGATTTAGTGCGCCCTTCGATTTTAAGTGAGTCCACCCCAATTTTGGTCAGGCGTTCTACATGCTCAATTGCACGCAAATCCTTACTGTTCATAATATATGTGCCGTGCTCATCTTCCATGATGGGTAACAAATCACCCGGACGATCTTTTTCTTCAATCAGATAAACCTTATCAGCCTCTGGATGGCGCACCATACTGCCACAGCTAGACAAACTAGACTTTTCCATCTCAGCTTTAAAGTCGAAGTCTTGCAAGCGAATTACGCCGGCGGCATCTTCACTCGCATCATGTACTTTATAATCCCAACGACAACTATTAGTGCACGTGCCTTGGTTAGGGTCGCGATGATTAAAATACCCTGAGAGCAAACAACGACCAGAGTAGGCAATACACAAAGCACCGTGCACAAACACCTCCAACTCCATATCTGGGCAGAGTTGGCGAATTTCTTCAATTTCATCAATCGAAAGTTCGCGCGACAAAATCACACGGGTCAAACCAAGTGCTTTCCAAAATTTCACGGCGGCATAATTCACCGTATTGGCTTGCACTGAGAGATGAACGTCAACCTCAGGCCATTTTTCACGCACCATCATAATCAACCCAGGATCAGCCATAATCAAGGCATCAGGCTTCATTGCTACCACTGGCGCCATATCGTCCATGTAGGTTTTTATTTTTGCGTTATGGGGCAAAATATTGCTAGCTACAAAGAATTTTTTACCACGGGCATGCGCTTCATTAATCCCAAGCTCTATGTTAGCCATTGAAAAGTCATTATTGCGGGCACGCAAACTGTAACGTGGCTGACCTGCATACACTGCATCTGCACCAAAATCGAATGCGGTCCTCATGCGGTCTAAATCACCAGCTGGTGCAAGTAACTCTGGAACTTTCATTGCTATACTACCTTTAACCTATCTAATTTTATTCACCAATAATTTTAACGAGTACGCGTTTTTTACGCCGACCATCAAACTCACCATAAAAAATCTGTTCCCAAGGGCCAAAATCTAGACGGCCCTCAGTAATTGCCACGACCACTTCACGACCCATAATCTGGCGCTTCATATGCGCATCGGCATTATCTTCACCAGTGTCATTATGTCGATAATTCCGGATAGGCTCATGTGGCGCAAGGCGCTCAAGCCACTCTTTATAATCGTGATGCAAACCTGATTCATCATCATTAATAAATACGCTTGCTGTAATGTGCATGGCATTAACTAACACCAAGCCCTCCCTAACGCCGCTTTCACGAAGACACTCATTAATTTGGCTAGTGATATTAATCAACGCAACACGGGTAGGTGGATTAAACCAAAGTTCTTTACGATAGCTTTTCATAATTTCTTTACCTTAAATGTAAAACCAGCGTGGCTAATAGTTATTTTTTAGACTGCGCAATTTCTTTAACAATAAACCAATGACCGTTCTCATTTTCAAAACTTAAGACCTTAACGACGGCATCACTAAATCTTCCGCTTGAATAGTGCTGAGTAAAAGATACTTCCGCCTTTTTACCATCTTCCACAATGCGGATGTTCTCAAGGGCTAACATAATTTCTGTCTGGTTATTACCCACTCTTTGTTTACGTTGCTCAATCCAAGCTTTTTGACTTAAACCTTCGGGTTTAAATTTGGCAGAGTAGAAACTTAAATACACATCAGCGTTTTTAGTTCTCCAAGCATCAGCCCAAGCATTTAGTGTTTTAAATATCTCCGCTTGATTACTAGTCTCTTTAGCCTTGACCTTTGCGACAACAGGCTCCTCTTGGCTTGGTTGCTGAGTAACTTCACTCATTATCGCTTGAGGGCGACCCCCTGCTGGCTCTGCAACCGCCTGCGAGTCAGCGACCACTTGCATATCCTGTTTAACTGGCACATCAACTACAAAAGCAGGCTCAGGAATTTTAGGCTCATCAGCTTTAGCAGCTTCAACGATAATTGGTTTGGGATTAGCTTTGACCGTAGAAGCTTTATGATCACTCTCCCAAAATTTCAATTTATCAAACCAACTCTTATCAGACGTTTGTTGAGGCTGAAGCTTTGATGAATCAAGAGAAGCTTGATCAGACTTTTTATCGGCATCAGCCTTAGCTGGCTCAACTTGAACTGCAACCTGTTGAACTGCCGGTTCCACCTTAGTCACTTTAGCGATAGGGTTGGATTTACAAGCAACATACTTCGTAGTTTCATTTACATCCAAGACTACATCATCACTTGATAAATCTAACCTACTAATGCCGTTTGAATAAACTTTGCTAGCGCCAATTTGTGTCAGTAGCACTTCACGGTCCGGTAATATTAACCATGCAGAAGCCCCCTTATCTAACATACGAACATAGAATTTTTTATTGCCTTCACAGATATAAGGTGTTGAATTAGCCGGCTGATAAACACGTTGCACTTCAGCGCTCTTGCCGAATGGCCAAAGGTTTACATTACTTAAATCCTTCAATGAGCTACATGCAGATAGGGTGACAATTAGACCAAGAAAAACTAATCGAGCAACCATATTCAAACCCTGTTTCATTTCAACCTTTCAGACTTTATTAAAGCCAATATCATTTCATTACGAATTATACTGCAACTGTTCAAAATGCTTTAACTAGCAATCAGAACAACACAAGAACTGATAGCTGTTGATATAAAAAATGCTCGTTACTGCTCGTTTGAATACCCGATAATGCCCAAAAATAATCGCAAAACCCCATATGCAAGCCAAGAGGCAAAACGCCCCCCAAGATTGCGATGCCGCCACGCTTCATGACTAATTCTAATCGCACCATTTTGGATAGTTTTGAGGATATCGGCACGAAGTTCGAGAGCAAACATTTTGTCAGCAACCACTACATTGGCCTCGCGCGCTAACAACAAACTAAAAGGGTCTATATTTGAAGAGCCTACTGTAGCCCATTCACCATCGATAACAGCAACTTTGCTATGCATAAAACTTTTGCGATATTCAAAAATTTCAATATTATTTTGCAAAAAAACACTATAAAAAGCATGCGTCGCAAACATAGCAAAATACTCCAGACGACCTTGCAATAACAATTTAACGGCCACACCTCTTGCAGATGCATCTAGTAACGCCTTACGAAATCTTCTACCAGGAACAAAATAGGCATTGGCAATAATGATTTCTATTTTTGCATGGGCAATCGCTTTAAGATATGCCTCTTCAATATCCCGACGATGCATAATGTTGTCACGCAATACCAAGGCAGCTTTTATTCCACCATGATGAGCTTGATTTTGAGCGATATAAGACACCGGTTTTACAAAGGGACGCAATTGAGACCAAGCAATATGTCGCCAAAGCTTATGCACATTAGCATAAAGCATAGGTAATAAAGCGCCTTCAATCTGCACGGCATAATCAACTCTTGGAGTAGCATTTTTAGGCACATCGTCATCATCAATAATATTAATGCCGCCAACAAAACCAACGCTTTGATCAATCACAACGAGCTTACAATGCAGCCGACGGAGGCGGTTTCGCTTCAGTGACCAAGGTGAGATTTTTGTGCGATAAAACATCACCTGTACACCACCCAAGCCCAAGCCTTGAATGTATTTCAAGGGTAAGTTTTTACTTCCAAAACCATCCAACAACAAATAAACCGAGACGCCTCGCTGAGCCGCACGTAATAATGCCTGGCCAATTTGAATTCCTGTTTTATCCAATTGATAAATATAGGTTTGTATGTAAATTTCATGCGTAGCATTATCAATCGCTGCTTCTAAAACAGGAAAATACTCCGTACCATTACGCAGTAACTTGATGTGATTGCCATCTATAAAATTTGTCATTTTTTATTGATTGTCGCGCTTAAAACTGCATGGTCGGACACTTTAATAAAACGCGGTCCAGCATGAACTTCGACATGCTGAACATGAAAACCACGGACATAAATGCGATCAAGGCTCATTATCGGCAAGATCGACGGAAAACTCTTGGCATGTCGCCCAGTATGTTCTTCAAACACTTCTTTTAGGTTCAAACGGCTTGCAAATTTAACACCAGCCCGAGTTGTCCAATCATTAAAATCACCCGCAATGATTAAAGGTTCATTCGATGGAACATGGCTCTCGATATATTCAGACACCATTTGTAATTGCGCATGCCGCCAACGGGCAAATAAACCAAGGTGAACACAAATCGCATGTAAAGGCTTTTCCCATTCTGGAATTTGAATGGAGCAGTGCAACATTCCGCGTTCTTCCGTATTGTGAGCAGAAATATTAGCATTGTGTTGGGTGGCGATAGGGAACTTTGAAAGGATTGCATTACCGTGATTGCCTGCCGGATAAATTGAATTTTTACCGTAGGAAAAATACTGCCCAATCGCATCCGCTAAGAAAGATGCTTGACCTGCTTTTGGCCAATCGCTAAAGCGCCTACTATGCAGCGCATGTTGATCACGCACCTCTTGCAGAAAGACAATATCAGATCGCAAATTACGTAATAGCTCACGCTGCTCATGGATAGCAAAACGAGCGTTAAAATGAGTTAAACCCTTGTGAATATTAAAAGTGGCGATGCGTAGCGTACTGTGCATTCGTTCACCTAGAAAAACTTAGGATACCGCCAACATACGATCCAAGGTGAGTTTAGCGAGCGAGGCCTCTTTGGCAGGCACTTTAATTTGGTTAACGAGATTGCCTTCAACCAAATTTTCAAGTGTCCAAGCAAGATGTTGTGGATCGATACGCGCCATAGTTGAGCATTCACACACCACGTGTGACATGAATTGCACGATTTTACCTTGGGGTTTCATTTGCTCAGCCAAACGGTTCACCAAGTTCAGCTCCGTGCCGACTAGCCAACGGGTTCCTTCAGGTGCATCAGAAACTGTCTTTAAGATATATTCCGTTGAACCAACGTAGTCTGAGTTCAAACATACCTCAAAAGGGGACTCAGGATGAGAGATCACGAAGCCTTGTGGATGTTCAGTGCGGAATTTCGTGATATTTTGCTCACGGAACATTTGATGCACAGCACAGTGGCCTTTCCAGAGAAGAATCTTCGCATTTTTAATTTGCTCTTCAGACAAACCACCCATTGGCTGGTCGGGATCCCAAATCGGCATTTGTTCCAGCGGAATACCCATTTTGTAACCACTCCAACGACCTAAATTTTGATCAGGGAAAAATAAGACTTTCTCTTTTTGTCCAAAAGCCCATTCTAGAATCTTAGGGGCATTAGTTGAGGTGCATACAATACCGCCATGCTCGCCACAAAACGCTTTAAGGTCAGCAGCAGAGTTGATATAAGTCACTGGCGTAATTTTTTCATCAAAATCCAAAACTTTGGCTAACTCACGACGCGAACGCTCGACTTTGGCCAAGTTAGCCATATCTGCCATAGAGCAACCTGCTGAAAGGTCTGGTAGGATAGAAATCTGCTCTGGACGGGACAAAATATCAGCAACTTCTGCCATAAAATGCACGCCCAGAAATACGATATATTCTGCATCTGTTTCCGCAGCAAAACGAGAAAGTTTGAGTGAATCTCCGGTGTAATCAGCATGGCGATAAACCCCTTCTTGCTGATAATGGTGTCCAAGAATGACTAATTTTTTACCAAGCTTTTGTTTCGCCGCAACAATACGCGCCTGCAAATCTTCTTCATTGCGGGCTTGATAGGGTTCAAATTTAATCGCTGAAACTTGCATAACAATTCCGTTAAAGAGTTAATTTTTGGCGCTCTCCGAGCAATCTGAGCGCCTCTACATTTGTCCAAGAAAATACCCGTTTGGCAGCATCGCGCCAATCTACCCATTCATAAGCCACATGTTCATTGGGTGCTAATTTCACTTCCACTGGGCCCGGCAGTTCTAAGCCAAATACATGCTCCACATTTTGTGTCACTCCCGGCGCATATCGATAACGCCAGTGCTCATAAATTTCGTAGGTTTGCGAAAAGTGCCAATCACTTAAATCAAACTGCCTAGCATCTAAACCCGTCTCTTCCATCACCTCACGGATAGCAGTATCACGAAGCGAGGCATCTTCATTCTCAATACTTCCCGTAACTGATTGCCAAAAACCAACTTTATCCGCGCGCTCGATTAACAAGACTTTTAAGTCAACGGTGTAAATCACTACTAAAACAGAAATTGGGGTTTTGAAGTCCACTGATAACATCAAATAAAAATTAAAAAGGCGCTTTCAAAGCGCCTTTTTTCTACTTAAGCGCCCGCCACATTTTGGGTGCGAACTCGAATATGTAATTCTCGTAATTGTTTTTCATCTACTTCATTTGGTGCATTAGTCATCAAGCATTGTGCACGTTGTGTTTTTGGGAATGCAATCACATCGCGAATAGATTCAGCACCCGCCATCAAGGTCACCAAACGATCAAGACCGAAAGCCAAGCCGCCATGGGGAGGTGCGCCGTATTGCAAGGCGTCAAGCAAGAATCCAAATTTTTCTTGTGCCTCTTCTTTGCTAATCTTCAATGCATCAAATACTTTCGACTGTACTTCTTGTTTGTGAATACGCACTGAACCGCCACCCACCTCCCAGCCGTTAAGCACCATATCATAAGCTTTTGATAAACATGCACCAGGGTTCGTTGCAAGCAAATCTTCATGACCGTCTTTTGGTGAGGTAAACGGATGGTGAAGAGCAACCCAACGGTCTGCTTCTTCATCATATTCAAACATTGGGAAATCCACTACCCATAGTGGCGCCCAAGCACGACCATCAACATGGCCTTTGTCGTGACCCACTTTAAGACGCAGCGCACCCAAAGCTTCGTTCACTACTTTTGTTTTGTCTGCGCCAAAGAATACGATATCGCCATTTTGCGCGCCTGTACGCTCAATAATGGCTTTCAAAGCCACTGGATGAATGTTCTTCACGATAGGGCTTTGCAAGCCCTCTTCGTTTAATTGCGAGATATCATTAATCTTAATATACGCTAAACCTTTAGCGCCATAAATCTTCACAAACTCTGTGTAAGCATCAATTTCAGAACGACTGATGGAAGCCCCGTTAGGCACACGCAATGCAGCCACTCTCCCATTTTCCATATTGGCAGCAACTGAGAACACTTTAAAATCTACATCTTTCATCACATCTGAAAGTTCAGTGATTTCAAGCGTTACTCGCATATCTGGCTTATCTGAACCATAACGTGTCATCGCTTCAGAGAATGGCATACGCGGGAATTTCGCTGGCAAGTCGATATCTTGCACGCCCTTGAACATCTTACGAATCATATCTTCAACAATGTTCATAATTTCTTCTTCACCCAAGAAGGATGTCTCGATATCCACTTGAGTAAATTCTGGCTGACGGTCAGCACGCAAGTCCTCATCACGGAAGCATTTAGTGATTTGGAAGTAACGATCAAAGCCAGACACCATCAATAGTTGCTTGAATAGCTGTGGCGACTGTGGCAACGCGAAGAACATACCATGATGAACGCGGCTAGGCACCAAGTAATCACGTGCGCCCTCTGGGGTACTACGCGTCAACATTGGCGTTTCAACCTCAATAAAACCGTTGCTATCAAGATGATCACGCAATGTCTTTGCCACACGGTAGCGCAACATCATATTTTTTTGCATAGAAGGACGACGAAGATCGATATATCTGTGCTCAAGACGCACTGTCTCAGTTAAGTTCTCATCATCCAACATAAATGGAGGAGTAAGCGAAGGGTTAAGCACTTCAATCTCTTTCGCCAACATTTCAACCTCGCCAGTCGGCATATTTGGGTTCACAGTACCCTCAGGACGTGCGCGCACCTGGCAAGTCACCTTCAACACAAACTCACTACGCACAGTTTCCGCAATTGCAAATGTTTCTGGCGTATCTGGATCAATCACAATTTGCGCCATCCCTTCGCGATCACGCAAGTCGATAAAAATAACCCCTCCATGGTCGCGACGACGATGCGCCCAACCACATAAAGTCACTGTTTGGCCAATCAGGTCGCGGTTTACATGTCCGCAGTAATGAGTACGCATATTAAAAAGTTCTTCAGAAATTAAAGTTAAAATTAAATAAATTAAGCATCCGACGTTTCATCAACGCCAGGATCATGCTCTAAGGTATGAGGTATTACAGGCGCAACCACCCCCATTGAAATAATGTATTTCAAAGCCTCATCCACGCTCATGTGTAATTCAATTACATCACTTTGATGCATCATCAAGAAGAAACCTGATGTTGGATTAGGAGTTGTTGGCACATAAACACTGACATAATCCCCTTTTAGATGATTTGCCACGTCGCCACCTGGGTGACCCGTCATAAATGCAATCGTCCAACTACCTTGGCGTGGGTATTGCACTAACAAGGCTTTGCGGAAAGCGTTACCTGAGTCTGAGAATAAAGTATCAGAAACTTGCTTCACGCTTGAGTAAATAGACTTCACTACTGGAACACGTGCAAGCATCGCCTCCCACAAGGAGAGCAAACGCCTACCAAAAAAGTTAGTAGCAACCACCCCTGTAAACAAAATAATCAGCAAAGTCAAAATTGCGCCAATTCCAGGTATAGCACGACCAAATTGCGCTTCTGGACGCCATTCGACAGGCAATAACAATAAGCTTTGATCCATTGCGCTAATCAGCGTGCTGAGCACCCACACTGTTATAAACAGTGGGACAAGTACCAACAAACCTGTAATAAAGTTTTTTTTCATATTTTGCTTTTGATCACTTTAAATTAATTGAATTAGTGACAAGCGCATCCCGTTCCGCAAGCTGCTGGCGCAGCCTCACTTTTTGTTTCCGCTTGAGATTGCGGCTTGGAAGGTCCACCTTTAAAGTCAGTGGCATACCACCCTGTACCATTCAATTGAAAAGTCGGGGCAGAAACTTGTTTCGCAAAGCTTTCTTTACTGCATGCTGGGCAAAAAGTAACGCTAGGCTCATTTACTTTGCGCATCACTTCTTTTTTAAAGCCGCAACTTGTACATTGATAATCATAAATAGGCATATCAATCTCCTACTCAAAAAAAGAGAATTATACCCGAACAGAAGGGCTTACACATTCCCAATCATGTTGCTAGTAGATGCGTCTTTCCAAGGCGCAACTTTTAATAGCAATAACATACCTGGAATAGCTAAGAGAAAACACAACACGAAGAAATGCATCCAGCCAAAATAATCAACTAAATAGCCTGTTGCTGCATTAGCGAAAGTACGTGGCACTGCAGCAAGGCTAGTAAATAATGCAAATTGCGTAGCGGTATAAAGGGGATTCGTTGTTTGAGCTATGAAGGCAACGAATGCGGCCGTCCCAAGTCCCACACCCAAAGCCTCTAGCCCAATCACCAATGCAAGCCAAGGCAAACTGTGACCAACTACTGATAGCCAAGCAAAGCCCAAAATAGCAAGCATTTGAACTGCCCCAAAAATCCAAAGAGAGCGATTAATGCCTAAACGCATCATCCAAACCCCACCCAACATACCCCCAAGCACGCTAGGCCAGAGCCCAGCATTTTTAGCAACCAAGCCAATTTCAGTTTTAGAAAACCCCATTTCAAGGTAAAAGGGCGTCGACAAGGCAGTTGCCATACTATCGCCTAGCTTGTAGAGAAAAATAAACAGCAAAACTATCAGCGCGCTTTTTAATCCATTTCGTCCAATAAACTCCTGAAATGGCTCAACTACCGCAGCACGTAAAGTTTTTGGCGAGGCACTCTTGAGCCTTGGCTCACTAATGCAGAGGGTCATCACCAAACCCGGCAACATAAATAAAGCCGTAATCACAAAAACGCTAGACCAGTCCATATGGTCGGCCAATATTAATGACAAAGAGCCTGGCACCAAACTAGCAATCTTATAGGCATTCACATGCACTGCATTACCAAGACCAAGCTCGACATCAGGTAACAATTCACGCCGATATGCATCTAGTACAACATCTTGGCTTGCACTGAGAAATGCGATTAGTACGCAAAAAAATGCGATAGTACGAATATCCAATTGCGGATGAAAAATGCCAAACAGAGGCAATGTGATGAGCAAACCAAATTGCGTGAGAAGTAACCATCCCCGACGACGGCCAAGTGGCAGGGTAAATCTATCAAAAAATGGCGCCCAAATAAATTTCCAAGTAAATGGAAGTCCAATGAGCGCAAACAAACCAATTTCTTTAAGCGAAACCCCTTCGCTTTTCAGCCAAGCAGGTAATAAGCTAATCAAAATATAAAGCGGCAAGCCTGAACTGAACCCAGTAAAAATACAAATCAACATGCGCTGATTGAGCATGGCTTTCAAAAAATGTGGATTATTTTTCATAGCCTCAACATTACCCGAAAAGTACCGACTCATGCCACAATATCAACATGCTTGAATTTACTTTAATGAGCGCCTTTTTAGTTGGCCTACTTGGCGGTGGCCATTGCATCGGAATGTGCGGTGGCATTGTTAGTGCCGTAAGTATGCACTTACCACATCAAAAATCCAAAAGCATTCTTCTATTTTCCTATAATGCTGGACGCATTATCAGCTACACCATTGCTGGTGTAATAGCTGGCTTGGTCGGCGCTTCAAGTTTTTTTCTTCAGCACGTCTTACCCATTCAACATGTTTTATATGGCATCAGCAGTTTAATGCTCATTACATTAGGCCTTTATCTAGCAGGCATTTGGCATGGCATTACTTATTTAGAAAACATTGGAAAATTCATTTGGAAAACACTACAGCCTTATTCAAAACGATACATTCCTGTGCAAAACTTTAAGCAGGCATTTCTTTTAGGTAGCTTATGGGGATGGTTACCGTGTGGCTTGGTGTATAGCGTTTTGATTGCAGCCATTGCAACAGGAAATGCGCTAAATGGTGGTCTGCTAATGCTCGCTTTTGGGCTTGGTACTTTACCTACTTTGCTGACGATCGGCATGACAGCGGTTAAACTCAAAAGTCTATTACAAAATATTTGGATGAGACGAGCCAGCGGTCTCTTGGTGATTAGTTTTGGGCTATTAGGGTTGTTGCGACTTATTTAGCACGTAAGCGATACATCGCCAAAGCACCCATGATATTTGGCATGAAATGGACAGGTGCTTTATCGTTAAGCACCAAACGTTCTTGAATAACAATATCACTCTTACGACAAAACTCATCAAAGTCTTGAATCGTACATAAATGAACGTTTGGTGTGTCATACCATTGATATGGCAAAGTATCAGAAACCGGCATGTGACCACCAAGCGCTAACTGAAAACGATAACGCCAATAGCCAAAATTTGGAAAAGTCACAATCACTTCACGACCTACACGCAGCATTTCTTTTACTATCGCTTCGGTATTGAGCACTGCTTGCAAAGTTTGCGACAAAATAACGACATCAAAAGACTGTGCTTCAAAACCAGATAACCCAGACTCCAAATCCATCTGAATCACATCAATCCCATTATTCATGGCTTTCAACCAGTTATCGTCATCTTTTTCAACACCGTAAGCACGAACAAAATGAGATTTTCGAAGCTTGGTAAGTAAGGCACCATCACCACAACCCAAATCGAGCACTTTGGCATATGGGGCAATCCAATTTGCAATTAAAGCAAAGTCTGCACGATTTTCAGCACTTAGCGCGATATTTTTTTCCAAATTTCCCACATCACACCTCAATCTTTGCAAAATAAGCGCGCATGATGTTGTGATAATGCGCATCAGGCATTAAGAAGGCATCGTGACCATGTGCAGCCGTCACCTCAGCATAGCTCACAGAAAGCTCATTATCGAGCAAAGCCTTTACAATTTCTCGTGAACGCGCTGGCGAGAAACGCCAATCGCTTGTAAATGACACCACTAAAAAGTCTGCCTTCACTTTAGCGAGCGCAGCAGATAAATCCCCACCATATTCGAAGGCCGGGTCAAAATAATCTAAAGCGCGAGTCATACGCAAATAAGTATTGGCGTCAAACTCACCAGCGAATTTATCGCCTTGATATCGCAAATATGATTCCATCTCGAACTCAACATCAAAGCCGTATTTGATATTGCCATCACGCAATTTACGGCCGAATTTTGTACCCATCGCATCATCACTCAAATAAGTGATATGGCCTAACATGCGAGCAATTCGCAAGCCTCGACGCGGTACTGCACCATGATTGTAATAATCACCATCATAGAATTCAGGATCAGTGATAATTGCCTGGCGAGCCACTTCATTAAACGCAATATTCTGCGCTGTTAAATTAGGTGCTGAAGCAATCACCAAGGCATGGCGCATGCGCTCAGGGTAAGCGATAGACCATTGCAAAGCTTGCATGCCACCTAAGCTTCCACCAAGCACAGCAGCGAGCTGCTGAATACCTAGATAATCCGCCAGTCTCGCTTGCGAGTTGACCCAATCCTCAACAGTAACAATTGGAAAATTTGCACCCCAAGGCCTATCAGTGCTTGGATTGGTGCTAATTGGGCCACTACTGCCATGACAGCCCCCTAAATTATTGAGACCAATTACAAAGAATTTATTAGTATCGAGCGGCTTTCCTGGCCCAATGAGGTTATCCCACCAACCAGGATTTTTATCATTTACACTGTGTTTACCCGCCACATGATGATGTCCAGATAGCGCGTGACAAATCAACACCGCATTGGATTTATCGGCGTTTAACTCACCATAAGTCTCATAAATGAGATTGAATTGAGGCAACACTTGACCGCTTTTTAGGGTTAGTGGCTCATTAAAATGCGCAATTTTAGGGGCAACAATGCCGACAGATGAATTTTCTAACATGCGAAGATTATACTATGACAGGGCTAAATTGCGCCAAATGTGACGCGTAGAGTACCTGCGATATCCTTTGCATGTTCAATTTTTTTAAAGCCTCTAGCTTGTAATAAAGTAGCAACCGCATCAGCTTGATCGTACCCATGCTCCATCATCAGCCAGCCATTTGGGTTGAGATACTTGGGTGCCTCGTCGATAATCTTGCGAATATCATCCAACCCATCTACACCCGAAGCAAGCGCTGAGATAGGCTCAAAGCGTAAGTCTCCCAGTTTTAAATGCGGATCATCTTGAGCGATATAAGGTGGATTGCTAAGAATCACATCAAACCTTTCATCTTTGAACGCTGAAAACCAATTACTCTCTATTAAAGACACATTGTGTAATTGTAGGGCTTGCATATTTTCTAAGGCCACAGACAAAGCATCTGTCGACACATCTAATGCAGTTACCTTGCAACTGGGACGGTTCTTAGCAATGGCTAAGGCCACAGCTCCAGTACCAGTCCCCAAATCCAATAGATTAAAATTTGCGTGTTGAGGAATTTTTTCAAAAGCTACTTCAACCAAAGTTTCGGTATCAGGTCTAGGAATCAACGTTGCAGGGCTTGTTTTAAGCGGTAGCCCATAAAATTCTCGGAATCCCAAAATATAAGCAATGGGTTCACCATTCAATCTACGTTTTACCATTGTCTCAAAAGCAATTTGTTGACTATCCTCTATAGCATCACTTTCGTGGGCAATGAGCCATGCTCGGTTAACACTCAACGCATGCTGACAAAGTAAATTTGCCTCAAGGCTTGCTTCAATTAATTCCAGTCCAAGCTTATTTTTTATCGAATTTGCTACTTGACGAATGGCAACACCAATCTGCATCAGCAAATCCTCACAACCACTTGTTTGGTAAAGAAGCTAAAAGCTAGATATTCATACGTCCAGTCATTCATCTTAACTGCTTCTTGGAAAGCCTTATATTCATCCTCACGCCAATGCTCATTCCCAATGTATTCATCAAAAATAATCACTGTGCCTTTGACTATCCTAGGCGCAAGTAAATCTAAAACAGTTTTTGTAGAGCTATAAATATCACAATCAATGTTAATTAAACGCGCTTGCTCATCATTCGTTTCTAAGAATTCTGGCAAGGTCGCATCAAACCATCCAGCATGTAGATGAATATTACTTGGAACATGAGGAATGACGCCTCGAGTTGAATAGCTGCCCTTTGCCTCTTCATGCCAATCTTCGGGAATACCTTCAAAACTATCAAAACCGTGAACATCTTGTTTCGCAAGGGCTGCTAATTGGCGTGTTGAATTGGCATGTCTCACGCCAAACTCTAGGACAGATCCTTTTACTTTTGCTGCTTGAGTGGCAAGTTTGAAAGTAGCTAAGATGCTGCCTGTAATGGGGGGCAACCTACCTTTAGTTCTATCCTTGAAGTATTGCCAAGCATCTAAACGTGAATGAATAAGCGCATTAGCATTAACAAGTTGTTCAAACTGCTTATTGGCTAAGTCTGTATTACCTTGGTAATCACTCAACATCCCCAACATGAAGATTGCGTCAGCATCTTGTGGATTAAGCTTAATGACCTCTTCAAGACAGGCAATTGAAGGTGCTAAATTGTCTTGTTCGATCAAAGCGGCATGTAAGTTGTAATATGCGTCCAAATAGTGAGGGGCGATTGCTATGGCTTTGCGATAAGAAACAATCGCCAAATCTAGCTTGCCTTGCTCATGGTAAGCAAATCCCAAATTGGCAATATATTGTGGCTTAGTAGCATCACGCTTAACGACATTAGCTAGATAAACTACTGCAGCCTCTATGTCTCCATCCTTAAGTGCGATTAAACCCAATAAATGGATAGCATCAATTTGTGCTGGCACCGCTTTAAGAATTTGCGCACAAATACTTTTTGCTTGATCAAACCGCTGAGCTTCAAAATTAACCCATGCTGTTCGTAAGCCTTGCATTAAGAGTTGAGGGCTTAAAGCTTGAACTGGCTTTATTGCACAGCATTGCTTAAATTTCTTACCACTTCCACAAGCACATGGTTCGTTACGGCCTTGTTTAGTCATTGTTTCATCACGATTACAAAAACATTGCATAGTATAACCGCATGCTAAAATTCGGGATGCTGTAAATAACCGACTGAACCACAAAAAATGAGCGCAAAAAAACCACCATTTAATCCAGATCAGCTTTATCAACGTGCATTAAGTCTGCATCACTCCGGCAAGCTTGCTGACGCTGAGGGCTTATATAAAACCTTGTTAAGTTACTTTCCTCAACAAGTGGAAATATTAACAACACTCGGAATTCTGCTACTCCAACAAGGCCGCTCAGAAGCAGGCTTTCAGCAACTCAAAAAGTCACTAAGCATTAATCCTAATCAACCAACTGCTTTATACAATATGGCAGTGGAATTGCAAAAACTTACCCGTTTAGAAGAAGCACTAGCTTGCTACACCCAAACACTTAAGCTCAACCCTCAAGATATTAATGCGCTAATTAATCGCGGTAATACCCTAAAAGACTTAAAACAATACAAAGCAGCGATTGCTAGTTTTGAAAGCGCACTCGTCTTACAACCCAATATTCCATCGGCTCATTGGAATAAAGCGCTTACGCATATTTTGCTGGGTGAGTATGAACAAGGCTGGAAAGAATACGAATGGGGGTGGCAATGTGGTGAGCGTGGTGAACCTAGAAAATATGCACAACCCACATGGCTGGGTGATGAATCAATTAGTGGTAAAACAATATTGATTCATCCCGAACAAGGCTTTGGGGATTTAATTCAATTTAGCCGTTACGTGCCAATGCTAGAAAAATTAGGTGCAAAAGTAATTTTAGAGGCTCCGGTATCGCTTGTTGATTTAATGAAGAGTTTATCGCCAACGCTCATCGTAACGAAACAAGACGAGCCGTTACCTGCTTTTGATTTTGTATGTCCTGTGATGAGCTTACCGTTAACATTTAAAACAAAAGTAGAAACTATTCCCGCGAATATCCCTTATCTCTTTGTTCACAAAGATAAACAGCAATATTGGCAGAATAAATTAGGAAAAAAAATTAAACCTCGAATCGGCATTGTATGGTCAGGCTCCATGACCAATAATATAGATAATAATCCATGCGCTCGACGCAATGTTCCGCTTGAACAACTTAAACCATTGTTTGAGTTACCTCTAGAATTTCATGTGCTTCAAAAAGATATTCGTCCCGAAGATAAACCTTTCTTGGATACTTTGACACACTTAAATTGTCATCAAGATGAGTTAAAAGATTTTGCAGATACCGCAGCGCTTATTAAAGAAATGGATATTGTGATTTCGGTTTGTACTTCTGTCGCACATTTGGCTGGCGCTTTAGGACATCAAACTTGGGTTCTGTTAGCTTATTCAGCTGATTATCGCTGGATGACCAATGAACAAGATAGTCCTTGGTACCCAAGTATCAAATTAAATCGCAGTGAAAAAATTTCAGATTGGTCTGATGTCATTAAAAGAACCATCCAAAATCTTAAAAGAACATTTTCAATATAAAGATACTCTCCCTCAACATTATTTTTTACATTGGAAGGTCAGTTCACGAGCCTGCAAGACTAGATTCTCTTGTTTATTTTTTATCTCAAAGCCGTTTGGACAACCATGAAATGCATAGGATGTACAATCCTGCCAACCTTTAAAGCCACTACACGAAACGACTAGCAAGTTATCATGACCTTGCTGAGATATTCCTGTACATGAGGTCAATAAAACTAAAAATGCCAAGCTGATTAATTTTTTATGCATTCTTATTATCAATCATTTCTTACATTGAAAAGTAAGGTCTCTTTTAGTGCCACGATTATTATCTTCTCTGGCAATCACATCATACTTACCATCACAAGTCGCTGAAGCTTTATCGTAACAATTATTCCAATCTTCAACAGCTCCAGCACAAGTTGTGAAATATTTATTACTTCCGACCATCTTAACAGGCTGTGTTGCGCCGTGTTGTAATTGCTGACATGCTGTTAATAAAATAACACTCATAAGTAAAATTGATTTATTCATATTACCTTTCATTCATCCCCAATAAAAACGGCACCCGAAGGTGCCGTTGGCTTATATCTAACTAAGAAATAAATCCTAGAAGAATAAGATTGCGCCTAGAGAAATAGTGTCATTCTCTGTCTTAGCTACAGTAGAACCAGTTGCATCAGCATTAGTGATACGTTGGTTTGTGTACTCAGCAACCAAGTTTAAGCTCTTAGTAAGTGGGTGGTAAGCACCAATGATCCAAGATTCGTTCTTGATATCAAATGATGAGTTGTACTTAGAAAGAGACTCGCCCCATGAAGCACCTAACTTAGTACCAACGCCAGGAACTACGAATGTAGCTTGAACATAACCACCACTGTCTTGAGATTTAACACCGTTACCGTTGAAAAGACCTTGAGCTAGGGCAGCTTGTGAATCTAAACCTTCACCATTGTAGTAGTAACCAACCAATTGAGCACCTTGGTATGCAACTTTACCACCGATGTCATAGCCACTTGATGTGTATGAACCATTAGCAACTGTTGATTCAGTCTTTTGAGTAATACCAGAAACCCAAACACGACCAGTTACATCGTTAGCTGCGAAGTCATAAGTTGCTTTAGCTTCCCAATCCATGTTGCTTGAATTTGAGGTACCTGCTGTTGCAGCCAAACCATTTGAGCTTGGCTTAAAGTTTTCATTCACGCTCGCTGCGAATGCGAAACCATTGAAGTTTGGTGATGAATACTGGAATTGACCTTTCCAGTCAGCATAGATGTAACCAGAGCCAATACGGCCTAGTGTAGATGAACCACCTGCTGGGCCGCCGTTACCAACGCCCAATAATGTCATGTCTGACAAGATAGCATCTGAACCGTAGATACCTAAATCACGACCAGCTTTTAAAGTACCCCATGAAGCATCACCTACTGTTACGAACGCTTGACGAATGTTCAATGAGTTGTTACCAGCAGCGCCGCCACCAAGAGTGTTATCACCTGATGATGTACCAGTGAAGAATGAGAATTGGAAAGCAACATCTAAATCATTTTGACGTGACTTAGCACCAATGCCGAAAGCAGCTGGCAATAAACCAGTACCGATTGTGTTTGCATCTGGAGCTGATGTTTTAACACCAGCATGAGTATATGTATCTGTTTGTACATTTGTGTAGAACGCATTAACGTTACCACCGATGTCAACAGTCCAATCACCAG